>Ga0208739_1000010_pt1 | contig 90403 bp, 106 predicted proteins | sample CryBogCBE27Jul09_FD_184566 | JGI IMG/M metagenome (GOLD analysis project Ga0208739, IMG submission 184566) | Freshwater microbial communities from Crystal Bog, Wisconsin, USA - CBE27Jul09 (SPAdes) (version 2) | ecosystem: Environmental > Aquatic > Freshwater > Lake | place: Crystal Bog... | reverse complement strand
ATAAGCAGTGCTTAGAAGCGTTGCAGAAAAATGTCATTCGTCCAATGAAAGAAGAACGACGCAGAGAATATGGTAAGATTCTGGACCAATACTATAGTCAAATGAAGGAATTGAAAGCACTTCCAACTCGTTCAGAACAGCAGCAGGAAGATTTGGATGAATTGATTGAATACCTGAGCCATACTGAAAAGTATGCGAATAAACTTTAAAGATACTTGCTTGCATAAGTTAAATGATAACTTTTGTAACAGCATTTATCAATTTTTCAAAAGCAAAAAGAAGCAGAGATCATTACAAACAATATTTTGATAGAGTAGTGGATACTGGAATCAATATTGTATTGTTTTTAGATGCAGATATAGAATGGACTTTTCCGTCCAATGTATATGTGCAAAAGGTTACGATGGCAGATACATGGGTAGGTAAAAATGTAAGTGACGACTCTATTATTCCATTGTCTTCCAATCCAGCCGATACGATTGAATATATGAAAATAATGAATACCAAACCTGAATGGTTAAAAAGAGCAGCAGAATTGAATGTATATAATACTGATCTTTTTGCATGGATTGATTTTGGATTGGCTCATGTTCTTTCAAATGTATATCCGCTAAGCAATCTTCAAGAGCCTCTCAATACGATGGCAACTGCAGGAATCTGGCAATCGCAATCAAGTGATGTATGGACGAATATTTGTTGGAGATTTGCAGGAGGGTTCATCATACTAAGAAAAGATAGAATAGATGATTTCTTTGAAAAAACATGTGATATCATACAACGAAATCAACCCAATTTTTCATGGGAAGTGAATATTTGGGCATTGTTGGAAACAGAAGGATTTGATTTTGGTTGGTATCCTGCGAATCATGATGACAGTATTCTTAATTACCCTGTATCATCTTAAGAAAGGCAGTTTGAGTGCCAAAAATGTAATGGAGAACCTCACCTAGGACGAATGCAATTACCAACACCTTCCAAAAAGTGTATCCAAAGAAATAGGAAATAAGCCACGAGATCGCAATTGTGCCAAGAATGTCATACAATGCGAGACCGAAAATACGAGTAGAGTGGAACCCCTTGCCAGGAATACCGAATAAATATGGATCAAGACCGAACATTATACCATATCAATATAATCATATTCCAACTCTCGTCGGACGAAGCAGCAGTTGGGTATTATTTCACATATTAATAATCCAAAAATAGCAACTACACATGCTCCTATGGCAAGTGCATCTCCTGTGGCAACTTCCACCATTTTATTTTTAGACATACGAATAACTAAATGGCACTTCTGCTTCCTTTTACAATCTCAAGGTATTCGCAGAACACGCTGACCGGACCTCCTGTTACTGACTACGTTGCTTGGCTGAATGCATCCGACTTGGTTGTCAATGGAACAAATGTTTCAAACTGGAAAGATGAAAAAAATGCATGGAACATTGGAAGCTGGTCTACGATTGCAGCAACATACAATCCTTCTTACAGAAATAACTATGCAGGGATATCATTCAACACAACTTATCCAAACACAAATCAAACAGTCCCAACGTCTTCAGGAAGAATAGATTTCAGAACCAGCAACTCTCTTACCATCATGAATGCATGGATAGTTGACAACACAAGTAGCTGCAGGACATTGGCAGGTATTTCAACGGATGGCAGTACAAATAACTTTTTGCTTTGGGGGCAGGGTATGAATACTGGAACACTTCCAGGTACAACCGTGTGGTTAAGAACAGGAAACGGAAGTGAAGTTCTAACTAGTGGTGCCAGTGTAACACTGACCGTTGGAGCATTAATAGTGTATACTGTAACATTCACTCAAACTTCTTCAACCACTTCAACGGTTACGTTTAGTGTAAACAACGCAGGAACGGTTACTGGAAACTCTACTCAGTTTTCAAGCAACGTTTTTTATTTAATGCCTGCAAGTGAAGGATACTATTCGCCACCATCATACAATCCTGCTAGATCAAACAATAGCACGCTGCTTGAAACGATTGCATGGAATCGTATTCTCAACTCAACCGAACAGTCCAATATGTACAACTACTTCGTGCAAAAATACAGCATTCCGTCCTTCGCATTAACGGGCACAACTGCAACCGTAACACTGTCCAACTCAACGACAGGTTATTCGGTCACCCTGTTTCAAAATCTATCAAATACCACGACTGGTGGAACGCCTTACACTTCGCAGATTAATACGTCGTCAACCGTGACCTTCAGCTACTTGCCAGGAGGATACTACTACTACGCTTCTTTGAACGGGTCCTCAAACTATACCACAGTGTCATACGTAGCACCCAATCCATTCAGCGTAACTGGAACACAGCTGTGGTTGGATGCAAACGATACAACCGTATTCGCATATTCCTCCGGGTCTAACATCAGCAACTGGTCCGACAAAAGTTCAAATGCATATGCCTGGACCATTCCATCAGGCGCTACTGGACCGACCTACACTACCGATTCTGCAAGTGCTAAGTGTGTCAGTTTTGCTTCAAATGCCCTCAGTGCGCCCGTTTCCATTGCATTAGGCAGTTCTACCTTTTTCGTGGTATTGACGGTTCCTACGTATTATGCAGGTGCCCGTGGTATATTTACAGCTGCTTCTTCGGGACAGACAGATTACACGTCTGGCAACGGATTTACGATGGACGATAATGGATACCTAGAAATCGCACAGAACAATGTATACAATCAAAATGTCTTCGGTTCACCAACTACACGTGTATTGGCAGAGTTTGGATGGAACGGCTCAGCCTTTACTGCATGGGTAAATGGTAATCAGAGTTATAATACAACATTTGGAAAAGGCACATCGTCTATCATGGCACTCGGAGCACGTATTACAAGTGGAGCAGTTCAAACAACTGGACAATGGGGTATTTACACATTGAACGAAATCGTGGCATACAATACCTATCTAAACTCAACCAATCGCGGTGTCATTGAAAACTATTTGATGAACAAATGGATAGCGCTTGTTTCATTGAAAGCATATACCTATAGCGGTTCTGGCAGTTGGCTTGATTCCTCTCCCAATGGCAAAAATGCGACCCTTGAAAACGGCACTGCTGCAAAGAACGCAGCAGGAAATGGAATAGTATTGGACGGTTCAACCAACTGGACATTCTCCAATATTGCTGCAGGAAACACTTGGTCCTTCTCTATTTGGTATAAAAATACAGGCGCTCAAGTTGGAGGAAGTAATGCGTGTGTATTGACACAAATCTTCACAAGCACTGCATTGAATATGGCGTTAGGATATCCGGCGAATGGTAACTCAACATTTAATGCAGGATTTTACAATAATGGTTGGTATGTTGGAACAAATATTACACTCACAAACAATGTATGGACACATTTTGGAGCAACATGGAATGGAACAACTATGTCAACATACATTAACGGCTCTCTGCTTGGTTCAACGACGCCTGGAGGGTCAGCAGCAGATGCTGGAAATGCATACCGAATAGGAAAAAGTTGGGGGACTACAGGTTACATGGTGGGAGAAATCGGAGAGGTCACTATTTACAAAACTGCATTGAGCTCCAACATCATTGCAGGTGCCTACAACGCAACGCGTGGAATCTACGGTGTTTAAAGATGCTTAAAACACACGGCTGCATACTTCTCTGCTCCTCCTACATCCACTAATGTTTCATTCTTGATGAGCTTCTTGGTAAACGGTGCCTCGGTTCCGTCGCAACAGACTCCACACAACGCATTCAGTTTCGTTATCTTGGTCGCCAATGGCAAACACTTGTATATTTCTCCAAAGATGTGCTGTTTGGCATCTCCATCCAGTCCTACAATCAATACCTGCTTTCCCATGTCAAGGAGCTTCTTAACATAGGCTCGTAATCCAGTAAAGAACTGAGCCTCTTCAATGACTATACACTCATAGGTAACTGTATTTCCCAGTATCATCAATGGCAAATCAGGGCTCCAAGTCATTGCCTCTGTTTTTTGTAAATCGTGACTTGCTATCTCTTCTTTCAAGGTATATCTGCCATCAATGGTTGGCTTGATTACAAATACCTTTTTACCTATTGCTTGTTGCCTACGAATATACGACAAGGCATAGGTAGTCTTTCCTGAAAACATAGGACCGAATACAATCTCAAGAGACATTTGTAATATCACACATTATTTGATGCGTCCTGTTCCGTTTTATTGAGAAGAGGAGTCTTCTTATCATCGTCTGGCATAATCATACCCTCATCTACATAGGTTCCATTGCGAATGTCCTGAATGTTTTTCATCATCGTTTTGGATACACTTTCATTAGTTTTCTCAAATACCTGAATAAGTGTTGCGATTACATTCATCGATGCTCCAACCCAAACCAGTTCCTTGATATCATAACCAGCAGCAATTGTGGTTGTCAATATTCCTGCTGCTTGAACGACATGAAAGGCATACATGAAGACGCAGTTGTAAGAATTCAAGCATTGTCGTTTCTTCATAAACCTTTTTAGGTCTTCTACTTTGTTCGTCTTGAAAAGTTTCTCTATTTCATCCTCCATTGTAAAACGGAACTAAAAAAATCAGAACGAATATAGACAAGTATGAAGAATGCCTACTTGTAGGGCAATAAAGACAAATGACGAGATATGTGGAAGAGATTGCTTTCGTGATGAGACATTGTGTTCGCTACACAATACAACGCGATTGAGAGATATCCGAAAATTTGAAATTAACCAGATGAAACTCAATCACAAGATACTACTGCGAACAGTACAACAAGAATATGTACGAGAAAATCCATTTCGTCGCAACGATGCTGAATTGCATAGAATTTTGACACGAATAAGACGAGAAAATCATCATAGACTTGTTGCTCTCAATGAACGATTAGACGCTGAACTTGGAAGACCACCTCCACCTCCTCCAGTAAGACAGGTTGAAAGACTGGAACAGATAGCAAGAGATAATCAAAACGTCCATACACGAGAAGCAGTAGCTATGGTAAAGAAGACGGTGGATATCCTTCTTAAAATACCGGTTCCGTTTGAATATCGATGGAATAGTTTGGTAATCTCAAAAACACCTGCGGAAATACTCTTGGAAAACAGATTGAAAAAGCAAACAGCAATTTCTATGCTGAATCATTACATCAGTGGCAATAACATCTACGATATGGGAGATGGAATATACAGCAAGGTGTTGGATGCTGTGTGGCAATTCATCAAACACTCACCCGATAAGAATGAACTCAATAAGATATTGGTATCAGAACTCAATGACAATGTCAATACCTGTCATCAGGGAAACCTAACACGATTATGCAATGTCTTGTGTGGTTATCTAGAAGGCGTAGATGTCGTCGGTAGGTCAAAAGCAGAGATATTGGGAGATGCCTTGCCTAAATTACTGAAGATATCAAATGAGACAGAGAGACTGCGAAGAGCCCGTGATATTCTCAAAGAGAATGGTGTAAATCCAGATGAATGGGATGCGTGGTTAGAACCTTTGATGGAGTAAGTAAAACGGATTGTATTTTTTCATAGTGAGTAGAGGCAATGGATAAGGTTGATAACGCTGTATTTGCGATGCTTGATTGGCACGATTTGGAACACTATACTTACAATATTCAAGACATCAATACTCAAAAAATGTATAAAAACATTTATGATGTCCAGATACTCCGAGAAGACAAAAAAGAGTTTATTCACTTTGAACTGATAGAAGATGAAGGAGGATTTGTAATCTGCTTTCTAGGACCTGAGAAAAGACCAACCACTTTACAGCAGACATTTATGGATGACCTCTTTGAAGAACTAGACTCGGTCCACTAATTTCGGAGCAACAACTTTAACCAATTCAACTGGTTTTTGATTTGGCTTACATCCGTGTGTTTCTGGCGTTCTACAGGAAACACAGAATATCTTTTGACAGGAACACTTGAATTCTAAATGGGTCTTCTTTTTACAATGTTCACAACGCATGGTAACCATTGTTGTGAAGATTGAAAATAATTCGTTTTTACTGAAAAAGAAGAGTGCCTAAGAAATAGAGATGTTTTCTTTCCTTGAAGGGTTTTTCAGTGGTGTATCAGTTGGAATAGCGGTTACTCTGTATGCTCTGACAAACTTTACAACCCGAAACGTTTCTTGAAATCTGCCACGGATGCTTTGAAGGTAGGTTTATTCCACAACACCCATCGTGATAATGCACCTGCAGTATCCGGTTTATTCCAGTGTTCTCCCATTCCAGAATGACGATTTAAGTATCTTGCCCTTCTGCGAGTGTCCTTGTGTTTTGTAAAATCTGACATTCCACGTGCTCCAAATGGGATTGTCTTTGTATGTCCGTCTGGATACTCAAAGGTAGCATCAAACTTCTTGGCAGGCATATGGGATTTTTTGATTGACTTGAGTCTTAATCTACGAGTCTTCATTGATTTCTTCGCAGGAAAAAACGAACGATTGTGTGTCAAGACCACTGGAATTCATAAACACGATTATTATAATGGCTGCCGAATCAATCGCATACACTGAAAATCCTATACGGAGGCCCAGTGTTACATCACAAGCAGCACCTGCTACCAAAGGCCTTTCTCTGATGGCAAAGATAGCAATTGGAACAATTGTTGGAGGTGGCATAGTTGCAACCGCAGTCTCCGTGCCTGTGGTCTATACGCAAAATAAGGTTACAGATATTCAACCAAGTTATACAAGTACATCCACATGGACAGCAACGCCTTCCTCAACGGCCAGCTTGACAGCCTTCTCAACTTGGACCATGACGTCTACGAGAACCCTCTCTTCTACATCAACCTCAACAACAACCATTACATCCTCTCAAACGTCTTCGCAGAGCCCCAGCCAGACACGAACTCCCTCTGGAACCGGGACGATATCTTCGACTTTGACATCAACTCAGTCACAGACTCAGAGCCAGACCCAGTCGATCACCCCCTCACAAACTGGTACTTCTACGACTTCTCAGACCCAAACCCCTACGTTGAGTGCGACGATGACCGCAACTATGACCTTGACTTCGAGTCAAACAATTAGTCCAACTCAAACTAGAACGCCTTCCAATACAGCGAGTCAGACAGGAACGTCAACTCAGACTGGAACTGCTTCTAATACAGCCAGTCAGACGGGAACGTCTACTCAGACTGGTACTCCATCAAATACAGCCAGTCAAACAGAGACCTCAACGCAGACAGGAACACCTTCCAATACAGCGAGTCAAACTGGAACGTCTACTCAAACTGGAACAGCCAGTCAGACAGGAACGCAGACGGGAACGTCTACAACTTCTGTCACACAGACTGCAAGTTCAACTCAGACTAGTACTCCATCAAATACTGGAAGTCAGACAGCTACTTCTAGTCAGACAGGAACAGCTTCCAATACAGCCACTTCTAGTATGACATTAAGTGGAACTCAAACAATTACTTCCACAAGAACAAGCGATGCAACCACAAGTTCTTCATCTACCAGCACATCAACTCCAAGTGGAAGCCAATCATCCACGAGTTTGCCAACCGTATCTAGTACTGCTTCCTCCACATCCACACTTACTGGAACCGTTTCTCCAAGTGTTACCGCAACACCATCTAACAGTGGAACAGGGTCGGGAACTTCTACTGCTACCATATCTAGTTCAGTTACCGGAACACCATCCAATACAGGAACCCCTTCTGTTACAACAAGTGATACTCCAAGTTCTACAGCAACTGGATCGTATAGCTCCACATTATCGGCTACATCAACCACAAGTGCTGTACCAAGTCAGACCGCAACTAGTTCAGTCACCTCTACAGCCAGTGCGTCTGTAACACCCTCACCAACGGCAAGTTTCTAAAACGAATTTTGACAACCCAATGTAAGAGTAGGTAGAATGCCGTGTCCTCATTGTCAAATGTTACTAAGTCTCGGAGTAGACCATAGGATGTGTCTGATTGCTCTATTCCGGTCAAATAAGATTCAAAGTGTAGAAGAGTGGAGAAAGATGGCGGAAACAAGAACCACTATTCTAGGAAAGAAGAGGGTCAAAATTCAATGTTAATTTTAGTAGGAAAAAACTCACGAATGACATCATTCCATGTCATTTTTTGTTTGCTTTCAAAATAGGCGTTAGCGACTTTGTTGAAAACAAGCACATATGCGACAAACAATGTCGCAATCAGTAGCCAGTACATTTATTGTAGGTTAATACGTTGTGTCTTAGGTAATCTACGCGTCAACAGTTCTCGTTGAGTTCCTCCAACAGACATATCATCTCCTTCCTGAATGCCTTCAATTGCACGAAGAGCTTCTGCTACTCTCTGTGGTTGGTCCGCGAACTGAAGCAAGAGCTGAGTGCGGATAGCATCACGACGAAGAGGAGGACGTACTGTACGAACAGATCGAGCGATAGTTCCACCAGCTCCATCGATGACGAAATTATCAAGTTCATTCCCTTTCATAAATTCAAGTACCGATGCTCCTAAAACATTTTTGCGTTCTCGTATTTGTTTGATTTGTGCTTGAAGAGTTCTAATTTGATCGTCCAAACCAATCCACTCCCTCAATGTTTCCTTGATTTTGTTCGTCTGGTCTTCCATTTACTACTCTTTCTCGTTCTTCTTGAAAACCTTTTTCCAGCCTGTTGTGCCGGTACAGGTTGAGGTGGTCCAGATGCTCTTACCGCTTCTGTTAACAACCCCTGCAGAGATGCTTTTGTTTCTTCACCTGCTTGCGTTGCTGTTTGTATGATCTGATTTACCAACGCAGTGAACTGTTCTACAACCTGTATTCTACGAGCATTCAATTTGGCTGCTGTAACATTCACTGATTTTACACCATTCATCAACGTAGGACCGAAAACAGGAATCAATCCTGCAGTGGCTTCAATAGCAGAACCGAATTGCTTACGAGAAATACCTATCATAATCGCCATAAACAGCAGGACAGCAGAGAAGATATAACCCAAAAACATACCTGCAAAGTTCATGTAGGGCAATGGAATGAGAGCAACCAAAGGTGGAATCAGATTCTGTAAACTCACAGCCCAAACAGGCAGAATAGTAGCAGTGATATCCAACGCAGAAGCTACCAACGCTCCGATACCTGGCAGTTTCTCGATGTAACTCAAAATAAAAATGAAACCTAATCCAACTTTGATAGGAATACGGACTTCAGGAATGAAGATTCCAAGCAGGAGATTGAGTGCCTTGGAGATAGTGGGTGATAGAAGGTCATTCGCCATCTGTGCCGATACGATTTCCACTCCTCCTTTTTGGACTTTGGCCTCGTTGTAGTTTCTCCAGATACCCTGTGCCTGTTGTGGTGTAATCAAATCAGGGTGGGCTTCATAGATTTCTTCTGGCGAAGTGAATCTGTTATTGGCGAGGTCTTTCACAAGTGAAAAACGTTTGTTGAATTCTTCAACTTTATCTGGTTTAAAGTGTTTTGCGATAATCGCCTCCATTATGTATCCTCCTCAAAATTTCCAGTGCTTATCACATTCCAGACAGGTCACGAAGGTTGTCATAGGTTCATCCGCAGAACGTGTTTGCATTTGATAAGAGTCGCATTTGGTCTTACGCTTGCAACGAGAGCAATACATAAGGATACTTGCAGTGGATCGGTGAGAATACTTGGCCTTTTCCATATCTGCATTCTGTTGAATAATGTCCTTCCAGATTTCAGGTGCATGATCTACAACATTGGAGAATGCAAAGTCTTTTGGAGACATTGTTTTCATGAGATGACGATAGGGATAGAGTGAAATGACTCTGCTACGATACAAGTTTACAAAGACCTGATTTTCCCAATCAATATCAATATACCAAGTCTTTGCATTTTCAACACATCTATCCAGAATGTATTTTTCCACTTCTTCACTAAAACTTTCTTTAACAAGATCTCGTAGCTTGTGATCTATGTATACGTTGGATGCATGAATTGTGTGAATAATAGGTCCATTGCGTTCTTCATCTTCCTCTTCTTCCTCTTCTTCTTCCTCTTCCACTTCTTCCTCTTCCTCTTCCGCTTCTTCTTCCTCTTCTTCCTCTTCTTTGAAGACACATGATCCATGATAGTCTTCATATTCTGGTATTTTAAGATCAAGGTAGTTTGATGCGGCTTTTTCATACTCATCCATGTTGTTATCGTTGGACGCTTTCATGATGGCAATGCTTCCCTGAAAACTGTCTTCATGAAACGGAGGAGGCAATACGTGAATATTCGGTTCCTCTTCTTCATCTTCCATAGGGGAAGCAAAATAGGCAAACGTTGCTTCGTCAGTGGATGTCTTTCCTTGAAATTGCAAGGATGGTTGTTTCAATTTTTTACGTAACCATTCAAGAACATCTGCGGTTTTAGCAGGAATACTTACTTCATTGAAGTTGCCTTGTAAATTAACAATCACTGCTACCACCATTTTTACGATTAATTCTTTTTCTTCATTGTCTTCCGTTTTTTCATCGTACCTTTGGATTTCTTCTTTTTACTGGAAGAAAGAAGTTTGGTTCCTTCTGGAATTAAGGATTCTTTTCCGAAGTCTTTATTTCTTTTTAGAGTCATAGCATCGCCATATCGCACGCCTAATTTTATAGGACGTCCCAAATATCGTCCATCACTTCTTCGTTTAGTAATCCATCTCCAATTGATTTTATTACCAGGGAACTTAAGAGGAACTACGTCTCCTACATGGCTTTCCAAACTTGTCATTTATCTTTATTCTATAATTAAATTCAAACATGTGAAAAAACGGATTTTATTTTTGTAACATTCTAGCTCTCAACTATACAATGAAAGGACCCGCAAAATATAACCCAACAATTGGATGGCGAGAACGCCAAAAAGCAAAAGAAGAAGAACAACGATTAAACGAATTGAAAAAGAAAGTAGAGAAGACAGAGGACAATTTCCCAAGTCTTTCAAAGAATACATCCGCAAACAACGCTGTCTATGCAGGAAAGAACTTCGCAGAGAAGGCGAAAGAGTGGCAGGAACTTGATAAACAGAGAAAGTTAGAAGAGGAAGAGGCCAACCGATTACGAGAAAGAGAAGAGCGTGACAGAAGAGGAATTATGATATTCAATCGCAAACGCAACTACGATGAAACACCTGCTGGCACATACGAATACGAACCCCACAGTCCAAAGTTCGGAAGAGAGGACGCAGATGGATGGGTCACAAGTGAACGAAAAACTAGAAAGAGAGTGGACCAAATGACTGACGTTGAATACGAACAGTATATGCAACGTCAAGTACAGGAAATGTCATTAAATGACAGTTATCAGAATGAAGACAGTGAATTCAATTCACATTTAGTGGTGGAAAGACGGCAGTTCTATTAATAAAAGGTTCTGCGCCTCGTTTTTTCACCTCCACGAATGAATCCAGATGCTCCGTGTGTTTTTTGATAAGCAGATGCTTCATCAAATGACAGATTTCTGTTTCGCATGATATCCTTTATTTGTTTTCTCATATAAGGACTTGAAATCTTTTCAAGTTTCTCATCATCTGTGAGTTCTTTTTTCGGTTCTTCTTTTGGTTCAGGGGTCTTCGTTGTAAAATCTGGAAGGCTAATCTTTGGCAACTCTACTTCTGGAAGTCTGGGAAGAGCAGGAATGGGGGCTTTTCCTCGGTTCATTGGAGGAAATAGACTTCTTGCAGATGGAAGAGGGTTCTTACGTGTCAAGGATTTTGGAATGAAAGTTGATTCCTCTTCTGGAATAAATGTTTTGCGTTTTGGTATCTCTTTGTCAATCAATTCTGATACACTTTCCTTAGGTAACTCTTCTGCAATTGGTTTCTTATTAAAGATCGGATTTATAACAGAGAAATTGCTGGACTCTTTTTTAAGAGTTGGCTTTTCTGTTCCATCATCAAAAATGTCTTTGAATACCTGATAAATTGCGATTATAAATTGATTAATAATTCTAGCAAGAAAGATACCAACTCCCTTAAATGTATTTCCAAATTCATCGCCAAATTTAGAAAGAGCCCATCGCAATGCAAAATAAACAGCAACGAATCCTGCAACTCCTGTGATTGTGCCTATGAAAATATTGATAAGTGTTTGTGCATCAAGATGTCCTGCTCCTTGAGTTTGAACGACACTCTTCAAATCTGGACCACTTGGTTTAATAGGAACACATGTCTTGCATCCTTTTGGAGGACCTGCTTTATAATACGTATGATCCAATTGCAAGGAATTGATTGGCAACGATGGATCTGTGATAGGAAACTGATTGATTGCACGCAAATCAGAGTCTGCAATCACCATAGGATTCTGCATAAAAATAATACGTGTTCCTGCACTGCTTGTTGGAACCCATTTGTAATACCGATTATTGGCATCTTCATGATCCAATACCTGTTGCCAGTCGTGCATAGTCCAAGTAAAAAAGGAGTCGTCATTCTTGAATATGTCGGATAACGACCAGTTCTTTCCGGTTGGCACATCTATCTTTTCATAGTCTCCAGATGGCAACTTGGATCCTAAACTCTGCAAATAGACTGCAATTGGACTTATGAAATTGGTGGAAGGATTCGGTCCGCTTGTGATAGGGACATAAATAGAACTCTTTGTTGAACCTATGAATCCAATCACAGCATCGTGTTGAACGTTTTCAATACGAATGGGAGATGGATGAAAGAGTTCAATACGAGAAATTGAATCCGACTGTCCATTGAAAGTGAATTGGAATGGAATAGTTGGAGTAATAACTACTTTTGAAGGATTGGTAGATTCACGTGTTATCGTAACAGCAGAACTGGATATGCCGGGATTGACATATAAATTACAAGGATCGCAACCTTCTGATTGAGAAATGCTAAGACCTTTGGAAGGATCACCTTTTCGCGGATCAGGTGGAATAATATCCTGTTTCTGTGTAGATTGTGAAGACCCCATTGTTCTTAACAGATAAAACAAGTATTGCTAAGAAAACAATATGGCTTCCGAACTTACAGCTCCATGGTGGGCAACTCTTATTGCCATCCTTTTAACAGCAATTGTATCAGTCGTAGGAACAATCGTATTCTTGCGTGGAGGCACGCCTGCTGCTGGTGCTCCTCCTGGAATCGGAACACTTGTAACAGATACAATCACTTACATTCCGCATATCCTCCTGCTTTTCGGTGTTCTTGCGGATATCTTTACTATGGAAGGTGTCTATTCCATTCCAAGTTTGATTGGATTGATGTCTATTCCAGCCAACTTCCTTTTCTCGTTCTTCTGGGCTGGAATCGGTGAAACAATCGGATATGTCTGGAAACTTGCAATGCTCAAACCTGGTGAGACATTGCCTCCTACTGCTCCTCCAACTCCAATGACTGGCGGTGCCATTGAAAACTATCCAGGTTGCTACGTCCAAGGATTTGAAGGACTTCAATCTGCATACGCTCCACAGACACTTGTGGTTACAGCCACTATCTTTTCGTACTATATGTTTGACTTGATTGCAAACCGTCCAATTTTGGACGCAGTTGCAACAATCGTGTTCTTCGGTGTAACATTTATTGCACAAACTCTAGTGATTGGAAACTGTCAAAAAGGCGACAGCAACATCGCTACCTACTTGAAGGCAACAATGGCACTTGCAGAAGGTCTGTTTATTGGTGGAAACTCCTATGCCATCGTCCAAGCCCAATATTCTGGAAGCCTACCAAGCAGTGTGATTAACAGAACATCCGGTGGTTCCTCTGGTGGTTCCTCTGGTGGATCTTCTAGTGGTGGAGGCAGTTACATTCCAGGAGATTACAGACGAGGTAAGGGAAAAAATAAGGGATCATCTGGTGATGACGGAGGATCGTGTGGAGGCGTTCCACCCGGAGAAACACCAGGAACAGGAGGACCAGCACAAGGCCAATCATGCCCCGCCGGAACCGCTCTTAGCAAGTGAGCGAGCTTTGCGTAAAATAGAATAATAAATAGAAATCATTGTCCCTGAATGGCGACCGACAACGGCTCCATCCACGGTCACAACAATTGTAGGAACCACGGATACCTCTAACTTACTTGACAAATCTTCTTTATCATCGTGAGTATTCACAGACACCCATTCAATATCATCAAACTCCTCTTTCAGTTCTTCAACGCTTACCTTGATTGCTTTACAAGGTGCGCACGTTGGAGACCAAAAATGATATGCTTTTACACGACTCATTCTTCTACCTTATCTATACTAGGGTGGGATATTTGTAAATGACCCACTTCGGCGCGAATAAATGTGCGTTTCTGAATAGTTTGTTTTACCAATTTTACATCACGTGTCGTGCAGATTTCTGAGAATGCCTTATATAAATATTTATCAATAATGTCCTTGTCAAGTTTTCCAAGGTTGGCATGAATCCATTCAAGCAATCGTGTTTGAGGCACAGAAGGTCCCATCAATTCCAGAGGACATCCTTCAAATATCACATTTCTCGCAGGATGAACGACTGTTTTTACACTATCATCAATTGTTCCTCTTGCCATTTGGTCTACTTTGTCATTGTTGATGGATAGGTCATCTTCTCCTCCAGTATGTGCTCTTACGTGATGAAAACGATGAGACTTGAATTTAGAAAGGCCTCCAGATATCTCTTTGATTAAGTCCTGGTGTAATACATCTTTGCCATCAATTGTTTTCCATCCACGAGCAACCCATTTTGTAATCCAAACTGTCAAACACTTTATGCTGTAATCAGAGTCGGTATAAATAACGATATCGCTGTCTTCACATCCTTTTGAAAGCAGGATACGAACTGCTTCTGCGATTGCTGATAATTCTGCTCGTTGGTTTGTTTGTGATTCTTCATCAGGGACACGATTTGCTACCGACCACTCTCTGTTTTCTGGAAACCAAACAGCGTAACCTGCCTTCGCACCGGCCTTACCATTGCCTATACAAGAACCATCTGTGAACACCCTCATTACCTACTACTTACTTGGACGCTTGTAATTCCTTTTCAAACTCACGCGGGTCGTCCCAGAGTTTTGTATTCAATGGTTTTCCAATAATGGTTGGAGTGTGATTGTAATCCGGCATCTTGCGAACAATGCAACGGCTTACAATAGCAGATTGAAGCAAGGGTTCTTCAATATGGAACCAAACACGACACCGAAATGACCTCTGTTCCAGAGAGCGTCTTAACATCTGTTGACAGGCCAAACTCAAAAAATGAGAGTGCCAGATTAGAAGAACACGAATGCGAATATGAGCACGAGAAGGAGCAAAGGACATCCATTGGACGAACCATTTGGCAAAGTCGTCCATTGAATTTGTTACCGCTGCGTCCACCTCATCAAAATCGCATTGATGTCCGTATTTCTTTTTGTAGTCATCCCAAACTTTCTGGGTTTCTACATCATTCAGTCTTTCATACAGAATCATATGGGGAGGAGGAAAGTTCATTATTAATTAGTTGGTTGGTTGTTTGAAGATACAATACGCTTGACAGGAATATCTGCGTGGACGATGTACAAGCTGTTTTCAGTACAAACCAAAAAGACTTTCTCTTCCTTGATTCGCATAATGGATACGATAGGAGAGGTATATTCCGTGTCAGATTTGACAAGGTACTTGATGTCTTCTTGGACTCCGATGCAGCATTTCTTCTCAATGCTGTCGTTGTAGTAATCTAAATAAATTGGGCGATCCTGTTCGATGGCGATTTTGGCTGCCTGCGCCATAACGGTTGCGGATGGAACTGCGCTCATTTGTTGAATAGTAGGAGGGTGTTTTCGTTATTTGAACGCTGCTTTTGCGGCATCCTCCAATGCGAATCGGGATTTCATCTTTAGCGAAGGTGTTTGGTCTCTTGGTAATGCCAACAATACTTTGATGGCTTCGCGGCACTCTACCTTGGGCGCGGCAATCAACAGGAATTTCGCAATGCTATGAATATGGTTCTCCATCACTTCTGTAAAGGGCTGTTTTACGGATATATCTAGGTCAGCCAATGCGGTATTCACAAATCCTTGATATGTTTCCATTTCAATTAAGTTGCGAACGAATAGCTCATTAATATAGAAGGCAAATGCGCGCTTCTTCTCCATCTGGAGACTCCATTCTAGTATAGCCTTTTCAAACGTTGGGTCTGTACTAACTGGAATAACAATATCTACTGAATTTTTGACATCGTATATGGTATCAAACATTTTTATCTGTGTGTTTAAGTCATCTTTTGCATCGGGATAAGTTTTAATCATAAGAGCATATGCGTCTGCTACAAGGGTCGCAAAATTGCCTTGTCTCACTCCCAAGTCAAACAGCATAGTGGTTACACGAAATCGGAACTGCTCATCTCTTCGTTCAATGATTTCCATCACTTCACCAATCAGTTTAGTGTATGTGCTCTTTGACATCTTGTTGATGCGGCTATATATTTGTCTATAATCATCGTCATCGTCCTTATTCATAATTGTCTTAGCAATATTTTGAATTAGGTTTGCTCTCCAATTAGCAGGAGCATTACTCACGATGCGATTCTGGTTCTGGGGTTTTCGGAATGTCGGATTGAACGTAATCTTTAACGTTCGTATGGTTTCAATGGTCTCTGGTGATAATTCCTTGCGAGGGACATCTCGCAATGCATAGATAGTTTTTACATCCATGTTATTTATAGTCCTCACCTCCGACATCCGTTATGATTAACAGATCCGTTTTTTCTGAAAACGGATTTCCGCGAGCCAAAAATTTTAGAAGGTAGTCAAAAAATGACAGACGATACAAAATTCTTAAGCAACTGGGTCCTCTGGTATCACGATCCAAACGATAACGATTATTCCTTAAAGGGATACACAAAGATAGGTAAGATTACAACTCCAAGTGAGTTCTGGTCTTTAGTAAATACAATTTCAGTAGAAGCTTGGACTTCTGGTATGTTCTTCTTGATGAAAGAAGGCTTTCTCCCGATGTGGGATGCCCCAGAAAACGCAAAAGGTGGAGCGTGGTCCAAAAAGGTAGACGCAGCGGATACTCATTCAGTCTTCATCGATTGTATGGTTCACTGCTTAGCAAACGCAATGCTTAGTAAGCAACAGGATAAAGTGGTGGGAGTTAGCGTTTCTCCCAAAGGAGCATTTCATATAGTAAAAATCTGGAACACAACAACTACACTCACAGACCGCAAGTTGTTTAGTCCTTCCTTAAAATTTAGTTCAATAAGCGATATCGCTTACAAAGCACATGTGCTTAGGCCAAAGTAAATAGAAATAGAGTTTGATTGATATCCGCAAGGATTTCATCACGAATGTTTAGCAAATCAGTATCTGTGGGCGAAAGCTTACGGGGGAGAATCTTGGTGAGAAAAACCACCTGTTTTTCCACAAATCTTTTTCCCTCTGCTTCATTGAAATTTTTGAGTTGAAGAGTTTTGCCAACACGAGGTGTTCCGTATTTTCCCATAAAGACTTCCACAAATTTGTCAATCTTTTCATCCAATGATTTCACAAGTTCATCCGTTGCTGTATGACGGGCAAAGGAATGAGTTTGCCAGTGATAGAGTTTGACTTGACTACGGATATAGAGCATAGAATCTACTATGCTTCCACCCGAGTTTCTGCGAGTAGTTTTGCGAGTACTCATTTCCTAATTACACATAAGCAATACTATAAAAGAAATGGAAATTGTAGCATTTTTGATTTTTTCAATCCCAGTATTTATTGGAGGAATCGCAGTTGGATTGGTAACAGCTGATTTTATTGACCGAGAACGTGTAATCTACTTGCCCGCAGAGGAAAAAAGCACCCTCAAACGGAAGCGCGATTAAAGGTCTTTTGAAGAAATCACTGAAGACCATGCGAATAACCATAGTCCATATTTTTCACATTTCTGCCTATTTTTCTCAGATAATTTAGTTTTATCTTTGAATGAAAGTTTTTCATTTAATGCATATAATCTTGTTGAGAGCTGAGATACTGGTATCATCAGTTCCTTTTGTAATCTTAAAATTTGATCGGTTAAATTATCTCGGTTAAAGTTTGGGCATTGATTTTTTGCGGAAGAAGATAGATGTTTTGTAAACTTTTTTGTAAACTCTTTTACTAGTTCTTCAATTTCAACTTTTAACGTAGCATCTGTTTCAGAAATATACAATTCTGGAACAGATACTGACTTGTTTAATCGCTTGAACTCCTCTGTAACTTGTTCATTTGTAACATCCCATATGATTTCAACAAATACCACAAACTCATTTCCTTCAAGAGCAAGTCTTCTATGGTTTCCTTCGTAACATACAAGACCTTCATGCGTAATATAAGCCAAGTTAATCATTCCATCCATACGGTTATTTTTTTTCATAGTTTCTCGTATCTCTTCAACTCTTGTCATATCGGGTGGACGATTAAACTTCCAAACCTTGATATCTAGTTGTTTGAATATTTCCATCGGAAGTGAATATACATTCGTTCCATAATAGTTATGTTGTTTAATAAATTCTTTAATTGGTGTTGACATTTTGATTACAACCAAAAAAGTTACCAATCCAAAATCCGTTTTTTAGTCAGAGAACATTTCGGTTGGATCTATAGGTTCTTTTGATGATGTATTTGTCATGTTATCTAACACATACTTTTTGAGAGGTATTATCTTATCACCGTTCTTGATTCCTACAAAATACAAATCAGATGGTATAAAATAGGTATCAAATGCAGAGAATGTATTCTTCAAATCAAGTACTTCATCAATATCTTTCTCTGTAAGATTTTTATAGTAATCAATCATATCTGGCAAGTTTCCAATGGTTCCATAAGAATCAAATGGTGTAGTTCGTCTTGTTCCATGTTCCGGCCTTCCTGTGGATGCACATGTAAACAAAAGTAACCCATTTGGTTTCAGCATTTTGTAAATCTTTTTAAGTGATTGATAATATTCAGGATCGTGCTCAAAACATTCCGTTGAAATTATAGTATCAAACGTACTGTCTTCAAAAGGCAAATCCTTAGTCTTAGAAACGACTGTAACATTGTTTGCATGGATTACATCATTGCCATCATAATCGCAATTTTCAAAAAAAATACGATTGTTTCCATTAATATCACCGGAACCAACATCAAGAACCCGTTTGTTCTTAAAATACTCTGGTAACACTGATTTAACAAATGCTATAAAATTAACTGGTCCTTCATGCATTTTATTTATTTTCACTCAATTCATTTAAGTAGAAACAGGGATCAAGCATAATTTGATGTCACCGAGATTTGCGATCACATAACGAATCATCAAGAACCAATCATTTTTCATATGAATTTCAAGATTGTTGGAAAGGTTAGAACACTTGGTAAAAAGGACTAAATGTGGCAGTGAGAATGTTCCGCTTACAATTTCGTTATTCTCTTTCTTTGAAATAGACATTTCCGTTCCAGTATCTCCACCCAATGTAACTGTTTGAGATGCAAATGGTCCCTTGCATGAGAATGTAAGCGTATTTCCAACATTCTTGATATCCACAGTTTTTGCAGACAGCAGTGTCATATCGCGACAGATCTTTTGGAAATCCAACGAAGGCATAGTAATACGAGTTGCAAATTCAGTATCCATCATATTGATGTCACTATCATCACGATCCAACAAATTGAGTCTGTAACGAATACGTCTCTTCTTCTCTCCATTTTCAAGAATGATAGTCAAATGATTTGATTCTGACTTTGAAACAGAAAAAGTGATGGTATCATCATTTGTCACAGTTTTAACGACACGGTAAAAATGATCGGTATTCAAACCGACATCCAATTTTGCAGCAGTATGATTGTATTCATAGTGCTCAAACTTGTTGGCATGAAGACGCATATGTGTGTAGATTGTCTTGGTGTTTTCCATTGCAACCATACGGATTCCATCTTTGTCAAAAACCAAAGACATCTCAACCAACATAGATTTGAGACCTTCAGCAAGAATACGGATTGGTGCGGTTTGTACCGTTTTCGCTACTACCAAGTCGTCACTCATTTATTAAGTATGGGGTCTCGGCATGAAAGTATATTTCCGCACATATAATTAATGAGTACTCCTGCTCCTGCCCCCAGTAGTGCGTTAGCTCCTACTTCCAATGAAACTCCTTCAAGTCAATCAAGCAGTGGTCTTGCATTTCTTGTAGGAGGTGCTGGTATTTTGGTTACCATCCTTTCTTCTGTTCTCTTGATTTTGTTCCACGTAGGAGCAGCCAAGTTGTCCTATGACAAATACGGTTCAATTGGTTGGGCTATTCTTGATTTCTTCTTCGCAACCATCTACTACCCATACTATGCGTTTGTCTTGAACTATCCTGGTGTCGGAACTGCAACCTTCTTAGGCGGTCGTCGTCGTAGGTAAGAATTCTGGCCAAGGACGTTTGGTGTATTTTACAATATTTCGTTCTTTTAACTTAGATTCAACATAGAACAAACGATAGGATTCAACAGGGTCTTCTCGTTTGTATTCATTCGGCATAGCAAGTCGGAGTGGAGTATATCCAATAACGGGTATGCTTTCAGGAGGATTTGCAAGAAGCCATTCAATATGGGCTTCGGTTTTGTGTGACTTTTGATTTCCATAACGGAATTGGTATTCACGGCATAGCCACCAAGCAAGATGGCATAACCACATATAGTTATCGTAACTCTCTCGTACCCAGATAGAGGATGGGTGGTTTTTGTGGGCTAATTTGTATGCATTTTCTGGAAGATTTTCAGGATTGAGAACCCAATGAGCGCAGTATAGCATCTGGGCTGATTCAATAATCATCTTAACAACGTGTTTATCGCAGTGATATTCTGCTGCTTTTTTGGGGTCGGTGTGTAGGTAAAATATATTCATGGCTACATCTAATTTTCTAGTCTTCGGAAAATCCATTTTCTGTGATGATAACAAATGAGTGGGCAACCATTGACAACGAATGCAAATTTTCTTGGATATCCATCGGACGTATCGGGTTCTAAATACGTTCAACAGAATCCAAGTGATGTCACTGCGTCCACACGTCAAATAATCGCAGCGAAGACACCTATACCTGTTAGAAACTTTTTTTCAAAAAGCAATGATTATCGTTTGACGCTGAATGACGGTAAGTTGTTGTTGAATTGTATTACATGTGTTTCAACGGTTACAGGAATTGATTTTCTTGCTGGTGGAGGTTATCTTTATTATTCTACAGATGGAGGTGCTACATGGAATCAGGACACTATAAGCACTCCATTTTTAGGAATAGTTAATGCTGGAATACGTGCTAATATAAGTGGATACCAATGGGTTATTGGAGGTCAAAGCAATGGTGTAAATTCAGGATTCAGTATTGCACTTTCAGCAGATGGTTATTCTTGGACCATCGTTCAAATTGATCCTGTTATTGACACTGTTGTTAGATCAATTACAATAGATCGTTCAGCAAATACTGTTTATGCAGGAGGATCTTTTAAATCGTCAGTATTGCTTTATAAATCATTGAACGGTATTTCATGGACTGCTGTGCCTTCTCCAGACATAGTTGGGTTTCAATCAATCGTTACTGATGGAACAAATTTAGTTGTATCTGGAGCATCCACTGTATCGGGTACAGGTGCTTCTATCTTTTGGGTGCCAAATTCACCAGGTCCATTAACCAATAGTGATTGGACTCAATCAACATGGTCTGGATATTCACAAGGTTCAGGTACTATTCGTCTAACCTATGGAAATGGTTACTTTTATGCTATTTGGGCTAATCTTATTGCAAATTCTACTGATGGTAAGACATTTACAACACGTTATACAGGAACTGGTTCTACTCCCAGTTTTCTATACAATATAATGGCAATTCATTGCAACAGTTCAAGAGTTGTAGCAGTTGGACTTGATAACAGTGGTAATGGATATGTTGCATACTCTACTAACAATGGTACATCATGGACTCAAGTTTCAGTTCCAGCACTCAACAATATTTATGCAGCATCCATATCATGGAGTGATACAGCAAATAAATTTGTAATCTCAGCATACACACTCACACCATCAGTTGTTGAATTGTATTCTGCAGATGCTACAAGTTGGACGACAGGCACTAGTACAGCGATAGGTACAAATTATATATACTCCACCATTGGCAATTCATTGACATACTCGTAAAATCAACAAATACCGGTTAGTATTTCTTGAAATCAGGTATAATTTAACTTATTAATGATGCTTGATGGCACCGAATACTCCCTTGCGAGTTTTGTAACCGTGTTTTTCAAGTCGCTTATCTTTCTTGGCAGTGTGTGATTTCTTAACAGATACAATTCTGCCAGACTTGTTATACTTCAAATCCTTGCGAGTCAAACCACCCGAAGTCTTGACCGCAGTTCCGTGCATCACTTGGGCGCGAGAGCCAACTTTCTTCATACCTCCTTCCATTTGTTTCTACTTAGGAAAGTTTATTGAAAGCCTTGGAATATTTATTTTACTGGTTAATTGCACTATTTCAGAACGATCTTTAAACGAAGAATCTTCTATACGACCGCAATAGATATCGTTGGTATATTTGAATGGAAATTCAACTAGAACGTCCTTTCGTGTTTTATAATGAATGCTAACATGTGCAAGAATTACTCTTCCATCTAAAAGTTCATACAAACAATGATTTAAAAAGTCTTGATCCAATCCTATTCCACCATCTGTTGGATTTAACTTAAATTTTTCATAAGCACTACGAATAGATAACCCATTTATTTTTCGCATTCCCCACAAGCCTCCTAACAAAGGATAACAATGACAAGGATTATCACGAATAGCATGAACTTTGAACTTGCTATTTACAAATTGATTAATCGCCCATCTATCTTTCCAATGAATACGACTATCTGCATCCCGAACTTCCATGAGTTCTACATCGGGTTCATCAATTGCAAAGAATCTATCTATCATATTTCTAGGTCCTGTCTTTCCAGTAGGACGAATAACTACATTTGAATATGATTTCAATATACGAATGAACTCTTCTGTGACATCCGATCCAGTATAAATATATGTTTTCCAAGTAGGATAGTGTGTTTTTATTAGTTCTATATTACTTAACATTCCATCATAATACCTGGGTATCTGTGGACCATAAAGACAGAATGAAAAAACATTTACCATTACTAATTTATAAATTATTAAAGATGATTTCAGGATTATCATTCGCACAAAGGTGCGATTGGACGTTTGATTATAGATACGATTTTAGAAAATATAATGGTTCAATGGCAAGAGATGGTGATTGGATATTCATTAATGGTGATTGTTTATTTCAATTTAGAAGACCAATGAATAATAAATTCAATTGGGTACGTCATAAATATAATTTCATAGTTCATAACAGTGACAGATCATTCGGATATCAAGAATTGGCATTTCTTCTACCAATTGCATACCGTATCTACGCAATCAATACTACGGTATCTCATCCTATTTTGAAGACTATTCCTATAGGCTTTGCAGATATTCACCTGCCTTTTTTGAAAACTTTCAATGTGCCAAAGCAGGAACGAACGATTGAAATATATGCAAATTTTCAACCTAGAACAAATGTAACAAAAAGACAGGAATGTATAGACTGTTTTAAGGACAATCCAAAGGTAGTATTTCGCGACAATCTAACTGTGGAAGAATACTTCAATGATCTTTCTAAATCTAAATTTGTATTGTGTCCTGAAGGAACAGGAATAGACACTCATCGTATCTACGAAAGTTTATTATGTGGTGCAACACCGGTTGTACTTAGAAATCCACTCTCTAATTTGTATGAAAGAATGCCAGTTTGCATAGTGGATAAATGGACGGATCCATTTGAAGTCAAAACTGGTAATATATCATTCAATCATGCATTTTACATATAAATCAAATCGTCTTGTTAACAATCGTATTATTTGATATTGGATTTCCAACCTCAAATAATGGCTAACCCCTAGCCTACACAGTTAGCAGAACGCTAACAAAATATAAACACGAACACCCAGTGTTTAGTTGGAGTATGCAAGACCTCCCATACCAGACATCACACGCAACACGTTGTAGTTGACGGCATACACACGCACTTGGGCAGTACGTCCAGATCGCACGGTGTTAACGGACACAGTGAGTTGGAGAGTGGCCTTGTCAATACGAGAGAAGTTGCATGAACCAGATGGCTGATGTTCCTCAGGCTTGAGCGCGAAGGAGTACACGTTGATACCCTTGGAAGGAGTACGAGTGTGGTGTTGGAATGGTTGGACAACCGAGAAGTATCGTCCCTCACGTTCAGTGAAACGATCTTGTCCGTTGAGTTGGAGCTTGGCGACTTCAACAGGGTTCTTACCTTCACACTTGACTCCAGAGGCAAGGATGACCTTGGCGAGCAAGTAGTTGGTGGTGTCCTCGAAGACAACCGCCTGTTCTCCTTGTTGGGTGAAGCTTGGAGTGGTAGAATCCAACCAAGAGGCACCTTGGAGAGATGGACCAGATTGGAGACCAAGACCTGGGAGGTAAGGACCAGATGGACCATCGTTGGAAGCAGTTGGGACAACAGCAGCATTGGCACCACCGGCCAAACCTCCACGAGCAAGGACGTCCATGACGATACCCTCAGTAGTGAAGTCATCAGAGTAGTTGAATGGCTGCATACCGTTAACCTCAGCAATGAAACCTTGGTTAGGAGTGCAGTCAACGAACGAGTCACGTTGGACAACCCAGACAAGCTCCTTGACAGGGTGGTTGAAGTTCAACTGGATCTTGTTGGAAGAAGAGGTGATGGATTCAGCACCAGTGAATTGGAGTTGCTCAATGAGGTATTCATGAGTCTGTTGGGCGAATCGTCGTCGCTCCTCAGTGTCCAAGTAGATATAATCAATGTACAAAGAGGCAGCAGTCAAGGACTGAATTGAGGTAGGAGCAGTCTGTCCAGACACCAATTCAACGTAGGTGCAGTTGATCCATTGCTCAAACTCAACGTTGATACGCACTTCGTGGTATTGGAGGGCGATCAAAGGAATGGCCAAACCAGGATTTCGGCAGAACCAGAACTGGAGAGGGATGTAGAGAGTCTTGGCTGGGGTTCCGGCACGTGGAGCACATGAGTTAGTCAACTCAGATCCAGCGCAAGAAGCATCCAACTGGTAACCCTTACCGTCCTTCATCAAGACCAAGTCATGGGTGTTACCAATCATATCATCAAGAGCGGAGATGGTTCCGGCATCTTGAGAAAGCTGAGTCCAGATTTGCATCCAGTCTCCGTATTGTCGGTCAATTCGTTGACCTCCGATTTCAAGCTCAACAGTCTTGATCAATCGGTGACCGATGTAGTTCAACCAACGGAAACGTCGCACGCTGGCGTTAAGAGAAACCAAATCAACAGTTGGCAACACAACCTGAACGTAAGTTCGGTACATCAAATCGGCATTACGATTGATGATAGCAGTGACACGCTTGTTGAAGTCGGCCTGTCCGTTGAAGGTGACTTCAATGGACTCCATAGCAAAGTTGGTGTGTCTCTTGAAGAGAACCTTCCAGAAGGTAATTTGTGGATTACCAGAAATGTAGATATCTTGCGCTCCGTAGCTGACGAGTTGTAACAAACCTCCTCCCATTTTATGTGTATGCTTAGTGGCAGGAAAAAAAATTACGGCGCGACGAATTTATTCCATAATCATGCGAGGTGTAATATGCATGGCTTCCAATTCCTGCATCCAAAGCTTCATTGCGTAAGGAATTGTCTTCTCAATAAAATCTGTTTGGTTACCGCATGCACCACATTGATATATGCCTTCTTTTGAATTGACTATCGCAAGTGTTCCACAAGTCTTACAAACACCAGTAGGGAATGGATCAGAAACATCCATCAGTCTCTCTTTCGTAAAGGCAGAGATTCCATGTGAAATCATACAGTCACGTTCCATCTCTCCAACTCGCAATCCTCCATCGCGAGACCTTCCTTCACACGGCTGTCGTGTCAACGATACAATCGGCCCCTTGGCTCTTGAATGCTTCTTATCAATTACCATGTGCTTCAATCGCTGATAGAAAGTTGGTCCTATAAATATTTCCGCATTCATCATCTCTCCTGTCTGACCATTGTACATAATCTCATTTCCATAAGGATGTAACCCCAAGTCAATCATATGGGCTCTCAACTCTTCAATCTTCATATGAGAATATGGCGTTCCATCTCCCAAGGTTCCTCTACGCACACCAATCTTGCCGAAGATGTTCTCCATCAACTGAGCGATTGTCATACGAGAAGGAACAGCGTGTGGATTCATAATCAAATCTGGTCGTAATCCATTCGCCATAAACGGCATATCCTCCTCTTCCAACATCATACCTACAGTTCCCTTCTGTCCGTGCCGCGAAGAGAACTTGTCACCAATTTGAGGGAATCGCTCGCTGACACAACGCACTTTGATGAAGGGGTATCCATCTGAATTCTTATCTTGCCACACTCCATCAATTCGGCATGGCTCGGAATTCTTATGAGTAGTAGAAGCATCACGATATTCATAACCAGACGGGTCATTTCTTAAATTTACTACTTTGCCTATGATTACATCGTTTTCCTGAATGGTAGAATGTAGAATTGGCATTCCATTGTCCGCAATCGCAGCATAGGAGGTATTCTTGAATTTACGAGTATTGTGCTTCATAGGCTTCATAAACTTCTCCTCACGACCAGATGCTACATTTCGGTGCTCCTCATCTTTGTACATCGTGTAATACAACCCACGAAAGAGACCTCGTCTTACAGAAGACTTATTCATAATAATAGAGTCCTCCTGATTGTATCCACCATAACAACCGATAGCAACAATCGCATTCATACCAAACGGCATCTCCTGCATTTTCATAATATTCATCGTTCTGGTCTCCACAATCGGTCGTGTCAAAGAACACAATACATACGCATTCTTATCAAGTCTCTTTGGATAGTTTCTAGCATAGATACACATTGCCTGTTTACCCATAGCAGATTGATAGGTATTTCGGGGTGACTGATTATGGTCGGACAAAGGAATCGTGGATGCCATATGTCCCAGAATGAGCGATGGATGAATCTCGTAATGAGTGTGAGAGAGAGTGATATCTGACTTGCGTAGTGCAATGCGTAATGTTTCAGTTTCAGAAGCGTCAATGAATTCAACACAGTACTTAATCCATTCATTCCAATCTCCACGCTTTTCAACCGGTGGAAATTCAGCACCAACAATGAATACAGGCCGAACCACTCTACCACCATCGGTTTCAATAATAATCATATTCATCAACGTTTGCCAAGCAATAGAAGTGTGTGGATGAAGTCGCAGTGTTCTCTTTGCGTTTCTCAATTTTTCAACCAACACATTCGGCTGATTCGTGTATCCCATAATCACACCATTCAATGAGATGGCAGTTCCTGAATAGACCTTCGCAGCCTTAATCCATTCAATATCATTGAAGTCCTGTAAGAAATGTAACACTGTATTGGATGGAATATTCTGTGTAACACTTGTTAGCATCGCCATATTCTTCACAATACCAACCGAATGACCTTCTGGAGTCTCAACAGGACACATAAATCCCCAAGAGGTTCCGTGTAACTTACGAGGTGCCAACAACTTACCCGACTTTTCAACCGGTGTCTGGATTCTGCGCAAATGACTGACTGTGGAAGTATAGGACATTCTTGCCAACACTTGTGAAACGCCAACCTTGGTAGCGTTAGAAAGCGAGGTAGAATTGGATGTTCCCAATCCCTGCACTGTGAAGTTTCCAGTTGCCAACGCTTGTTTGAGTTTGCCTTCAATGGTTGAGAGTTTGAGAATCTTGTACAGATTGTTGATATTCAGAATATCCATTGGTCTTGGTGTTCCCTTCTTCCAGTTGTCATTGTTGACCTCCTGAACGAATTCATTGCGAGTATCGTTACAGACCTTCTGAAAGAGTTGACGGAATAGATGCATTAAGAGAGACCCAGTTGTAACTACTCGTTTATTCGGATACGCATCACGGTCATCCATTGGAATCTGTTTGCATGATGTAAGAACCAAACGACGAATCATAGACCCCATCAGAATAGCCTTTCGAGCAGCAAGAACAGACGGTTCAGCATTCTCTCCTGCGAATCTTACATGTGGTAACAATTCAGAGTTCAATAGATTGCGGACATAGGCACATTTGTCCTCTTGATTTGTGCTGTATTGCAACTGTCCTGTGAGATATTGAACTGCATCCTCTTGTGTGAAGATATTCATCTCAGAAGCATCTCGGAAGGAAGCAGCCAACATTTCTACATGTGGATCATCGGATGATCCCCAAATCAATTTAGCAACCTCTTTATCAGTTGTTATACCCAATGCTCGGAAGAATATCATCAATGGAATGTCTTCTCGGAAACGAGGAACACAGGCCAACAACGGATATCCATATCCATTGAATTTGCAGGACATACGAATCTCCAATTTCTTGGGAGGCATCGTAAAGGATTCGTGGAGAGACTTGAGTTCCACAGAATAGGTATACTTGGTCTTTGCAGCCGACTTCTTGGCTTGAAAGATCATAATACGATTATCGGCAACCTTCTCTTGACACAGGATTGTTCTTTCAGTTCCGTGAATGATGAAGTATCCCATTGGATCATACGGACACTCTCCATACTCTTCTGGTTTGAGTGGATAGTCTTTCAGCAAGCAGAGAGATGACCCAAGCATAACTGGAAGTTTTCCAAGAGAGATACCTTCAAAGACACGAGATTCTTCATCATAGGATTCCAAGCGGTCACCTTTGTAGGTTCTTGCAATGAACCGAACATCGGCATGCATTTGAGAGGCATAGGTAAAGTTACGAACACGGGCTTCCATTGGCAACATTGGTTTGACACGGCCAGTGGCTTCTTGAATACGAGGTTTGGTGTAGGTTACATTTTCAAATGAGAGTTTGAATTCGTATTTGTATTTCTTGAGTGTTTCATCTTGTTCGTGCCATACAGTTATCGGTGGAGTTGATTGAACTATGAGAGGGATTTTGTTACGAATGAAATCTTCAAAGGAATCAATTTGATGGTCTACTAATCTGCGGACACCATTTGCGAAATATGCTTTTACGGCTTCCCACTCCATAGTGTATATGTGATGTCTGTCCTGTTAAAATAAGTTTATTCGTTTTTTAACAATAGGTATGTCCAAGAAAATCACCATCCAGAAAATTGGAGACACTGCCCCACCAGTTCCTATTTCTGCTCCAGCTCCAGCTCCAGCCCCTATGCCTGCTGCTGCCCGAAAGAGACGGACAATGAGAACCTTTCCCAAAGGCATTTTGAAGGGCACCATCAAGGGTGTAAAAGATCCTGCACGGCCACCACCACTTAAAAAATCAGGTATTCGTGGAACCCTGCGAATTATGACTGAGAAGGGAATGGAACAGAAACGCCGTAACATCAAGAAGACGGTCAAGAATATGCCTGACCGCAAGGTGAAAGAGGAACTCAAGAAAGCAGGAATGCCAGTGAGTGAAAAGACGCCACCTCATATCGCCAAGGAGATTCTTGAGGGCGGTATGGAAGCTGGGATGATTGTGTTAAAGTAATATAATGACAGCCGTATGGGGCCCAATGGGTTGGATGACCCTCCATTCTATGGCATCTCTCTATCCAGAAATGCCAACAATCGCAGAAAGACAACTCATGAGTAGTTGGTTAGATATGTTTCGTGATACCATCACGTGTCCTCACTGTAAGGACCATTTTACAGATTTATTAGCATCCTATCGTGCTAGGTTCCCAAGTATGCTGAATTCTAAAAAAGATTTCATGTTATTCACATTTCGGGCACACAATGCTGTGAATGCTAGGTTACATAAACCTATTTATAAAACAGTCCAGGAATGCATGGATGTTCTTAGAAACAATGTAAAAAATAGAACAGCATCAAATTTTAGACAATCATACATAAATCATATTCGTAAATTCTGGAGAACAATGCAGGATATATCCGGTATCACATCTACTAAAAAGATTATTGAAATGACAAAAATTGAATTAGACTATGCTACTCCTCGTAGCAATGAATTTACTGTAGAAATTCCTGAAGAATATACTGTATTGCCATCTGGATTTCTTAGAGAACCTGGAGAACCGCCTATGGCAATTTCATATCCAAGAGTTATTCCAACAGGCGGCGGAATGCGAATGACTCCACAAGGATTACGCTTCCGTAGGTAAGAATACCACTGTTGTAGGTTCAAACGCAGGATTCCAAGGCAGAGAAATGAAAGGATCACATTCCCATTTGTAATGTCTCATCCACATATGACGCATATCAAAACCGTGTTCGTCATAGAGTTCATCTGGAAACTTACACTCCATTCCCAGCGACTTTTCAGGCAATATAAACTCCAGTTGTTGTTGAATAGAATAGGGCGGTTCTTTATGCTCCCATTCTATTTCTGTCTTTTCAATTCGTGGATAGTTGATGATAGTTTTCATTAAAGGTGCTTCTGGATACGGATAATACCAACACCAATCCGGTGCTTCTGAGGTTGTGAAATACAGATAAGTCCACCAGAATGTTTTCCAGAAAGCAAAGGTCACTTTTTCCCAATTAAGAACACCATCCATTAGATGAAGCGCAACTCGCTCTTCCAATGCTTGTGCGTCAGGAGCAATAATGTGACTGTCTTTGTCCTTTCGTCTTTTTAGCAATATCTTCTCCTCATCTTTCGCAGCATATTGTAACTTGCCCTGTTGTAGATAATGAAGTGCTCTGGCGTATCCATCCTCTCTTAAAGAGAATATGGCAATCGGTGGCATAAAGTCGTTTCCAAAGCAGTAGATACACATCTGAATATACTCATCCACATTCTGAACTGGAAGGCATTGTGCAAATGCATCAATAGAGATAGCACAGAATCCATCGTCTTCTCTTTCTCTCAAAATCTCCATATTTCCAAGCGACCTCTGTGCCAAGGCAATGAGAACCAAATCAGCATCCAATCCATAGACACACATTCTTCCTCGGTCTTTCTCGGGAATACTGCGAAACCAACGGAATATCTTATGCTCTCCTTCACCTGGTTCTTCGGTATCGGATACAATACAATCTGGAAAGCACATCTTGAGCGCTTCTCCAAGGTCTTTCATGTACTTCGTCCCTGGTGATATTTGATGTTTATCAAATTCTGTTGCCTCATCTGGTTTGCGAAACCTACGATATCGTTGTTGAACTATTTTGGCAAATGGAACAAGACCATCAATCGCAATGTAGACGCGTTTGCCTCGTGCCACTGTCTCAAAGAAATCGTAGAGTGCGCATATCACGCTTCCTACCGGATTTTCAGCCTTCAAGTATTTGTGAATAAAACAGTTGAAATCAAGTCCGAGAGTATCATATTCTACGAGTTGATTACAATTCTTTTGTATATGTTTGTTCTTCCTCAGAATTGAGGCAATATAATACGGAATACCCATTACGTTAGTTTATCCTGCTAATAGAAAGTCCGTTTTGTAATACAAATGTGGGAATGGCTTCTACTTCTTGCGTGCGTGATATTTTTTATGTATATCTGGGGAACTTTCAACAGCTCACCCAAGCCAAAGTGTAATACCTGTCCTCAAAAAAAGAATATCGCGCCCTTTGAGTAAATGGACGATTCATTTAATGACACCGCCGGAATTCGTTGCCCGCGCGGACAAATTGCTCGCAAGGCTCATCACAAAACTCTCCGTTCAGGAAAGGGTGTCTACGTTGCATCCAAATGTATCAAGGACCGTGGAGCGCCTGGTCGTTGGCAATCAGTGAAGCACATGATGGGAATTGGACCTTTGAAAAAGGGTTCGTTATCCATTGTTGGTTACCACGCCAATGACCCAACTGAGAAACGACACGTTGCGTTGGAAAAGGCTGTGCATCACTACGGAAAGGCTTCTACTGTAAAGAAGTTGAACGCTGTTGCCATCTACACTAAGCGAACCACTCCAAGCCGATCACGAACTTACCGTCGAGATCGCAACTGGGTCAGCAAGAAGTTTTAAATTGTATAAATAATAATGGCTCGCAAATTCAAAGTTCCTACATGGGGAATCTACCTCCTTGTAGCAATTGTTGTTCTGTATTTCTTCGTTTCAAGTCCAATGTCACCTATGAATCAATGCCCTGAAACTCAATACTACTGTGCTGGTGTTGGTTGTGTGTCTGGTCCTGATAAGTGTGTCCCTGGTAACAAAGGAGGTCCTAGCAAGGTATTTTCTGCTGTTCACGAAAGTTTTGGAAACAGCACAGTGACTTGTCCTGACAATACTCGCAGTCCTAATGGCCAGTGCTTGTTAGAATTTCCTACGTTCTAAGTAATGAAACTTACACCAAATATTGGACTGAACCATATTCCTTCAGTCAAGGGTCATATTTTGAACCTGACACTCAATCTCTTCTGTATTGCTATCTTCTATCTGTTCCTCGGAGCATCGGTCTCCTATTTGATGGCACAGGTATTCGCCAAGTTTGATGAAGACTGGAAGAAGTTACCAAACTGGAGACAGGCAGTTGATGTAGGTCTTGAAATAGCCATCATTGCGATTACTGCGTTCTGGACGACTTACTTTGTTCATATTTATATTCCCGTCCTTCCTGTCAGTTCAGGTCTTGAAGGGTATCTTGAATCCTTTGGAGGGCAGATGATTTTTGTTTATGCGGTATTCTTGTTCCTCGGTAATCTGGATGACAAGATGAAGCATGTATTTGAAGATATTTTCGGGAAGATATAATAAAAATGTGGTTTATGGCTTTATACGTAGCGATTCTCTTCTATGTCCTCACTCCAGGCGTCCTCCTCTCCCTCCCTGCCGGAGGTTCTAAGACAACTGTCGCCCTCACTCATGCGGTTGTTTTCGCCCTCGTCTACCATTTCACTCACAAGTTGGTGTGGAAGACCTTTCATTAAACGCTTTGAATGAATTCCCATCTCAAATAATCACAAATCTTTTTCCAAATCTGGTCATGTGCGATAAGTCGGTCTCTGCTTTTTAACAACGGAAAGAAGGCCTTGTACTCGTCAAGCTCTAAGAGTTCAAAGAACTTGTAGAGAATGTACGAATAACTCAAAAAGTTAGTTCTATCGTTAGGACAGTAAAGCAAGAATGGTGCCTGTATTTCCTGGAACATCGCACGAATCTTCTCCTCTATTTCTGGCGTAATTGTTGGCGGAGGATTGCCGTTTAGACGACTCAGAATATGAGCACGGTGTTCGTAATATTTTGACCGTCCCAGTTTCTTGAGAATCTGCCGAATATCCTCTTCCGATAGATCTGCAATATTTACGATACGCCGTTTGCGAATTTCAAGAATGACTTCGTTCATCACTTCATCTGGAATGATGGTGGATTCCTTTGCTTGAAACTGATTGAGAATCTCATTGAGATGGTTGATCTTCTTGTAAGCATAGTTATTCCACTCCTTAGGAGGATCACGAAATGATGGAAAGTCCGATACTACCAATGCATATTCTTCCGAACCGCATTTGGGACATACAAGAATACCTTCGGATGTGATTTCCTCACGAGCAATATTACAGGTATTGCAATGCTCTGTCATCAATGTTCCTGCTTCTGCATTGTTTGATATTTTCATACGAGCAGTGTATTCATCAAACATCTGTTTCTTTGACATTCCAGTATCTGCAGGATTTGTGGAAGAGATATTGAAAAACTTCATAAAATTGTTGGTAGATCCAACTGGTAAAGAAGGTGCAGCATTGCCTGTTTTCTTTCCATAATAGTCAATCAGAATATCCATGCTATTCATGTAATAATCTTCCACTGGATTGGTCTTTTCCAATTCTTTGTCAATCTCTCGTATTCGCGATTCTATTTTTGAATACTTGACAACGGATTCAATCTCAGTCATTCCTTCAAGAGTTTTCAGTTCCTCCTGCAACTTACTTTTCTCTTCTTTTAACTCATCCGCTTTGGATTGCGATGACCGAATATTCTGTACCATCTCCTGATGAAGAGAGTCCAGAGTTCCTGAGGAGGTAGTTGTTCCTGTCGTTTCACGAACCTTGCGCACACGAAACACGTCCATTTTTGTTATTTAGTTTCCTTTATGAAAGCAGAAATTTGACTTTCAAAGGCAGGATTTTGACAAATTGAAGGTCGTTGTTTTTTCAAATCTGCGATAACCTTTTTCATATCCCAACCATATGCCTTACATACAAACGCAACCGATAAATAAGCACTGCGATTGATACCCATTACACAATGAACGAATACTGTATCCTCATCTTCTCTCAGAAATCGTAACATTGCCTCTGAAAACTTAGGGAACCAATCAAGAATATCAACTCCAATGGTGCTATCAATGGCATTCAAGCAAACATATTGGTTTCTAAAGTATTTCTTTACCCAATCAGGAGCAGCACCATCACCAGCACAGTTGATGATGTGACCTATTTTATATCTATTGACAAATGTTGGTTTCAACATATCGCCAGAACCTATGAGAATACGAGGGTGTATCCAAGCTGGTGGTTGTAGGCTACCCATTATTTATAGATAGGACTTAAGCAATAAACCCTTTTAGGAAGTTGTTAATCACTTGTGACAAGACAACCGCAGCAGCACCAAGCACAGCAGCACCTGTCCAACTTACCACACCTCCAGAGGTATAAGAGTTTGGAACATATTGGAGCAAAAGGTTACGAGCAGTGGAAAGAGAGATGATAGCGGCAGCCAAAAAGAAAGATAATTGAAGAGTGGTATTTGAGAAGATGAACTTCATCGCAGGTAACGATGGGTTAAAGGTTGGAGCCATTTGAGAACGCGGTTGGGCTTGGACCGAAGGCATAGGCACTAAAGGAGGCGCTGATTGTGGTCCCTGAGGGGACGGCAACAAGGCATCGAGAGAGGTCGAATCATCCATTTAATTAGAAGACAGGTTTTCGCATGTAGCATCTTCCACGCGGTAACGATAGCATTTTCCATCCACCTTCACAACTTTGTTCTGAAATTCATAAGCAGGGACAGCAAGAGTGGTAAGAATAGCGTAGTCACGATGAAATAAAAGGACGGAGATACCCAGTCCTATCACGAACGAGAAGAATGGAGCAGCACGATTAAGTGCTTCTGTAATCTTAATCATTACTTCTTATTAAGACTTGCGATTACGTTTAAGGAATCTGCTTCCTCACCGCACGGCACTTCCGTAGAAATCACATGGACACATCCAGTATCCGTGTGAAAGGTGGTATCAGGGTCATGAGGAGTGGGTAACTTCTTTTCATTTCGTGGCGGAGGAACCATAACACACGCAATCAGCATGCCAATTATGACACCCGCAACAACCCAAGTGAGTTGAATCATTATTAAACCGATACAGATTTTTGATTCATGTAGGCCTTGACAAGATAGAGTCCAAGGATTAGTAAATAACCAGAATATGGAAGAAAGACAGAGACAGCAGTCGCAAAGTATCCTGCAAATTGATAACCCTCTTGGACGAAGACTTTATAAGTCATTACAACACTGAATACCCAAACAAATAGAAGTAACGGTGTCCATAAAAATGCAAGTGTGCTCGCAATTGTTATGCCTGAAAGTTTAGACGAGAGAGGAGGATTGCCAAGTTTGAATTCCTGGCCGTCAGGAATCTGAAGTGTCTGTTCTGTTCCATCATCACCTACCACAGTGACTGTTAATCTACGTCCTTTTACTGTTTTGTCGGTTGCATTCTGTTCTGCCAATTTTGTTTGAAGCATTGATTGTTCAATTTTTGCAGTTCGTTCATCAATGCATTGTTGGTCGTTGGCATTTCCACCACACTGTTCAATTGCATTTTTACGAGCTTCTCCTTTATCAGAATCAGTAAGTTCAGCCTTTGTAGCAGTCAAAGTAACCATAGGCAATAACTTGGAATCCGCGACAACATCCAAATACCCTTTTGTGATTTTACTCTGCAGAGTATCTGTTATATCGGTGGCGCTTGTTTCATCGCCAAAGGTAGCTTGTTTAATCAATACCATTGTTAGTTGGCAAATACAAGATTTGCAAGACCACTTACGATACGCAGGAAATTGATTGATTCCACATAGACTCCAACTCGGTATGTGTAGGTGAAAAGGATGTTGTTATTCACTGTTTGAATGAGTTGAACCACTTCATTCGGCGAATATAAACTTATATTTCCAGGTGGAATGATTGTTGGTGTCTGGTTGAATACAGTTGATCGCAATACACAGACTGCAGTTTGTGTTGATCCTCCACCTGATCCTGGTAAAACAGCAAGAGGAGTCGGCTGTAAAAGAGTCAGTCTCAGAATCACCTTATTGAACATACTTCCATTGGCTGCTCCACTTGGTTGATACTGATCGTTGTTGAGAGCAAAGGAATACATATAGGTTCCTGGCAACAAATCAGGAGTATCTCCCGTAGAATGTTTATACATTTGAAGAAGCGAGAAGAAGCCTTTGGGTTTGGTAGCGAACCGCTCTTTTCCATCAAACAGTAGGAGTGAATCTACTACACTATCTCTTGGGTAGACCGACGTTATCTGTTGCTGACCGGATGAATACATATTGGTCTGTGGATTTCCATCAATAGAAGACCAAGGGGCTCTATTTGGATTGTCCCAGTTGGTGTAATTATCCCAGTCATTATTGCTAATCTTATCACTGCGATGAGCATTGAAGACTACTCGTGTAACCAAATTGAACATTGGAATCTCAATATCCGAATTTGCACCGAACTGTCCTTCGTTATTCACGAAGCGCACATTCTTGATTAAGAATGACTGATCTGCTTGTGCCAATTGATTCATTTCCATTTCTGTGAGGTAGATGAAGTTGCCCTCAATGTAGGGATCTGGAAAGAAGTTGGTAAGAGTTGGATTGCTTGGTGTTCCGTTTGAGTTTGGAGGAGACAAGAAAGAGCTCATAAAAGAAGGAAGACCAGATGGAATTGTTGCATTGTATGGACTGACACGTTGGCCGTATGTGATAGAAGATGGTTTGGTATCAATCACTGTATAGAGATCATTCAAAGCACGAAGAGTTACATTGATATAGACTTCCGAGTTCTGAAGAGATACCAAGGGCAATGCAAGTCCTGGATTTTCGCAGAACCAAAAATGAAGAGGAACAATCAATTGACGAGAACGAATAGACGGCTCAGGCACCTTGGTTTGAGGAAGAGCAGATGGAAGACTTAATGGAGTAATTGCATGTGGATATTGATTATTTCTATCAAATGCATTTGCAGGATCATACAAATCTACAACATTCCCAGTCATTTGATCCACAATCTTACGTTTGTTCTCATCATGAGTCATATAGGAATACATCTTCAACCATTCACCACGAAGAGTTTGAATGACTTGACCGTTTGCAACAAGATCTACATGGTCTATAAGATTGTAACCGATGTTCTTTATCCATTGAAACTCGTAACCGATAGCAGTGCAGCGGGGATCATATCCAGCAGGTGGTGCTTGACCGTTAAGATTCACTAACGGAGACCATATATCCGGCAGAGTGAGAACCAAATAACAGTCATGAATCATCTGTGCATACCGATCAATACGACATGAAAGAGTCTTTGTGAGAGAAGATGAAAACTCAAGGTTGGAACTGGTAAAACTCATACGAATCTGTTCCATTGCAAAATTGGTATGGCGACGGTATACACTACGAAAATGAGTCATAGAAGGATTTCCATTGACTAACTCATTTTGAGCGCCTACACCGACAAGTTGAAGTAAACCTCCAGGCATTCTATTATAAATGGTTTTCAAATGTTTATATTGGTCCACCCGAGATACTGCAGCATCTTGAAGTGAATACAGCAGATGGTTGGGGTTGGGCTTGAATAGGAACAATAAATCTAACAACTTGATCGGCTTGATTTGCGACCACAGAAGTGTAAACGGTATTGTTCTTTCGTTTCTGAGGAGAAGGAGCAACAGAAGCCGCAGAAGCGATAATCTGTCTCTTCTTGTATGTTAGGTAATCTTGGGCTGAATTTACTTGCATTACTTATTTGCAAGAGAAGAAATGTCTTCACGAAGGCCAGAACACACTTCTTTCCAAGTTTTGAATTTATAATCAGATGCGGCCGCCTTGTATTTATCAAGATTATCTACCATCTTCTGCATTGCCTTGGTAACATCTGTCACATTAAATTCAGGAATAACAAATCCAAGAGGCATTGTTCCAGCGGAATACGATCTTCCAGTTGATGCAATACGAATTGAAACATCATCATTCAAGAAGTTTTCATAACTACCAACATCTGTAACAATTTGAGGAGAACCGGTAAACAAATGTTCTAATTGACACAATCCATATCCTTCTCCATCAGACATATTGACACCGATATCTGAAATGTTATACAATTGATTGATAATTTCATCAGTAACAGCGTTTGGAGGAGAAGTATCAATGACTACCAAGTTCTTTTCATATTCAGAACTCAATCCAGCAAGTTTCAACTCTTCCTTGTAAATACGAGCAACATCATAATGCGCACCTGTTTTTGGGTTCATATTTGAGACGAATAGTGCATATAGTGGTTTCTCTGGATTCTTCTTAAGCAATCTTACAAATGCCATAATCATTAAATCAAGTCTCTTGCGACCACTGTTACGATTAGCATTTAAAAAGACAATCCCATCTTGTGGAATAGGAATTTTCATTGTTTCACGAAGATTTTTACGATTCGCAGGGGTCATTTTGGTGAATAATGCAGAATCCACAGCATGTTCTAGAATCTTAATCTCAGGATGACTCTCTGCGTATCCCTTAAAAATCTTAGCCCATTTTTCAGTGAAACAATATACACGGTCTGCATGATTGTTGATAGTATCAATCAATGGTTGAGCGATTCCTTCATAGACTTGATCTACATAAATCCAGAGCTTGTAAGTAGCCTTTTCACGTTCATGTTTCATAGACTCAACGAATCTATGAATGATTAATGGATCATTGTAGATCATGACAACATCAGGATTCACCATTTCAAGATATTCGTTGATCTTATTGAATCCAAAGCCTTCTTCTTGTGGATCCTCATTTGCAGCAGCATCGTATTGAATAATACCTTCAGGTGCTTTACGAATAGATGCCTTGCTTGGATGTCGTTGGAATCCAAAGTGATAAAGTTTTACATTTTCAATACCCTTTATTTCATTAAGAATATTGAAGGCAACCTTTGAATACCCGGTTGTTTGATCGGTATGAGTACTTACCAGCACAAATCGCATTCTTATATAAGAGAAACAGTGCTCGTTTAAACGAGAATAAACTTTATTTGTGTCGGACTTGTTAGTAACCCAACTCGCATGAGACGTTTGTTATCTTCAAATGCAGGTCCATCAAACACTTCACTTGTAGAAGGGTCTATATAAAACACCATATCATGAATAGCAACCTTCTGCAGGATTCTTTCGCGTTTCGTCATGTTTCTTAAATAAGATAGATCTCGGTTCTCACTATTTATAGATGGTTTGAATGCAAGATCTTCACCAGTTGTCGTGGTATCAAATCTCATACACGATAAGACAGGTTTTTCAGTTCCATGCAACTTTCTATGAATTTCGCAATCAATGGCTGCCTCTTTTAGAAGAACTGAAATACGCTTTCCAACCACATCTTTCTCATACGAGGTTTCATACAATGCCTCATCTGTTGACATAAATACTTCTTCTGGATTTCCACCTGTATATCGTTTGAGAACAGTGTCCGATCTACGAATTGGCACAATATTTGGATAATCCACTGATTTGGCTTCTTCCTTATTGAAAACACTGAGGTAGAAACTGACTCTCACCGTTCGTTCTTCAGGAGGCAAACTAGCATGTGAGTTGATACGAATAGCACGACCAATCACCTGATCGTGTCTTGTTGGAGTCCAATGTGGTTCCATGATATGAACGTGTCGGACATTTAACAACGTGATACCTTCTGCACCTGAAGACGATGCCATCATTATACACAATTTTCTGGTCTTTCCTTGAAGACTTAGTTTTAAAGATGATGGAAAGTTATCTGCATAGGATTCATTGAAAATTTGACGAATATATTCACGCTGTTCCACATCCTCTTCACCGGTATAAAACGCGTAGGCAGGTTTTTCTTGATCCAAGGATGGATCTTCTACCCATTGACCGTTCATCTTCGTAATTTTGTATTCCTGCCATCCATTCGCATCCAGAATAGCAGAGAAGACTCCCAATCCTTCCAAGGAACGATATTGAGAATAAATGAATTGATTACGACGTTTTTCACCTCCCAATGTTTCTTCCACATTATTCAACATCTTCAACATCTTAGGACTGAAAATAGCCAATGCCTCTTTTGAAAGATACTTCTTTGGATTGTTTCGCATAATTCCCAATGCTCTTTCATTTGGTGAAATATTGTCCTCTGTTAGATTCTCATCTGGTATCACTTCTTTTATATCAGGAGGAACAGCATAGTTACATACCAACCGTGATTTGACACGGAATGTTTTGAGATCGTCATTCATTGAAATACGATTCTTACTGTCCTGCTGTATCTCTTTCCAACGCACTTCCAAATATCGTGAGAACTGTTCCTTTGACATCGGAATCAATTCCAACATTTTATCATCGTCTATTCTGCGTGGAAGTACAGACTCATCTGCTCCTTTGTAATACGAAACCAATCCTTGAATACGTCTCTTAAATAGAAATGGGTTTTTGATAGTTAATCCATCCAAAAAGGTATTCACGAATTCTTCAAAATCAGTAGGCAACGCTTCCAAGGTATCCACTGAAATTCGTTCCATAGCAATTTGTGCGCCTCCAACTTCTCCTTCAAATTTATCTTTCCATGTTCCTACCCATTCATTTGCATTTGGATTGTAGTTCAAATCTTTCATGTACTGAACTGCAATACGATCACCTTTTTCGTTATAGACACTTCGGAACTTTGGAGGATTGCGCGTTACCATAACGTATTTCTTGACTACGTTGAACTCAATCGTATCTATATCTGGAATTGTTCGCAATACGTTTGTAATCTTCTCTTCATCCCAAGTTGGTGGAGTTGCAAATGGAATATTCACACGTTCAATTGGACCTCTCAAAAAGTTCATCAGATATGAGATCTCGTTTGGACGATTGATAATAGGTGTTCCAGAAAGTGCAACAATCTTACACCCTTTTGCTCGGTGAATTTCTTCATAGAGTTTATTTGCAATATCCGACTTATTCACAATTCGTGAAATGAAGTTATGAATCTCATCAACAATGATGACAGCGTTGTCATATGGATTCGGTTCACCCTCTTTTGCAAGGTATTTATCAATATTCTTACGTGAAAGACCGTTGTAACGAATGAAAGAGAACCGTTGATGAATAATATCCTCAATTTGCTTACGAATAACCTCTTTCTCGGTTTCAGGTAGGTTATTGAAGTTGGGTTCTTTACCAATGCTTGTGACGTAAAACTTTTGATTCAATGCCAAAAATCCATCCGAAATTTTGAGTGCCTTGGCTTCTGCACGTGTCTGCTCTGTTAATTGTTTCATAGTCCAGTGCTGATCGTAGGCATAGATAGGGTCACCACATTTACGAATCTCTCCCAAATAGTTCTCTTCAAGAGATGCAGGAAGCATGACAAACACATTTGCATCTGAAAGAAGTGATTCGGCTACTGCAATGGACGAGCATGTCTTTCCTGAACCCAATCCGTGATATACCAACAGACCACGATAAGGTGTTTCAATCAATAGATAATCGCGGATAATCTTTTGATATGGAAAAAGTTCCCGGTTTCCAGGTTTATCTTTGTTACCGCGGTACTTTAGAAAGACTCGTGTTATATAATCTGCAAAAGCCTTCCTGTTCGGAAGAACATATGGTTGACTCATTGTTAATCTGAACGGAAAAAGGTGTGAGTAAATAACAATGTTTCTAACTCGTCGCAACCATCGCATGTGGATGGTTACAATCTATCTATTCTTGATAGCAGGGTTCCTCTATTTGAAACCAGACATTGCATTCGGAAGAGAGGGTCGTGTTCGTCCATTTGGAACCGCAACAAAAGAAGCAACTATATTCCCTCTTTGGTGGTGGGTATTCTTCATCGCGGTTGTATCCTACGGAATCACCGTTCAACTCGCTGGATTTAAGTTTCAGAACTAAAAGGTTTCAAATGTTTCAACAATACTTTTGAGTTGTGCCATCATTGTATGTCTTTCAGTATGATGTGGGCGTATTAAGTCCTCACATTCCTTAAATGTCTTCCATGAGACCGCGGAAATCTCCCGTCTTTGCATGGGTGTGAACTTCTGGTTAATAGTTAGAATTTCTGGATTTTTCAAAATAGCCAAGAAATAGATATGTTTGTATCGGATGTTGTTGAGACCCATAAAGGTCTCTTCTAACACAATATTCTTCATCACTACATACGAATCTCTTGGAATATTCGTCTCTTCTGTAAATTCTCGTATCGCACAATCCAAATCAGTTTCTCCTCTTACTCGCTTACCTTTTGGGAATCCCCATTCTGGTTCAGTGTAAGTAGACATATACTTTACCATCGTATCCAAGCGATTCAATTTCTCAAACTTCTCCTTTGAAATTGGATAGTCGGGTGATCTATCGTCGCCCCACCACTTTTTCCAAACAACGTCAAATGGATTACAAGCAATTGTTGCTTGTTCCACAATTGTCATATTTGAAAACAGTTTTCCTATATAAGCCTCATCGTTTAGGTCGTATTTACCCCGCATAAACTCTGCAAAACTCAGACTATCTTTACGGCGAACCATAAGGACACTTGTTGTATCCACATTCACTGGTAATACGGATTTATCAATCAAAATTAATCCACATGACAGTATTGGATCTTTACAAGTTCTAAATAGATGTCCTTTTCCCCCACAATTATTACAAAACATTACGGCTGGTTTCGGTTGAGTTTGCAAATTATTAGTCCGTTTTTCCATTGTATAGTTCCACTTTCTTTCAATAAAGTCCCTTTCTAATGATAAATGCAGGTAGCGCCTTCTACAAGCTCTTGGTTCCAACCCAGAAATATGGCAATGACAGTCATTGGAACAATCATCTTAATTCTTATCGTTCTTGCTATCTATAATGTTCTTCGCGCCTATGTCGGTCTTCCTGCGATTGGTGGAGGAATCTTACCAGCAGCAGATCAAACGCCGACTGGTATAGATGGAAAAACAGGAACAATCATTTCAGCTTCCAGTATCTCTGATATGAATCAGGGGTCTGATTACGGTGCTCAGTTCTGGATGTATATCAAGGACTGGGATTACCGCTTCGGTCAAGAAAAGATCGTAATGCAACACGTTGATAACTCCAACAATTCTATTGTCGGTCCAAAGATTGCATTGCATCCAACTGATAACAGTTTGATTGTAACCGTCAGTGTCTATCCTGCTGGAACGAGTGCATCCTCTTCCACTCCTGCTCCTTCCAATGCCACATCTGCAAATGGTGATAGTTTCTCGTGTGTGGTTGAAAACGTTCCTCTTCAGTCTTGGTTCTCTGTTTCTACCACAGTCTTTCAACGCAATCTTGATGTCTACATCAACGGACAACTTGTGAAGTCCTGTATTCTACCTGGTGTTCCAAAACCTGTAAGTGGAGATATTCAAGTTGGTCCAAAGGGTGGATGGTCCGGTTCTTTCTGCAATCTTCATGCATATGGAACCATGTTAACTCCTGGAGACGCTCAATCCTTCTTTGGAGCAGGAACCACGTGTGGAGCAGACACTCCTAAGAGTTCAGGAACCAACACTGGAGGAACAGTCTTGACAATCTTCGGATACAAGTTCACTTTCGGAATCACAGATTCAAGTGGAAAATCTGTCTTTAATTTTGGCTTTTAATTATAATGAGAATACTCCTCAAGTTGCCTACAAGGTCAAGGCCTACGAGGTTTCTGGATACTCTAAAAAAATATGTTGAGTTTGCCAATCATCCGGAACAAATGGGAATCGCTATTTCCTGCGATGTGGATGATCCTTCTATGCAATTCAATTTTTCTGATAAATTAACTCGGTTTGAATGGAGCCGTGTATTTTATGGAAATAACAAGACCAAAATTGAAGCCTGTAATGCGAATATGTCAGAAGTGGATTATGATTGGGATATTGTCATGCTTATTTCGGATGATATGATTCCGCAAGTAAGAGGATATGATGATATTGTAAGATCCTATATAGATCGTGATAAGATTCTATGGTTAAGTGATGGTTATCAAAACAATATATGCACTCTTTCAATCATGGGTAGAAATATATATGAAAGTTTTGGTTACATTTATGCTCCTCAATACAAGAGCTTCTTCTGCGATGATGAATTTTCAGATCTATGCAAAACTACTCTAAAAGATAAATGTATTCGTGTAGATAACTGCGTTATCAAACATAAACATCCAGTTACTGGATTCCCAGAAACGTACGATTCTTTGTATGTAAAAAATAGCGTCTATTACATTCAAGACTTGAAAACATACTTACAACGTAAGAAATATGAGTATGATTGGACTATTTTGATTGCAACTCTTGAAGAACGCAGAGACAAGTTCAATGCTCTTTTCAACAGACTAACTGAAATGAAGAATCGTATATGTCCTTCTTTGAATATTGAGATTTTGGCAATGAGCGATAATCGTGAAATGTCAATAGGTAATAAAAGACAATCATTATTAACAAGTGCAAAAGGTAGATATGTTTCCTTTATAGATGACGATGATGATGTTACAGATGCATATTTTGAAGATGCTATGGCATGTATTCTAGGAAAATACGATGTATGTAGATTAGTTGGAAAAATAGGAGACTTCAATTTCATTCATAGTGTTGATAATCCAATAACAGGCCCTTCTGCAAATGATACCAGTTTCTTACGACCTCCAAATCATCTCAACATAATGCTAACTGGTGTTGCAAAAACACAGAAATTTAAGGATGTCAGAAATGGTGAAGATGCAGATTGGGCTGTTCGTATTTCAAAATCACATTATTTAGACAAAGAATATCAACCTGATATTTCAAGAATACACTACATTTACAACATCAAATTTGTTATTGATAAAAATACTCTTAATTATCAAAAAACTATACCTTATGAAGAAATGTTTAAACATCTTATACAACCAGAACCTCCAAGAAAAGAGCCAAAGGGACTAAGGTTGGGGCCAAAGGGGTTTGTTTCTAAGTAAAGAACAATGCCAACCTTCCTCTACGTGTTAGTAGGAATATTCCTATTTCTATTCCTGCTAAGTCTATTCTTTAGACTGAATCACGCTATTCAAGGCGATCAAGTAGTCTTATTATCCAAACCTCTTTCTGGAAAGAATCATATTACAGTATCTGATTCTTTGGTTCCTCGTTCTTTCAATCAACCAGAAGGAATCACATTCAGTTACGCAGGATGGCTTCTAGTGAATGACTTCACATTCAACTACGGAAAGGCTCGTCGTGTCTTTTCCAAAGGAGACTGTCCCGGCCTATACCTTGACACTACCTCCAATGGCCTGATGGTTGCTATCAATACCTACGGAGCAAAAGAGACCATTTTGATTTCCAATATTCCTGCTAAGAAATGGGTTCACTTCGCAGTGATAGTGAATCAGTACTCCGTTGATATCTACATCAATGGAACAATTCGTCAACACCATACTCTAGGTCAACTTCCAAAGCAGGATGATGAGAACATAGAAATTGGTTCAGACGAAGGATTTGACGGAACCATTAACCTTGTTTCCTACTGGCCTCGTTCTTTGAACCAGGAGGACTTGGATAAACTTGTGAAAGCAATGCCAACTGACCTTTACACTCCACCTGCCTATCCTCAATATTTTGATATTACTTGGTATACAGGACGACTATAGTTCTGCTCGTGCTTTACGAGTTTTGCGTAACAAATCACGCTTCTTTTGACGGCGTGTTTTACTATCTGATGGGTCATATGTAAAGAAATACTTCAAGAACTCTGGAGAAGACTTATTACGAGAAAGTTTGACATATACCTCGGCTTTTTCTCGTTTTATCTCCGCAAGTGTCTTTTGTTCTCCCAAACAATCAATCGGTGTCAGAATAGCAAATCGTCTTGAACTCTTTTTATTCGCTATCTCCATCAATCGCTGACCCACAACCATCATATCAATAATTTCATTGTCAGGGGCATCGGTATAGATGAAGGCAAAGAAGAACTGAAGAATGGTTGGAATACTGGCAACACGAATACCACCTGCTTTGTGGTAACTGTGACAGGATACCGTTTCAAAGAAACGAATTACCACTCTGCCGTGATTATCAAGCACTTCTGTAGAGGGAGGCAGAATATCACTCTCTGGATGCTTACGAATGGTCTCATCTTTTGTCAATTTTTCAATGATCTCCTTCTCTGCCAACAGAGTAACAGGAACATTCCAAGTAGTTTTTTCTTTTGCCATAAAATGACCGGCATTGATACCTAGCAGAACCACAGGTTCTCGTGTGAGATACTTGACAACCTTCTTTTTGTAATCTGCATCCAATGGCTTCGGCATAACCTCATTTTGAGGCTTCACATAGATTGGATAGTGTTTATTCAGCAATCGCAATCGTGTAAAAATCTTTACCCATCGTGATACATCTCCTCTTGGTCTTGAAAGTTCTAAATACATTGACATTCTCAAAAAATTGGGAGTCACGTAATGAATTCCTTCAAGCGTTACTTGGTTATGCCAGAGTTTGTTGAATATCTTCTTCTCTAATTGTGTTACATCTGCGATTCCTTCAAAGTTTGCGAATACCTTGAATGTTCCGAAATGGACACCTGGTTTGACTTCTACATACTCCACTCCTGATTTGTGAAGCTTATCTGCCAAGGCCATGGCATGTTCCTGTGGAGTCACACTGAAAAAGTCGTAGTCCGGGATGTCTCGCCCCTTACGATAGAATCGTTCCTTCTCAGGCAGAAGGTTGTTGATAGCCGTTCCTCCGTAACAAAGTACTTTGTTGGACTTTAAAAATTCTTCCACAATCTCTACACTTTTCTTTATGCCAGGGTCTTCCGCCGCCCTTTTTTCATTCTCTTCTTGGAGACGATCAACAATCTCCGCGAGCTGTTCCATTACTTATAGGAATACAAAATGGATTGTTTATCCCATTTTTTTCCTTGGGAGGCAGCAAGATGCCTCGGTATAACTTCCGTAAGAGGGATCCGAAACAAGTGGTATGGGTAGAAGATGATACGTTGAAAGAGGAGGATGAGAGCGAAGATGAGACCTACGTGCCTCCCGAGGAGGACATTGAAAGTGATGAAATATCACTCGATGACGAAGAGGATATGCTTATCGATGATGATGACGAAATGGAGGAGGATGATATGCAACAGATTCATATCAGTATGCCTAAAAAGTCCGGGTTGTCTATTGATTTACATATTGAAAGTGGAGGTAACAAATCTCATCGTCAAATAGAAGACGACTACGAGGAAGAGCTTCCGGAAGAAGAAGATGAATTCCTCCAAGGCCTCATTAACAAATACGTAACACCTTCTAAGATGGCAAAAAGAAGAAAAGAAGACAAAGGAAAAGACAAAGATTTAAGTCCTGCGATTACTTTGAACGAGCAGGAAAGCGATTTCTATAGCAGTCTACCAAGAGCAGAGAGACGTAGAATGAATGAACATATGAAGAAGTTGGCATTCTTGGTGACAGAGAATGAGGTTCCTGCTAAGTTTCGTGTTCTTGATTTGCCAATCGCAGACAGTGTAAAGGCAAATGTTATCAAGAAGTTGGATATCATAGAACACATGGAAGAGGAAGGAACAAATGAGAGTTACAAGTTACGGTCTTGGATTGATGGATTTCTGCGAATACCATTTGGAAAGGTTGTTCCGTTGCCTGTAAAAATTGACGATGGTATTCCTGTATGTTCCAACTTTCTTAAAGACACAACTGAAATTCTTGACAAAGCAGTCTATGGAATGGTTCCTGCGAAGACACAGATTATGCAAATCATAGCCCAATGGATATCCAATCCTAACTCCATCGGCAATGTGATTGCGCTGAAAGGCCCTCCGGGTGTTGGTAAGACTTCCTTCGCACGAAATGGAATTGCCAAGGTTCTCAAACGTCCCTTTGAGTTCTTCTCATTGGGTGGAGCAACCGATTCGGCTACCTTTGTAGGACATTCTTACACCTACGAGGGTTCTATTTGGGGACGTATCGCAGATGCGGTAATCAATGCTCGCTGTATGAACCCTGTGATGTATTTTGATGAGTTGGATAAGATTTCAAGCACGCCTCATGGTGAAGAGGTGGCAAGTATGCTGATTCATTTGACTGACCGTTCACAGAATACTCAATTCCACGACCGATATTTTGCAGGTGTAGATTTTGATTTGTCACAGGTGCTGTTCGTATTCTCATTCAACGACGAAGAGAAAGTTCATCCTATTTTGAAAGACCGTATGCAAGTGATAGACTGTACCGGATACAATGCAGAGGATAAGAAAGAGATTGTAACACGCTATGTATGGCCTGAATTGATTGACCGTATCAAGATGGATGGACTCTCAATTGATGATGAGGCTGTGAAATACTTAATCAAAGAATATTCTCATGGAGAAGAGGGAGTGAGAACATTGATTCGTTGTGTGGAAACAATGATGACACGATTGAACTTATTACGAATCGCAGATGAAACAACCGCAAAATCATACAAATTCTATATGCCGGTTAAATTACCGCATAAGATTACTGTGAGTGATATCAAGCATTTGTTATCAGAACCTGTTAAAGAGGATAACGAGTCATGGAGACGACTTTACACTTGAAGCCAAGAAAACGAAGAATAAGGAACAGTTATCAAACGAGGATTATCATCCATTGTGGAAAACCCAAAGGTAATCTCTGTTTTTTCTTGATTTAATTCCATTCCTAAACAGTATTCAATCGTAGTTGTTTTGAATACAAATGGTAATGATATTTCAATAGGTTTGTATGTCAAATCACATTTCACAAGACAGTGGAAATACTTGCGAGGAGCAGAATGATGGACGAAATGGACTGTAAAAATCCATTGGTTATTGATCATGACAGGAGAAGTGGAACCACGCAAATGTTCAAAGAACCAAGGAGTTTTATAGGATGTATGAATTTTTATTTGATTATCTTCTATCTTTCCAACTTCAAGTGGAGACCATTTATAAATAATATCATCTGTTCCAGAAACTGGAATCCAGTTCTTTTCACACTCTGCATTATAGGGTGATTCAATCACCTTGCAATCAGAATATGTTCCATCAAGATTGTATTTTCCATTGACTACCCGAATACGATCCGAATATTCCCATGAAACAGCCAAAAATGATAGTTCATTGGATTTATTTATGTAGACTCTAATATCTTCAAGACCTATAATATGTATATCACGTCTTGGTAACGTGACAGAACTATCTTTCATCTTTGTGACTGTTTTAGAATTCCATATGGCATTTTCAGTTCTGACCTTTTTATCTGTTGAAAATGTTCCATCGCACATAATGTATGCTCCAGTTTTGTTCTCAATATAGTAATTCACAAAACGCATATTGTGGTATTTCGTTCCATTGTATTCAAAAAAACATACAGAGGTCGGATGAAAATCAAAACCGAATTCATCACGCATGATTGGATGATTCGTAATTACTCCATTCAATGGTTTGATATAAAAGATCAAATTATGATAAACATTGTGAAATGTAGAATTGTAAGGTTTCAATAAGTATTTAATAGAAGTTTCCAATCCTTTGTGTTCTGAATTTTCAATATAATAATTTAGAACAGTCAGTTCGTAATCAAATAGATATTCATAGACATCTTTTTCAACAAACAAAGAAGCATCTGGTATAGGTATTTTCTTTCCAAGCGTTGCATAGTGATATGCTTTGAAATTTTCTCCCTTTTCTCTGAAATACTTTGCTAGCTTGTATAACGATTCCGATCGTTGTGGGAAGAAATTGTATGCTTTCAACATCCACTTCTCAAAGCCGATCGGATCTCCCAATACTTGATAGTTCTGAGCGATCATATACATAGAATACCAAATCTCTTCATGCCAACCACCTGCCAAAATACGGTTTTTATACATGATCGTTGATTCTTTACTTCTTCCAAGACTGTTATAGGTTTGTCCTAAGTAGAACATGTAACGAGGATTATTCGGTTCATCTTTTAGCCCCTGTTCCAATAATCGCGCATCTCTTTCAAACTTATCGGATTTACAACCACCATCATTTCGGTCATCAATATAACAAACACTTTTTGGAAGAGAGGAAGTTGGTCCATCCCAATATTCGTGTGTAACACTACGACATTTCCATGGGTAGTCCATTCTTACCAATCGTGTATTTGGATATTCAAGATTTCCAGCACATTGTATTAACGTATAACCAGGTTCAGTGAGTTCCTGCTGTTTCAATGTTCCAGGAACAAATACCATATCCGCATCAAGCAACAATCCATAATAGTCTTTGAGTGACTCTTTTCCATAGACCTTTTCTACATACTTCTGTGCTGCATCAAAACTGATAGAACGATTGACTCCAAAATTAACCCACTCTGTTTTTGTTAGACATCCTTTTCTAGTCTTTAAAAATTCATCTGCAATTTCACATGTTTTATCAGTTGATCCTGTATCGCAAATACAGAAGTCATCTACAAAGGATTCAACTGCTTCCAAACATCGTTGAAGAATTCGCTCCTCATTGCGAATCATCAAAATAAGAACGAACTTCATTGTCTATTTCAGAATCCTCATCTCTAAATAAATATTTAACTCCAATCAATATCCACTTGCAAATTGCCACCATTCTCATGAAGAGTAATTGTAGAATCTGGAAGGTTGATCCTAACCATATCCACGATATCATTGCAGTGTTGTAAATATTCTGTAACTGTTTGGTGTACTGGAATGATAGTGAAGTCAGTAAGATTCAGCATGCCCTGTTTGGCATTGCTGACAACCGTAGCAAGTATAATTTCCACACAGGATAACACTTTCGCCTTATTCAAATCCGAATAAAGAGCGCGCAAGTCCTTTCGTGATTTAGGAAAGTATTTATTCATGCGTCCGTTTATCTAAACTATGTACCTCATCTCTAAATAAATGAGTACTGAGTTCGTAAAACAAACCCTTCGCGAGAACCTCTCTCGTGTTTTGATTCCTCATATCGCCGACGGTCTCTGGAGCATCTACGACAATGCCAAGATTGCCTGTGAGAGAAACAAGCAGCCAGAACAGACTATCAAGACATTCCAGAACCTTCTCACTCGTGTTCCTCAATGGACCGATGAAACCTTGAAAGCAGAAATTGACCGTATCTCAACCGCCTCTAAATGTGATTACATTGAAGACCTCTTGCTCGGTGTCTTCGTCAGTTACATTCGTGCATTTGCCAGTATGCAGAATTTAGAGGACACGCATATTGATATTCACTTTGAACGCCCATCCGTTGATAAGTTCATTCACGCTCTCTACAAATCTGCGGCTCGTTCATCTTGGTCCAATGCCTACCTTTTCAAGACCATTGCAGTTCCATCGGAACAACAGGCAAGAAACCGTCGTGAAATTGAATCCATGTTGGGCAACTGCTTGAACGAAGTCATTGACGGGTTCATTCCTTGGAAAGAGATTTCAAAGGCATATTTCCAAGCCCGTGTCGCTCCTGCCCCTGCTCCATCTCCTGCTCTTGAACCCGTTCCAGAAGTCAAGAAAGCTGAAGAACCCAAGAAAGAGGTGGTCTTTGAAGAGATTGATGAAGTGGAAGAGTTTGATGATGAAGAAGACGATGAACCGGAAAAGTTACAACTTGGAGAAGAGATTACTCTGGATGTGGCAGACCCAGAACCCGAAGAAGAGGAAGACCTTGAAAAAGAATTGGCCAAGAAGGCATCCATTGAAACTGTCTCGTTGAATTTGTGAAACTAAAAAGCGGATTTCACAACAAAGATGGATTATCAAACACTTGCCATTGTGGCACTTATTGTTGCGTCTGTCGCCATTGTGTTGTATGTATGGGACCGCCGAACTCGTAATGAATCCATTGATTGGAGCAGTGCTACAAAACTTGGATTAGGAGCAGGTGGTATTGCCACAGGTGTTGCGTATGCGGTCGGAACAGACGAAGCAGCTGAGGTTGTGGAACAGGTCACGTCCACTGTTCAAGATATGTTCGTAGGAAAACCAGGATTTTAAGAGAACAGAACTCATATTAGTATGGAAAATCAAGTAACCGTCGTATTGACTTCTTGTGGAAGAGCTGATCTTCTCAAGAAGACAATTGAATCTTTTTTACAATTTAACACTTATCCAATCAAAGAATGGATCATCACAGAAGACAGTGGCAGTCCAATGACCGAATTGATGGCGAAATATCCTGACTTTACTTGGATTATTAAACCTCATCGTGGTCAAATGGCGTGTATTGATGATGCCTATTCTCGCGTTACCACTCCATACATTTTTCATATGGAAGATGATTGGGAAACCTATGCACCTGGTGTGATTGAAGCATCATTTGAAGTTATGAGTGATAAGGTGAGTGCTGTTATGTGTCGTGAATGGGACGATCGGATTTACAAGATGTCAGACAATCCACCATTTCTAGACTGTTGGGGAGGTTGGGGATATTACAGTTTCAATCCTGGTCTTCGCAGAACAACGGATTTTCAAACCATTTTCAAAGGTTCATTTGCTGGGTTCACAGGAAAAGATGGATTGGCAGCAGAAAGAGCAATCAACGATCACTGCAGAGAACTCGGGTATAAAATGGCACTCACTCAAAATCCTGCAGGATTCCTTCGTCATATCGGAGATGACCGACATATTGAAATCTCAAATATTCGGATTGGATTGAATATGATCGTAAAAGATGAAGCCCATGTGATTGAAGAAGTTCTTGCAATGACGTTGCCTCTTATTGATACTTACTGCATTGTAGATACTGGATCAACCGATGATACAGTCAAGAAAATCAAAGACTTCTACAAGAAACATACTATTGAAGGAAATGTCTATTCAAGAAAGTGGGTTGATTTCGGACACAATCGTTCAGAAGCTCTGAAATTATGTGATGGTAAGATGGATTATATTTTAGTGATTGATGCAGATGATATCATTCGGTATCCTGCAAATGGTCGTGAAATCCTAAAAGATATCATGCGAAAAGAGAATCCAAGTTCAATGACATTCATGTTTCATCAGAAAGAGTGTCATTATAGACGAGCTCAAATATTCAAGGCAAATGATGGTTGGAAATACAAAGGTGTTTTGCATGAGTATCCTACCAATGATAAACAGTCAAAAGAGATTGCATTGCCAGAAGATTTTACTATGAGTTGTCGTCATCTTGGAGCACGTAACACTGCTGACAAAGTCAAACGAGATATTTCAGTTCTGAAAAAAGCACTTGAAAAAGAACCAGATAATGAACGATACGTATTCTATTTAGCACAGACCTATTTGGACGATCATAACTTTCCAGAGGCAATCAAATGGTATAAAAAGCGATATGAAATGGGACGATGGCATGAAGAGATGTATATTTCTGCATTGTGGATATCTCGTCTCACTAAATCAAAAGAATGGGCTTGGAAGGCTCACGAATGCAACCCAGAAAGAAATGAATCTCTTGTGAGTTATATCGCACATTGTCGTGAAAAAGCAGAGTGGTCACGTGAATTGTTGGCAATGGCAATGTATGCAGCATCTATACCGAAACCTACATCACAAATTCTATTCTTTGAACCTGAGATGTATGATTGGAGAGCATTGGATGAATTATCAGTCGTTGCATTTCATTGTGGAAGACGAGATATTGCAAAAGAAATGTCTCTTCGTCTTCTGAGTGAAAATAAACTGCCTCAATCTGAAAGAACTCGTGTTGAATCTAACTTACGCTTCAATCAATAGATAAGGCGTTCCAACTGGAATACTTGGAACCTGATAAAAATTGAGGCGTCCAATTTCTTTCTTAGGAACAGCATCCTTGCAATAACGTGCAATTGCCTTGTATAGATCAAAACCATGATAGCGATCATGATTATCTCTCTGTTTTCTGAACATGATAGATGAACCATCCGGCTGTTTCATCCAATCCTGAAAGACAGTGAAAAGTGGATGAGTATAACTGTGGTCCGGTCCTTCTGGAAACATATCCCAGAACAAAGAAGTGGCTAATCTTGACAAATCAAAGGATGGACATGCAGGAATGAACGGAACTTCTGGATAGTGATAGGGTTCCATATTATACTGACCTCCTGCCTCTTCATTCACATCAAATTGACTGCTCATAAACGTCTTGGACTCTTTCATTCCTTGAAGTTTAATGGAAACAATGGCTCTATCAAAATCAATTATCTTCATGATGTATCCAAATGTAGGCACTTTATAGCAAACGCCTTCTACATTGTAATAGAGATGTTCAGTTGTTGTACTGACCCCCATGATGTTGTTGCCGTGGAGGTCGTTGTGGGTGAGACCAAAGTTACGCTGAGCGTAAGCGAGCCCAAATACTACCTGTGCTATCCATGCTATATGTTTTGCGGAGTCCGTTGGTTCTTCTTCAAGCAATTCGTAAAAGGTCTTATCGCACTTTTCCATGACGGTAGTGACCACAGGGAGATTGCTGAAAGTAGCCCAAGCAAATGAATCTTCTTCCTCATCATCATCTTGCATTTCTTCATCCTCTTCATCCTCACAATCACAGGACTCAATATCAAACACATCATACGGAGAATCATCTTCTTCGTCATCTTCATAGTCCTCATCATTCTCCTCATTTTCTCCACTAATGGATTCAAGATGAGAAGGATTATCAACATGTTCTGCTTCAATATCTTGAACATCCAATACCATATCACTTGTATCCTCCAAGATAACAGTCGGTCTCTGACTGCGAGTGTGAGTAAAGGTTTCATCTCCATTCGTTGTCTTCACTTTCAATTCAAAGGTCTTGCCAATATTCTCTCCAAACCAAGTCTTGTCCGACAGGTCATCGTAGTCGTCTGAAATATCAATCGTATGCTTATCAACCACACCTGTATAGACTCCATAGACCTTTGGAAAGTGGATACATCCCGATTCTGAAAGAGCAATCGAGGTGATGGCTCCAACATAGGCCGCGTTGTGTGGGCTCTGAGTGCGTTCTCGTATTTCCTCCTCCACTTCTGTTGGCTTTGGAAGCCCAATGGCTCCATAATCTCCTCTCATCCATCGCAGGTGGTTGAGAATAGAGGTAGTCTTGCGATGAATAGGAACAACCTTGCCACGCGTAGTACGAATATTGTCCTTGTCAATAATTGTGTCAATCTCGTCCGTCAGTTTGACACCATATGAAAATACATCGTTCAAATTGTCTGTCTTGAACAGTTTCTCCAAGGGTGGAAAAAAGGGCTGTAATTTAGAAAACCCCCAATGTTTTCCATCAATTGCCTTGCACCGATGCAATTTCATTTGGACCGATGTGGTCCGCAACTCTTTTCCCATTATTTGTTTGGCTAGGCAATCAATATCCAAAAGCAAACGCTCGTTGAAGTTACTTGTATATTTTCTGTTGTGGGTTTTAATAGGATGAATTTCCAGTTAAGAAAGTTTAACATCGATATGATCAAGGATCGGTGTGATATTGATTCTCGTAAAAGTCCAATGATCGTCGTCATTGGTAAAAAGGATACGGGCAAATCCTTTTTGGTAAGAGATATTCTTTACAACGTCCAAAGTCTGTTTCCTGTAGGCACAGTTATCTCTGCCACAGAAGCTGTCAATGAATTTTTTCAAAGTATGGTGCCTTCCAAACTTATTCACGATGAATACAAACCTGAAATCGTGAAAAATGTTATCAAGCGTCAGATGAATGTCAAGAGTACTCGTAACAAGGACAAACTCTCAAAGGGTGGTAACTCAAACATTGACCCTCGTGCGTTTCTTATTCTGGATGACTGTCTGTACGCCGCAAAAGAGTGGATGAATGAAGAATCTACTCGGTACGTGTTTATGAACGGTCGTCACATCGATTTGATGACAATTATCACCATGCAGTATCCTCTTGGTATCACTCCAAATCTGCGTACTCAAATTGACTTTGTATTCATTCTGCGTGAGAACATCGCAACCAATCGTAAGAGAATCTACGACAACTATGCAGGTATGTTTCCTACCTACGATATGTTCTGTACCTTTATGGACCAATGTACAGAGAACTATGAAGGCCTGGTTATCTGTAATAACGTTACCTCAAACAAAATAGAAGATCAGGTGTTTTGGTATAAAGCATCGGATCATCCACCATTCAAATTATGTGATCAGTCATTGTGGGCTGATAACAAGCCATTCCGTTCTACTATGATGTTAGCAGATGAATATGACCCAGCAGGATTGAAAAAGAAAGGACCTTCAGTTTGGGTTAAGAAAGAGGGCTCTACTCGCGAATAGCACCTTCTGATGGATGAACTGCTGGTTGGTCAGCAAGAGCAGCCATTTGGTTCTCGCGTTGTCGCTTAGCATTCTCTTCCTTTTGTCGCTTAATAGCTTCGTCCTTTTGGTCAGCAAAGAAGATCTCGCGGTTAGTCTCGTTCTCTTTGTATTTTCTCATAAGTTCATTGAGTTCCTTCTCAGCATACTCAACCTCTGGCATCAAGTGTTCAGATGGGTCCCAAGGCAACCAAGCACCGACTTTACCGATGTAGATATTATCATTTGGATACTTGCGTTGGAAGACCTTGGCAAAGATTTGTGCCTCTTCCACCGTTGGGAATGAACGTCTAATTTTCACTCCACGAACATTGGTCTGGAAATCAACCTTGTTATCATATTCTTCTTGAAGGTCTTTTTCATTCTTCAATAAGAATACTTGATATTGCTCTTGAATATCAGTCTGTTTGATATCCGCATTGTGAACCTTTGCGAAATCGTTGGCATCAGTGAGAAGGTCATCAATCTTCAAGGAGTATTTCTTGGAAAGAAAGGCCATGAATTTCTCCATTCCCTTAATCTTCCATTCGTAGTCCTGCCATTGAACGAATTTCTCAAACATGAACTGCTGTTTTTGTTTGATAATCTTTTCGGGAGAGAGAAAAGATACAACACAATACTTTTGCGTAGGAACTTCTGGGTCTTCATCAAGGTAATCAATGACCACGCCGAGTTCGTCTTTCTTAGGAAGAGATGCCATGTTTATTCATATATGCCAGCAATGGTTAAAATAGTTTATACGCAACTTTACAAATGTACGACATTTACACAACTGCCATTCTCTTCTTTGCTTTGGTACCCGGTGTCATCTTGACTCTTCCTCCTGGAATGTCAGGTATCGTGCCGGCTGCCGTCCACGCACTTGTTTTCTACGTCGTCCTTCGATACCTTTCTGCCTACGTTCCTTGGTGGGGAGTCTGGATACTTGTCCTCGCAATTGTTGGGTACAAAGCCTATAGCGGTGGCCTACAGATTTCTTCTCCCTATTAAACAGATTTTTAGTTAGTTAAATAATGGGATGTATTTATAGAATTTTTTGTAAAGAAACTGGCAAATCATATATAGGTCAAAGTATTGAAGATTCTCCTATTAAAAGATATAATAGACATTGGTATAGAGCATTAAGAAATGAATACAAATATGCCTTATACAATGCTATGAGAAAATATGATAAATCTTCTTTTTATCTAGAAACAATCATTGTTTGTTCTAATCAATCATTAGATAATCTCGAAGCATATTACGCGGAACAATATAACTCATACTATTATGAAAATGGGTATAATATTGCCTTATGCGGAAGAGGACAACCTCGTGATTATAAACATAATGAAGAAAGCATAGTGAAAATGAGAGAAAGTAAATTAGGAAAGCTTACAGGAGCAATGAAGGATGAAAATAAAATTAAAATAGGACTTTCAAATTCTGGTAAAAAACTCACCGATGAAACGAAAGAAAAGATATCAAAATCAAAATTAGGAAAACAACAAAATAATAAAAAATTAGAAGATGAAATTGTTAGATTAATAAGAAACAATCCTGAAAAATTAACACATAAAAAACTCGCGGAGATATATGGTACTGGATTTAGAACTATAAGTAATATTCAACGTGGTATATCTTATACAAAAGTTTTATGAATTTTTCTAAACTATATAATATATAAAATGTCTGACAGCAAACCTAAGCCAACCCCATCCGCCGGAATTGATATGGGTGACATCTTGTCACGCTTCGTTAAATATGCCCTTGAAGGTCTTGCCGTAGCCATTGCTGCCTTTGTCCTTCCTGGAAAGACCCTCAAGGTTGCTGAAATCGCAATGATTGCCTTGGTTGCCCTTGCCACCTTCGCTATTCTTGATATCTATGCCCCATCCGTCGGTGCTTCTGCCCGAACTGGTGCTGGTTTCGGTATCGGCGCAAACCTCGTCGGCTTCCCACGAGTTTAAAACGAAATCGTTTAGGTAAATCAATATTAAAATAGTAATGGAATACGTCGTTCGCTTCAACGGCCAGATGGTCGTAATCAAACCACGTTACTACGAACCCGAAAGAATGACAACGGATATTGCTTGGATACAAATCAAGGAAGGAGTCTCTCCTGAAGAAGCCTATCGCAGATGGTTTGAAAAACAGCGCAAAATTTCTCACGTCCTTCAACAATGAATACTGTCCTGATTGTTCTGGCATTTGCCATTCTGGGTGTTCTTGTATGGAAACTTTGGAAACCTATTCTTGCCCCACCCAAACGTGAAGTGCCTGTGAACAATGCTCGTCTCTATTTTTTCTATACTGAATGGTGTGGCTTTTCTCAGAAGGCTCAACCCGAATGGAAGAAGGTAGAAGAGCAGGTTTCAAAGACACCATATTTTGGACGCACCAAAGTAACTCTTGTCCCCATTGATGCAGAAAAGGACCGCAAGACCGCAGAACTGTATGAAGTCAATGCCTATCCAACCTTCAAACTTGAGACACACGACGGATTGTATGAATATACCAAATCAGCAACCGCCACTAACCTCATAGGGTTCTTGCGTGAGACACTTGGCAAAGAAACGGACAGTTTGTGAATATCCCGTCTCAAATAACCGTTGCTTATCCTTGTCAGTAAGAGTATCAATGGAAGACTTTTCGTAGTCCTTTAACCAACATACATTTTTAGGCAATCCTATCTTTCTCATATTGCGATACACGTGACTCATCAAGGATAGGACACTGATAGTCTCCAGTTCGGAAGGAAACAGAGGAGTTGGAGGACTGCCAATATGAAGAACCAGACACTCTGAAGGAACTATCTCAGAAATACAATCTAAATTGACACCTCCGTCTATATAGACGTTGTTGTGAATGATTTGAGGATAGAAGACCATTGGCAAACAGCAAGAAGCCTTGATCGCATCCAGAATCGGTATATTTCCCGTTAAGAAAGATGTCTTATTTGTAGTCAGGTTACAAGCAACAATGGATACCTTTTGTGGAGCATCACTTATCATTTTGCCTTCCAGTTCTATTCCGTGCTTTTTGAATTCTGCAATAATAAATGCTTCCAAAGGTTTCATAGAAAAGAGACCTTTTTTACTCATAAATTCTGTAAGAGAATGAAGACGAATTGGAGGAATAATTTCATCCATCTTAAATTCATCCATCATCTCTCGTATCTGTTTCGCTCTTAATCCAAATGCGATAGCGGTTGCCAAAATAGAGCCAACAGAGCATCCATAGATACCATCTGGAAAGTTAAGATTTCCTCTCATCTCTTCAATTGCTTGAAGTGCTCCAACTTGTAGGCCACCTCTAACACCGCCACCTCCTAGTGCAATTGCTCGGAACATTCTATTTGTTTTATGTAAGAATGCTGAAAGCCAATGAAGTGCTGGAGGAACAGGAAAACCGCAGAGAAAGAAGAATGGCTGCTATGCGACCTGTTCTTGCTCAGATATATGCCAAAATCAAACAACAAGCCATTCACAATGTAGATGCTCCTTACATTGTTTCAGAAATACCATCCTTTGTCTTTGGATATCCTCTGTATCAACTGTCAGAAGCAAGAGACTATCTGACACATACGTTGGAACAGTCTGGATTTTTGGTATGGGTTGTAGATGAGAAGTTCCTGCTGATTTCATGGATGAAACGACAAGGAGGAAAGGCTTCTTATCGTCCTCAACTTACTACCAATTACCGACCCCAGGTATACGACCCGTCAAATTTGACAACAATGATTCGCAAGTAAGTTACAGACGATGCTCCGGAAAAGAGTAATGGGATATGTCTATGTGCTATCAAACCCGTCTATGCCCGGTATATACAAAATAGGCGAAACAGAGCGTGACCCTCCTGAAAGACTGAAAGATGCGAACAAGACGGATACCTTTCGGCCTCCAACTCCGTATGTCTTGGAATTCGCACGAAAAGTGGACGACCATAAGAAAAAGGAGGCAAAAATTCACAGTATTCTAGAACAGTTGGGATTTCGTGTGAATAATCGCAGAGAGTTCTTCAAGGTTCCGTTGGAGGCTACACGAGAATTGTTGTCTCTGATGGATGGAGAGTGGTGGGAAGACACTGAAGAAAAGGTTATTCCAAAGCCTTATAAATCTCATCACGAACACCAGAACTTAAAGGACAACCAACGAATCCGGCACAAGATACGAAAAAGAGATTTGGCAGAGGATGATATCAAGGTAGGCTATTACTCTGTGATGTATGATGTCATTATTGACGATGATGGAAAGCATCATGATACGATTTCAAAATTCGCATTGGACCATATACGAGAAATCAATCCTTCAAGAATGAGTGTCATTGGGTCATCCAGAGCATGTGAAGTGGAAGTGGATGGAAAATGGCAATATATGTTTGAAAATGCGTTATAAAAACGAATGAAAGGTATTTTAAGATAGTAGAGGTATGGATTGCCTACACAATACAAATACAATAGAAATTGATGATGGTGAAAGAGTCTGCACTTGTTGTGGAACAATTATGGGACCGTATATAGACGAAGGAGCAGAATGGAGAAATTACGCGAATACAGAAGAAGATGTGTCAAGAACAGGAACAATCACAAATGAATTATTACCTAATTCGTCTTATGGATCGGTCGTGATGCGTAAGAGGTTTGGAACACAGAGCGAAGAAATGAAGACTATCACAAAACTTTCTTCGTGGTCGTATTCATCGCATGGAGAAAGATCTTGGATGGGTATCTTTGATGCTATACAGAACTGCTGTGTAAGAGCAGGTCTTCCAAAGGCAATCATTATGGATGCATGTGGAATGTTTAAGAATGTAGAAGAGGCACAGAAGACACGAGGAGAGAACCGAAGAGCATTGATGGCAGCTGCAGTATTTACAGCATGTCGTCAACGAGATGCAACGCGAACACATGAAGAGTTGAGTCGTATGTTCCGAGTCAGTATCCGAGCACTTTGTAAGGCATTGATGAGATTGGATGGAGAGATATCCAATGTCCTTTCAACACAACTTGGAATAGCAGAGAGAGTGTGTGCAGATATGAATTTGAGCGATGAAGAACGAGACAATATTGTCCTTATGCTTCAGAACTTACCAGAAATGGAACATACACCGAAAACAATTGTAGCAGGAGTTGTGAGCAAAGTGCTTGGAGGTCAGATACCACGAGTATCAGAAGCAACTGGGGTGTCAGTAGTGAGCATACGAAAAATGGCCGAAAAACTTAAGTTGTTATCCCAAGAGGAGAGTAAGTAAAGTTATACCAATATGTACGACTGCTTCCACTGGTATTTGATATTCCGATATAATGACTTGCATTATTGAAAAATATAGACGTATTTCCTCCATCACTTAGAATAACATTTGAAGAAATGACACTTGTGGATGCAAGATTAATCATTCCACGAACAGAAGCGAAATAAGTTCCAGATGTATCTTGGACATGAAAATCTACAATACCAGGCATATAATGAACAATATCAACTTCTGCTCCTGAACCTACTACTACATTGCTTGCACGTGATACGAATCCATTTGAACCAACAACTAATCCGCTTGTATTCATAATATTGTTTCCAAATGAAAGTGTACCATGACCGTCAGATGCATAGAAATCACCGTTTAAGTTAAGAGTATGATCTAAAGGCGTTGCGTTGATACCAAGAGCATTGCAGATATGAGTATATCCATTCACATCAAGTGTCCAAAGAGGATTGGATTGATTGATACCAACTAGATTGCTTGATAAATCACCGCTAATTGTAAAATTTGATCCAATTACAAGTTGATTTGAATGATTAGCACCGGCGTTCGCTCCTAAGATTATACAATTATCTCCTGTGGTAAATGAACCTGCACCGACACATACATTATTATTACCAGGACTTCCAGCAACATTGTCTCCAATCATTACATTGACATTTCCAGATTGAACCGTATTTGTACCCATAAAAATATTACCACTACTGTTTACTATTGCAACTCCTGCATTTTCTCCAATTGCGATATTGTTATTCGCATTTGAAATACCATTTAATGCACCATAACCTATTCCAACATTCCCAGAAGAGTTCTGAGGAATATTGTAAGGATTTCCTGCTCCTCCTCCAACATAGGTATTTTGATTTGAATCACCGATAGCAGCAGTGAATGCTGTTATCGTATTTGCTGTCAAATTATCAACGTTGGATAATTCAAGACTTGGTTGAAAGAACCCGTTCACGGAATCGTAGGTATAGACCGGACGGAAAACGTTTGTCAAATAGCTCTGAACGTTGCTTGAACTACTCATATTATTATCTTACTTCAAAATATCATTTAGGTCGTTTCTCCGCTATATATACAGCGATGTCCTACACTCTTTTTCCCATCCCTTCAGCGTATTCTCACCTGTACAAGATGTACAAGCAGTCCGTAGCGGTCTTCTGGACACCAGAAGAAATAGACTTTTCCCGGGACGCCGAGGACTGGGCTAAATTAACTGACAATGAAAAACACTTCGTCAAACACGTTTTAGCCTTCTTTGCTGGGTCGGACGGAATAGTCCAAGAAAACCTAGCCTCTCGGTTTCAACGCGAGGTAGACAGCCCCGTCGTCAAGCTCTTTTACAGTTTCCAAAATGCGATGGAGGGCATTCATTCTGAAACCTACTCGTTGTTGATTGATACCTATATCAAGGATACTGATGAGAAGAACCGCCTATTCCAAGCGATTGACAATGTTCCCTGTATTGGTAAGAAGGCAGAGTGGGCGTTGAAGTGGATTGATTCGCAGGAGGATTTTTCTACTCGTCTTGTTGCGTTCGCCTGTATTGAGGGTATCTTTTTTAGCGGTGCCTTCTGCTCTATCTTCTGGTTGAAGAAACGAGGATTGATGCCTGGACTCACATTTTCAAACGAATTGATTAGCAGAGATGAAGGCCTTCATACACTGTTTGCCGTCAATCTCTACCACACTCTTCGCAGTTCAATTTCGCAGGAGCGTATTGCTGAAATCATCAAGGAAGCAGTTGCAATTGAAAAAGAGTTCATTGTAGATGCCCTTCCTTGCTCGTTGCTCGGTATGAATTCCAATATGATGTCTCAATACATTGAATTCGTCGCAGATAGATTGGCAGTTCAGTTTGGATTGCCAAAGATTTACAAAACACAAAACCCGTTTGATTTTATGGAACTGATTTCACTGGAAGGAAAGACCAATTTCTTTGAGAAGAAAGTCAGTGAGTATTCCAAGCCTCTGATGGCAGAAAAAGAGGACATGGTAATCAGGATGGACGATGAAGACTTCTAAAAAACGGAAATAAAAAATGCAGAAGTGTTGTAGTCACACGTAAAATGATAACAACTGAAGATATTCTTTCTGCAACAAACTGGAAAAATACAGATACCTTTAAATCAATCAAGGATAAGGAAACTCAGATGAAGTATTACAAAAAAATGAACAGTTGTGAAGAAGTACTTAAACTTGTAGATTTGGAATCCAAACCATTTGGATCAGAGTCTGAAAAAATGATTCAAGAGATCTTTAAACTAAGTCCAAGAACTTCATCGCAGAATGATGGAACTAGAAATGGTAAAAAAATTGAGATTAAATCTGCAAGATATTGGGATGGTAAAGATAACTGCAAATGGCAACATCTTGAACCAGATCATGATTATGAATATGCTATGTTTGCTCTTCTTGACTTTCAAGGATGGAAAATTTGGATGATCAAAAAATCAGTTCTGATGGGTGAATTGAGAGATAAAAAAATAGTAACCTTTCAGGGAAAACAAGGTTGGTGGACAAAAAAATCGGATATTCTTCCATATCTTACACCAATCAACAGTATCTCAGAACTTGATGCTTTCATTCAGAGTTAGAATTGAGCCGTTCATTTATCAAATTGATATACTCTTCATTCAACTCAATTCCGATAAACGGAAGTCCAAGATTTTTGGATGCTACACATTCACTTCCTGATCCTGCAAATGGAATGAGAACATATCCTTCGGTTGCTGGCTGTTGACATGAACGAAGCAATTTTTCACACAGAGCAATCGGTTTTTGTGTTGGATGGTCTACACGTTCCTTCTTTCCAGCACCGCCCGCAAGAGCAGGAATCTTTATGACATCGCGTGGAAGAGCACCATTTGGATGTGCTGTATACGTAGTTGTTTTGTCGCCCTTAGAAAACCGACCCTTCGTAGATGTTCTTTCCTTTCCTGCTGCACCATTTAGAAATGCTTCTGTATACGGTTCACGAATATCATCACGATGGAACACTTTATCATTTTTCCAAAGAACAAGAATGCTTTCATGTGAGCGTTGCCAGAAATTTAGAGATGCAACATTTTTGTTGGTGTAATGCCAGATAATCCAGCGACGATTAATTTCATAAGGAATCCTCGCTAGAATTAATGCAAGAATCTCACTGAATCCGTATATAAACATAGTTCCATTCGGTTTCAAAATTCTGATACATTCTTTAATCCATTTATCTGACCATAATAAGTATTCTTCCATAGGCTGTTTATCGCTGTTATTACCAAAGTCTTTTCCAATATTGTAAGGTGGATCTGCTATAATAATCTGTGCAGATTCGTCTTCAAGAGTTGGCATTATTTCAAGGCAGTCACCTTGAATAACGTCCTCTCTAAACGAGTCCATCTTATATACCTGTTTATTTGTCTATAGCTTATTCGTTTTCATTTTTCTGTAGCTTACATGAAAAGACAACTAACTAAATAAATGGAGAACTTTGAACCTACCTTTAAATCAGATGGATATGAGTTTGCTTATGAATATGGCGCTGAGATCAGTGCTATTCCTAATGACAATGTGAACGATCTTTACAAAGACATGTGGAAGCCATTTGAGCGTCAGAGGCTTGAACCGGTTATTCATCTTTCAAAAGAGGAATATGCTGAGAAGATGAAAGAGTTTTTTATTAAAAACAAGAAGGGAGAACCATATTTTCTCAAATATATGAAGAAGCTTGAGAATGGCGATTTTGCACCTGAAGTTCAGTATACGGATGAAAATTTAAGAAAGTTTTCGAAAGAAATGGAGGAAAAAAGAAGAGATAAGGAAGCGGAGTATAAAAGGATGACGGAGGTGTTTGACAAAGAGGATATGGTTATTCGAATGGACGATGAAGACTTTTAAATACAAGATATCTTAATCTTATTTCCACCGTATTTTGGAGGAGAATAATCTTTGATTATTGAAAACTTAGACTTGTCTAAATATTCTCTTATAGAAAGTTCATCATTTACATATGTATATTCATCTGATGAATCAGATAGAAACATTCTAGATCCATTATGATGAATGTATAGGTACCATAAAGTACCATACATTTCAAATGGTGTATGTCTACATTTATTTAAGAATTGTCGTAATTTGTTTATTTTTTCCTGACATTCTTCCAATGTATCATATCTTACTGCATAGTAATCTGTTTCTCCTCCGCTTCGACATCCGAAAACTAGAATATATTTATCACGATTTTGATTCTTCTCTTCTTCTAGAAGTTTCTTGTTCCTTTCTGCCCATATTTTCCCAGATTCAATCTGTCTCTTTTTATAACAGTCTATTGGACATTTAAATGTTTGTTTCTCAAGATCAATATCTTTTGCAAACCAACAACATGTCCATTCTGGATTGCTTTCATTTAAAGGAAGTCTAAGAGCATCATTTATATCAAAATACCAAACTTTCTTATTTGGATTCCACCTTGCTCCACCTGCCTTTAATCTATCCTTGTGTTCGTAAGATTTTCCTCTTACAACTATAGTTTCGTCAACAAGTTCTAATTTAAGACTTGAAGGAAGAACTTTAAAGGGTTCTGGAATTTGTTTCTCATTGGTTTCGATATCAGAATTATTTGTTTCAGTCATTTTACGGGATATTAATCCATACACGTCAAATTTCCGTTTTTTTCAAGCGTTTAATCGTCTAAATACAAGCTATCATAATAAAATAAATGCAAGATAATCTACCTATGGGATACGATAACATGGACAAGTTTGAACCGGTTGGATATGAATATGGAACAGACTTGAATAACATTCCTAATGACAAGCCAGATGACTTGTATCAGGATATGCTGAAACCTCTTGATTTTCAAAAACCAGGACCAGTTATTCCTCTTCCAAAAGATGATGAAGAAAGAAAGAAGTTTGCCGAAGAAGTGATGAAAAAGGTGGAGGAGTATAACAACATGACCCAAGGGTTTAACAAAAAACGAGAGGAAAAATTGAAGAAGGCTGCTGACGAATTAAATAGCAGGATAAACGAGTATAAAAGGATGACGGAGGTGTTTGACAAAGAGTTAGAGGAAACAAGAAAGAAGTTCATCGCAGAAATAACTGGCAAGGAATATACAAATGAACCTTCTGTTAAGAATACCGCTGTTCATAGCGATCGACATGATTTGGATAACGATATGCACACCCCTCTTCTCGGCGATGATACGAAAAATACAGGGGAGTGAACTAACACTAAAACTCCTGCCTGGATTGCTCGTGTACATTGCAGCTGCTTATCTCAGCAAGTTCCCTAAGTCTTCCTTGGAAGCCTTCTTGATGGGTTCTGCTGTGTATGGCATCTACGATTTTACAAACTACAGCACATTCAAGGATTATGATATCCGCTTTGCTGCTGCCGATACAACTTGGGGCGGTATTTTGATGGCTGCGGTCTATAATGTGGCACCTATGTTGGGCATATAAAACGAAAACGTTTTCAGGTATTTGGTTAGAAATTAATATGGCAAATGCCTCCATTGAAATATACAAAAGAACTGCTCGATTCCGCAATACTGCGTGATGGAGCAACTCTTATTGGAGAATATGAGAAACTTAATACCAAAACTATAGTTCATTTCGAATGTAAGTGTGGGAAAAAAGCAAACAAAATATGGGTGTCTGAAAATTTTATAGCTAAATGTATGTCTTGTACTAGAGCACATAATCAATCAAAAAAAGAGGGAACTAAAATGTTTGATACACATCCTATGGCGCAATATTGGTCTGAAAAAAATTCAATAAACCCAAATGAAATAACATTAGGCTCTCATTGTTTCCAAATATTCAACTGTGATAAATGTAACCACGAATTTAAAATACAAATTAAGCAGGTTGTTGCTGGGGCTTGGTGTCCATTTTGCGGAAGTAAACAACTATGCGGAAACAAAGATTGTATGCCTTGTTATGAAAAGAGTTTCGCATCAAGCGATAAGGTTGGGTTTCTATCTCCTGAAGTTGATATAGACCCATTTCGTATATTCAAAAGTTGTGCCATGAAACTACCTTTCATATGTCCAATTGATGGAGAATTTAAAGCTGCATTATGTCATATTACAAATGGTAGATGGTGTCCTAAATGTAGACACAGAGCAACTAGTTTAAGACTTACTTCAAATACAAAAAAATTTATTGAAAAAGCAAAAAATATACATGGAGATAAATACGATTATACATTAGTGGAATATATAAGGAGTGACCTAAAAGTTATTATAATATGTATGAAACATGGAAAATTTGAACAAATTCCAGATGCACATATGCAAGGTTCTGGATGCCCAATTTGTATAAATAAAACTGAATCAGTTGTCTTTCTTTGGTGTAAAAATTTATATGAAACAACTCAATCACAATTCAGCGAAAAGTGGTTAAAAAGTGTAAAAAAACTACGATTTGACCTTATCATACCCGATTTGAAAATTCTTATTGAGGTTGATGGCCCACAACACTTTAAACAGATAATGAATTGGACGTCTCCTAAAGAAACTATGGAAAGAGATATCTACAAAATGAAACAGGCAGTTGCAAATGGATATCGTATCATTCGGATATTTCAACCGGATGTTGCGGCGAAAGGTGAAGAATGGTTAGATACACATTTGAAACCGTATTTAACAGGTGAAAAAGAGTTTGACCAAGTTGCGTATATTGCAGATGATCCATCAATCTATCATGAACATCGGTTAACCTTTACTTCTTAGACTTATAACAATTCTTATACGGACGACACGATGCTTTTTCCGTAAAGCCCATTTTCTTACAGGTTTTACGCAAACAATGTGCCCGACTGAATCTTCTTGGGAACCGGAACTTGTTTCTTCTGGTCTTCATTGTTATTAAAATGGATTTTAGTTTTCACAAAAGTAGGATATTAAATCAATAATGACGGATATTTACATATTGAAACTTGAAAACAACAAATACTATGTTGGGAAATCGGCTGATCCAATCAAACGATTTCAAGAACATATAAAAGGAAAAGGCTCTAGTTGGACTAGGGAACACAAACCACTTGAAATCATTAAAACCATTAAAAATGCAAGTGTGTTTGATGAAGACAAATATGTCAAAGAATACATGTCTAAATATGGAATCAATAATGTAAGAGGTGGATCCTATGTTTCTACAACTCTTGATGAAAATCAAAAAGACTTATTAAGAAATGAGCTTAGAATGGCAGAAGATAAATGCACGAGATGTGGAAGACATGGACATTTCGCAAGTAGTTGTTATGCCAAAACTCAATTAGTGGAGGAAGAAAGCGAATCTGAAGAAGAATATGAATACAAGAAATCTGTTATATGTTACAGCTGTAATAAATACGGGCACTATGCCAATAGTTGTTATTCTAGAAATAAATACATTTATGAAAGTGAATCCGATGAAGAGAATGAATCCGATTACTATTCTGATTAAAACGGAAACGTTTTTGCGTGTAAACAAATCTGTAACCGCACACTAAAAATGGTATATCGTATATTCTTTCGTATATTGTTTATAGACACAAACACAGACAAGATTGCACTAGGAAGATGGGGCTATCATTGGGAGAAATATAGGCATTTTCAAAAATACTATGAGTAAATTAAAATGGATTCTTTTTAGTTAATGCTAAATGATTGCATATGAAATGGAGAAATTTGAAAATATAATAAACGAAAAAGCAAGACAACTTAAGGAAAACCTCTACTCTAAAAGCATTCCATTAGCCGCATATTATGATGATAGAGAAAAACTAGCTATGATGCAAGCTATATTTGAAATACTAAAAAATATTGATGAGCGTTTGAATAAACTTGAAAAGAAAGTTTCACTCAACACGGAACTTTGTAATCATTGTGGATCAAAAGAAAATCAAAGACAGCAATGTACTTATTGTAAATCATTCAACTGTGAACAAGATTGTACCGAAGATTGTGCGAAATGTAAAGAGCCTATTTGCAACGATTGTAAATCATGGAACGAAGGAGATGAGAATATGTATTGCAAATCATGTCTCTCGTAAAATGGAAATCTTTTTGCATACATGACAAAACTTACACAATGATTATCTTTACACCAAACAAACTCTTGACTGCAGAACTTCGTATGTTCTGGCGATTTGCCTCTGGATACGGACCACTACCAATGAACGGCCACTTCTTCAAAATTGATGGACGAAGAGGCAAATTCCTTTACGGACAATATTTACAGAATGACGAAGACTATCTCACACCACCAACAGAGTTCAAAGCAAAACACGCCTACACGAAACAGCAGGAAGTACGATTCACTGCCCCTGTAAAGAAGTTTTCCATAATCTATGGAGGAAACGTCTGGGACAACGCTGCTGAATTACCGGACAATGTCAGCTATGGAGATGTGTTATTTATGGAGTCTAATATAGAATCACATTACCAGCGGGTGTTACCGCCTTCTTATCACCTTCAGCCGATGGAGCGACTGGTACAAATGTCTCAATTGAGATAAGACCCAATGCCTTAAGAACAAGACCAATAACAAGAATCGCGACGGTCAAGATAAGAATGTAAGTTACAAATTTCCAAAGAAATCCAGTGAAGGTGTTTGCCTTCTTTGCCGCGAACACGGCAGTTCCAATCTCAAGGGCAGCGAGCCAACTTCCTCCTTTTTGTTTAGACATTTATCAATAGTATGGATTTTGTTTCGTTTAAAGACCCTGCTTCTTGTCGGGCAAATGACTAAATGGAATTTATTCACGCATCCTTGGCGCTTCTCTCGTCTATGATTCTAATTCTAGCAGGGATGGTCGGCTGGCTATACTGGCAACAAACTCGTCTCTTTCAAAATATGAATAACATCGTGATGGCTATCGGCGAACTGGCTCGTGCTCCTGAAATTCATGTAGTCAAAACAGAAGCCGTGTCCGTTCCTGAACCCACGGAAGAAGTTGTCCTTGACCACGACGAAGATGACCGCATCTCTGTTGACGAAGAAGAGACTGAAGTAGTGGACGGAGCACCTGAACCTGTTGACACTGATAACCTTGAATCCAAAACAACCAAAGAATTGAAAGATATGCTTACGAAACGCGGCATTCCATTTGGAAAACGCGATAGCAAGAATATCCTTATTTCCCTTTTAAAAGCATCTGCATAGACTAAGTAATGAAGTTAGTTTCCTTTGATATCGGCCTAAGAAACCTCGCATATTCGGTCATCGCAGGAACCAATCGTGCGGATGTTCAAATACTGGATTGGAACATCATCGATATTATGGCGGAACAGAGTGGATTGACAAATCCTCGCTGTTTCAAATGTGCGACTGCTGCTACTTGGATGCGATTAACCGACCAAGCAGTTGCCTGTACCAAACACAAACCCAAACAATCCAAATCCAAAATAACAAAAGTTGAACTCAAAAAGAAATCAAGCGACGAACTCAAGAAAGAGTTGGAAAGTCTTGGCCTTACTTGTCCCACATCCAAGAAGGACGATATCGTGACAATGATTTACGTCCATCATCGCCAGAATCGGTGGAAACGCTGTGTGAAATCTGTCTTCGCAGGGTCTGTCATTGACTTGGCACCTGCTATCATCAAATCCTTGGATGCTCGTGCAGAGATATGGAAAGGAGCTGATAAAGTGGTCTTTGAGAATCAACCTGACCGCAGAATGTTTGCCGTTCAAGCGATGATTCATATGTATTTTTGCTGCCGTGGATTTCGGTGCGAAGGTGTATCCGCCACTCACAAGCTCAGCAATATGATTACGCCAGAAGACAGAGTGGATAGTTACAAGGGTCGTAAGAAGACAGGTATTTTGCACGCCACTGAACTGGTTCCAGAAAAGTGGAGAGAACATATGTTGAAACATCCAAAGAAAGACGATTTGGCGGATAGTTTTCTTCAAGGATTGTGGGTCTTAGAAAATAAGAAGTGATGGACTTTGCGATTATTGGAGTCGCCGTGGCAATAGGTATCTTCGGTGTTATTATGATTGTGGCCGCAGTCACTGCTTATCTAATGAGAGAGGAAGAGTGATTTATCTAAGGTCAACGGAAGATGGTTCTTTTGGTACCGGGGATGGCTTCTTAGCAGTGCGTCTCTTCTTGTCACGACATTCCTTAGTCACTTTGTCACGAATTTGACCTGGAAGACAGGATGGTCTCTTAACCCGTACAGTCTTCACACGAGTTTTAGGACTTCCATTTGGAGTGATGACGGCATCGTGATAAGGCAATTCACGGAAAAGATTGCGTCTACGGGTCTTTTTAGGTGACGAAGGAGAACCAGTGGATGAAACTGATGCTGGAGCCCCGCGAGCCTTTCTTTGACGAGGAGCACAGGCCATTGTCTTTTGGTTCCACACATGGTCTGGAGGACATCGCTCCTCACATTCCCCAGTGGTCTTATTACGAAGCTGACTTCGCTTACAAGGAGCTTTCTTTTCAGACATTTTATTATTAAAATGGAAACATTTTTATTAACGCAAGGATAGGCAACCGAAATGTATTCAGGAATACTTGAACTTACATCTAAAGTGAAATATGGTTTCACATCAAGAAATGTGCCCATATATCTCTTTCGTCCTTTGAACCCAGACTTTCCACCCTGTATCGCAGGCTCTTCTCATCGTGATATTTCTACGAATGTGCTAGCAATCGCAAAAATTGATGATTGGGACCTAAAAGGTCTAACCCGTGCTAATATCGTCCAAATTCTTGGAAAATGTGGTGACTACGATGCTGAACGCAAAGCACTCTTAGCTGCCTATTGTAGTGTCAAACCACCCGTTTCACCCTTTATGCTTAAAACTCCAACACCTACCGGCCGTATTCTCATTGAAGGCAGAACATTCAATATTGACCCTGCAGGATGTACCGATATTGATGATGTGATTACTATCAATGGAGAAGAGGTGTCTATTACAATTGCTGATGTAGCTGAGTGGTTCAAACTCAATCCAAATCTTACAGTCCATCAAGGCCAAACATTCTATATGGATGGAAAAGTTGTCCGTCCAATGTTGGCATTTGAAAACGCCTGTTCTCTTCTACCAGGTGTTGAACGACCAGGATTATCATTGACATTCACTTGGAGAAACAACCAAATCTACAACCTGCGATTTGAAAAGAGTTGGATAAAGAATGGAACCAGTTATAGCTATCAGAATGTTCCGTATATTCCAATCATTCAAGAAATAGCATCTCATTTAGCAGGAAGGCCTGTAAACGATTCACACGAATGGGTGGAACAGCTAATGCTCTTCTACAATATGGAAGTCGCAAAAAGAATAGAAGGCGGTGTCTATCGTGCTCACGACGAACCTGACCTTGAAAAATTGAAAAAATATGAAGCGATGGGTTTGGATGTCCGAACACTCGCATTCAAATCCGCACACTATTGTGGTGAGAAAACTCCGCACTATGGATTGAAACTGGATGTCTATTGCCACGCATCGTCTCCCATTCGCAGATACGCGGATATCGTAAATCAAGCCATTCTTAAAGGAGATAAACCACCCGATTTCAACATCCAACAACTCAATACTTGGGAAAGACAATCCAAACGATACGAACGAGACATGTTCTTTCTGGAAGCACTCTTACACGGAAACACGCGACAAGTAGAAGGCGTGGCAGTCTCATCCACTCGTGTATGGGTTCCTGTTTGGAAACGCATGGTATCCTGCAAGAATGAATCAGAAGGCAAACGAGGTATTCTCCATTTCTCTCTGGATATGAACCAACCCACATGGAAAAAGAGGATGGTATTTAGATTCGTAGATAGAGAGAATCCGGCACCACAACCTCTCGAATGATTTCCAAGTCCTTCATTTTTTCAACCATATCCGTATCCTGCAGGAATGTGGCGATGTTTTTCCATTCTTCTGCGAGTGCTGACAACTTGAGAATGTTTCGTACGAATGTTCCTTCATCAATTCCATAATCCGCACAGATATTCTTGGACGTATCTCCATCCATCCATCGTTTGACTATCACAACCCAAGACCTACATAGTTTCCAATAGGTATCCACACTTGGTATGTATTCGTGACTTCTCATCTCTGCTGCCACTCGTTCAAGTTCTTGGATCTCAATGTGTGGATCCTTGTCCTCATCTTCGTTGTATTCCAGAAAGCACGACAGAGCCACTACCAAATCGTTGCCCGACAAATGGTGGAATAGCTTTTTATGAAACGCATACGCCATCAGCAATGGATGTCCTTCGTGAATCTCCGTTGCGATTGTTCCCATCGGTGTATCAATGAATCCCAGTTCTTCCAGTGTTCGTGTGCGTTGAATGATTTCAGTCGGTGTTTGATTGAATTCACGAATATGGGTTGCGATATGATTGAGTTTGATCTCCAGTCCAAACGCTTTCCATACCAGCATCCATCTTGGACCCATATGGCGATTGTTCCATTCATTCAGCAGTGTCTGTTTCTGCTTGGACTTTATCATATCTTCAATCTCTCGTCTCTTTTCACATTCTCTGCGTTCTACATCGGTTATCATAGGAATACTGTTTTTCAATTCTTCGTAATCATTCTCCAGACATCTCTGCTGGTTCTGTCTCTCTTTTTCCCAGAAAGACCCACGCAGGACATCCCGATGTGCTTGACGAGTTTGAAGAATATAGGCGTAATGTAAATCCATACGCGATATGATTTCTGCTTTTTGCCCCGTCATCATATTTTTCATATCGTATTCACTCTCAGGTCGGTTGTTTGGGATATAAACTACCAAGCCTCGTGTATCCTTTCCTCGTCTTCCTGCTCGCCCTGCCATCTGAATGTATTCGTCGGGTCTCAGCATACGAAACTCGCCATTCTCACCCTGCTTGCGAAAGGAGGTGAATACAACTGTCTTGGTTGGCATATTCAATCCGACGGCAAAGGTCTCGGTTGCGAAGAGGACCTTGATAAGGCCTCGTGAGAATAGGATTTCCACGATTTCTTTCAGCAATGGAAGCAGACCGCTGTGATGAAATGCCACGCCCTTTTCTAGAAGGGGCATCAGTGTGAAATACTGATTGGAGACCACGATATCCGGATAGCGATGAAGATGAAAGCTTACAATGTGTTTCATAGCAGCCACTTCACTGCTGGTGATTAGGTTCTCTTCCACTTTCTTGGCGTATTCTACACAGAGTTTGCGAGATAACACGAAGAAGAGAGCAGGAAGGGAATCTTTCTTGTTTGAGATGAAGTCATTCATTCGGTGAAGAAAGCTCTGGTCTCTCACTTTTCTTTCCACGACATCTTGGCCCTCTTCTCTTGCTTTTACAGCATCTCGGTGGGCTGCCATATCCTTCTCTTTTTGGTCAAACTCCTTCAACCAATCAAGATAGACTTTGGGATAGTATCGTTCTTTCTCATCCATGAGTACCTGTCCATTTGGCAGAGTATGAATCAGTGGAACAACTCGGTATTCGGTGGAGATGAGATGAATGGGCTTGCTTTTAAGGTCTCCAAGCCAGGATGCGAATTCTTCTGGTTTGTTGAGAGTCGCAGACAGCAGGACCATGTTGATTTCGGATGGCAGAAGGACGAAACACTCTTCCCATACTTTTCCACGATGAGGGTCATTGACATAATGCACTTCGTCAAATACCACGGCATCTAGATTGTCAATGGATAGATTGGCAGTGATTCCAATGTTTTCGGTTTCGGTTCCTTTCTTCAATAAAAGGTTTCGTAAGATTTCAGTTGTCATGATGACGATATCTGCCTGAGGACAGAATTTGATGTCTCCTGTCATGATGCCAACTGATTCATGTATCTTTTTGAGGTCGTGGAATTTCTGATTGGAAAGCGATTTGATTGGTGTGGTATAAAAGACGCGTTTCTTTTTTTCAAGTGATTTCAGAATTTGATATTCTCCTACAAGTGTCTTTCCAGAACCGGTCTTTGCTGTGACAAGGACATTCTCGTGTTTGTCAATGGCAGCAAGAGCGTGTATTTGAAAAGGATCAAGTTTGAAGGGGAATGGATTCACAATTGTTGGAAGTGGGGTGGTTGATTTTATTATTCTTAGCATGTTGATTGGTTTCCAGAATTTTGAGTAAAATGTTTCCGTTTTAGTGCGTTCCAGTCTTCATACATTCGTCCAAAGATGAAGTAAAGGAATGGACGTTGACCTTCTCGTTAATCCCAATATGGGTGGCATTGCCAATTTAGAAACAGTAGATTTGCCAAGTATCTCGTTTGATGAGGCACCTCCTGCGCCACCCGCACCAAAACTTGTTCCATCAATTGAAGAAACTGGACCCATCAAAATTGATGGATTTGATAACTTCAACGCAGAAACCTATGCTCCTGTTTCTACTCGTCGTGTATCTGAAGAAGCTTTGATGAAGGAGAAATATGCTATTCTACGTAAATTTGAACGTCTTGGAAAACTTGGTGTTCCAATGCGTAAGCGTTTCACCATGGACTCTCCCATTGAAGAGATGAAGATGGAATTGGAATTTATCAATCGTGAGAAAGCGATGGATTCTACTATCAAGCAATTCTCTGAATGGTTCGTTACAGGTATGTCTGGATTGGAATGGGGGTCTAAAAATGTAGCGATGATGAAGGCCTTCGGATTGCGACTTGATGGTCTTTCAGAAGCGGCACAGATGAATGTGGCAGATTTGGAAGATGATTTTGAAGAATTGTATGATTTGTATGGAGAGAACCTTAAGATGCATCCTCTTGTTCGTATTCCATTGCGAACCTGTATGATGATTTATATGGTCCATATGACCAATCAGTTGGCAATGAAATCCAATATTCCAAACATTGATGATATTATGAGACAGAATCCTGATATCGCACGTCAATTGGCTTCTGCTGCTATGCAATCTCAAACACAGCAAATGAGAACCACGGCAAATCCACCCCCTCCTCAAAACGCACCAAACCCGTTATCAGGTCTCATGAGTTTCATGCAACAATCAATGCCACCTCCACCACCTCCAAGCATGATTCCAAAACAGCCAGCGGATACGAAACCAATTAAGATTGGCGTCCAACGAAAGGCAGCTGCACCAGCACCAGCGCCAGCACCGGTTGAAATGAGGGCACCATCAGTAAACATTGATGACCTTTTGAAGGATATCAAATCAACGGTTGCTCCAAGTCCAGCTCCTGCTCCTCCATCAGCAATGAAGAAGAACAAGGCAGGTTCTACTGGTAAGAACAGTGTAGTTATTAAGCTCTAAAAAGTAATGGAGTAGTTGGGTCATAACCAGGGTTATCAGCCTTGGATATACCATCGCCTTTATTTGCCATTCCTTCTGAACTCTTGCGTGAGAATCCTGATGCGAGAATTACGAATCCGGCAGTGAGTAAAAGAGAAACTACGACATCACGAGTTCCTACAAAACATACAGCGAAGATGGCGATACGTCGCATCATCAGATTACGACGATACTCTTCTTCGTTTGTACTGATTTCATCTACGAGATATCTTGCTCCTAAATTGAGAAGAATCATCATGATTCCCAAAAAGAACTTACTTTCATTCAGTACCTCTAACATTATTATTAGTTGAGAGGATATGCGCGCATTAAGTCAAACTTTTCAACAGGCTTGGGACCGGAGGAAGGGGCACTTGTTCCAGCTGGTGCTGAAGATGTGGCCATTGTTTGTGCTTCTCCTGGTGTGGTTATTGGTGTTGTTGTGTTTGTAGGAGGAGCATTTGAAACTGGTGCTCCGGCAGATGACATAGTTGGTTCAACCTTTGTTACAGGAATGGCTTCTTGCATAGTGGATGATTGATTACATTGTTTGGAAATGGCATCGTAGGCGTATCCAGAAGGGCATTGACAAGATTTAGGGTCCTTTGTTTCGCCCTTGTTATTCTTGCATTTCTTGGTGGAAGAATCGTAGACATATCCATCGTCGCAGTTACAGCTGGCTGCGGATACTGCCATTCCTTCCCATACCTTGGTTTTCACTGAGGTCACAAAGACAACGACTAACAGAAGTGCGAGCAAGGCACTGGTAGTTTTCCACAAATAAACGATTGCGCCCAGAAGCAATACCTTGCCGACTGGAGTTGACAGCAGGTCTTGAAGAGGAGCAAATTTAGGAAGGAAGGAAATGTATGCAATAATAACTGCTGCTGAAAGCAGTTCAACATTTCGTGTGATTCTCATTTATTCATTGCCCCATATTTTTCTGTCCTCAATTGAATAACATGAACTACTCTAACTTGGAGGATGCCTATGGGACGCCATTCGGTTCCCGAGCGCCTGTTACAAAGGAAGGAAAAGATGACAAACCATTGGCGGCACCAACAAAGCCAGATCAAGTAGCCAAGCACAAGGAATTGGTAGAATCAGTTAAGAGTTCGTTGCCGCTTGATACTGATAAAGAAACATCCAACTTTGCACCTATCCAGAACAAGTATACACAGTTGCCGCCGAGCACCACCGTCCAACGTATGGCAGTCCGTGAGAATTTCACGAGCAATGACGATGACAAATTAGCAAGAATTTTAAAATTAATTGAGCAGAACAGAACTGGTTACGAGACCTCTTCAACTCAAGATATGTTTTTGTATGTTGTTACAGGTGTTATCTTTTTGTTTACCTTTGATACCTTCGTGTCACTTGGAAAACTTATGCAAGGACGCCGATTTAATTAGGTCGTTCAGTCAATTTAGTTTGATAAGATGAGAAATCATCAAATCCATTATCAAGGTATTCAATTTCAAATGTTAAAGAATAATTGAATGCAAACGGCTCACTTGTCATTGTATCATCAGGAGGTCCCCAATACATGAATCCTGCATTTGCATCTTGTTGGTTATGTGTTCTCAAACGAATATGCATACGATCAAGTTTAGAAATAGGAGGTGAGTAGGTTGCAATGTTCTCTTGGGCGGAGTGATCATTGTAGAAAATAGCTGCATTTTGCATATCCGAAATGTTTATACTGGTTTGTGGAGCTGAGATTTTTGCAAAGAATCCATTTGTGATACCAGACCCGTTGGCATCAAATGCACATTCATCTGATTTATTAAGTCCTTCAATATCTATTAAGAAGTAAGTTGGTGCTCCAGGAGTACCCCATTGGTCAATAGCTAAATCATTGTTGAAATTACTACCTGGGAAATTTGGACCATCAGAATATTTATGTAATCTTGCACTTCCTGAAACACTACCTACCAATGCAGGAAATTCAGCACTCATCAACCGAAGAGATACAATACGTTCATATACACGTGGTAAGTAGACCACCATATCACCACACATGTAGTATTTGGTAATGTTTCTGTCGGCAGAATCAATATGAAGCACCTTCTTCACAGTTCGGAGAACCGTCTTCGGTGTAGAAGGCGTGAGTTGTTGACCTCGTCTATCAAAGTTCATCTTTGCTTATTCTTGCGAGATGTTTTAAAATAGGTATTTACGGCATCCGTAGAGGATTAACGCAGCAGCTCCAAGATTGAGAGCAGCGTGTTGGCTATACCCCTTTGTAATCATAGCCAAGTGAGTAAGAATAACGATCGCAATACCAAGCCAATAAGTCCAGCACATTTGCTTTTTATGCTATAAAAAAGATTGGATATAGACAATGGAAAGTGACAAAAAAAAGAAAGGTGGTCGCTCAACACCTATATCGGGTGAATCACTTATAAGTAGTATTTCTCCAACAATATCTAACACATTTTCAAAATCAACTACACCAAATCAATCACTTATACAATCAAAACCAACTACACCAATTGAATTAGTTACTGAAACAAGTCCATCTAATCAAACATTAGATACACAATTATATGACAGTTTAACCGATGTTCAACGATTCTTATTGACTCTCACATTTATGGATAAGTTGAATAACTTACCAATAGGAGAAGAGCAAAAGAAAGTTATTATTGAAAAGTTGAAATATGTATCTGTTAATCAAATCAAAAACAATTCTCAAAGACTTATCGATATAGGAGTTCTTCCTCCATTTGAAGATGAATTAGTTGGTGGAGCTGATCCACCTAGACAAAGTAGTAGGGCTAGCAAACCTAGCGAAAAAGCTCAAAATCTCATAAGAGAAAGACAACAAAAAGAATTAGAAATCCAACAAAACAAAGAGAATAAAGAAAGAATTGCTCAAGAAAAAGCACAAATTGAAGAGGCTTTTAAAACATCGAAATTTGATATAAATGATATTTTAGAGGTTATTATATCAGAAGATGCTCAGTATGAAAATCTTCCTAATTCTGCAAAAATTCTTGCACAAAATGTTTGTAATTCACAAATAGCTTCAAAATTTAGGGATATTCTTTTTCCAGAAAAAGCAATTAATGAATGGTGTAGTAAACCATCTGAAGAGGAAGAAGTTGAAGAAGAAGTTGAAGAAGAAGTTGAAGAAGAAGCTGAAGAAGAAAAAGAAAAATGCAATGCTAGACAAATTTGGGAACTTACAGGTCCTCAACAACAATGTAAGAATGTTATTGGAGAGTTTAAATATATTCCCAAAGGAGATATCAGAAAAAATTGCTATATTTGCGGATTTGAAATCAAATCTAAAGCAGAAACAATAAAAAAATCAGGATTAAATCCTGAATGCGAACATATTCTTCCAATTATTCAGGCTATGTTCTTTTTGGATTTGTATAGACCAAATGATAAGAAACTTTGCAATGAACGTGTATTAACTGAACAACAATGTAATGAAATAACACAGATTTTGAAAGAAGAGTATGCTTGGGCCCATAGTACTTGTAATCAAGTAAAAAGTGATAAATCGTTCTTAAAAACAACACTTGATAAGGATAAATATCCATCTTGGGATTTTAGTGAAAATAATACAAAAAACTTACTATATACTATAGCGAATACAACAAGACGCAGATCAGGAGAAGTTATACAAAATATTCGAACCTATCCCGGAGGAATAGATAAATGGGTGGAAAGTAGAGTTGAAAAATTAAGGGAAAAAACTGCACCTATTGTTGCTCGTATTCAATCAAGAGGAAATGGTGGATTTATTGCTATTATGGGACTTAGAAATTGTCTCAATGTGAATAAACTTAATACCAATTTAAGATTAGTTTTGGGTAATTATGGTTATAATCCTAATGAAATTAGACCAAGTTCTCCTACATCACAATCTAATTTAGGTAAAAGACGTCTTTCTAATACGAGTGAAGAACCCAGTGAAGGGCCATCTGCAAAAAGAACAAGATTCGGAGGCACGCGTACAAATAAAAAACGCTCCCTAAAATTAATGAAGAAGGGTGGTGTTGCTAGACAACGAAAGTTGACGGAATACGGAAAGATGTTCCAAGAGTCGTTGGCAAAGAAGGAGGCTTCCAATGTCAAACGCAAACTCACACGAAAGGCCAACGCAGAGGTGGATGAACTTGCGGATATTTTTGGAAAGTTGGGAACATCACCCAAAAAGCAAACTACCAGTAGTCACGATGTAGAAATGAAATATGGTGGCAAGAAACGCAGATCCACTCGTAGAAAATCAAAGAAGAGAGTTTAAAATCTGCTAGTACTTCCATCATCATTTATTCTTATTTTTGTTGCATGTTCCTGATGAGGATTGTTAAATTTAGCAGATTGCCAACACAATGGCTCACGAAGAGTCCTTATGTTGTATTTTGATTGAAACCTAGAAATAGCCACATCATTCCAACCATAGGTATCCTTTAAGGCATTTATTATAGTAAGTTTGTAATCACGATTAATGTATACTATCGCATGTGCGCATAACATATTCATCACTCTGACATATCGTTCTTCAATTTCTGTAAACTTAGAAGGACCTTCATCCCAATTCTCAGTTGGATGGCCTCCTACATTTGATAATCCTAAATATAAAGCATCACAATTCAGATCTATTACAAAGGATGGGCTTTCCATAAATTCTATATCATCTTCTAAAAGAAGAATTGGTTCATCAAGATTTTGAGATAATATATCAACCGTTGCAAGTGTTATATCACGAGGATATGAATTGTGACTTGATTTGTAATGGTGGAAATTTTCAAATCCCAAATCACTTAATAATCTTTTCATATATTCACATCTTGCTTGATACTTTTCATCATGATCAGGACACACAAAGTAAGTTTTAATCTTACGAATATCCATTAATTCATTAGAACATTGTAAATCTAAATCAAAACAGATGACCGAATAGATGAAAAAATAGTATAATAAGCCCAACCAATAAAATATACATCACAGCTAGCCACTGACACCCATACAGACACGTTCCTGCTCTGGAAGGGGTCATGTCAGGTTCCATTACTAGTTCTTGCACGTTTTTCTATACCAAGCACGACCTTTCACCGACTTCTTGGCCTTTTTAACAAGGTCAGAATCCGTTGTTCGATACGTCTTTCCACAGGTAAGCATACTTGCCACTCTCGCATATCCCCACTGTTGTTGAGTAGCTCCTGGTCTATGTCCCGTTCTCCAAGCAGCCATTCCACGATTATAGGATTCCTTAATCAACGGCAATGGAACTCCGGTTGCCTTTGAATAGGCAGGCAATGAATGAGCCTTTGGAAACATCTTATGAAACCGAGCACTGTATTTAGATGTCTTGGTTTTTACACCCTTGTCCGTCTTGAAAGGACGGTATGCTTTTCTTGTTTTCCAAGAGAGCTTGGAACGAGCAGATACTTCTTTCTTTCGTTCCGCTGCTTTTCGTGTGGATAGTCCTTTGTAATATTTGAAAGGCCAATACATTGTTTTATACAAATCTTTTAGTTTGAAGTCAATGCTTTCCAAGATACTGGAAACAATTCTGATAATATCTCTCCAATCTTTTGAGCGTATTTACATATTTCACGTTGAGCATCTGGACTGGTTCTCAACTTGTAAAGACGAGCATAGGCTGCCAAACTGCCAGTCTCAATAAACTCTGTATACATTGATTGTGGAAGAACACATCGTGCGATTTCAGGAGCAACGTTCATCTTCAAAAGCAAGTTATAAGAATCAAGGGCAATATCTATACTTTTCTTGTACAACTCATAGGCTTCATATTTGAATTCAGTTGCAGTTTCCTTACTTCCCTGCTTCAACTTCGGGTCTCGTTCTCGGAAGTTATCCACCTCAGGAATCCAGCACTCTGGAACGTCCGATACATATCTACGTGACACCTCATTTCTAGAAAATCCAATCTGATGACGATACCATTCACGTGCTACAAAAATAGGAATACGAATTCGGAATTGAATTTGCGGATGAAAAAAAGGAGAGATGTGATCGTGTTTCGCAAGATAGGAAATCAACTTCTCATCAGAAGCATCCATTTCTGTATGGTTCTTCGCAAAACTTACACGAGCAGCATTTACAACCATAAGGTCATTGCCCATACAGTTCACCAACTCTACCGACATATTTAATCTATTCTATCTTCATCTTCTTAAGTGTGTAGCACCTCTTCTTATACAGACCATTTCTCTCCTGAAACTGACGACGAAACTGCGGGTCCACAATATCCAATATCAATGGATTGGTCTTTCTTGCTGATTTTTCCACTCGCAGAATACGGCCAATAATCTGGTCCACATCCGGTCTTGGTGTCGCCATCAAAAGCGTATTCAGGGTTGGGACGTCAAATCCTTCCTTGCACATTGCGTAGGTCGCAATCAATATACGCTTGGAAGCACAGAACGCCGCTCGTTTGTCAGCCGATACTGATTGAGATAGAATGGCTGCCTGTTCTTGCCACTTCGGTTCCAGCGTCGCCAAGATATCTTTTGTATGCTGGACTCTGTCGGTCAACACTAGCATCTGTCGGTGTTCGTCTTCGTCCATGATGTCGCTAATAATCTTGGACAGCCACTGAGTCCTGTCCACGCATTCCGTCAATTTATTTATCATCAAACTTGTGAACATGACACCCTGATTGTTGTAGATGATGGTATTGAACTCTTCGTCGTGATTCTCATATTCGTAGACCTCCACTTGAATATCGCTGTCTCGTGTATCTCCTGCTTCGGAAGCGTATAACATGGGTCCCAGAAACCAATGGGCTGCATACATCAATCCATCCTTGCGAGATGGAGTGGCAGAAAGACCGAGCATATATTTGGAGGTAACTTTTGGAAGGGCTTGAATGAATACCTCTGATGCGATATGATGACACTCATCCACAATCACAAATCCAAGTGGTTTGAAAACATCAATTGATAGTTCTTTCATTGAGATAGTTTGAAGCATCGCAATGATAATATCTCGGTCTTCCACTTCACATTTGTCGGCCTGTACTCTGCCTATTCTCGCATTCGGTAGAAATGTTTTGACGCGGTCTTCCCATTGGTCTCGCAGAAAGGTATTGTGAACGATGACAAGGGTCGGTAGCTTCAGTTGACTCGCGATATAGAGAGCACATACGGTTTTGCCACCACCCGTATGAAGAGAGATGATGCCGTCTTTGGGTTCAGGTTTCAGCATAGAGTTGACAACAGCTTCTTGTTGAGGACGCATAGACCCTGCGAATTTCCAATAGAAGTCATCTGTTTGAGCAATATTGCGTGTGGATTCTGTGGGCTCACCAAATGTAACTTTGCCAAAGTGTTTTGGGACATAAAGATAGTTTTCAGATTCTTTGAAAACAGGATATTTCGGAACTGGAGCGTATGCACCACGAAATACCTTGGGGACATAAGGCGATACGGTCAGCATTTTTTTAAGAGAATCAATATCTTTGATTTCCTTCTTATCCAAACGGTAACCATTCAGAGTTAACATTGCTTACTAATATTCTAATAGTTGTTTATTCGTTTTCATCATCAGCGTCTCCACAATACTCTTCACATTCATGTTGCTCGTTGAAGGTGACAACACCATCAATACAGGAAAGAATCATACTGTAGACAGTATTGAGAATATCTCGGTTCTTCATGCTCTCAAGAGAAATCATGACAGATGGATAGATGGAGCAATCCAACTGAATCTGTTCAAATGGGTCGGTATCGTTAGTCAATGAAACCAACAAGTTGGAAATGTACATATTCGCTTGGTCTCGGGTGAGCACAGTGGAATAGACCTTTTGAACGTCATTGGTAAGCCCAACAGTGTAACGATGAATAATTTTGAAATGATTGGATTCAGTTCTTTGAATTTGAACGATATCCTCATCGTCGTCTACTTTTGCGAAAGGAATGATGCGTAACGTAACAATATTCATTTGATTGTATGTATCGCAGTTCTTTTAAATGGGATCATTTGGATCATACATGTCAGGGAAATATGGATCTCTTCCTTCATTGATCGGTTCTGCTTCGTAATCACCGTAGTCACCATTATCAGCACCTGCTTCTGGTTCTATATCGTCTTGATCCTTATTCTGTCTTTCTAATCCTACACCCACATCGTCTCCTTCACGCTCTGGTGGCATATCTGCAAGATTTCTTTCTTCAAGAATATTCTCTTCCAATTCTTTCGCATAATCTTCACGATCTTTATTTACGATGATGTATGCTGCTCGTCCGATGTTTCCAATCTTAAGAAGTTCTTTGGTTGCCTCACGATCAATATCTGATTTCTTTCTCATAGCCTCTAAGAAAGCAACACGTTCTCTTGCACGTAATGTATTGGTATTTTTCTTATCGTCTTCCAGTTCTGTAAGCAGAATATAGAGAGAAACATCTGATTTATCAACAAGATCTTGTAACTTACGAATCTTTTGAGGATTCTGTTCTATTTCATTCAAAATCTTTAAGACGTATCCTCTTGTTATATTTTCTAGAAGGGCATCTCCTTGTTTAATATCCAAAGTATCCAGTTCTGGAAATGAAATTCTAAAAACTGATGCTAAATGATTTGCAAGTTGAATATTTCTTCTCCAATCCTCTTTGATTGGAAGTTTAATATCTTTTGAAACCTTGATGCTTAAATTTTTACGAATCTCAGAAGGATTTACAGGAGCAGGAACATCTCTTACAGATGAACTTGGTTGTAATAAAGGAGCATCGGTAGAAGGAACACGATCAAGAAGTTTAACCTCTACTTGACGATATCTAGGAGGTTTGCTAGTAGTCCAAAATGGTCTTCCAGAAGGACATTCTTCATAATTAGTAATAAGTGGAGCATTTGCAGGTGGTTGAGGAATAGCAGGAATAAGAGATTTAACAGTCTCTTCTATCACAGGAGCATTTGCACGAACTGCTTTTGCTTGAATAAGTGCATTCTTAAATACACTTCCAGTATCAAATTTTGGACTCAATAAAATTGAAATTGCAGTCAATATTTGTTTTCTCATCTCTGCTCGTTCATTCAATGTTGCACGAATGAATTCTGATGCGGCTCCTTTGAATGCGGTTGGAGATGCTTCAAATGTCTTTCTTAATGCCATCAACAAACTGTCAGCAATTGTGATTTCTCCTGGTTTGTCAGCATCTCTTGGATATCCATTCAACATCAACGGAGCACTGCCAAAACTACGACGAGGAACCAATACAGGAAGATGCATTTGAATAAGAATAGACAGTGCAGCCAATCCCATTGCACCCTTTACTTTCTTTTCACCTTTCACACCTGGTTTTATACCTGCTGTTAATGCTCTTAATTTGGTGAGAATAGCATTGATTTGATTGACATCCGGTAAGATCTGAATAACAGCCATTGTTAAAAAGAATGCATCTTCTGCTGGTTCTTTCAAATTAAAAAGAGAGACCAATCCACGAAGTCCAGAAGCAAACGTTGCAAGGTCATGCGTGCTTGGTGCCTTTTCTGCACTTGGCAATTCCTGTGCCCGAATAACACGAAATCCCTCTTCATTGAATTCATCCTGTTCTTGAAGATCACCTTCTACAATCTGTTCTCCACAATATTTGCATACACGAAATCCATCAACATATGCAGTCCAGGTATCCTGAAATCCTGTACGATCTTTATCAATTGCACCTCCAAGAAGTTCAAGAGTATGCTCGCATACAACAAATTGATCCTTGACAGTATCGCGATAAATATGGTTTGAAACAGGAGTGTCTTTTAGAAGAGTGTAAATATCATTCAGTTTATCATCGTTGAAGCGTTTTTCATCTGCAAGAATGGCATAGACTTCTTTGTGTAGTTTTGAGTCTTCCTGGAATTCTGTTTTCTGTTCTGGTATTTGTTTGATTTGTGGAACATTGAACTGATACTTGGATAATTCAATTAAATACTGTTTCAAAATCTGTTCTCCTGTTTTATCCTCCCAAGTAATACGATTCTTATATCCAATCTGCTTGCGTTCCTGCAATATGGTTTCCAGTGGAATACATGTTTTATTACGATAAAGACCACGAAGTTTGAATTCATTGAATGAGATATTCTCCAATTCACATTCTAACGGTGTTGATTTTGGAAGGTTCTCTTCCGATATTCCGATACTTGTGATTGCTTGATTTACTATTCCAACATCTCCTGCAACAGATAACAGCATTTTAGCAACAAGATTTCCTCCATCAATTTGATTCATCAACCAATTACGAGGAGATAATGCAGGATAGTATTTAGTTTTGTAGGTCTGAGTCAGTTCTTTGGGTGGCTCAAATTCTTTCACAGATGGATAAGGCAACTCTGCTGGTTTAGGGAAACTGGTTATCGCTTCAACCTGTGGAAAGCGCATTTTCCAAGAACTCCAAGGAATATCTGCCAAGGTAACATCATATATTTTCAAATACTTCATTCCTTCTCCATAAGGATCACGAATATTTGCAGGAAGAGCATGTGTTATAATTGCATCCAAAGATGGAACAATATCTGAAAGAGGAGCATTCGTGCTCACAAAGACCTCTTTGTTATCTTTTAAGAATGGATGGTCTGGAAGAGGATTGGGTATTTCAAGTGGTCTTGCTTCTGCAAAATATCCTTTGATTTGAATCTGATCGGAAGTGCCTTCTATTGGAAGATCTACAATATCAAATCTTCCATCCTCGTGTTTATTCTTACGAGTCATGACATAGTTGGGTAATCCGATGATTGGGTTCTTTCCCTCTTCATCCACAAATTTGGTAGGAGTCAAAATTGGATAAGTGGCATCGCCAGAAGAAAGATAAGGGTTTGGCAAGGCGGCGAGCATACGAGGATAGAATCCAGGAGCTTCGGATACAAAAAGAGGATACCAATCATCTGCAAAGGAATATGGATTAAGTTTATCTGATTGATAGACTGGATGAATCCACGAAATGTTCTTACCATACGACGGTTCGCGAATAGCATAGGTGTCTTCCTCCGGAACAATAAATTGGTCGTATAACTTTTGAATCTTATCAACCTCTTCCTTTATCTGTTTAATCTTGAATGAACTTACTCTTCCCTGCCTCGGAATAAACTTATCAAATGCATCATTGACCTGTTCGTCAATGGTAAAAAAGCGGATATTTTCAGGCCTGACGATAGTTTCATCAAACTTAAACTCTTCCAAGACTTGAAAGTCTTTAAGTTCAAAATTCAGGACGTTTTCTTCGTCTGTCATTATACGTTCTTGAGAATGCTTTCACAAAGGACGACCGCTTGTTCCTTGAATCTTGTAAGAACAGCACCCGGCTCCACGGACTTTGTTGTCTGAAATCTTAATACCATTTTTGGTAGTAGGGGATGAGGAATGTTGTATGAAACATATTCCACAAGACCACCTTCATAAATTAACGACTGTGCAAGATATCCAATCGTATGCCCTTCAATTTCGCTTTCAATACTGAACCAACTGTTCTCATGACGAAGAATATTGCTCTTCACATACTCCTCTACCTTCTCTTTCAAAATATTGGCTGCAATACGCAAGATCTCAGTTGCCTTTACTACACCGATACTTTCAATTGAGAAATCAAACCAATTTGGTCTTCCCTTTTCATCTACTGAGAAATGTCTCTGCTTTTCGTAATTATCAAAGACCGCACCTATTCCACCCTTGTTGATATAGGTCTCTTTCGCATCTTTAAGAACATCTTGGTTGATATGATTTTTGAAAGTAGATACACATACCTGCGAACCTTGACCCAGTCCAATTGTTGCACGGAAATGAATAATCTCACCAGGCTTCAATGTCATGAATACTAAATCTGTTCCGAGATCACGATCTTTAAGAATAACATCGTTGCGAGGACCAGAGACTACAATATCTTTCGTTGTGATCTCGCGAGGAGCATCTACTGGTGCAATCACTCGCAACTCCAGTTTTGTATCACGAATAACATCCTGTTCTGTCGGTAGAACATTGATTGGCAACATCTCAATACGATGGCGTAACATTTCATGAATGAGAGAAGAGGTATTGTCAAGGATTTCTACATTGGTGACAACCACAGTTGGAATTTCAGAAAGAATAATACGGCGGAGAGCATTGACAAAGGAAACTGGGACATCTTTCAATTCAAAATCCACACGATATCCATTTAAACTTTTAGTTAGGTTCTCCATATTACTTATATATTCTGTTCGTTAATGTCTATTCGTTTTTTTCGCCGAAAATCCCAATGAATAACCAGCCGATCCTGTTCTTCAGTTCAAGATGTTCTCATAGCAAGCAGATTATTGATACGCTCAGTACTCTCAATAAGCAGGACTTGTTCCGGATGTTCTCCATTGATGGAAAGAGGCGCGAAGAACTACCCCCATTCCTCAAGAGCGTGCCTACTCTCTATGTTCCTGAAACCAAGGATATCTACACTGGCAAAGACATCTATGGGTATATTGCCAAACCAGTTGTGTCTCGTCGCGAGATACCTACCAATGCTCCTACTTCAGGACAAGGTGCTCCGGTTGCTAACAACAAGGATTACCAAGCTTGGTCTTTCTCTGGTTCAGGTTCTTTAACAGAAGGATATTCCAGTTGGGATTCTCCAGGCAATTTCGCAGTGGACGACCAACTCCAATATTCTTACCTGAACGGACCTGTTGCAACTCCTCCTGCAAAACCAGAACCTCAAACAAAGCAGAGTTATGATGGAGACAAAGCAGGTAGAAATGATGACATAAAAAAGAGGTTAGAGGAGTTACAGAAACAGAGAGACGCAGAGTTTAAAGGTATCTCTCGCCAATAAATTAAATGTCCAAAAAGGTATTGATTGATGCTTTCTACAACCAATTTCATGATTTTTTAGAACAGCTTGAAAAAGTTATGCCAGAGGACACTGATTTTCCAACCTATATGATGGGACTTAAAATGATGAGAACCGGAAACCCAATGTATCTTGTTCGTGAATTCATCGCACAAACAAAACCCTTTGAAGCTTCCATCAAAAGCAGAGATGAAAAGTTCTTCTTGGACTATACCTTTGATGAGTTTGCGAATAACGATTGGCTCATTCAAATGATAAATAAAATCAAAGGTCTCTGGAAAGGCTTTTCTGATAATAACAAAAAATGTGTCTGGGACTACACTAATCTGCTTCTGGCGATTGGACAGAAGTGTAGTGACTAATCGCTTCTGTAAGTGTTCTGGTTAGTTCTGCTGTGAATGTGCGTTCCATCATTTCTTGTGAGAGTTCGTATGGTAATATAATTGCTCCACATGTTCTCGTAGGAAAGATATCGTATGTATCTTTGAATTTCTCATACATGATGTTAGTTGTAGTGTTAACTTTTATAAACATATAGTCTATGCCTTTTCTGGCAATGTCCATGAGCTTTTCCAAAATATTGAAATCATTATTTGGATAATTATCAGTTATGTCATTGTCGTGAAACTCTTGACCGTGAGGAGGAGCATCTGCGATATGAACGAGTGTTCTTATATCTGCTGAACTCCAGTCCAGTTTGAGAACCTTTTCAAATCCACCCGCAACATCTTCGCAGATATCAAGTCCTCCTTCGGGTTCAACATTTCCAAGCTGTTCTAGAAATAGAGTAATATTTGAAGTAAACGGAATAGTGAA
>Ga0208739_1000009_pt1 | contig 91005 bp, 118 predicted proteins | sample CryBogCBE27Jul09_FD_184566 | JGI IMG/M metagenome (GOLD analysis project Ga0208739, IMG submission 184566) | Freshwater microbial communities from Crystal Bog, Wisconsin, USA - CBE27Jul09 (SPAdes) (version 2) | ecosystem: Environmental > Aquatic > Freshwater > Lake | place: Crystal Bog... | reverse complement strand
AACCAGATTTCCAATGCTAATTATGGATTTTCAATTTATCCCACATGGATAAATTCAACGGCAGGGAACCAGAACGGACCCGAGTATCAATTAACATTGACGGCGATTGCAAGAACGACGCAGTAAATTTTGATGTATATATCTCGAAACACATAACCTATCGAAAATAACAGCGGAACACTACACTATAACTACCGACCCCGCATAGACTTACCCAGTGTAACAAATGTATCAAATGTAAACAGGAAAAACACACCCGTAGCAATGTACAGGAGCATATCCTGTGTTGTGTTGGGTGCATAGCCTGTGCGATTCTGTTCGATCAGACGCAGAATGCGATCGAGTTTGGAATCATCACCACCGCCACCGCTCATGCCGAAATGCTCACGAACCCGAGCCCGGTCAAAGGTGGGCAGGCGGGGATCCAGTGGGGCATCCGGAAGGGGCTTGGCCGGCTTGGCCGGCGTGGCATTGAAGGAGACGGTCTCCGGATCCTTATCAAGAGGAAGCGAGGGCGTCACGGACTTTATCAGTTCAGCATGCTTCTCGGACTGATCCGGTCTTTCGGCAGTGAACGTCTCCTTCTTTTCGGGGTGCTCGGCCGTCACTTTTGCCCGCTGGCCGAAGGGGCTGCCAAAGGCATCTTCAAGGCTCGAGTAGTTCATACTCCACTTGTTCAAAGAAACACAGAAAAATATGAGGGAACTATAAATGCTGTCTCCTCGTACTGAACTCTTTGCGGTTGGTGCGTTGATCGCCTACCTCGCGTTTATCCCGAGCATTCAAGCTGTTCGCGAGCTGCTGGCAAGCCCGGTTGGAAAGGCGGCGGCCCTTGCTGGAATTATCTACGTCCACAAGTACGTGAGCTGCTCGGTGGCGCTTCTGCTCGTGATTGCGTACCTGCGTTGCTCGCGGACGAGCTGGGAGGGCTTCACGACCCCGACGGCCACTGTTGCGCCCACCGTGACATGCCCGGATGGATATGCGCTGGATGCCGTGACAAATAGCTGCAAGCCGGTGTCGGCAATGTCCGGAAGCGTCCCCCCTTCGTCCTCTGGCTCTCTGCCGGGTGCGAGTGTAACCACGCCGCCGCCTAGACCCGGCGTCAGCACGGCGCCGATGACGACCCCGATGCCCACGATGCCGCCGGTTGGTGCTCCGCCCACAATGGGCGGTGTTCAGCCGTCCGGCGGGTCTTCCTCCACGGTTTCGCCCGTCTAAACTCTCGGCATAGGATAATGAAGAAGCCGACGGTCCTGGATGCCATCAACTCCAACAAGTTTTTTATCGGCGTCATGATGATCCTGCTGAATATCGGGTCTCGTCACCTGGTTGATGAGTTCAGTGGTGATGAAAAGGAGTACAATCGCAATATCCTGCTGAGACGCATTGCGATTTTTGCCGTGTGCTTCATTGCCACACGCGACGTTGTTCACTCTACCCTTCTGACCGCTGGATACATTATCATTGCCTCGGGTGTCTCTCGTCGCAGCGCCGAGGGCATGACCAATCCCGGCAAGGTAGATCCGGGTGTCTCCAAGGCAGATCACCCGGCCTACGATAAGTCTGCGCCTCTGCTGTTTCGTAAAACGGATTGAGTTTAAGCAACTGAGTAGACAGTTGCATCATGGATCTTCATGCACTCTTTCTAACACCACGCCCAGACGGACAAAGTCTCTTTGACCTCTTCCTCGCAGAATGTCACAAGTGGTACAATCAGCCTGCTCACACCTTTACCGAGATGCGAGTACGAGACAACAAGAAGGTGCGTGGCGATGTCTTTGAAGAGTTCTGCGTCAAGTATCTCAGGCATGTACGAAAGATGAATACCGTTTGGCTCCTCAAGGATGTTCCCGAGGAACTCTTGACCACACTAAGCCTTCGCCGCCCGGATGTCGGAATCGACATCGTGGCTGAAAAGGATGGAAAGTACTATGCCGTTCAGTGCAAGTACAAGACACATGTATCGCACAAGAAGAACGTTGTGACTTGGAAGCAACTGTCTACGTTTTATGCGCTGGTGTTGCGCACTGGACCCTGGGCACAGTATATCGTCATGACAAACTGTGACTATTGTCGGCATATGGGAAAGAAGACGCAGAAGGATGTATCCATCTGCCTAAAGACATTTCAAAAGATCACGCAAGAGGAATGGGTTCAGATGTGTGAGCTAAAGGGAGAGGCAGTTGGGCCGGCAGTTACGCTGACACCCGAAGAACTACGAGCGGCGCGTCTTGCGCGCTTTGCGGTGCCTGCGAGCAGTCCGGCGGCGTCCACCCTGGCGCCAAGTATGGAACATGTCATCTAACCCGCCCAGGATCACGATCAACTTATTTCTCGTAGGGAGGCCTCGTCGCACTCCACTTTTAATCTGTCGTTCGGCTTCTTCAACTTTTTGGTTCACCCAGCTCGGAACAAATCCGGGCGGTGCCACAGGCCCCGCAGGCGCAATCGGGGCGTCTTTAACGCCATCTTTGATTCTCTGAAGAATGTTACTCTCTGAAACACGTGCTTCGTAATTATCCTCTATCAATTTTGGAAGATCCCGTTCAAGTTCTCTAAGACGCTGACTTGCCTCACTCTCAGCTCCACCGCGCCGCCGCCGACCCGCGTATTTGTTAAGCACTGTGGCATTGGCAAGGAGCTCATCTTCTGCAGCCTCTAATTCAACGCGAAGTTCTGCAGCATAGTCAACTGCTCCGGGGCTTCCGACCCCTGATGCTGGAGTATCCGGTTCCTCCGCATTTTCAATTTTGTTGATCTGCTGCTTAAGCGACGCAATCTTGGCTTCAAGAGCACTTCTTTTTTCCAAGAGCGGAGTTTTTGCTGCGGCCTTTTCTTCAGGGGTCATCTTATTCCTTGTTACGTTTTTTAATGCTTGCGGGCTGTGAGGGCCCTTGTGGCCCGTGTGAGCCGGCGTCTAGTGTGACGACGACGGGACTTGCGGCCTCCCTTCTTGCGGCTTAAAGCTGCATTCGCCGCATCCCGAGCCACCTTTGCGTGCTCTGTCTCGGCCAGCGCATTTCTCAGTGCCGCCTCCTGCATAGCGTCCATCTCCTTCTTTTCAGCATCAGTGGGCTTTCTTGCGGCCGGCGGACGCTCGTGTTTGGGAAAAACTATGACGCTTCCTGCGGGCATTTATTCTACGCGCAGATTTAAACACGGCGACGGGCCGTGCGTCTGCGACGGGTCTTGCGGCGCCCGCCCTTGCGAACTGCAGCGTCATACGCATCATTCGCCTCCTTGGTGCTTTTTCCATCCTCGAGGGCCTTTTCATATGCCGCAAGTCCCTTTTTGTTGTCTTTCATTTCCTTGAGTACTTGGATCCCACGAACTCCACGACGAGCAGTAAGCCCCTTGTGGCCTTGTTTTTCGTCATTCGCGTAATCTACGTGCTCCTCATGGGCAACGGGGCTACTAGGCATTTACCCTATACGCACATTTAAAGCTTGATTACAACGGAGTTCTTGCCGGTGGATCCCGCATTCTTCTTCGGCCCACTTCCACGAAGAGCTGACGCAGGTGTCGCCGGGGGAGGACCGTTGCCCGGAGGAACAATGACCGACTGCTTGATGTTCTTCAGAAGCTCATCAATGTTCGGCGGAGACCGCATCTCCGGAGCCGGTGTCGGTGCCGGTGCCGGAGCGGGAGCAGGCGCAGGAGGAGCCTTGACCTTGGCACCACCACCGATCTTGACCTGCTTATCGGCGGCAGGCTGCTTCGGGATCATGGAGGGAGGAGGTGCCGGCGGCATGCCCGACTGCATAAAGCTCATCAGTCCAGCAAGAGGGTTCGTGGCCTGAGGAGGAGGGGGGACATTGGCCGTTGTGCGCATCTGCTGTGTCTGGTTCTGCATGGCCGCAGCCGCCAAGCTACGAGCAATGTCGGGGTTCTGGCGCATGATATCATCAATGTTCGGGATCGGTGCCTTGCGAGTCATCTGGTTGGTCAGGTGAACCATGTAGATCATCATGCATGCGCGCATCGGGATCTTGACAAGCGGGTGCATCTTGAGATTCTCGCCATACTGATCATACAGCTCCTCAAAATCATCCTCAAGGTCCACCACATTCATCTGTGCGGACTCGGAAAGACCGTCCAGCTGCAGGCCAAATGCCTTCAGCAGCGTCACGTGCTTGGAGCCATACTCCAAACCGCTCATGGCCGTCACGAACCACTCCGAGAACTGCTTGATAGTGGCGTCCATTGACTTCTCGCGCTTGATGAACTCCAGTTCCAGCTTCATCTCCTCAAGCGGGGAATCCATGGTAAAGCGCTTGCGCATCGGCACGCCCATCTTGGAGAGACGCTCAAACTTCCGGAGCACCTCATACTTTTCCTTCATCAGCGCCTCATCCGACACTCTGCGAGGAGCAACCTGAGGTGCATAGGGCTCGGCATTGAAGTTCATTGTGCCACCCATGCTGATCGGCCCAGTTTCCTCCGCCGAAGGAACAAGCTTCGGCCCCGGCGTGGAGGCAGGCACATCATCAAACGTAATCGTGGGGAGATCCACCGTCTCCAGATTAGCGATTCCTGCGGATTGTGCGTTTACGAGGAGATCTATGTCCATTCTTACTTCTTGTCTTGGGCTTCCTTCTGAAAGTTAGAACGCGACGACGACCCGAACCTGCCTTCCGAGCCCGAGCCCGAGGGGTCTCAACCTGCTCCCCGGCCGCACGCCTACGAGCCCGATCTGCAGCACGCCGAGCATGGAGTGCAGCGATCTCGGCTTCTTCTGCTTCGGTCGTGTCAACGGGCTCGCCGGCCGCACGTTTGCGAGCTCGTTCTGCAGCATGCCTTTCGTGTAATGCACGAAGTTCGGCCTCTTCTCGCTCAATTTCAGACGCATCGGGTTGACGAGGAGCCCGGATGGTAAGCTTATTCTTTGCCTTTTCCGCTGCAATCGCTGCAAGAGCCTCATCCTTGGCAGGTCCGGGCTGAAGAGCAGCCGCTGTACGCTCAAGTGCTTGGAGTCTCGTCAAAGCCGCAGGAGCAGGAGCAGGTGCGGGCGCAGGTGCAGGAACAACAGCAGCAGCCGGAGCAGGCGCAGGTGCAGGTGCAGGGACAGGTGGAGCCACAGGAGCAGGTGCAGGCGCAGGTGCAGCCACAGGAGCCGGGGCAACTACAGGTGCCGGTGCAGGAGCAGGAGGAGGTCCAGTGGGCCTCTCCCACTGTGTCTTTGTTTCATCATTCAGGGGCCACCAATATGTTTGGCCACGATCATCAACTTCGTGACCCCAGCCTTCAACCTCTTCAACTGGAGGCAGCTTGACTTCCTTTTGTGCCTTGACCTCGGCAACATGATCTGCTGCTGCCTTTAGTGCGGCTTCTGCTGCGGCTACATCATGAGGTTTTGACGCAATAGCTGCAGCGGCCAAACCAAGGACCAGTGCAGTACTGCCAAGAGCAATCGTGGCCATTGTATCACTTCTACATTTAAGTTTTGGTATGTTCCAACACCCAAAGACCCTGCAGGAACGAGTCGGCTAAATCGTCCTTCTTGGGGTGCTTAGCAAAATGCTCTTGGTTCGCAGCAGGCACCAAAGAATAGGCGTGTGTTATGCCCGTCTTCTTACGACCCTTGTACGATGCCGTTGAATCGTCCACAGTCACGATATTGGAAAGCTTATGAGTTGCCGACACACCTGAGCACCGAAATCCACGGCACGAAAAATACATCTGGATCATGGCCTGGACCCCGAACATCCGGCGGTCCATCTGGTTCTCCAGTGCCACAACATCTGCGCCTTTCCACGATGCAGCTCGGGCATCCAAACTCTTGATAATGGCGGGGGCCAGATCCAGCACCGATCCCTGAATAGCAGATGAGACACACTTCTTCCACGTATTCTGCTTTCGGTGATTGTAGAGCAGACCAACCAAATCCGACTTTTTCGTGGCATCCGTTGTCAAGCCCTCTGCATCAATCTGGGCGTGAAGCTCATTTGGCGTCAGCTTGTTGATCTCGGCCTTTGTGACCTTTGCTTTTCTGCGCGGCGTATGCTTGGCACAAGCGAATTGTCCATTGGACGCATGCTCGTAACGCGCAGCTGACGTGCACTTGTGACATCTAGGAGCACCGACACCCGCCTGTTCTCCTAGTACGTCAATGATATTCCAATCTACGATGCGTACATCGTTGCGGTCTGTGCCTTCAAGAACGCAGAAGGCGAGGTTCCTTATGCCGATATCGAAGCTAATTACCTTCATTATTCTTAGTAATGTTTTCATCTCGTAAGTGTCTGGCATCTTCAAGTGTCTTTCGGTATCCAATAGTCTTACCATTTACCCTAACTTGATAGAACCCTCGCGGTTTGAGGAAGCAAATACCGTATGTCTCTCGCTGGTTTCTTGGAGTATAATCAATTTCGCCCGCTAAGACGCCATCTCGTAGAGTTTTGGCTTCTTCTAACGTTTTTCGTGATCCAAAGTACTTCTCATGACCTCCGTTCATAGAGAGCCGTACAACATACGTACTGTTCTTCTTGGACCAGCTTATTCCGTTCATTTCTTCTGTGAACTTCTTGCTATTGCGAACATTCTCGGATGCAGTGACCCATCTCAGATTTTCAAGGCGATCATCATCTCGAATACGGTTGATGTGATCTATCTGTGGTTTGTTTTCAGTATTCGGATTAAACGATTGTATAACAAGGCGGTATACTTTCCGTCCATATTTCTTACCATCCTTGTAAAGATTAACCTGGCGGTACCCATAAACATCATGTCCGGGTTTAAGTATCTTTCCTCCCCTACGAACATTTCCGAGATTTGAAACTTCGTATCGTTCAAACATCTCGATCGGACGCCACTCTTCCTCCATATATCAGTATGCTATATTACGATGAAAATCCCTTTTACGCCGTGGCTTTAAGCAGAGAAATCAATGTGTTCTTGGGATCCGCCTTGCCAAACGGAATACCGCGGGCCGTCAGAAGCTCCTGCAGCTCCTTTTTGGACTTGTCCTGGAGACCATCTGTGTCAAGTGGCGCCGGCGCACCCGTGATGACCTCGGCCTCCTTCTCAACCGACAGGCGATCGTCCTCATCCTCCTCCTCGTCCGACGTCGGGATCTCGGCCTGCTGGACGGTCTCCGGGGGAGCCTGAACGGTCGCCAGCTCAATCTTGGGCTTGGCCACGGTCGCCATCAGCGACTGGTTCAGGTCGCCAATCACCAGGGCCACGGCATTCATGTTCTGGAAAAGGCGCGTCTGCTGCCAGTAGATCCAGCCGACCATTCCCGCAAGAACGAGGACCATGGACGCGAGAAGCGCAATTGATGCATGAAGGAACTCCATTTATACCGAGGGCGGGGAAAGGTTGTGGGCGCCTTAAACGAGGCTATCATCATATCCCGAGATACGACGGGGACGTGTCTGCGGGCAGACCCAAGACCCGACGACAACAAAGACAATGCAAACCATCACGGATCCAAATACAACCAGAGCAATCACGCCGTCCTCGTCCATTGCCATTCTTTCCGCGTTAAAGGTAAATGGCTCGTCACAGAAAGATGTTCGGTGGCGATGGACTTGTTGAAGACGCTGCGCTTGTAGGCATGGGAGCCTACCTTGCCAAGCAAAACCCCGATTCCAGTGTGCTCGGAGTTGTCGGAACGGCTGCCAAGTATTTCGCCTATTTCCTGGGCGGCCTTCTCCTGTTTTTCATTATCTTTATCCTGATTGCCGTGATGTTCGGAAAGAAGGCCGATCCCCCGCCGCCGGCCAATGCCACCAACTCGGCATCCGGGAAATAACCTTGCGTTCTCAATAAATGCCTGCTAAGAAGGGAGGTGGCTTTCTTGAGACAATGGTTGCGTCGGGTGTCGGTGCCTACGCTGCGAAGAACTCTTCGTCAATGAAGGGACTGCTTTGGACGCTGGGCAAGTATGTTCTTGTCATTGTGGTCGTCTCGTTTCTCATCATGTTCGTTCTCGGCCTGATGTCCACGGAGCACTTTGTTCCGGTCACGCCTTCTAAGACCGGTGACGAGAAGCTGACGACGCCGGCTGGGAATGTAATTCTTCATTGATAACAGTTCTTATACGGACGGCAGCTTGCCTTTTGCGTAAAGCCCATGCGACGGCATGGCGTTTTCTTGCAATACCGTCTTGTCATCAACCTACGACGTCTGCGTCCAGCATTTTGAGGAACGGGTTCTTGCAGTGCGCGTGTCATGGCATCTTCAATACACATGAAGACCCCTGTTTCATCTACCGCATTGTGTCCCCATGCGGGATCAAAGACAAGCACAAGAGTCCAACGACTAGGATCTATATCAATATGTCCTACCGGCGGACCTTCATAATACGATTCGGTAGATCCCCTTTCTCCGGCATTCAAAACCGCGTCAATGGCATACGGTTGAATTTCAGATTCAGTATACCTAGGAATAACTGTAAATGTCTTTTCAACTCCATTTACTGTTTGAAGCGTCAACGGAATATTGATATCATTGTTTGGATACACAACAATCTCTAGTTTCTCGTTGCATTCATTCAGGTACTTTACAAATGAACTCAAGAGTTGATTCGGTATAAAGCCCTCGCAGTATGCTCGTTCACGATAGTTGTCCTTGATAAATTCTCCAGTTTGCGAATCCAATGTGAAAAACCCGAGGGCATTTATGCGTTTTAACGAGGGAAGCGCAGAGGTGTCAACTGAAACGCCGTATCCTTTCTTGGTATTTGCCAATGTTGTATACTTGATGAACCCAGCGGTCCGCACTCTGTTTCGCTCCCATTGCTCTCGGAACTCCGGGAATTTCTCTAGAAACAACGCCTTGCTCTTAGCAACACCCATGACGAGCCGTCTAATTATATATCAGTATGTATAAAATGAAGATGCCCAAGTTCCCTACGTGGGCCTGGGTTCTTCTCGCCCTTGTCATCGTCTACTACGTGTTTGTCCGCGAGGGTGTTGATGCGACACTCAAGAAGGCGACTGCGCCGCCGGCCCCCACGCCCACGGTGGTGGCCCCGAAGGCAACTGCTTAGAAATCGGCATCCAGCCGAAGCGCCTCGGACGTTGTCACGCGGGAATAATCCGACACCTTCTTCTCAAAGAAGTTTGTCTTCCCCTCCAAACTAATCAGGTCCATGAAGTCAAAGGGATTCGACACACCATAGATCTTCTTGCCGCCCAACTGGACCGCAAGACGATCAGCCACAAACTCAATGTACTGCTGCATCAGCTTTGCGTTCATTCCAATCAGCGAGCAAGAGAGCGCATCGCAAATAAACTCCTTCTCCAGGGCCACAGCCTGTCGAATGATTGTTGCCACAGTCTCCTCGGAGGGCTTGGTCTCTAGCGTGTGAAACAGGGCCACCGCGAACTGCGTGTGAAGTCCTTCGTCGCGAGAAATGAGCTCATTGGAAAACGTCAGGCCCGGAAGCAGGCCGCGCTTCTTCAGCCAAAAGATAGAGCAAAATGCGCCCGAGAAGAAGATGCCCTCCACGCAGGCAAAGGCGACAAGGCGCGTTGCAAAGGACTTGTCAGACCCCATCCAGTTCAGAGCCCACTCCGCCTTCTTGCCAATACACGGGATCGTCTCAATTGCATTGAACAGCTTGGCCTTCTCCTCCTCGTCCTTGATGTAGGTATCAATCAGCAGAGAATATGTCTCCGAGTGAATTCCCTCCATCGCGTTCTGAAAGGAGTAGAACAGCTTGACCACCTGTGACTTCACTTCACCCTGAAACCGGGTCACCAGGTTCTCCATGACAATTCCGTCCGATCCAGCAAAGAACGCCAGTACGCGCCCAATGAAATGGCGCTCATTTTCGGTCAGCTTTGCCCAATCGGCTTGATCCTTGGAAAAGTCAATCTCGTCTGGCGTCCAAAAGACGGCGACGCTCTGCTTGTACATCTTGTAGAGGTGCTGCTCGGAAGGCTTGATAGGGAAGAGAGTGAAGGACATACTGTATATATAGCGGAGAAAACACTTAAACCTTTGTCTCTCCTGAATACAATGAGTAGCACGTCTAACGTCCAGAACCTACTGACAAACGTGTTTCGGCCCACGTTTGTCTACAACACCACCACGAGCAACTATCAAACGAAGTTGGAGCTTGTGAACATTGACACCGTCTCGGCCAATGCGGTGACTACGTATGCGGCAAATGTGGGGGACTCAGCTGGCAATGTATATGTCGGCATTGGCGCGGGAAATTCCCATTCTACACTCGTGACCAGCAGCAACACCACGGATACCTTCTTGGGAACGGGCGCGGGCGGACTGTCGTCAAACGTGAAAAACTCTGTGTTCCTTGGCTACCGCGCTGGATACGGAGTTAGCAATAGTTCCAACAGCATTTCCATTGGTGCAAACACGCTCAATGGTGGAAACTCCAACATTTACATTGGCTGTGCTACGGGTATTGCCACGGGCAGCAACAATATCTTTCTCGGACCCGGCGTATCCAACGGAGGCACGTCGGTCTCCAACACCCTTCTCATCGGCAGTGGACCCAATACCGCGATTGTAGGGGATCTTGTGAACAATCGTATTGGCATAAATACGTCTGTGCTGACAGACCCCTCAAACTATATTACATTAGACGTGAATGGGTTCACGCGTATCGGCGGATCTACGAACAATGGAAACCTTGGAATTAACACACTTCCCGGCACGTATACCTTGGACGTCAATGGAAATATGCGCGTATCCGATGGATGGGGATCACTTGTAATGACACATGACTCGAATAGCAATGCAACCCTGGGGTTCAGCAATGTTCGCTCGGCAAACTGCAATGCAACCATTCAGGCTACAGGTGGACTTTTCTCTGCACAGGGGACAGCGGTGGCGCCTACATCTCCACAGGTGGTTGCATCAAACGTTCTGCCCGGATCCTTCATGTTTTCCGCAGAAAGCCCGGATGGGAGCGTGTATCACTACGGTCTTTTCTACAGACGTCGCGGTGTATATTCTGTCATGTCTCAGGCCTCAAATGCAACGATACTGGGCATGTCTGTTTCGGCCGGCCTTTTCCTGTATTCAAATGCGTCAAACCTCAACTGGAACACAACCTTCTTTCCAGCCGTGTCTGTCCCGCCAACTCTGACACTCGGACCGGGCGTGGTTACAACACTCGCAGGCAGTGGCAGCCAGACGTTCGCCGACGGCACGGGTGCAGCTGCGAGCTTCTACAGTCCTCAAGGAGTCGCACTGCTTTCAAACGGCAACATTGTCGTTGCCGACTCAGGTAACAACCGCATCCGGATTGTTACACCGGCGGGTGTGGTCACGACGCTCGCAGGCAGTGGCAGCCCTGCATATGCTGACGGCACAGGCGCGGCCGCGAGCTTCAGCGGCCCAAATGGAGTCGCCGTTATTCCTTCGAGCGGCATGATCGTCGTTTCTGACACGAACAACCATCGCATCCGGCTCGTCACGTACCCCGGAGGCGTCGTCACGACACTCGCGGGCAGCGGCACTCCTGCGTTTGCCGACGGCGCAGGTGCGGCCGCGAGCTTCAAACAACCACGAGGAGTGGCCGTGGACCCGACGACCGGTAATATCGTTGTGGCCGACCTGAACAACAACCGTATCCGGCTTGTTACACCGGCGGGTATGGTCACGACGCTCGCAGGCGGCAGCGTTGGCTTTGCCGACGGCACTGGAACGGCCGCGAGCTTCTACGGCCCGGTAGGAGTCGCCGTGATTCCCTCAAGCGGCGTGATCGTCGTTGCCGACTACAACAATAACCGCATCCGGCTCGTTACGCCGGCGGGTGTAGTGACAACGCTTGCGGGCAACGCCACTGGGGCCTTCGCCGATGGCACAGGCACGGCGGCGAGCTTCAAAACCCCGATAGGAGTGGCCGTGATCCCTGCGACAGGTGTGATCATTGTGGCCGACCAGCAAAACCACCGTATCCGGATTGTTACACCGGCGGGTGTAGTGACAACACTTGCGGGCAGTGGCAGCCCTGCATACGCTGACGGCACAGGCGCGGCCGCGAGCTTCTACTACCCGTGCGGAGTCGCCATCAACCCGTACACGGATCTCGTGTTTGTTGCAGATCAGAATACCCAGCGTATTCGTCAAATCACACTGCCGTACTCTTAAACTTCTCCACAATCTTGCGGATGGAAACCGATGACACTCCCGACGCGGCTGAGACCTTGGCGATTTGGCCGCCGAGCACTGAGCAGACAACGCCAGCCACAATGGTCTTGGGCGTATGTTCCATCTCGGGCATTTTCTGGAGCATCAGGACAATTGCGTCACGATCCGTGTCGGACAAGCTCATATCTGCGCAGATGCGTTCGGCAATTCCAAGCTGAGTGCTCAGTACGTTGGATCCACCATCATTGAACCGCATCAGTGCCTTGCAAAGAGCGCGGATAGAGACGTGAAACAGGGCCGCCACTTCCTCATGTGTCCGAGTTGCATCGTGCTGGCGGCAGGACGTAAAGATTGCCGCTGCCATCAGTGCTCGCCGAGTTTCTCCGCGGGTCTTTTGAGCATCCTCCACCTTCTTGAAGGTCGCACATCCATCCATGACAATAGCCTTTGGCAATCCAGCCCGAGCACACGACTGTTGAATCGCATCAAAGATACCCATCCAAGATCTCTCTCCGTGGCTCGAGAATGACCACGCAGACAGCTTTGCAATAGATTTGGCTTCTTCAGATACTTGTCCACCCCGCCTGCGCATCATCATGGAACCATACGAGGAGTCGGGAAGAAGCTCGCTCGTAATGGTTCCCGTGCGCGAAGGATCGTCCTCCGTGTTCCCGTAGACACGCCACTCGGCTCCCTCGTCAATTTCTGCGCCCATGATCGTTCCACAGCGAGTGCAGACGCGCTCTCCATCATTGACCACAATTTCGTGTTCACACATATGTCTTTCTCTTTTCTTGAGTGAGATGATGTCCATTTTTCCTATCGCATACTGTTCAGGGTTGATGGATCATAGACCTGAGGACGGTAATTGGTCAGCAAGGGTGGGCGGTGTTGAGACAGTTTGCCACCGGCGGTCTTGAGCCAAGAGATGAGCAGATACTTTTCGTCAATGACCCACACCATGTATCCACCTTGCGAAAGGGTATTCATGATGTATTCGCGGGCTTCCGTCATTTGAAAGAGCGGGTATCCAAAGACATACGCGGGGATTTCAAATACGATATAGGGTGCATTTGGAGAGTGAATGGCTTGTTTGCGGATTTGACCGTATAATTGGGATAAGACGGGTCTCATGGCACGCATGCGTCTCTCACGACGATCTTCTTGTTCGTCCCATACGTCACGGGCTTTCAGCATCCTTACATACTCATTGTAAGAATGTTTCGCTCAATTGCACTTGGAGGAGGAGGTGTTCGTGGAGGTCTGATGGTCGGTGGATTGGCTGCCCTGAAAGAACGACAAGACTTGGTCTTTCCTGATGGGATCTACGGGTGTTCGGCGGGATCCGTGTTGGCAACCGCGATGGCCTACAATCTGCCTCTTGAGACGATCCGCGCCATGTTTGAGAATGATTTCAATCTGTCAAGTGTAATTCCGGCAATTAGCTTGACGACAGTCACATCCTTCACGACTGAGAAGGGGCTCTTTTCAATGGACCCCTTCACAGACTGTGTTGTCAAGGCATTTGACAAGGTAGGTATTGATCTGCGAACGGCAACAATCGATGACGCACCGCAGAAGCTCTATATCATGGCGGCCAACCTCACAACCCGACGAACCGTGTTCTTCTCAGGGACCGTTCCTATTTTGGCTGCGCTCCGAGCCTCGTGTTGTCTACCCTTTGTCTTTCACCCGCAGGTGATCTACAACAATGTCTATGTGGATGGTGGATTTTTTGATCACAACATGCACAAGATCGTTCCGGCCAGCTGCTTGGTGTTTCACATTAGCAGAGCTGATCTGCTCATCAGCCCCGACCGCCTAAAGACGATGAAAATGTCCGATTATGCCGCAACGCTCTACGAGGCCATGCGACTTGAGTCGCACACGGATACGGTGATTTGGTTCAAGAATGATGAAATTTCGCTTCTGCAAGAACTGACCCCGGAAAACAAGAAACAGCTCTTTGATCAAGGATACAATCAGGCCTCACGCTTCTTTACCAAGCGTTTTCCGGAGATAATCTGTTAAGCCGTCGGTGGTTGGTCTGCCCGAGTAATCGTAGAGAGCCGTTGAGGTCTCCAGCTTTATCGTCGGATAGGCCCGCACTTCATACAAATCCGCCGTCTCGCGATCCTTCTCAGCATTCACGCGAATAAACGACACCTCAGTATTGCCAAACTGTCTAGGTCCTGCTTCCAGCTTTTCCCATTCAGGCATGGCCTTGATGCAGTGACCGCACCAGTCCGTATGGAAAAAGTAGAGATTGGCCTTGTCCTTCGGTACCTCGCGCTTCGGTGCCAGCACAGGCTTCCACAATCTCCACATGAGGTAGATCAGCACGGTAAATGCTAATGCGAGGAGGATCGTATTCATTACTTGAGAACACGAGAAATTCTACGCTGTAGCTCAAACCAACGACGATAGGCTTCTTCAGCCGTAATGTTCTCCTTGATTTGCATCCAGGCAATATCCGTGGTCATTCGCTCAGGTTCAAATGGACGAGGGTGGAGTGTCACCCAACGGCCATTGTAACGGACAAGTAAAATGGATGTCGGTTCCATTATTAGGATCTTTTGGTAGGTAAGTGGTAAATGGAAGTTATTGCACGCTCTCTCGTGGCCGTTGGTCTCAATTACGGGGTTCATTACGGTTGTGCTCGGTTTTATGACATGTTCTGCGTCCCTCATTCATTTGCCGAGATCGCGCAGACGCTTGTGTCCACCGCATCGCCCGTCTGCTCTGTCGCGCTCGGTGTGGTCCAAATGACACAGTCTAACTACGCATCTATCATCACTGTCTCCCTCGCAGGTAGTTTAATCAATGTTCTCAAGGCCTAACGAGTTTGTCCGAGTGGTTAAGGAGACAGTCTTAAGATCTGTTGGCGAAAGCCGCGTGGGTTCGATCCCCACAGCTCGTATCAATTTTTTTGGTTTAGACACGTCCTAAGGGTCCTTAGACCCGCGGGAACCCAACCAGGTTGGCACCAATGCCGAAACCGGCACCCGTGCGAGCCGACGCGCCAACGCTAGGCGCATAGATATCCAGGATGGCGAACGTGGCCGTCGCGACCAGCGCAATCATGCCAACCTCGGCAACCTTCAGCGTCTTGCCCGGAAGCACAAACGCGGCAATGGCCACCGCAAGACCCTCAAGGAGGTACTTTACGAGTCTTGTGACAAGGTCCGCAATATCAACACCGGCAGAGGGGGTGGGCTTCGGCTTAGAATCCATTTGTTTGGTTCTTAGGCGGGAAGAAATTCTATTATACGGCAGCCACCGAGCGACCCGACCACACCTTGTAGGAAATGTAGGGAACGCCCACAAGCCACACAGCCCACCAGGGGATATACAGAGAAAGGTACTGCAGAACCACGAAGAACACGATGGCGTGGATCGCCGCGGCCATCATTCCGGATCCGAGCGAGACCACGACACCGGGGCACAGCAGAAAGAAGAGGTACGCAGTAGTGAAGATGTCGTACATTTATCCTTACCGTACATTTTTGCTCCGACGCGACTTCTTGGACGTGCGACGACGAAGTTTCCGCGTCTGTCTGCGGCGACGCCGTGCTCCTGTCTGGAGAAACGTCTGGAACCGGTCCATGCCATCCTTGTACAGTGATTTTCTGTCTTCCTCGGCCTCATCTACATACTTCTTAAGTACATCGGTAAAGTCCTGCTCGTTGTGACCCGTGAGCTCCTCAAACTCCTTTCGCTTCTCGGGGCTTCCGATAAGCGCCTGGGTCTTTTTCAGCTCTTCGCCTTCCATGAGCAAACCAATCTGTCCAAGTTCGGCGCGATATACGAATTGCTTCCAAAAGCGCTCGGCAGCCATCATCTTCTCGTCATCGTCGCTGAATAGACCCTCCTTGCTCGGAGCCGGCTCGTTGCTGTACTCATCAAATTCCTTGGCCGAGAGCTTGCTCATTGCATAGTGCGTAGAAAAGACTTTCATGTGAACCGAGTGGTAGAGTAAATGCCCCGCACTGAGCTCCCCAAGCGCGATGAGAATGGACCTGTTGACTATCTTGACGAAGACCCTGAGATCCCGACGCAGAAGTACTGCATTGTGTCTTTCATCAGTCCCGAGAAGGTCATGAAGAACAAGGAGGAGTTCATGTTTGAGAAGTTCGTGCAGTGGATGGACTACGAGTGGAAGGTCAAGGGTCTGGAGAGTCTCATGGCCTTCATGTCCAAGAAGTACTCCCTCAAGATTGATGACCTGATGAAGGATGCGAATGACTTTGTTGGTGTCCGCAAGGATGAGGTGAAGAAGACGGATATTCACGAGCAGTACCAGATCTTTCTCCTGAAGAACGAGAAGGACCTGCAGGAGATGTATGACACGCAGGTTGATTTCCGCACCAATGTTCGCGGCGTCAAGGTTCGTCGTGCCTTTGCCACGGTGGAGGAGGCCCAGCTCTTCTCCAAGGTTCTTCAGCGCCGTTACCCGAAGGACAATCTGTACATCGGCAAGGTCGGTGCGTGGCTGCCGTGGGATCCCTCGGAGCACCTGATGCCGGAGGTGGAGTATGCTGAGAAGGAGCTGAACGAGCTGATGCGCAAGTACAAGGAGAACGAATCCAACAAGGAGATGTTCTTTGCTGAGCAGCGCGAGGAGTCCATCAAGGCCCAGAAGGAGGAGAACGAGCGGCGTCGTAAGGCCAATGCGGCCGAGAAGGCACTGGAGGACGGTCTTGCCGCCGCATCTGCGCCCGTTCACCCGACGGAGGGAGCGATGCGGGAGTAAAATATAGACTAGCTACAATATCAATGGCCGAGTACGAACAAAGTGGCGGCGCAATCCTCGCGGGAGGGGCCGATACATGCGTTGTCCAACCGTATATACCCTGTCACGGGTTCCAGCCGGATCCTCGGTTTCAGTATGTAAGTCGCTTAGTAGCCACGAACAGTAGTGACATGCAGTCAGAAGGGATTTTCCAACTATACTACGGCCGTCTCGGTACGCATCTTATTAACAGCCGCCTGTTGTCAACATTTGTAGCCGGTTGTCGGGTAGAAACTGCGCGTCTTCCTCCCGGCACATTTACTGGCCCGCGCGGTGCAGGTGGACGCGGGTGCGCTGAAGCTCAAGCCCGACAGCATTCTATGAATTTGATTACTCCACAGTATAATGGGACTCTCGGCAGTTTAGCTCGTGGTCCTGATGGCAAGCGACGGGGTGGGCAAGCGATTGATTCGGCATTGGTTGCTGCCACTGAGCTTGTTCGGGATGGCGGACCTATGTTCGCTCACGCCGATTTGCACCATGGAAACGCAGGATACACAGTTATAAACGGACAATACATTGGATGTCTTGCCGATTTTGGACGAATTCTGTTTATTCGAGACCCGAAAGACGTTCGCACGATTAGAGACGGAATACACAGGTGGGCGCAGTCTGCGCTGGGAGTACCAGAGAACGGCGCTGTTCTAGATCCCGCAGTTGTACTTAGAGATTGGATTGCCCTGGGCGACGATTATCCCCAATGTCCTCTCGCAGTAACACGACCGCTGAGTGCAATGTGGGATGCAGTTAACGGAGGGCGGCCGGCCAACGATCCGACTATTCAAAGGGGTCTTCGAGTTGTGAGGGGATGGACGGCATATGCTCTCACCGGACAGAGATCCTACCTTAATTGCGGATCCTATGACGAACTTGTGGCCCTGATTGGACGGGATCGCCCAGGGTTTGTCGCAATGCGCCGGCAGATACTTCAAATTGAGCCTCCACCAGCCGCCGCAGCAGCGGCAGCGCCGGCACCGGCGACAGCGGTGGCACAAGCTTCAAACCACGCAATGGTAATCGACGACACTGCATCAATATCTCGGCGTCCTGGGCCTGGGCGACCAGCGGGCCCGGCACCGGGTCTTTTTGTAGTGCCAGAACTAGCACGGGCTCCAGGAGCAAATCCTCTCGATTTCGGGCCGGCGGCAGCAGCCGTTCCCGCACCACCCCCACCCCCACCGGCAGCGGTAGCGGCTGCCGAGGCGGAGGCTAGGCAGCAGAGGTTGGCGGCGGCGGCCCAGGAGGAACTCGCGGCGGTGGATCGGGCAGCGGCGGAGGAGCGGCAGCGGCGGAAGGAGGCAGCACTGGCAGTAGCGGCAGCTCTTCCACCTCGGCCGCCGCAGCAATACAGGCCTCCGGCGGGGGCATATAATTACGGCATCGTCGGTCGGGCGCAGGCAGCGGCCGCACCCCGCCCGGCACCGGCACCGGCAGCCGGAGGTCCTCCCCAGGATTTCATAGATCAGACACTTAGCGAAGCATACGTAGCTGGTGCTACAAACACCGTTCGTGGAATGGCCGCACTCGGACCGAACGCTAAAGCATACGGAGAAAGCCGAGCCTTATTTGAATCTATGGACCCACTTTCACAGGCCCGCGTGGAGGAGATAGCCACAGAGGCACGCCGGAGAACCCTTGGCGCCGGCGTGGATGGTGAGACCATAGCATACCAGGTTGCTTTTGCTAAAATGGTTAAGTGGGAGCGCGACCATCCGAGGAGAAGAGGAGGAACGCACAAACGGACCACGAGACGGCGGCGCACCCGTCGTCACTCGTCGTAAAAAATAGACACGATAATCAATGGAGGAGTCTATGGATATAGACGCAGACACTTCGAGAAGGTCTTATCTGTATCAAGTCCCTCTTCAAGAGGCAGATGTACGCGTCTACAAAAAACCTGTGACTCAGGTAGCCGTGAATCCTCAAAACTGCGTTGCGGCAGCGAGCAGACTTCTTGGACTTATTCCTAAATCTCTGACGGAGAAACTCTCCAGAGAAGGGGTTGCCCCTATAACGGGAGACCGGATTCGAGCCCGTGTCAACAAGTACGTCGAAGAGGAAAGAAAGAAGTATTATCCTATATCATTCAAACTCACAGCCGCTCTCATAGACAAATTCCGTATCAGTCTGTTTTCTCACTTTGCAACGATTGTCATGTCTAATTCTGCTACAAGGGGGCATGCGTTCGTCATCGCGAAGACAGAGGACGGCGAGATACGAAGCCTTGAGCCCCAACCCGGCTTCTGCTCGGGAACGACCACAGAAGAAATTCTTGAAATGATTCGTTACCCGTATCGTGAAGAAGTAGGATCTGAAATTACGATAACCGTTTTTCTAAGCATGGTCCCGCGAAGCTACGATGAGTTTGGAAGTGAATATATTGAAGGACCTCTCTCCGCGCTCTTTGCAAGGGCAAAGTTCGGTGGATCTAGAGTTTCTTTACCCAGACGGTCGGCTGGGCGTTCTTCTTCTTCAAGGAAGAAGCGTCGTACTCGCCGTCGCTCAGCATTGCCGAGACAAACTGCCGGTTATCAACCCAGAGGGTAGGATCACAGAGTCTGAACGGCGGATGCTCGGAGGCCTTGTACCAGAAAACTTGGTCCTCCAGCTTGTTTGACGCAACGTTATTGCAGATCACCAGTCCCTCGTAATTCTCCGTGCACTGATCCATAAAATCGCAGAACATTTCAAATGTCGGAAACATACCTGCGTAATTCTCGTAAATTCTACGACGGTTACCTAGGATATTCTCGCGAAGAATGAATACGAAATCCACGTTGGTACGCAGGTTCGGCGTGATGCCCAGTGGGTACTGCATGGTGATGATCGTCATCATGTCAAGATGGCGGCCGTTCATGAAGACGAAGCGAGTGGATTCTTCATTGATCCACTCCTTGGCTGCGTAGAGACAGTCGTCCAGAATCAGGAAAGCCCGAGGATCAAACGGAGCTCCAGCTGCCTTGGTCTTGAGAAACCGCTGTTTCGCTGCAAATTGCCGCTTGATGAATGCCTGAACCTTGGCGGGCTCATACTTGTCATGAATGAGTTTTGAAGGTACAAAGGCTTGAAAATATTCGTTCACAACCTCTGTGGGCGAGATCACCATGCCAGCCGGAAAACAGTCCTGAACGTTAAATAGCAGGTCACGAGCCAAGAAGGATTTGCCCGTATCCTTCTTGCCAATGATCACGATCATGGGACTTTTGCGCGAATCCATTCCACATCTATCCTTGATCATGTCCATGTTGAACTTTCTGAGCTGGAAATTCATCTTGTTCTCCCCGTCGTTTATTTTTTGACATTCATCACCGAGACAGTTGATAATGGGAAAGGACCTGAGAACGACGTCCGTGAGCATGAAGATCCATCGTGTGCCGAAGCTCGATGGAACGCACTGGTCTATGAAGACGATGCAGCCGTTCTTTCCTTGCCTTGAGAAGCTATTCAAGACGGAAAATGTAGCTGGGTTGCATGAGTATGGTGTCAAGCTGGATAATCCGATTGACGCGGTGGTAGATGCAACCCACGTCAAGGTTGGAGGGAAGACCATTCCCATCCATCGCAAGACGACCATGATCCTGTCGCCCTTCAAGACGATGCGCGGCGACTACGGCTCCTTTGGCGTTCCGAAGAGAGCGAATGTAGCGGATGATATGCATTCCACCATGCAAAGTCCTCATACGGCTGCCTATGTTGGAGCCATCACATCCATTGCTCTCTCCGAGTCTGAGTGTCCTCATTTCCCCAAGGTCTATGGTGTCTATGTCGGTGTGGCCGGATCGCACACGATTGATATTTCGGATGACTACGAGGAGCTGACTGAGAAGGGCTGGTTTGCCGATCGTATTGGCAAGACCTTTGAGCTGAAGCTTCGCACAGCCGGGCATGATGCCGAGTTCAGTCACACGCGCCGGGCTCGTATTGCGCTGGACACTGCCGAAGAGGTTGACTTGGGTGAGGTGAATGATGTAACAGTGGATCACGTGAGCACGGGTGACGAACGCGATGTGGAGGCCTATGACGTTGCATCTTCGGAGCCCCCGGAGGAGGAAGACGAGGAGTCGGATGAGGACGATGTCTACGATATTGAATCATGTGATTGCTCGGAGGCAACGGATGATGAGGAGGGTGAGGATGAGGAGCCCGAATCCTTTGCGTGGGCTACCTTCAGCGATGTGCCGGTGGTGACAACGGTCATGGAGGTTTGCGAAGGAACCTTTTACGATCTCATCAAGCTTCACCCTGAGCCCGAGAAGCACGCAGCCTGGGTCTCGCAAGTTGTCTTTGCTCTCGCCTACGCCCAGCGCACTTTTGGGTTCACCCACAATGATCTTCATGGCAACAATGTGATGTATGTCAAGACCGACCAGACCCACTGCGTCTACATTCACGCTGGGATCACCTACAATGTTCCGACCTTTGGATACCTCATGAAGATCATTGACTTTGATCGCGCAATCATCAGTCTGCGTCTGACTGGGCTGAAGGAACCCAAGACATTCATGAGCAGCCAGTTTCAGGAGGACGAGGAAGCCGGCGGTCAGTACAACATGGAGCCGTTCTACAATAACAAGCACCCGCATATCTCGGCTTCGTCGTCGTTTGATCTGGTTCGCTTTGCTACGTCGGTCTTCTGGGATATGTTTCCCAAGGGACCGAAGCATGAATACACGCATCCGTTGTTTAGTATCTTTCTGCAGTGGATGAAGCAGACAGATGGTTCGTCGGTCATGTTCCGCAAGAAGATGGACAATCACGATCGCTACCACGGATTTGACCTGTACAAGGCCATTGTGCGCTACTGCGGGGATTCGGCAGTGCCAAAGAAGGAGATTGGCCGGATGGTGCAGTACCGCGTAACTCTGTCAGCCGCTCAGTTACGAGATGCACTGCTGATTGATACCTAACATCTTGGTAAAGGTAGAATTCACACCAAACAGCACGTGCAAAAGTTCGCCCACAACAAACCAGGCAATCAGAGATTTCCACCACGTAATATTGAACAAGAACGACGTAATCAACGCAGCGGCTACGGTCATCCACGTGTCATTCAGTGCGAATCCAAAGATCCTCGCTGCATGAACACCCTGTCCGGGAGTTCCGAGAATATTTGCATACGGGCAGCCCATTTACGATTATTTAGATGTATGAAAAGAATGCCGAGTGCAGAGGAACTTCGTGATCTTTGTCAGCTAGATGTCTTTATTGAGACTGCAGTTAGAACTGCATGCTCCAACGCACGAGCGGGAGATACGTGTCACGTGGTTGAGGTTCCTGAAACCTTGTCTTTGGATACTGTGCGGGATGCGTTAGTCAAGGAATTCCCTGGGTGCACCATCCATAAGAGGTGGTTTACCCGATTTCTCGTGATTAAGTGGACTTAAAAACTCCTTCCTGGCATCTTGCAGAAACTTTGTGTCCTTTTCGGCTTGTTCCCATTCGCCATGTTCATAGTCAATCGTCTGCGTAGGACCTTTGGGATAGAATAGTGTGATCCGCGAGCCAATTGGATGCTTGGTTCCAAGCCAAATACCGTGCAACCCCGAAAGGTCAATCGCTCTTCCTGCAAGCCGAACTATGCGAGACATACTGTTTTTATTGGATTGTCTTAAAACTCCGGCTTGCCAATGAACATTTCCTGAGCAGCGGACGCGGCGGAAGTGACAGTCTCCGCGACATCGCTGACCGTCTCCGTGCCGATCGAATAAAGAACGCCGGACGCAAGAACTCCGGATCCGACCGCGATCTTTCCGAGATCTGTGTAATCAACCGGCTGGGTCTTTGCGCGACGGTCAAGCACATACAGAAGGGCGGCGACAATCATGACGGCGCCGACAACCATAGCAAGCATCTGATAATCAAGCATTTGCTTTTCAATGTGGATTGGTTTAGAGGTAGTTAGACGCGGCGCTGCGACTACAGGTCCAGCTTGACGACGCCCGCGGGCTTGGCGGCCGGCTCCTCCTCATCCTCCGACAGATCCAGCTTGACATCCTCTCCCATCCGAAGGCGAGGACGCTCTTCCTCCTCGTCCTCATTGTCCGTCTCAAACTCAACCGTCTCTGACTCGCCAAAGCTCAGCGTAGGCTTGGGGGGAGCCGGAGCGGCAACTGGGACCGGCTCGGCAACCGGGACCGGCGCCGGGGCAGCAGCCGGGGTCCTGCTCTGGAAGTAGGCCTTGCTAATGTCCTTCCACGGGATGAAGCTATCAATCACCTCGTCTAGGGCGCCACCGAGCATTGTCTCAATGTCGCGACGATTGCGGGACTGCTGCTCGGACGATACATCAACCGTCTTAAAGAGATAGGCATTGGACCAACTCTTGCGGGCCGCCGACTTGTACAGCGTGAAAATGAACTTGGAGAGAGACGGGCGCTCAAACTCCACATTGACGTGCGTCTCCTCGGACTGCTGAAGCGTGGCAAATGCACGAATGTAGCTGACAAAGACACCCAGCAGGAGATCATCCATGTACTCGCACTTGGACACCTTCTCAATACGAGCAACCTCTGCATTCAGGATCTCCTCCGTCCACTGGGGAACGCGAGTGAGGAGGTTCTGAAAGGTCTTCAGGATTTCGCTCGGCTGCTTGTTGCGCATACATGCCGTCTTGGCATTGTCGTAGATGCTCCAGAGACCGTCGGCAACGTGAGGAATGAGAACGCGGTTCAGGTTCTCACGAAGAGACTGCTTTACAAAGTCCGTGGTCATTTACTTAGACAGAGCGAAGAGAGGAATGTCAATACGGACGCAGAATGCCGAAGTTTGTTCTGATTCTGATGGTGAAGAACGAGGAGAAGATCCTTAAGCGGTGCCTGGAGGCAGTAGAGGGCGTTGTAGATGCATTTGTCATTACCGATACGGGGTCTACGGACAAGACGGTTCAGATTGCCCATGAGTTTTTGGAGGTGCACAAGGGCTGTCTCGGACACGCACCGTGGAAGGATTTCGGCAGCACTCGGAGTGCGAGTTTCGCGATTGCCCGTGATTTCTGCGTTAGTGCGAATATGGATCTTGCGGATACGTATGGACTTTTGCTGGATGCTGATATGATGTTCGTGCCAGGAACGTTGCGTCAGCAAGCACTAGGCGGGATTGGATACACAATTATTCAATCTGCGGGTCCCATTGAGTATCCCAATACCCGACTCGTCCGAATGGATTATCCGTGGGTCTGCAAGGGTGTAACGCACGAGTACTGGGATGGAGAATGTGCGGCCATTCCCAAGTCAGTCTGCTATATTGATGACCACAATGATGGCGGCTGCAAGGCGGATAAGTTTACCCGCGACCTTGCATTGCTTGAAAAGGGACTGGAGGAGGACCCGACCAATGTTCGTTACATGTTCTATCTTGCTCAGACCCACCACTCCATGGGGAACTGGCTCAAGGCAATTGAAGCCTATCAGCGCCGCATTGCTGCCGGCGGTTGGTATGAAGAGGTTTGGTACTCACACTACATGATTGCCAAGACCTATGAAATCCTGAACGACCCAATTCAGCTTGAGGTGTGGGTCCAAAAGGCCTATGCATTCTACCCGGGGCGCTCAGAGGCAATTTACTGCCTGGCAAAGCATTTCCGTATCAAGGGCGAGCATTACCGGGCCATGCACTACATTCGCATGGGAAAGAGGATTCCGCTGCCCACCGATGCGCTCTTCATTGAAAAGGATGTCTACCGCGGACTCTTTGACTATGAGGAGACCATTTGCAAGTACTACACTCTTTGCACTAAGAAGGATGCTCTCCGGGAATGCATGAACTATCTGATGTCGCCCAAGCCGTTCCCCGACAATGTTTACGATAACCTGAAGTTCTACATTGAGCCTGTGGATCGCAACGCCAAGCCCGTCTCAATTCATAGGCACCTCTTTGGCCCGAATTTCCACCCCTCGGTAATCTCCGTGTGCGGAGACTACCAGAACATTCGGTTCGTGAATTACAATCTCAATCACACGAACACGACATATACGATGAAGGATGGGAGTTACTCGGATGGGAACACGGTCAGGACGCAGAATGCTTGCCTCAATACCTTGACGGGCGAGACGATCTGTATGAATGACAGTTCAATCGACTTGCGGCGCCGAGACGCACATATCAAGGGTCTTGAAGATATTCGCCTGTTCTTGAACTCCAAGAATGAGCTTTGTTTTCTGGCCACGACAGCTGAATACTCGGATAGCCTCTCTATTCTCCGCGGCCGCTATCATCCCGACACGGCTTCGTATTCAGACTGTGTGGTCATGGAGTCTCCGAAGGGAGCTGTATGTGAGAAGAACTGGTTGCCGATCTCGGGTACAGACCAGTTCATCTATCAATGGCATCCATTTGAAGTTCGAGCCTTTGATGGGGCCAAGACGCCCCTTGTCAAGTCGTATCCGACGCCCGGGTTCTTTCGGCATTTGCGGGGATCGGCCAGGCCCATCAAGGTGAAAAATGAGCTGTGGGCTCTGAGTCACTTTGTCATTGGCTCAACACCGCGTATCTATTATCACTGCATTGTGGCTTTGGACGCCGAGACTTACCAACCGAGGCGGATGACTCTGCCCTTTCTCTTTTATTCTGACCTGGTTGAGTTTTGCATCAGCCTGTCGGTCAGTGGAAAAACAGTAACATGCATGTTTGCAGTAATGGACGATACACCGTACACTGCGACATTTACCTTAGAGGATAGTGACTGGATTCAAGCGTAGAGCTGACGCCACGACTCATTGACCTGCTTCTGCTCTACAAGAATGGACTTGACATCCTCCGGCGTGATTGTCATGGGAAGCTTGACCGCCTTGTAGAACGGATAGCTCTTTGCCGTCTTCTCATCGGCAATACGCAGAAGGTTGATGCGAGTGACAAGCGTCTCCACCGCGCGGATCAGAACACGAACACCCTCCTCCTCGTGAGAATACTCAGCGATCATGAACTTGATCGCATCATCCGTGATGGTCAGATCGTCCTTCATGTTGATCCTCTCCAGCACCTGGGGCCAGACATACTGCCGAACAATGGAGCGCTTGTCCTCCGATGTATATCCCGCGCAGGTGATGACCTGCATACGGTCCTTCAAGATCGGATGGATCTTCGTCTCGTCATTGAACGAGAAGACAAACAGACACTGGCTCAGATCAAAGTCAACCCCCGCAAAGTAGCGGTCGTGGAAGTGCGAGTTCTGCGACCGATCCGTCAAGTGGATCAGCATGGAAATGATCTCTTCGCCGTGTGCCGTCGTGGAGACCTTGTCCAGCTCATCAAAGTAAATCACAGGGTTCATGCACCGAGCCGACATGATGGCATCGGCGATACGTCCCCAGGTGGCTCCCTCGTAAGTGTAGGAGTGACCGACAAAGTTCGCCGAGTCCGATGCGCCACCCAGCGAGAAGAACTCAAAGGGTCGCTTCAGCACCTCCGCGACACCATGACGGGCGAAGGAGGTCTTGCCTACTCCCATCGGTCCCTTCAGGGCAATCACATTGCCGACTGAGGACGGATTGGCGATCCACTGGGCGACAATCTGCATGACCTGGGCCTTGGCAGCATTCATTCCGTAGACGGCCTTGTCCATGGTGACCTGCGTGTCGGCCAGGAACTTGGAGCAGCCGGCCCGATCCTCGGCAAACTTGACTGGAAGCGGGACCACCGTGCCAAAGGGGATCCGCAGGAAGCCATCCACCCACGTCTTGAGCTTGTGGACCTCTCCGCCTTCCGAGTCCATCTCATTCAGAACATCAATCTTGCGAATGACGCTTGCCTTCAGAGCATCGGGGATAGGAAGGGCAAGCACGCGGAACTTGTAGGGAACGTCACCATCCGACACAAGCTTGGCAAGACCCTTCATCTGCTCATTCAGACGACGACGCTTGGACTTGGACAGATCCTCAAAATATTCCTCTTCCTCCTCATTCAGAGAAAGGGCGGGCACATCCGGATTCTCGCGCTCCTTTCGGACCTTGCGACTGGGAACCATGCCCTTTGTGGGACGAACATACTTGTCCATGAGGTGGGCGATGAACTCCTCTTCCTCCTCTTCGGATTCCTCCTCATCCGAGTCCTCCCGCTCAATGTCAATGCGCCCGCCCTTTCCACCTGCAAACTGATGGATATGCAACTTGACCGACACCTTGGACCCCTTGGGCAACTTGAGGGTAGTCTCCTCTTCCTCTTCGTCCTCTTCCTCGGTCTCATCCTCCTCCTCGTCTTCAGTCTCCTCTTCACTCTCCTCCTCGTAGTCGGAGTCGTCCTCGTCGTCCTCCTCTTCCTTGGTCTTGAGTGTGTCGTCGTCCACCCAAACGACGGGCACCTTGCGGTTACGAAGATTGTATTGTCTGGGTGGCATTCTTGCTGCTTCCAGAGATAAAAACAAAGTCCTATCCATTTTTAATGGAGGACCTTGCCAAGATTATTGAGGACCTTGAGGATGAGAACAACCGTGCTGCCGCCGCCGACCCCGCGATCAAGACGAGTATGGGTGTCGTAGAAGCCTTCTTGAAGAAACATCCTGTGCTTTGTTACGGTGGTACGGCCATCAACAACCTTCTGCCCAAGAAGGATCAGTTCTATGACCCGAAGGTGGAGGTGCCGGACTATGACTTCTTCAGCAAGACACCTCAGGCCCATGCGGTTATCATTGCCAATCAGCTCAAGAAGCACGGAATTAAGGAGGTTGAGGTCAAGCCGGGCATGCATCTTGGAACATTCAAGGTCTTTGCAGATTACACGGGTGTTGCCGATATTACCAGCCTGACACCCGAGATCTTTGACCGGCTGTGGGATCAGGCTGAAGTGCGTAACAACATTCACTATGTACCTCCAAACTTTCTGCGTATGTCCATGTATCTTGAGCTGAGCCGCCCGCGCGGTGACGTGTCTCGCTGGGAGAAGGTCTACAAGCGACTTCAGCTTTTGAATGCCGCTCATCCAGTGACGTGCAAGAAGGAAGAGGGGTCAGTCCATGACCAACTCACGGCAGAGCAGCAGAGGGGCGTCATCAAGATGCTAAAGAACGAGCCCGTTGTTCTGTTGAGTGTGAGTGCGGCGGAGATCCATCTTGGCGAGAAGTGGACAACTCCTATTGGACTGTTGGCAGAACGCGAGACCATTGAACGGCTAACAAAGGGAGAGAATGTAGTGGTTAGTGAAGAAAACGACATCCTTCCTCGGCGCACAGTGGTGCTGAATGCAGATGGCAAAAGATCGTTGTTTCGCTTTTACGAGACAACGGCCTGCCATAGCTATCACGAGATGAAGAATGGTGTGCGTGTGGCGAGCATTCCGACCACGCTTCAGTTCTTCTTTGCATACATGTACTCGGGCGCAGAAGAGGTTAACATTGCCAGTGTTCTCTGTATCGCCCAGCGACTTGTGGAGATTGCCAATGAGAAACCTTCTCGTCGGTTTGATGTCTTGACCCCCAAGGAGTGTATTGGGGAACAAGAATCATTCACGGATATGAAGCGTAATAAAGCGAAGCTGTATTCGGAACTTGGAAAGGACAAGTCGTCGGCCGCCTATCTGGAATACTTCTTTACCTATGATCCCAGTGATGCTGCGTCTAAGAAGAAGGCCAAGAGCGCAATTGAAAAACTCAAGGATCTTAAACCGGAGGATAGTTCCCGTTCTTAAAGTTGAGGACATACGGTGCATTGCTGGTCGTTACGTTTCCATTGTAGGTCAGTCCTACACATGTCGCACAGGACGCCGACCCTCCGAGCGAGCTAGACGAAGCCTCCTTGATGCCCTGAAGGTACTGAAGGTAGTTGTTGTTTCCATTGGGAATACGGGGACGAACCGCGTTGGGCGTGTTGGAATTGAACTCTTGATAAATCTGACGCACGCGTGTCTGTGCAGTCACACACGATCCATCCCGAACGCACATTCCCGTGATGCCCGACAAGCTTGAACTATTTTGACCACCTGCGCTCATTGTAATGCCCTGAGAATTAAGTTCGTCCGGTGTACCAAGTCAAGTCAAAGTACTGGGGACCCGACGGTTTCGCATGCAGATCGTCCTTCGGAACATTCGCTGTCAGAGCAGCTACTTCGCCTGCTGACAATGAACGCGGAGTATACTGCAGATTTGCCAGAACACCGTCCCATCCGGCCTCGGCTGTACCACCCGCCTTGACCGTCTCATCATTCTGCTTGGGAAGCTGAGAAAAGGCGTGGTGCTGGCGAATAATACCGTTGATGTAGACGTCCATCGCGTCTTGATCTACGATAATGGCAAAGTGCACCCACTTGTTGGCCGGTATATTGTCAATCAGAACCGTCTCGGCCATATCCGCATATGTATTGACCGCGATCAAGAGCGAATTGGAGGTGGTGTCCAGATAGAGACCTGGGCAGTCTCCCTTGGTAAAGATCGTCCGCTTCTTGCCATAGTTGAATGTGAAATCATTGACAAGGATCCAGCCCGTGTAGGTAAAGGTGGCCCCCTGCGGCTGATTGAACGATCGGTCAAGTGTGACAGAGGACGTCTGCACCTGTTTTCCCGAGACGGACCCGGGAATAATGTCAATTGCATCCGACTTTTTCGCCTGCGGCGTCAGCACGCGCCAGACAATGACCACAACAATGACGAGAACAACAAGTCCCCCGATAATCTCAACAGTACCCATTACCTACTACTTAGAAACAAAGCCCTTTGCACTCAGACGAAGGCCACCTGCCGGAGGGGCGAAGCTGGGTTTGGGGACCATACGCTCAGACTGCGTCACTGATTTCAGCATTTCGCTATATGTCGCCGTTCGTTGCCATGCCACCGTTTCAGGATGAACTGTTCTTGATCCTAGGTTGTAGATGTAGTGGATGCGACTTTCGTCCGATCGATACTCATTTTGCAAGTAGCCAGACTGGGCCAATTGAAGAGCCCAGTCAAAATCCTCTCCTTGGGAAATGTTCTTGAACGACATCATTTTTCCAACATCCGACAGCAGCACATTCAGGTGATTGGGTGGGCGCATAAAGACATCTCCAATGCACATGGGTCCATCTAGCGCATGTGCAATGGTATGTGTGAAGGTGTATTGACTCATCTGCCCACGAAGACGGCAGCAGTGATACGATCCCTTGATTGTCTCAAGGGCATCTTCAAAGTATGCAGCGGTCAGCTCATCATCGTCATCTACAAAGGACATGTACTTTCCCTTTGCAGCCTCCAACAGCTCCTGACGCTTGGTGCCAATTGTCTTTTCACGATTGTCAAAGGACACACAAATTTCGAGACGAAGATCGGGACAGATGGCAAGACGGCGCTCGTGAATGCTGCGAATGAGACCCTGCAAACGATCTTCGCGACCCGGAATGGTGGGAAGCAGAATGCTCCAATCGTATTCATACGTCTTTCGGGAAATGTACATGTACATATCCTCTACCCAATAGGTATTGTTTCGGGCATAGAGAGCATCCATGCGTTCCGGAAAGCCCGTTCCTGGGTGTTCGTGGCGAATTAGAACATAAGGAATGTACGTGCACTTGGATGCCAACTTTCCCTTGCAAAGATCTGTGAATTCCGTGTCGCAAAACAAGCTCTTGTACGCGGGGTGATAGATGTAGCCGAATTCAGTATACATTGCTCGGCCCAGAATTGAAATTGTATTCAGCTTTGCGCCCTGGGTTCCGTCATTGACCCACAGAATGCCATTCGTATCTGGAAAGTTCGCCATCATGTGCGACCGAAGAACATCGTCGTAGCCTTTGATTTGTGGGCTCATATCATCAGACACCACCACGACAATATCCCAAGCCCAGGGAATGGAGTCCATATTCGCATTGACGGCTTCAATTTTGGTCTTGTTGGTTCCGTAATAGATCTCCGTCCATGCAGTTGTATGGGTAATGTTCTTGATGGCATACTGAATGTCTGCCGGAGTCATGGTTGCATCATCGGTATCACAGGATACGCAGACACCTAACAGATCTGGCCGATTGGCAAGGTCAACATATTTCCGAAGAACGCTTAGAAATTGCGTTGGACGAGACCGAGTTGGGCACTTGAGGAGGATCCGCATTACACACTAGAAAGATGAACTTTGAACCGTCTTGCCCGAACTATCCTTGACATCAAACGTGAATGTGTATCCAAAGAGTGTCATCTTAGATCCGCTCGTTGCCGAGTTTGTGGACGAGGGCTGAGCGAAGGACGCGCAGTTGGTGCCCGCCGAGAAGAAGGAGGCTGCGTCGGACGGCCCAATCATGTTGGGGTATGCATGTACATTGCACACGGATCCAGAGAACCCGCTCGCGTCACCTACAACAATGTCACCAGCCGCCGGACGAGGAACACCAGGAAGGACGCAGGACTTGACGAGCTTGCCGTTAATGTAGACATCCAGGTTGCGCTGGTAGACAGCGACGGATACCGCAAACCATGTCTGAAGGGGAACATTCTCTACTGTGCACGTGTAGCTGTCGCCTGTGGACGAGGTATGGCTCGGGTCGCCAGGGTAGATAGAGATTGTTACGTCCAGGCTATTGTCCGTCGGGTGAAGGGAAATGTCCGGGTTGCGGAACGTCGGAGTTGTCGTGTCCTGGCGATAGAGAATGCTCTTCTTCTTGCCAAACTGATAATCCCAGTCCTTGATGTACATCCAAAACTGAATGCTATTGTCTGCCCCCTGCGTAATGGGTGCATTTGCTGCAGCAATCACCTTCTTTTGTGTCCCATCCAAGGGTAGAGGTGCTTGATCCGGAACTGTGGGGGATCCAAGGACAGAGGTTCCTGGCTTTCCGGATGCAGCCGCAACGGCATTGTAGATAAATAGCGCAGCAAGAAGAAGAACGACCAGGCCCACAATGGCTACAACGACCTTCATGATCACGCTGAACGCGTTGAAGCCCGTCGGAGCAGCGCCCGGAAGGGGTTGTGAGGCAGAGGATCCCATTTATGTATCACTTACAAAGGAAGTTGTGGTAAGACACAATGGAAAAACGAATAGATCAACCTCCAAGATCACAACAAGTAATGTATTGTAACAATTGCGGGACACGAGGTCATCTCTTTCGGGCGTGCCGAGATCCGGTTTTATCATGTGGGCTTATTCTTGCGAACAAATCTGCTCTGCCAATTGATCCGACTACGTCTACTCTGCTGATGATCCGGCGCAAAGACAGTATGAGCTTTGCGGAGTTTATGCGGGGAAAGTACGATCCCGCGGACTTGGACTATGTTGGGCGATTGATTGGGAATATGACAATCTCAGAGCAGCGTCTCCTTACCGAGACGCCTATTGAGGACATTTGGAAGAGCTTGTGGGGCGATGACCATTCAAACGGCGACCTGGCAGTGTCCAAGGCCAGATTTGCTCAGCTGGATTGGCCTACTCTCGTGGCGAACCATCCATCCGCCTACGAGGAACCTGAGTGGGGATTTCCCAAGGGACGCAGAATTCGGGGAGAGAGTGATGTAGAGTGTGCGATCCGTGAGTTTGGTGAGGAGACGAACATTCCGCGCGATGCGTATGTTGTGCTGAAGAACATTCGACTTGAAGAGACCTTTGAAGGATTGAATGGAATTACGTATCGGCACATTTACTTTGTGGCTCTGATCCAGCATCCGGAGATGGTTGATTTGGCTCAGCGCTTTACTCCAATGCAGCGCCGAGAGATCTCGGGTATTGCATGGAAGACGTTTGATGAATGTTCTGCTCTGGTTCGCCCTCACCATGTTCAGCGAGGTGCAATGCTTGACGAGTTACGGAGTGTTGTCACGACCTTTGAAACCTAGGATGTGAAACGGAACCCCGCGAAATAGACCGTAATTACATACGCTACTACGCTAATCACAAATACCCACCACCACAACGGGAACACAGTGGCTTCCCGGTCGGTTGCCCCAAACGGGCGAATCCGTCCTTCACGCCCAAAGGCGACGGACGGCTTCAGGTAGAGGAACCCTGCCATCAGAAACAGGTATATTGTCACCATCCACATACGATGGTTTCGTCGGGTCAGATCCATTGTATGAAGTAGTGTAAAAAGTTCCACACCAAACACAATGGGCGAATACGTGTTACCAAACAGGAAGGCGTTCTCAGACGCCATCACACGCCAGTTCATTAAGTCGGACTACCGAGCCAAGGACGTAGATCCGTTGGATGAGGAGGATAAGAACATTGATCTGTGTGCCAAACGAACGGGCACAGGTCGCGAACTTTTTCCTTATCAAAAGATCATTCGCGACTACCTAAAAATAGAAACTCCGTATCGCGGATTGCTGGTGTATCACGGACTGGGATCTGGCAAGACATGTTCGTCCATTGCGGTGGCTGAATCGTTGCTGTCGACCAGCAAGGTCTATGTCATGGTCCCGGCGTCGCTGGAAGCCAACTTTCGGGAGGAGCTGCAGAAATGCGGCGATCCGGTGTATGCGGTGGAGAACCACTGGACGGTGCGCCAAATGTCAGATGACGTGCGCAAGATCGGCAAGCAGCTCGGCATCTCAGAGGCATTCATGGACAAGCACAATCGCATTTTTGTCACCACACCGAGTCAGCAGCCGAATTTTGAGAGCTTGTCTACCGACGATAAGGCAGCAATCCGGGCGCAGATTGCCGATGTGCTGAAGCAGCGCTTCAACTTTGTTCGCTACAATGGACTGACACGGACCAGCATTGGAGACTACACCAAGGAGGGAATGTATGACGATTCCGTGGTGATCATAGACGAGGCGCACAATTTGATCTCTCGCGTCATTAACGAATCTGAAATCACCGGCAAGCTCTACGATGCCATCTACCATGCTACTCGTTGCAAGGTGGTTCTGCTGTCGGGAACGCCAATCATTAACTCGCCCAATGAAATTGCCTACATGATGAACCTGCTGCGAGGTCCTATTGAGCGCATCACAATTCCCTTTCAGACCATTCCGACCTGGGACGAGGAGAAGATCACAAAGGCCTTTCGCAGTCTCCCCGAGGTTGATACGATTGAGTTCAATGCGCTGAAGAAGCAAGTGCTGGTCACCCGCAATCCTCCCCAGTTTCGCTCCACGTACAATGGGGATGGCGACCGTATTGCCGTGCAGTACATGAAGGACATGCCATTCATTCCTCAGGCGGCTGACTGGGTTGCGTCGATAAAGACCAAGATTGCCACAGAAGTAGGTGGAGGTGAGATTGCCTCTGAGCGTGTGACGACAGAGGAGTTCCAGTGCTTGCCCACGGACTATGAAGAGTTTGCAAAGCTGTTCATTGATGGACTGAACGTGAAGAACCCCATGTTGTTCCGTCGTCGTATTCAGGGATTGGTCTCGTATTTCAAGGGTGCCGATGAGCGCCTGCTGCCGAAGCGCATTGAACTTGAGGATACCTTAGAAAAGGTGCCGATGTCCAAGGAGCAATTCACTCGCTACCTGGAAGTCCGCTGGATTGAAATGAAGATTGATTCTCGGCGTGGTCGGAGCAAGCTGAATGAGAACCTCAGCACCTTCCGAGTACCCACTCGCCTTGTTTGTGATTATGCGTTGCCGCCTGACCTGAAGAAGCCCGAGGCAGAAGAGGGAGCGACAGAGGACAATCCCACAAATCTCTCCAGTGACGAAATTCGCAAGAAGCTGTTGGCCGAGCCTGCTCGCTATCTCTCCGAGAAGGGGCTGGAAACATTCAGCCCGAAGATGCTGAGAATTCTGCAAAACATCAAGAAGTCCAAGGGCAAAAATCAATTTGTCTATTCCCAGTATCGCTCGCTGGAGGGACTGGGTGTGCTGTCGGCTGTGCTGGAGCACGCGGGATGGCAGAGATACAAACTGTCTCACACTGCAAATCAGTGGGTAGAGGATCCAGAGATGGACGATCGCCCGGCCTATACCTTTTACACCGGCGAGGAGAAGGAGGAGGAGCGTGACCTGACCCGTCAGATTTTCAATGGAGTGTATTCCAAGAACTTTCCGTCGTCTCTCAAGGAGAGCGTGGAGAAGCGTGGCAAGAAGATCCTGAACGTGCTCATGGCTTCAGCATCGGGCGCAGAAGGAATTACCCTTAACAATGTCCGCCACGTCCACATCATGGAACCGCACTGGACGCCGGCTCGTCACGATCAGGTCATTGGCCGCGCCATTCGCATCTGCTCCCACGCCACGCTTCCCATGGAGGAGCGGACAGTCAAGGTCAGCTTTTACATTTCCGTCTTTACGGAGGACCAGATGAAATCCGCGGAGTACCCGAACATTGTGGCTATTCGTCGTAACGATATGGTCACAAAGCGCTATGAGGGTGATCCTGTGGAGACATTCATGTCCACCGATGAGTACCTGTATGAGACGGCATTTGAAAAGGAGCGTATCGGTCAGCGCATGTCTCTGCTGCTGAAAGAATCGGCAGTGGACTGCGAGATCCACCGAAAGCTCCACTCTCGCGAACGCCCTCAGGTCTCGTGCATGCGATTTGACACAACCACAACCGGAGAAGATCTGGCGTTCAGGCCCAATATCAAGAATGAAGACTTGGATGCCACGGTTCTGCGCAACACATCCAAGAAGCACCGTCGTTTGCAGAAGGTGCTGATCAAGGGCATTTCGCTCATCATTGATCCAAATACAAAAGAAGTGTTTGATGGGCCTGCGTGGGACGATCACCAGCGTCTTCTGCGAATGGGAGTTATGACGTCCCCCACGTCTATACGGTTTCTGCTCTAATCGGCGTCAATCGGCTCCACTAGAAACTGCGGCTCTGGAACAACATTCTCTAACTTTGTATTGCAAGTGCGACAGCACGCGACATACAAGGTAGTATCCGCCGTATGTTCGGCCATATCAATTCGAGCCAAGTCAGCAACGCTCATCCCAGGGTTGTTTTTCATGATGGTCTTGATCCTAATTGAATGTGGAATTCCGACATGTGCCAATGTGATGGACTTAAACGTGCCGTTGCACATGCAACATCTATAGCTCCCATCACTAAGCCTGCACTTCTTCTTCACCTCCTTGACATATGAACTTCGCATGAGCCTCTTCTGGTTCACTTCGCGAATGGCATTGTAGGTAATGTATTCATCCGTCTGGTCCTTGATGTTTAGCTGAGACCCCTTCAAGGCGTGCATAGAAAGAATGTGTTGAAGCGACATTTTGAACAATGTCTTTTGTTTGGGGGACGAGCAGATCCATTTTACGCCTCGGCCTTGACATCCTCCAGCCAGGCCGCACAGACCTCGTCCCACGTCTTGAACTTGTAGGCCGCCGCCGACTTCTTCATCTGGGGAAGAATGGCAATCATGTCCTCCATTCGATCGGCAAGATCCTTGTAGCTGAAGCTCGGAGCCCACAATCCAAGCGGCATGGTGCCCGAATAATAGACGCGATCGCCGGGCTTGACAAACCCACACACCGTCTCATCCATGAACGCGCGGTAGGTTCCAATGTCCGTGACAATCTGCGGTGCACCTGTGTAGAGGTGCTCAATCTGACAGAGCCCGAACCCCTCTCCATCGGAGGTATTCACGCCAATGTCCGCAGCATTGTAAATCTCGTTAATGGCCGAGTCGGGTACGGCCTTTGCTGACGTATCCACCAGCATCAGTCGCTTGGCGAAATCCTCGGGCTTGAGATTACGACGCTCAAGCTCCACCGTGAAGATCCGGCTAATGTCGTAATAGGCTCCCTGCTGAGCGTTGAGACCCGTGACAATCATAAAGTAATAGGGCTTCGTAGGATCGCGCGCAATCAGATCCACAAATCCCATGACGGCAAGATCATGGCGCTTGCGCTGGCTGTTGCGGTTCGCATTCACCATCAGAACGGCATTGAAGGGCAGACCCATTGTCGCCCGAATGTTGTTTCGGGTCGTCTCCGGAAGCTTGGAAAACATGCTCGTATCCACAGCATTCTCCAGCGTGCGCACATCCTGAAAGTCGCCGTAGGTCTTGAAGACATCCGTCCAATACTGCGTGAAGCAATACACACGGTGGGCGTTCTTGCGAATTGTATCGGCCAGTGCGGGTGCAATTCCCTCGTAGACCTGATCCACGTAGACCCACAGCTTATACGGAGATACATCCTTCTCGTACTTCATGGCCTCCACAAAGCGGTGGATAATCAGGGGGTCATTGTAGATCATGACCACATCCGGGTTCACCATCTCCAGATACTCGTGGATCTTGTTGAAGCCAAAGCCCTCCTCCTTCGGATCCTCATTGGCCGCTGCATCGTAGGCAATAACACCTGCCGGCACCGTGCGGATATTGCCGCGAGAGGGATGGCGCTGAAATCCAAAATGATAGGTCTTGACGCCAGCCGATGACAGCTTCACAAGCTGCTTGAGGAGATTGATGACGACCTTGGAGTACCCCGTTGTCTGATCTACGTGAGTGCTGATGAGAACGAACCGCATTGTACAAATTACATCATTTCTCCGTAAATAACAAATGCAAGTCAACAACGTACAAGATTATGTTACGCAGCTGAAGCGCCGGATCATTGCCAAGTCGTTGGCGGTCGCTCCTCCGCCCCAGAAGCGCAGGACAAACACTCAGTACATTGGTGTGCTCGGCAACAAGTCTCAGCAGTACACACGGTTTGTCGGCGGAATGGGCATCAATGCATATTACCCGGCGGTCCTGGGAACAACCTATACCTCGTCGTGCTGCGTGCCGGCGAACACTGCGACTACGACCTATTTAGTCTAATCTCATTAGTAACACAATATGCCGGGTGGTCTTCTCCAGCTGGTTGCCATTGGAGCACAGAACGAACTCGTGAATGGAAGCCCATCCATGACACATTTCCGAGCCGTCTATCGGCGGCACACGAACTTTGCCATGGAGTCAATCCGAATGACCTTTACCAGTTCCAACCTGAGCTTTGACCAAACAACAACCCGGACAATTCCCTGTCGAATTGATCGGTATGCGCAGCTGCTTCACGATACCTACTTGGTGGTGACGCTGCCTGACATTTGGTCTCCTCTTTCTTATCTCGGATCCTCGGCGCCGCCGGCGGGCTACGATCAGCGATCCAATTCCATTGGCTACGAGTTTCAGTGGATTGACAATATTGGCTACAATCTGATCGATCACGTGGAGATCACGGCCAACGGCCAGGTTCTTCAGCGACTCACGGGCGAGTGGCTGAAGTTCTATTCGTATCTGACCCACGATCCCAACAAGCGCAAGCTGGTGGATCAGATGGTTGGCAATGTTCCTGAGATGAATGATCCGGCCAATGCCTATGATCGGATGGGACAGTACCCTCACGCAGTGACACCGCTGAACCAGCCTGGTGGTGTTCCCAATACGCTGACCCCTGAGCCGTCCATTCGCTCTCGTCAGCTGGTCATTCCCCTTCACTTTTGGTTCTGCGAGAACCCGGGCATGGCTCTGCCTCTGGTGTCCATGCAGAACTCCGATGTCTTTATCAATGTGACGTATCGGCCCCTCAATCAGCTGTACACCGTCATTGACGTGAACCCGGCAAACACTACCTACGGAAAGCGTATTCGCCCGACGGGAGCGGCCTTTAATCCCCTCTTTCCGAATGCCGCGTACGATGGAATTGGTCGGTTTCTGAGCCCGCCGAACCTTGATGGCAGTTCATCTAACAATGCCCTGACCACATTCTTTCCCGATCCTTATCTGGAAGGAAACTTCATCTACCTCACGGAGATGGAAATGGCTCAGCTGGCCAGTGCGGATCAGACATTCTTGGTCAAGACGGTCACATACACCAACAACCCCGGTCAGTATGGTGGCAACTCGGATATTCTGCTTCCGTTCTTTAACCTGATCACGCGCATCGTATGGACTTCGCAGCGGTCGGATAAGATCCTGGCAAATGACTGGGACAATTACACGAATTGGGACAATCCTCTTCGCGCGCCCTTTACGACAACCGGGACGGCCAACGATGTCTTTTCACCGACCACGAGCTCTACGGAGACGCAGACGTTCCTGTATTCCAGCGGCCAGCTGCAGATTTCCTCCGTGTATCCCCGTGATCCGATCACAAACGGTCAGCTTCTGCTAGACGGCAAGGAGCGGTTCTCTGTGAAGCCCACCTCGTACTTTTCGCTTCTTCAGATGTACAAGCACACCACGGGCAATGCTCCTCAGATCCCCGGTGTCTACATGTATTCCTTTGCCCTCAATAACGATCTGTACCAGCCGAGTGGCGCAATTAACGGCAGTCTGTTCAACAAGGTCGTTCTTCGTCTGACCCTTCAGCAGCCGCTCGTCACAACAGCCGGAGTTGCCTCTCAGCAGGTTCTGTATGCCATCACATCCACAGTGAATAGTCCCAATCCAGTTTACATTACGCAGGCTCAGTGTGCTCTGCGCGATCCCGTCACTGGTCTTCAAGTGTATCCGTATGTGACCCCCGTGGTCGTGAATACGAATGGAGACAATGTAATTTTTGCCTATACGTATAACCTCGGCGTCTACGTAGAGTCTGTGAACTTTTTGCGTATCGTGTCTGGTCTCGCGAATTTCGTGTTTGCTAACTAACAATGAGTATCGTAATCAACTCCGCCATGTGGGGCGACGAACAGTCCTCCACAGATGTTACCAAGAGCATTCAAGCCAAGGCGTCCGGTGGATATCTGGACACTGTTGCCAACAACAGCCTTGTGCCGTATGTGGACATTTTTGGCACAAATACATCCGTAACTCTGTCCGATTCGGACAAGGCGGATATTGCCCTTCAAGCAGCAAAGGTGTGCGGAAGTGCATCGGACGAGAAGTGCATGATGTATCAGTCAAACCAACTGGAGACGGCAATGCTGCAGAAGAAGATAGCTGAACAACAATCCTCTGCAAATGTCATCAAGGGTCGCCGTCTGACCGTCACTTACACTGACCGAACAACGGGCGTTCAGCGAACAATTGCCGTTCCTGATGGGCAGCCCGTCCAACTTGGAAAAGCTCCGGTTATTGCGCTTCCCACCATGCCGACGGTCTCGGGAACTTTGATGAGCGGGTTAAGCATTTTTGGCTATGTCATTGGCATTGCGCTGTATGTCTTTAGCATTGCGATTGCGTGGCGAGTCATGATGTTGGGCGGACATAACCGAACGGCCTATGCGCTGACCCTTCTGGCCATCCTTATCCCCTATTCTGGACTTGTGACCACCCCGATTGCTGTTGCCGTGTTCAACCAAATGGGCACTAATAATGTGAGTAGTGTATAATGTTTCAGCTCGTCTGGATTGCAGCCGGCGCCATTGTCGGACTGCTTATTGCGTGTGTTCTTGTCCCTCCGACCCGCAAGCAAGTCTCCGTGCCGTCTCCCTATGACAATGACATTTTTCACACGGATACGGGGTGTGTTCGCACGCATGCTATTGAGGTGCCGTGTGGAGAGGAGGCAGACTCCTTCAACCTACTCGCAAGTCTCAGCAAGAAGTAATGCTTGACTTCACCAAGGCTATTGAACGTGCAAGCCCATTCTTCTCTTTCATCATTGGACTTGGCATCTCAGCCCTGCTGTTTCACCGCAACTATGACACGCAGCGGGTCCTTGGTGTGTCGTTGGAAGATGTGAATACCAAGACCGTCAAGGTGGATGGAAAGTGCTACAAGTATCGCGTGGAAGATGCCAACTGTGAAATCCCGTCTTCTCCATAAACAATGGAGGACCAAACTTCGCTTGATGCTCTTTTGCCGTCGCCCGGGCTGCCTCAGTCTATGCCGCCCATGATGGGTGTATCGGGATCTGATCATATTCAGCGCACCCAGATGGCGCCGTCGTTCAAGCCGTCGCTCCCCATGATGCGCATGATGTGGGCCAACCTGACCCTGTACATCTCGTTCTTCCTCGCCACGGTCATTCTGTCTCTGTCGGCTCCCCGTGATCTCCTGCTCCGCTACATTCCGAATGCCTATACATCTGGAGGCGTTGTCTCATGGCAGGGCGCAGGTGTCCTCGGTGGTGCGGCCGTGGTTCTGTCTCACTTGCTGAACGTCTTTCTCCTAAGTTTCCTCGGTTAAGAAGTAATGAGGCAGGCTGTAAAAATACAGGTACGAAACCCAGATAGAACTGTTTTGAAAGTAGTAACCGGAACTCAGGTTGGAGACCCTGCTGAGCGCCTCCGGAAAGATGGCGAGGCTCCGGGTAGCAAGCCGGATACGTTTGCTGAATGGCAGGCTCTTCACCCAAACTATCCTCTGGCACAGCTGAGAGAACCAGACGCCAAAGGGCGTCAGTACATCTACATTCCGAATAAGATGGGGTTCCGAGACGTAAGCGGCACCTGCGATGGCGGAGAAGCGCTTCCTCTGTGTGCCGCTCGGGAACTCTTTGAAGAGATTGGACTTGATCTTCGCGCCACTCCTGCTCGTCTTGTTGCGGGAGGACCTGGTCAGCCTTTTCGGGTTGATGCGACTGCGGATGAATGCAGAGAAATCACTCAGCTCCTTACGAGCCGAATTGCCAGCCGGAGAGGAGAAATCTTTGCCTTTCGGTGGGAACAGCCGAGGGGCGGCAGACGCAAGACCAAGCGGACCAGACGCGGTAAAAAATGAATATTCGCTTTCGCATATCCTTCAAATATATCTAAAATGATTGAGACCACTATTCTTCGCTCCTCGGATATTGATGACATTCTCCGCGCAGCTAACATTCGCAAGGAAAACGACACCAAGTATGCCAATCATCTCTTGGCAACGCTGGAGACGGCTGCTCGGTTCGCCAACCTCAAGCAGCGGTTTTGGGAGTCGGTCTACGACAGGCGCCCGTCTCGCTTTCTCCTGCTTCAGGTGCACAACATGCAGAGCCACGAAGGCCTAGTGTACAATGTGGAGGACATTCTCAATGAGTATGATGTGCTGGAGCGTCTTGCTCAGGCCTGCGGAAAGAACGTGGTGTCTCTGTATGAGATGAGCGGGACCAATGTCAATGTCTACCTAGACTTTGTCGTGGATGTTGAGGCGGCAACAATTCTTACTGCCGCAGAAGCCCTGGCGCAACGCCGTCTTGAGAAGGAGACCTCGTGGTAAGTCCCCACGCCCAAGGCCCGATTAAACAGATGTCGCCCTACAGTAACATGCTGGTCCTTCGCCCGAGGTATATGTATGAACAGCCTGCGTGGTTCTATCCACGCATCCTAGTGGGCGCTGGCGAAATGCTCACACCTTCTTTTTTACGTAGACACAATATTACTCATGTCATAAACTGTGCGTTTCCGGACCATTCTCCCGCTTGGTTCAAAAAGGCATATCCAAGCAATTACGTGTGTCTCAATGCATTTGACTCCGCCGAAGCAAACATTCTAGATTGGTATCCTCTCTTCAAGTCAACGCTGACCACCTTTCTGCGCGAAGGCAATGGGACCGTATTCGTTCATTGCCAATGCGGAATCAATCGCTCGGCTTTTCTGACTCTGACCTACATTGTTGAAAAGTACGGTCTTCCATATGAAAAGACATTTTTGGCTCTGAAGCGACAGCGTCCGTGCATGTTTACAAATTCGGTCTTCAGGAAGCAGACTGAAGAGTTTACAAATGGACGTCTTCAGAATTCGCAAGACGAGGGATCCGGCCGCGAGTGGATCCTCAATGGGGACGCTGGACTCGGTTCATCAGGAACAAGTGCAGTCGTTACGTGATATGGATGGGAAGCAGACTGATCTTCGGAATAAATTAGCCGACCTCCGAAGTCAGCGCGAACGTCTGAGCACCTCAACCGAACTGACAGAAATTGTCAAGTGCTCGCAGGTGGATTCTCAGATTCGCGAGATAGAGCAGGAACTCATGCGTATCAACCCTGTAGAAGACTATTACATGAAAAATATGGACATTCTACTCGACTACTATGGGAAGGAGGCATTACCCTCTGCGCCGTCTGCGCCTCCGCCTAAAGATGCCAATACCTTCCTGAAGTTCTTTGTCGCGAATACGACCCCCGCGGACACTGGGTTGTCCAAGAAGCAGATCTTTGACGAGTATGTATCCCGTATGAAGTTGAGTAACGGTCCCGATGCAACACAGTTACTGACGGAACACTGTTCTGCTTGCAATGTTGCTCGTGAAGAGATTAGCTCAGAAGGAATTCTTGTGTGTCCGAGTTGTGGCTCCGAGGAGTATGCTCTGGTTGTATCCGACTTTCCCAGTTTCCGCGATCCGCCCAAGGAGCGCAACAATTATGCGTACAAGAAGATCAACCACCTGAACGAAATTCTCAATCAGTTTCAGGCCAAGGAATCCACCATTATTCCAGAGGAGGTTATGAATGAGGTGATTTTGGAGATACGCAAGCGACGCATTGACAACGTAGCCGATCTATCGGAGGAGGATACACGCCAGATCCTGAAGAAGCTGGGACGGTCCAAGTATTACGAGCACCGCGCTCACATTCTGAGCCGCCTCAACGGCAATCCGCCACCGACCATCACCCCTGAAATAGAGGAAAAGGTCCGAGCAATGTTCCAAGAAATTCAAGCACCGTTTTTGCTGTACTGTCCCAATGACCGCACGAACTTTCTGTCATACTCGTATATCCTGTACAAGTTCTTTGAGCTGCTGGACTTGGATGAGTACAAGGTGTTCTTTCCCTTGCTCAAGTCCCGTGACCGCCTGATCGCTCACGATCAGATCTGGAAGAAGATCTGTGACTACCTTAGTTGGGAATTTATTCAGAGTGTTTAGAAGAGGTCCAACTGAACGGTCAAATCGTGTGCCAGATTCGCTCCACCACCGGTATACGAGATATATACACTGATATAATCGCCTGTATTGAATCGTAGTGAACCGTTATAGAACGTATTGGACGTTGCGGTTCCTGAAATTGTTGTTGTGTATGTACCCGTTGAAACCCCGTTCTGATATACGGTTATGGTCACTGAGTTTGCACCACCAGGAGCTGTGTTTAACGATGCATACATTCCAGAGAGCAAGAGCGGTTGCTGGACGCGGAAGTACGCTGGCGGGGTGCCAGCGTCGGGGAAGGTCCCTGCCGAAACTGCCTGTGTTCCTGGCCATAAGTATCCTGCAGTTCCGCTACTGAGGTTCCCCTTCAATCCATAGTAGATAATGGTAGGATAGACGTATGACGAGAAAGGAGATCCTCCTGCGGACTTTGTGACCAGATCTGTTCCTGGACCAACTTGGATTCCAGCCGAGGCGAGGTAGGTCGGGCTAGAAATCGTCGCGGGTGTGCTCTGGAGAATGTCAGAGGCCGTGTATGGCGACGAGCTGTAGGCACCCACACCGATGGTTGTTGAACGAAGCTGAATCGATCCCGTGTTATTGGAGTCATTGGTTTCCACGCCAACATAAGAACCCGTTGATGCTGTATCGGACGGCGTGGCGACATAGATGTTCGTATCACGAGTACTGGCTTGATTCGTGTTTGAAATCAACAGACCCCGCTTGTTTCCAGCTCCGTTTGAGATGACGTTGATCGTTGATCCCTTGATGCTGTTAAACGAGAACGATGAAGACGTGAGAGCTCCTGTTCCATTGAACTCTACGCCTGTAACGGTTGAAGTCAGGGTCCTCGCCATAGTCGCGTTATTGATCGTCACGACGCACACACGGAGCTTCGAAGTTTGTGAGCTGGTTCCTCCAAAGACGACGCCCTTGAGAACGACGTTGTTTGTTGATCCTGTGCAGTTCAGTGTGAGGCTCAGGTCCTCCACACGACAGCCCTCTCCCATTGTGAGCATCGTAGCCGAAGTGGTGACATTTGACTGGAGAACACACGTCTGCAAGGACACTCCGCGTAATGAGACGCCATTCGGAAGCACAATTGGTGAGGTGATTGTGTAGGTTCCTGGCAGGATCCATACAGTTTGTCCTGATGTTACGGCCGAAACCGCTGCATTGACTGTCTTGAATGGAGTTGTTCCTCCTACTTTTGCAGTGCTGTCGTTGCCATACACGATATCTACGACGGCGACATTTCCCAGGCCAACAGCCACGGGTGTAGGAATTGCAGCGGCAACCCGGCCTACTCCAGGTATGTAGCGAAAAAGAATTGCGCCTGGCGTAGTGTATGCCATTATGCATATCAAGCAATTTATTCAGAGCGTTTAATAATGGCCGCCGCTGTTGTGCCTCCTGGATACACGGTGAATAAATACGACTGCGCGGTTCCCGGACAGCTTGCCGAAATAACCCGATTGACAGCCTTGGCCGACGTCCAGCAAGGTACAAAAAAGCTGTTCAACTCTCGTGTGCTTCCCTGGACGCTTGGGTGTGCTCCCAGTAACAAGTGGGCCCTGCATGTTCGCCACTATGTTGCAAAGACACCGGAGGAGCTGATTGTAGGGTGGCTGGTGGCCGAGACACGGCGCCGCTTCAGTCGCACGTATGTCTATCTGTCGGAAATCAGTGTCACGCGGGTTCCTAATCCTCAGCACGCAGGGATCGGACGGACACTTCATGCTGCACTGTTGGCCGACGCACGAGCAGATGGGGCTGCCTTTATCTACCTGTATCCTCTCACTCCCGAGGCTGCAGCATCCTACACGAAATGGGGCTACCAAACGCCCAAGGAAATGAACCCAAGAAACAATTTGTATCCCGAGATAAAGCACCAATTCCTGCCGCTTGATGGCCAGGCGATCCCAAACAAGCTTCTTTCCAAGCTGAACCCCGAACCTCCGGCGCGTGTGTTCATAGAAGCCGGGGCAATTGCGGGTCCCGATGCTGAGCTGAGAAAGGTCATTGACAGAGCCAGTCGTATGCGCAAAGATGATCCTGCGTTTGTTGCCAAGATCCGCGATGTTCTTGAAACAATTGCTGTCTTTGGAGTGTCCGGAGATGAAGGCGAAGACGCGTTGAGCCGCGAAGAGCAGCTCAAGATGCTACGCGATGTCTTTGGATCGGCTGGCGGTCGTCGCACTCGGAAACAGAAACGCCGCGCACGGCCCACAAGGGGCCTCGGGTCACGTCCCACTCGTCGCCGCTAGATCCTGCAGTAGAAGATATAGTATTTCGCATATGGATCGGGATCATCGTAGTCGTCGTCTGATCGCCGAATGCCATGCCTGAGTAACAAACGCAGTTGGAGTTGTCGGTACATATCGATTGTCCAATCAAGTGCGTAGGATCTGAAGTCATCCCAAACGATCTCTGGCCACGGGTGATCTTTGAGATCCTCTACTTCAAGAATGGGTCGGGGAGTCTCCATTGAAACATATGGTTAAAAAGAGTGAATTCATTCATTTTGCAATACCTCTCAGTCCAGATACGGCATGTCGTTGTGAATGTAGGTTGGCAGATCCTCAAAGACAGTCGGCGGAGGCCAATACTCGGCCCGAAACCCGAACCCAGGCGATCCGTCCGGCAGAGTGAAGCTCACGAACCGGACCTTGATGTTCTCTCCGATCCCTGCCTCAATCTCCTTCAGAATGTTCGTACTGCTCACCACATCGCGGGCTCGGATTTGGCGCTCATCCACCTCAATGCTCTCATTCCACTCGTAGGTCCGAGGCAGCATCACAGCCATCTGCTTGCGATGCGTGGCTGTGTCAATTGCCTCCAGCATTCGCTCCTTGAAATCAACGACAGATCCTAGGACCTGGTCAAGCATCTTCCACATGCACGCCTTCCGGAAGTTCGCCGTGAAGTTGGTGTTGCGAGCAGCTGCATTCAGTACGCCAATATCGTAGTTGGAAAGGATAGGCATTTTGGGGTCTATTCAATTTGACCCAGCCGATCCATTTTGGACGACCGAGAAAATGGATTTGAGAGTGTCATAACAAACCAAGACAGCGTTCAAAATGGAGTACAATCCTATTCTCGTTGCCAACTGGGTTGCGGCCGTCACTCGTCACGCAGAACTCGTCCGGACCAATGCCCCGATCGCCGACCAACAACACGAAGAAAAGATTGTCAAGACCGGATTGGTCCGCCTCCTCGTCAGCGTCGGGGTTGACTTTGACGAAGCCATGCTAGCCACGGGCCTGGCCGAGGAAGACTACATGGACCTGGACGATGAAGATCCAAACAATTAGTCACTGTAACAAGGGCTTCCCGGTCTTGCTCTCAATCGCCAGTCGCACGTGTAGTTCATCCAGTGTAGTCACGGTAGCCACATCCTCTACGCAAATATCCTCTCTCCACAGCTCGTATGCGAACTGATACAAACGAGCCTTGACAGCTGTCTTGGTTCGTTTGAGTTCTTCTGCCACTTCTTTCATTGATTTTTCATTGTGTAGCAACTGCAGCATCTGCATCTCCTCCTTCTCAGACCAATATTCCCCTGAGCGTGACATTATGATAAAAAGCTGTGCATAGTTGTGTAAATTCCATTTTTAACGACTGGTCTGCTCCAATGCATCTAAGCGCGCGTGAATGCGGTTCAGACTCTCCACGATGGACTCAAGCATTTCTGTCTGAGATTTGTATGAGAACCTACATGCAGTTACGATGGGACTTTCGTTCTTTCTCGACAGGTTGGTCTTGACATTCTCCTTCGCCTTGATGAGCAGTTCTTGTGCAGTGATGATTGGCGGAGGAGGAACCTTCTTAGCTTCCTCAAGCTGGGCGATGCGAGCGTGGAGAGATGCGAGTTCGGTGTCGATAGTGGAAGACATCTTGACGGTAAAAAGTTGGTTTCTGTCTAAGCGGATTTCCGTTTTAGGCAAAGTCCTTGGAGTTCAGGTGCGTCTCGTAGGCGAACAGCCACAATCCCGACTTTTCGCACTTCTCAATGATCTTCTCCGACAGCTTCTTCTTGTCCTTTGCGGCAAGACGGAGATTAACCCTGTCCAACCGAACCAGCATCTCGGCAACCGAGATCTTGTTGTCCCTCGTGATCTTAAGAAACTCGTCGGTGATGATGCTCTCATTGAAACTGGGGCGCTGAGGGCGGCCTGATGTCACCTTGAGCGATGCATACTTCTTGCAGAAATCCTTGACGGCTACTCGCAGTTCGTCGGCATTCACAACTGCCTCCTCGGTCACATAGAGTTCAGGTACCGACACTGCCTTATTCAACCGCATGAACTCTCTCTTCACATCCTCGTCAGTGGCATTCCACATGAGATCCACTAGGACGGGAGTAGTGTCATCAGGCACTCCCTTCAGTGCCTCCCTGCGGTGGTTGGACTCGTAGCAGACGACCTCCCCACCAACATCCGCGAGATAGATAACGCCATCGCCCCGCTTGGCTGTGAGGAGATGTGCGTGGATCTCAGCTACGCGCTCCATATCCGGAGGGCGATTGAACTTCCATCGCTTGATGGGAAGTGAGTTGAAGAGTGGGACAGGGATCATCCAAATCTGGTGATTCTCGCCATGGTTTGAGCCGGTACAGTTGTTTGCGGACAAGACAGAAGAGAGAAAGGCCATTTTGATCGTCGTCTATTTCCGATTTCATATAAAAACGGGGATCCATTTTATACCCATGAGACCCGAATTGATCGTTTGACAGAATCCTCTAGCGCCTTGAAATCGGGCGCATGAATTTCGCAGTCAGGAAACCAATATCTGATCTTCGTAAATGCATAGTCATAGCTAACTTGTGTGAAGAATGACTTATCGTTTGGAACCTTAACATCTACCTCTGTTCTACCTTCAGTTGCCGACTGCACAACTGCTGGGTATACCACGCGCCGAGCCCAATTTAGCCCATAGTTTTCTTCTTTCTTGATCCGCTCATCTTCTTTCCGCTTCATCTCGTCGCTTCTTGCAGACTGAAGTGACTGTTTGGTGTGAATAGGTGGATTTTCAAAGTCGTCCATCTTGAATGTAAAAAGTCATTGTGTGTGAAAGTGACCCTCGTTTTGCGCACTCAACTCCACTCGTCATACCAGTGCTTCTCGCCAAATGGACCACGACCTCCGAACCTATACACGAGATTGAGAGGAACAGAGGACCCTTTTGATTGAACTGCGTTGATTGTATCTAGCAGGGTGGATGTCGTGGGTCCGAGGGTCATGCATTGCGTAATGGCGTTAGGGTAATAGACAGGTGTCCCAATGGGTTCCCATCCTGCCTGCAAAAGCGTGTCCACCCGTTTCTTGAATAGATCATGAACGTCTTCAGTGGTCGTATACTTTGTCATGACAGACGCAACAACCGTGAACATCTTATTCAATAGAAAGTTGAAAAATGAGTAAGTGAAACTTGTGACCGACCGTTACGAAGGCAGACGCCATCCCTCCGCGTGCTTGATCTCGTAGCACCGATTGGCCGTGTGCTCTGTCCGGCCGCAGCGTGTGCACCAGTCCGTCGGCTCGGGCGCTGCCGGCTTGGGTGGGCGACACCCCTTCTCGTGCTGTTCGCACGCGTGGCGGTTGGGATAATCCGACACGCACCACTGGCACGCCCAACTGGTGTTCAGGGGCTGAACACATTCCTTGTAATCGTGCCCCGTCGCATGGCACCGAACACAGGCACCTGCAGGCGCATACAACTGGAAGCGGATCAGGCGCTCCTGCTCGTCTCCCAGCCCCATACTCTCGCAATCAAACGGCCGCACAGCGTCAATGCCGTGCTTCTTCATGAGAGCGAGTGTTGCATTGTAAACATCGTTCGGTCCAGAGATCGGACGAGTTTCCGCGATCCGAACCGGATTGTAGACCTGGATCCATCGGGGTCCAAATCCGCAGGCGTAGTAGGCGTAGGTGTGATCAACATTCTTTGACTTGCCGACGAGCCACTTTCCGCAGGTGAGTTCAAGAATATAGAGTTGCTCCATTTTGACCAAGGTTGTTTCTGCTGAGGGAACGAAATCCATTTTAACCTTTGGATCCCCAAGAAGGCAATGGAGGTGTTCTACACGAATTTCAAGGCTCTGACACAGGAGCAGCGCAAGGGCAAGCTGGATCAGATCCTGATGTTCCTGCGCCAGCAGAATGCCCACGAGCAGGCCGCGGCATTCCAGGAGTTGAAAAGCTGCTACCCGATGTTTCCCTTTTCAAAGAATGAGAGGACCTTTCGCGAATACCTTGCGTGGCGTGACATTGCTGTGCATCAGGGTCATCCATTAGTAAAGCACGTGCTCTCGCAGGGATGAACGACAATGCCTCCAGGTGTGCGGCTGACAACGAGTCGGTTGCGATAGACCTTTTGAAGGGCAATCACAACATCAAGAAGATGCTTCCTCAGAACACCCGGACCAATCAGCGTATCGCCTTCCACGACCGTTGAATAGAAAAAGTGGGTCTTGCCTGCCTTCCTGGCTGCTTCAATGGCAAATATGACGGACTTGATGGAGAAGGCAATTTGCGCAGCCTCGTTCATTGTTATTACGTATACAGATCGTCCTTGTGGTGCCTCGGCTTTGGAATGCGAATACGCAGCCGCACACGTTCGCCCGAGTGTTCAAAGTGAATCTCGTCAAGGTCGCCGATCTGATCCAACTTGTCGCGAATCCATGTCTTGGCCACGACCAGTGGAGGATGCCGCAGAATGCAGCAGCATGAATGACTGACTCCGCCCGTTTCAACGAACCGGAGTGCAAGATAGTCCGTGGGTGTGGCATGAAAGGCAATGCGAACAAATTCCGGCACAAACTCCTTTGCGTGGTGGATGGCTCTCTTTTGATTGACGCCCCACGTGGAGGTTGGCCGGCAGAGGGTGTCGCAGACATAGGCTTGGCACATGGCGCACTCCATTCTTACAGTTAAAAAGTGTTTTTTTGTGGTCGTTCGGTTCCGTTTTCACGTCCCTCCGGTCCTCCGCCTGTCGGTCACCAGCCGCGGCGGTTTTCCAGGTCCATCTTGTTGAGGTCATCCTGGTCATATCCCTCCCACATCTCCTTCTCCGCCTCGGCCAAGTCCGCGCGGCGGTTCTGGAGGATCCAAATCCAGTCGTCCTTCTGTCCCTTGGTCATGTTGGTCAGAAGGCGCGCCTCAATCTCCGCAATGATCTCTCGCAGTTCCTCCGGAGAGCGGACAGGCGAGGGAGGAAGCGGCGGGTGCGCGGGCGTGAAACTCCACTTGTCCGGCAGATTGGCGAGAAGCCCCGCCTTGATTTCGTCCGAGACTCGCACGTTCCCCGCGCCGTAGCGAACCTCGTAGCACTCGCGGCAGTAGCGGTCATCCCACAGCGAATGGGTGCCGCATCCCCGACACGGGTCACTGGACTCTTCGTCGCAAGACGGGCACATGCGACCGCTGTCGTCGCAGGTGCAACGGTACTGCACCGTGCATTCGTCGCACGTGTCCTCAATGAAGGCCCGGTTGCACGGATGGTCGCGCACCGACAGGCAGGTGTGACAATAGTCAGACCCGACAATGGTGGCCCCAATGTCCCCGCATCCCGGGCATGCGCACATGGGGCACTTGCTCTGCGACAGGGCCGTCTCGCGGCTGCAGTTTGGTTCGGTGCAGAAGAAGGTGTGCTTGGCCATGGTGGAGTAGGTTGCAGTGTAGAAGCCGCGGGTGTTGGAGTGCTCAGAGTTGATAGTGAATGCCATGTTGGGTCCACCCTCTATTTATTTGGGGCGAACGGATCCGTTTTGGACGATACAGGGGCAGGGGTGCCAGTCTATCGTCCCTCAAACGTCAGCAGTTTTCATTGGGTTCTTGTTGTGGAGGTTTCTACTTGCCCAGCTTGCCCTTGAGCGCCTTCCAGGCAAACGACGACACCAGCGCGAACACGACGGCGTGCGTCAGGTTCACCGTCATGGTGGAGCCGCCCGGGGGGAGGCGGACCAGCACACCCGGGATCAGGAAATAGAACAGCGCGGCAAGGAAGGCGAGCTTAGCGAACATTTTTGTTTACTCTACCACGAGAAATTTTACGAGGAGGGGGGTTTGGTTCCGAAAAAATCGTGGTATACGTGCTTGAGTTTATCATCCAGCGTATCCAGGAAAACAAAGACGGCGTAGACAAAGATCATCTGCCCACCAAACGACTCCAAGTATCCTTCCAGTCCCTGGCTGACGGGCAGGACGGGGACGAAGGAATGGACCATGTACGTGGTCCAGAATGCGAGAATGACAATGATGGAGATCTCGGAGGCCACATCTAGGAGCTGATAGAGGTTGGATTGCTTCTCCCACTCTGCATCAAACGCAGGAAAGACACGCCACAGGCACCACGACAGCAGCCCACCGAGGAACACGTAGAACACGGCAATACAGACGAGATTGATTGTCAGGTTGAAAACATGACCCTTGACCGAGGGAATGGTGTTGAGACCTACGTTCTTCATTATTTAGAGAGAAGACAAGAGTATAGACTATATGGCAACCGTTCTCCGCACTTGGGGCAAGCACCTGATCCTTGACGCCGCCGGCTGCAGCCCGAAGATGATTGGCTGCCCTACCGTTATCACGAGCTTTGCCAAGGATCTGGTGAAGCGCATTGACATGGTCCCGTATGGCAACCCGCAGGTTGTCATGTTTGGTTCGGGCAACAAGAAGGGCTACACGCTCATTCAGCTGATTGAGACATCCAACATTGCCGCGCACTTTGTGGAGGAGAACAACACCATGTATCTGGATGTCTTCTCCTGCAAGGATTTTGACCCCGACGTGGTCAAGGAGGCGGTTTATGAATATTTTGATGCTCAGAAGTTCAGGTCAAAGCTGATGCTGCGTCAGGCGCCTTCACTCCATGAGGCAGTGACCGTCAGTGGTCCGGGTTCCGTCGGGACAGTCCGTAGCCTTCCTCTGCGCTGAGGGGGCCGTAAAATGCTCCTCAAAATAGCTCATAAACAGAGTGCGGGTAAAAATGCCCACAATGACAAGCATAAAGACAAATGACCAGCTGATCTTGGGTGTCTTCATTTATTCTAGAAGTAGGTTTTCTTCACCCAGTCCCGGTCCTTCTTGAATGTCTTTGAACTTGCCGGCGACCTACGCTTGGTCAGAACGGCAACTGCGTTGAGCTTGCGAAACGTGGACAGCTTTCCATACGCATGCACAGCCTTGGCCAATGCACGACGACGAGTGGATGCCTTATTCGTCGTCTTGTATCCCTTGGATACCAACTCACCTTTCTTCAGCGGACCGATCACATTGCGGTTGCGACCGCCCTTGATTGTGCTATTCAGCTTGGCATCATCCATACGCTCACCGGACTGCATTTATTAATCTACAATATTGTTTCGGTTTGGGCACGTAGAGCATCCCTGCCGCGGGGTGGGTTCCGTCTTCCACATGTACATGAAAAAAACGACAAGTCCGAGAAGGACGAGACCAAGCGCGACCATTTACTTACTTCTCCAGAATAGCTTCGGCACAGTCGGAACACATGAACTCTCCAGTCGTGTCGTAGACTACCTTGTACATGAAGTACTTGTAATCTAGGCTCTTGCAAAAGACGCACTCGTGCTTCTCCTTCTCAAGCTTGAAGATCTTGCAGGTATAGCGCATTCCGTGGTAGCACTCTGGGCAGACGATTTCTTCACACATGCGACATCCCAGCGTCTTGGTGACACCGTAGGACGCGTGGGAAAGCATTTGCGAATCGCAGATTGGACAATTGGGAGTTGCCATGGTCACTACATTGAGGGTGCCTCCCCAATCTAAATCCGTTTTATCGCATGTAAAAAGATTTTTTGGTTTGACTGGTCTGGTTCACGCAAGAGCCTCCAGCCACGGGGCCTGATCCTCTGCTGACACGGCCAGTTCCGTTAGGAACGCACGCGCCCTTGCCACCTTGTCTGCCCCGGGAAGGTCCATGTTCGCAAGATCCGCCATCTTGGACTGGATGACCTCCCCAACGGACACGCGCGGTCGGAACGCATCATCAAATCCCGCCATCACATTCACCAAGCGCGCGATGTGTCCCTCGCAACACATCCCAACGGACTCGGTTGCCTCCTCCCAGAGGCGCGTCTTGAGTTGATTGCGAATCGTTGCTGGCTGTTCCTCAATCAGAGTCCACAGACCCTCTAGAAGTCGGCCATACAGACGATCGCCCACGCGGCGACACGTTGATGTTGAATACCATTGATGTACGTCATTGGCCACAATCATGAACCCTCGCATGGATCCGCGTCGTGCCGCAAAGTCCCGCAGGATCGCGAGACCCACTGAATGTCCATTCGTCTTGACAGCCAGTAACTTCTCCTCGCCCTCGTTGGTCTGCTTGACCACAGGACCGGTGTGAACGTTCTGCCGATCGTTCGCGAGCCGTTGCAGGTCCCCCACACGTGCAGGGGGTCCTGCTGCACCATAGTAGGCTGCGTAATTGGGTGGGTGTGGTCCGGGCGCAGGCGCGTGCATCTCCATGTGCATGGCAATCTGCGCACGCCTGGCATCTAGTTCTGCCGCACGCCTGGCTACTCGCAGGCGATCCTCGCCCTCGCGACGGCCTACGTGCAACTGGCACAGTCGGTCTCCTGCAACCACTTGCCCCGTGCACCAGTGCTCATTTCGACCGGTACCCATGACAAACTCGCACGTCCCCGCGACGTGCTCCGGAAGACGTGCCTTGATTTGTGCGTGGACGCCGCACAGCGTGTTGGGGTGGACGAAAGCCGCGCAGGCGCGAAGGTCGCCCTTCTTGATGAAGTTGCAGATGTGTGCCATTGTTGAAGTTGATGATGATGCCCCAAGTCGGCTTTTCTTGGCTGAACCAAATCCATTTTGGGCGTCCTGTCAAAGTGACTTTAGGGTCTCGTGCGTATCAAGGGCAATGGGTATTCCTTACTATATTGCGTCTCTGTTGCGTACCCACAAGCACATTCAACGGGACACGGGGAACGTCCCTCTGGAATGCGATGCACTGGGGCTGGATTTCAATGCATTCATTCACACCTATTTGAAGCCTGAGAATCCAATCGGCAGTGTCGTGGTCGCGCTCCGCAACTTCCTTCGTGATGTGGCACGAGGCAAGAGGGTTTTGATTGCCTTTGATGGTCTGGTGCCGTATGCCAAGATCGTTCAACAACGCTATCGTCGCATGCGCAGTCCCGAACCTGCGCTTTTTGACAAGAACCAGATCTCACCCGGTACCGAGTTCATGATGGAGTTGGAGGATACTCTGCGGTTCTGCTTCCCCGAGTGTCGTCTGTCGGGGACAGATGAGCCGGGTGAAGGCGAACACAAGATCTTCACGTGGTTGCGGGGCATGCCGCCGGAGGACCGCAAGGATATTTTGATCTACGGAATGGATGCTGACCTAGTACTGATTTCCGTTGCGCAGTCCGATCTGGGTCCTATCAAGTTGGTGCGCGAGAACCGAGATTCGGGTTATTCTACCTTTGACGTATCCGCACTTTGCAAGGTACTGCCCATGAAGCCGGACGATTGGGTGGATATGTGCGTCATGTGCTTTGGAAATGACTTTATGCCGACCATTGCCATGTTTTCGTTGCGGGAGGACGGATATAGCCGGGCCGTTCATTACATGACGAAGCAAACGGTAGAAGCCGCGGCAGATGACGAGTTGAAAGTGCTCACGAAGCGCGCAAAGGAGACCGATCGGCACATTGTGTCTCGTGACGGTCATGCGATTGAAAGCCGTATGGCGATCCATCTCATGGACGGTGTGGTGGATTGGAACAAGGTGGTCTATGCATTTCAAAAGTCGCTGGCTTGGACGCTGCATTATTTCAAGACCTCCGAGGTTCTGGACTGGTGCTGGTATTATCCGTATGCGGAGGCACCGTTACTGTCGGCAATCACGGACACTCCGCGGATCACCGACTTTACGTGGGATCACCCAGTCCCGCCATTTGGGATCCAAGAGCAGCTGGATTTCATTCTGCCGGGTCGGGGCAAGTTCCCGGATGAGTTCTACGAGGAAGGGCGTGATTCTCGTCATCCGTGGATGAAGGCCTATTCGTGGGAGACAGATCCGCTTATCTCTCTGCCTTGGAACCCAATGGCAGAACCGACACGGGTCCGCACTCATCTCCTCACCTGAAACCGACCATTGACAAGACCCATGCGGGGAGCGCTGCGAGTATCCAGCCGAATAAGAGGCGGCTGCTCGGCACCCGGGAGCGCAGCGGCAAGTGCGGGTCCAATCGGCAGAACATCGGCTTCAGGAATGTCAGTCTCAAAGTTATTGTCGTGGCGCTGAAAGTAGTCAATTTCAATCTTAGTCATTTCATTGATTTTCTTGAGGGCCGTAAATCCAGACGCATCCTGCATGGTTCTCCAGAAACGCCGAATGTGATTGAGATACGCAGCACGATACTCACGGGCAGGACGGGTCTTCATATTTGCCCGGAGTTGTTCAAAACAGGCAGCCACACTGGGGTAAATCGGCTTGTTCAGTCTGCGATTTACGGTATTGTGAAGCCGGAAGGTAGCAATCATGAACTCTGCGCGCGAATTCAGCATCTCCGGGTGCAGTCTTCGGTATCCATTGAGAGATTGTCCAAAGTGCTCCCTACAGCTCGGGCAGGTGATTGTGGATTGGAACATATCCAGCCAGGTATAGATCAGAGTTCTCTCGGCCGGAAGAGGTGAATCTGAATAACACGATGCGGCTGAATGGAGGGCCATCCAGCCAAGGGGTCCCCAAATGGACGTCATTACTTTACTTGACGACAATCATTCCTGCTTCCATGCCGCCTTCAAGGATTTCACGTGCAATGTTGGCAGGTGTCTTTGGATTGATATTGATGTTGGACTTTTTCAGGGATGCGCGAACAACACCGTCGTTCATCTCGCTCACGGTCTTCTTGATCGTCTTGCGGCGAGCTTCAGCACCCTTCTTCGTCAGGATCCTCAGCGTCCCCTTGCGAACAGGGGGAGGGCGAGCAGGGTCCTTGACCGGAACAATTCCACCCCCGCCACGAGACCGAGTTCCTTTCATGGCTCCACGAGGATATGTTCTCATTGACTTGTGGTGGACGGGGCGCTTTGCCTCCGGCTCCACGTGATCTACTTTCTGAATTTTGACCCCGGACATCACTTATTCAAAACGGATGAGTTTATTTACAGCGAAGACCCCACCAATAGTTACCATGACGTCCCTCCCTTCGGTCGCTCCTCCCGCGGTACTCGTCAACGAATGGAATGCCGTCCGCGCCTACTTCAGCAATGGTGTCCGCCGCATGGTGGATCATCAGCTCGATTCCTATGAGGACTTTGTTCGCCACAAGATTCCCTTGATCATGCAGTCTACACCGCCCATCACGGTCTGGCATGAGCAAGATGAGGCGCTCAAGAAGTACAAGTATGAGTTCAAGCTGTCCTTTGAGAATGTCTCCTATATCAAGCCCCGTATTCAGGAGGCGACTGGACGTGTGAAGCCGATGCTACCCATGGAGGCTCGTATTCGTAACTTCACCTATGCCGCTCAGATGTATGTGGACATTCGGTTTCTTGTGCGGACCTACAAGGGACCGCTGCTGGATACCTACGATGAGGAGTCGCATGTGTTTGAGGGCATCTCGCTCGGCAAGCTGCCGGTCATGCTGGGATCTAGCCTGTGTCTGCTGAAGGATTACCCCATGAGCCTGGCCGAGTATGGCGAGTGCGCCCACGATCCGCTGGGGTACTTTATCATTCACGGCTCCGAGCGCACGATCCTGTGTCAGGAGAAGGTGGCTGACAATCGCATCATGATCTTTCAGAACAAGAAGTCGGCGTCTAAGCACACGCACTCGGTAGAGATCAAGTCTCTCCACGAGTCCTTTACGATGCCGCCGAAGAAGCTGGAGATCCGCCTGAGCTCCAAGTTCAATGGCTACGGCAACCCGCTGACGGCGTGTGTGCCTCGGTTCCGGGAGGACATTCCAGTGGTGGTGTATTTCCGTGCCCTGGGTGTTCTGACGGATCGTGCCATTACCAACATTGTGTGGGGTTCCGAGGATGATCTTCACGTGGAGCTGTTGGCAGCCTCGTTTCGTGACGCGGCTGAGCTTCGGGTCTTTACGCAGCAGGAGGCGATTCAGTATCTGACGAACCATCTGCAGTATGGCACGAACCAGGAGGACAAGTGTGCCTATGTTCGTCAGCTTCTGAACTCCGAGCTGCTTCCCCACGTGCGGTTTGCCGAGGAGCTGACGACCACGCCTGTTCACAATGCTCGCAAGGCCATGCTCATGGGATCCATGATTCGCCGGCTTCTGCTGACCTACTGTAAGCAAATCCCACTGGACGATCGCGACGCCTATCCGAACAAGCGCGTGGTTACGACGGGTGCCCTGCTGACCCATCTGTTCCGCCAGCTGTTTCAGAAGGTCTGCAATGACACTCGCAATGAGTTTGTTCAGGAGGTCAATAACGATTCGTGGAAGCGCGGCGAGGGCGGACCGCGGCCGATGGATGTTCTGAACGGGAACAACCTGTATAAGATCCTGAAGGTGTCGGCAATTGAGGGCAAGCTGAAGCAGGCCCTGGCCACAGGCAACTTTGCAGTCCAGGGTCTTGGTTCGGCAGCCGCCATGTCCAATGCGACAAAGGTCGGTGTCTCGCAGGTGCTCGCCAGAATGTCGTATGCTGCGACCTTGAGCCATCTGCGCCGTATTCAGACACCGGTGGAGAAGTCAGGCAAGTTGTTGGCGCCTCGTAAGCTTCATGGTACCTCGTGGGGGTTCATGTGTCCGGTGGAGACACCCGAGGGTCATTCGGTCGGTATCGTGAAGAACATGAGCCTGCTGACCTCGATCTCGCAGCACACGCCGTCCACCACGGTTATTCACTATCTTCGCGAGCTGGGCGGTATTCAGTGGATTACCGCGCCTCAGGTCTACGAGGGGACATCCGTGACGGTGAATGGAGTGATTGTTGGCTACACGAAGGATCCGCACAATCTGGTCGTTTCCCTGCGAGCAGCAAAGCAGACGCGCCGTCTTCACCCTCACATCTCGGTGGCCTGGTATACCCTGATGAATGGCGTCTCAGTGGAGACGGATGGCGGTCGCTGCGTCCGGCCAGTGTTCAGGGCAGGAATGTCCCCTCCGGAGGAGACGACTAGTTGGAACGAGTGGTGCAAGTCCAGTATTGACTATATTGATTCGTCTGAGACGGAGACCCTGCGCATTGCCATGAGCCGCAGCGAAATGACGTCGTCGCACACGCATTACGAGATCCATCCCTCTCTGATTGTGGGGCACATGGCATCCACCATTCCTCTGTCCGACCATAACCAGTCGCCTCGTAATACCTATCAGTCGGCCATGGGTAAGCAGGCTATGTGCGTCTATGCTGGGAACTTTGCCAAGCGCCTTGACAAGAATGCCTATGTACTGTGCTCCATTGCTCGTCCGATTGTGGAGACGCGGGCCATGAACATTCTGAAGATGCACGAGATGCCCTTTGGAATGAATGCAATTGTGGCGATTGCCTGTTATGGTGGTTACAATCAGGAGGATTCGGTGATCATGAACAAGTCGGCAGTGGCGCGCGGCTTCTTCCGGGGGCTGTACTATGGTATGTACAAGGATGAGGAGCACCGGAACGTGACCTCGGGTCGAGAGGAGAAGTTCATGAAGCCGCAGAAGCATAATACGCGCAAGTACAAGAACACATCCTATGCCGCTGTGTCCGACAATGGCCTGCCGATCATCAACTCGGTGATCAATGAGAACGATGTCATCATTGGCAAGGTTGTGAATCTGCGCAACGACGCAGCTGGATACGCCTTTCGCGATGCCTCTACGACACACAAGAATTCTGAGCAGTGCCGCATTGACGGAGTGTGGCAGGACAAGAACTCGGATGGCTACCCATTCATCAAGGTCCGCACCGTGTCGGAGCGTATTCCGCAGATTGGCGATAAGGTGTCGTCTCGTCACGGTCAGAAGGGAACCATCGGCATGATGATGGAGGAGGAGGATATGCCCTTCACCTCTACCGGTCTGCGTCCGGATATCATCATGAACCCTCACGCGGTTCCGTCCCGCATGACGATTGCTCAGCTGATGGAGAACATCTTTGGCAAGATCGGTGTTCGCAAGGGGACGCTGGGTGATGGCACGCCGTACTCTCACCTCAAGGTGGAGGACCTGAAGAAGCACATGGTGGATATGGGTATGCATCCCTATGGAAATGAGATCCTGTATAACGGCCAGACGGGCGAGATGATGCAGGCCGAGATCTTCATGGGACCGACCTTCTACCAGCGTCTGAAGCACATGGTGATTGATAAGAAGCATTGTATGACTGATGATCACGATGTATTGACAGTGGCGGGTTGGAAGCCTATTAACGAGGTTACATTGGAGGACAAGGTAGCCACGCTTCAGAATGGGCGTGTTATCTACGAGCACCCCCTTCAGACATTTGAGTACGATCATCAGGGCGAGATGTATGAAGTGGAGGCAGATCAGATCAGCCTAAAGGTGACCCCAAATCATCAGATGTGGGTTGCTAAGTCATACACTCGAAAGCAAGAGTGGAGGTATGGATTCCACGAGGCTGGGGATATTGTGGGAAAGCACGTCAAATATCAGAAGGACGGTGAGTGGACGGTTCCGGCGTACCAATTTGTACTCCCGGGTGTTGGCCCGGTTGATATGGATGCTTGGCTAACATTCTTCGGTGTCTGGATTGGCGACGGGTGGTGTACGGACAGTCGCGTGACAGTTGCGGCAAATAAGCCTCGTGTTAAGGCGGCTCTGGAGGCATGTCTGCCCCGCCTCAATCTCGCCTATCACTACTACCCAGACTCGTGCAAGCTGGACGTTTCGGACAGGAATCTTCGTAACTATATGCGTCCTCTGAGTGTTGGTGCAACGAATAAGCGGCTACCCGAGTGGGTATGGGAGCTGAGTAAGGAACAGTCTCTGACACTTATCAGCGGACTACTTCTTAGTGATGGACACACTGGGGGATCTGGATCTCTATTGTACTCTACGGCATCCACAAAGCTTGCAGATGATATTCAGCGCCTTGCACTTCACGCAGGATGGTCTGCAAATAAGCGCCTTCATACTGCAGCCGGTAGCCCCTACACGATCGGAAATCACTCGGGTGTAACGACGCAAGACTTGTGGCTACTTGCATTCATTCGGGCAAAGAATCGGCCTGCGATGAACCACGGTCACCATAAGACACAGCACGGGCAAAGTGAGCGGATGGTTCCTTTCGATGGTAAGGTCTACTGCTTAGAGGTTCCGGGGCACGTGTTCTATGTCCGGCGCAACGGGAAGCCAGTGTGGACTGGAAACTCGCGTGCCCGCGGTCCGATTGTGAGTCTCACTCGCCAGCCGTGCGAGGGCCGTTCTCGTGATGGCGGTCTGCGTGTGGGTGAGATGGAGCGCGATTGTATGCTGTCACACGGCATCTCGGTGTTTACCAAGGAGCGTCTGATGGATGTGTCCGACCCCTTTAAGACGGGGCTCTGCAAGTCATGCGGCACGCTGGCCGTGGTCAATCCAGTGGAGGGCATCTACTCGTGCGGTGCCTGTGGCAACAAGACGGACTTTGTCATGAAGACCATTCCGTATGCCATGAAGCTCTGGATGCAAGAGTTGGAGGCCATGCACATTACGCCAAAGCTGATCCTTGAGTAGGGTCCTCAGGAACCATCTCTGCCAAACTCTGATTTGAGGACGACTTGGCCAACTTACCCGTCTGACGCCTCGCCTTAATGCATGCATACGCGAAGCCTCCGACAACAATGAGAAACCCAACAATACAACCGACGGCAAGGGGCTCCATTTTTTTAGTTTTCTGCGTTCAGCCTGAAAGTTTGTCTCTACATTAAAACAAAATGACCCCCGCCGGAAACGAAGTTAAGCCCGCACTCGGTGATGATATGGGAGGTGGCCGCCGCCGTCGTGGCCCGACCGCGAAGGCCCTTAAGCGCGTTCTCAAGAGCCACGGTCTTAAGAGCTCGGGGCGCAAGGCGACGCTGCGTGCCCGCGCGAAGAAGGCGCACCTGCTCAGCAAGGCGTAAGGGGTACAAGGATCCTTTGGCGACGTGTAAAATCTGCCTACAAGATAATGCATCACACTACGCGGAGACGTCGGCAGTCAAGACGCAAGGCTCGGGTGGAGAGAGGTGGCGATCTTCCTCCGGGCACAGATGCCAGTGTTCTTAAAAAGGCTTCGGAAAAGCTACGTTCCACACAAGCTCTGCCCGAACGCGATGTGTTTGGACGACTAATCCCGAGCACGCCTTCCTCTCCCGTGACGCCCCCGATGCGCACGGCAGGCACTCGCCGTCGCCGCCGTCGCCGTGGAGGTGCGGGTGTGGAAGACCAGCTTGATAGGTTAGATGAGATCCTCAGTCCGGACTACAGGTACACCAGAAAAGCAAAAGACGAAATGATTGCGCGAGAGGAAGCCCAGCTCCCCGAAGACCAAGAACCAAAATATTCAAAGGGATTATGGGAAGACATTTTTGCAGCACTGCGCGGACGGAACAACATAGGAGAAACCCCGCTGCTCATAGAATTCAAGGAGAATGAGGAATTCCAACTTGCTTGGAATTACATAGACAGTGCACAGCCTCCGAATAACCAGAGGTTCCCCGAGTTCATATTCCGGCTTGTACGGATCCTCAGGGACCTCGTAGCCAAGAAGCGAGCAAGCCTTCCTCGCAGTTCAAAGACATAGGCGTTGAGACCCCCTTAGATAAACTGCTTATATACAACTAAAATGAAGATCATAGATGGCTTTATTTTTTACAATGAACTCAATATGCTCGAGTATAGACTTTCTATTCTCGACGATGTTGTTGACACATTCATTCTCGTTGAGTCTACCCACACATTTGCAGGGAATAAGAAGCCGCTGTTCTTTGAAGACAACAAGGGTCGGTATGCAAAGTGGGCTCACAAGATTATTCATATAGTCGTTGATGACTTTCTTTACGTAGCTCCTGCAATCGACTATTCTAAAAATCAGCAATGGGAGAACGAATACTACCAGCGCAACTGTATCGCCCGGGGATTTGAACGTCTCAACCTAGGGCCACAGGATGTAGTTATGGTTTCAGATTTGGACGAAATTCCAGATCCCGATCTTCTCAAAAAGGTTCGTTCCGATCAAGTTCAGATTACATGCTATGCAATGGGACAAGTGTATCACTGTTACAATCTTAATACGCGGAGCCCAGTGGAATGGACGCTTGCTCGGATTTTTGCCTATCGCAATTACTCTGGGTCCTGCCAGGCTATGCGCGACACTCCGTATCCGGTCGCCCACCAAGCCGGCTGGCACCTGTCGTACTTTGGAGATGCCAGTTTCATTCAAAACAAGATCCTCGAATTTTCTCACCAAGAACTGAATACCGCCGAGTATACTGACCTCAACTACATTCAAACAAAGCTAGACAGTTCGATGAATTTATATGGGCGCGAGGGGCTGGGAATAGCGTATCACAATCTCAAGGTCGCCATTGAAGACAATCCGTATCTCCCTCCAAAGTACCAGACATACCTGGCTGCATTCTACAAGTTGAGGACAGCCGCGTCGCCCTAGCCGATAAAAATAATATTGCGCTCTATCAAACAAACGATATGGGTGGTGGTCTTCTTCAGCTCGTCAGCTATGGTGCGCAGGATATCTACATCTCGGGCTCCCCCCAGATCACGTTCTGGAAGGTCCTGTACAAGCGTCATACCAACTTCGCGATGGAGTCCATTGAGGTGACGTTCAACGGCCAGGCCGACTTCAACAAGCGCGTGACGGCCGTCATCAACCGTAACGCCGACCTGATGTACCGCACGTACCTCCAGGTGGTTCTCCCGGCGGTGGACTTTAACTCGGTCAGCCAGCTCAACCGCTTCCGCTGGCTCAACTACATCGGCCACCGCCTCGTCAAGACGGTGGAGCTCGAGATTGGCGGCCAGCGCATCGACCGCCAGTACGGCGACTGGATGCAGATCTGGACCCAGCTGTCCCAGGATGTGGGCACGATCCAGGCGCTTGACGACATGATCGGCAACACGCACGACCTTGTCCTGATGAAGGACCGCAAGGGCTATGCGCTGGATGCCTCGTGCGCCGGCTCGGAGCTGACGAACACGTGCGCCCCCCGCGCCGGCACGCCGGCCCGCACGCTGTACATCCCGCTCCAGTTCTGGTTCTGCCGCAACCCCGGTCTGGCCATCCCGCTGATCGCGCTCCAGTACCACGAGGTGCGCATCAACGTGGAGTTTGAGCAGTGGATCAACTGCTGCTACTACGAGCTGACGGGCTCGGCCACGGCGCCGACGAGCATCCAGTCGCTGACGGCTGCGTCGCTCTACATCGACTACATCTACCTGGACACGGAGGAGCGTCGCCGCTTTGCCCAGCAGACGCACGAGTACCTGATTGAGCAGCTGCAGTTCACGGGTGCCGAGTCGATCACGTCGTCGTCCAACAAGATCCAGCTGAACTTCAACCACCCGGTGAAGGAGCTGGTGTGGGTCGTCCAGCGCGACTCGTATGTGGACTGCACGCCCCAGCAGACGTTCATCGCGGAGGTGAACGGCATGCAGCCCTTCAACTACACAGATGACTTCTCCACGGAGGGCATCGTGATGGACGTCCTGGCCCGCGGCGGCCTGGGCACTGGCCAGTCGGGCGGCAGCGCGGCCCAGCTCGGCACGGTCCCCACGACGACGGGCGACGGTCCTTCGGGCCCCTACCTCCCGGGCGTTGGCATCTCCACGGGCCCCTCGCTGGGTGGTGCGTCGTGGCTCGACACGGGTGTCACCTCGCTCGCGACGGCGCAGCAGGAGCAGGGCATCGTGTTCGAGGACACGACGAACTACCTCCTCGCCAAGGTCATCCTCTCCTCGGGTGTCCGCTGCGAGGGCAAGAACCCGGTGGAGGTTGCCAAGCTGCAGCTCAACGGCCAGGACCGCTTCACGGAGCGCGAGGGCCGCTACTTCTCCCGCGTGCAGCCGTACCAGCACCACACCCGCACGCCGACCCAGGGCATCAACGTGTACTCGTTTGCCCTGAAGCCGGAGGAGCACCAGCCGTCTGGCACGTGCAACTTCTCGCGCATCGACAAGGCGACGCTCCAGCTGACGGTCTCCGTGAACACGGTCCGCTCGGGCCGCACGGCCCAGGTGCGCGTGTATGCGGTGAACTACAACGTGCTGCGCGTCATGTCCGGCATGGGTGGCCTGGCGTACAGCAACTAGACGTCCCAAAAGGGTCCTCCCTGTACAGCCGAGATCTCCACACAAGAAATCAGCCAAGAAATCAAAAACAAAATGAGCACGGAAATCCGTGTTGATTTTGATTGTTGTTATCGAACATAAATGGAGTTCATTGATACGCTTCGTAGCAATGCATATTCGGCCCTTGACGTAACCGATCACACAGTTGATATCTCGGGGTGGATGGATCCCGACTTTTCCACAGTGGTTGCGTCGCTGGTAGCCACTCGGTCAAGGACAGATCGCCTCGTTATTATTGAAGTCGGATCATGGAAGGGATTGTCTGCATCTACGTTTGCAGGTACGCTGAAGAGCAATGGATTCACAAACTTTACAATCCTCTGCATTGATACGTGGCTGGGCGCCCCTGAGTTCTGGACATGGGGACTGAACGATCCTGAGCGCGGTGGATCCTTGAACATGGTCAACGGATGGCCCACCGTTTTCAATACATTCACAAAGAATATGAAAAAGCTCGGACACGACGACGTTGTTGTACCTCTGCCACTGTCAAGTATGCAAGCAGCAGATGTATTGGCGTACCAAAAGATAGCTGCCGATATTGTCTACATTGATGCCGCTCACGAATACGAGCCGGTGAAACAAGACATAAAGGCATACTGGCCACTCGTGAAACCCGGTGGGACACTGATGGGCGATGATTACTCGGATGGTTGGCCGGGTGTAAAACAGGCGGTCAATGAATTGATTGAGCAACCGTCTATCCGCGGTGTTATTTGGAGTGCGTGTAAGAAAGAATGAACTCATAGCAGATTGGACCGGACTAGATCTTTATGGGGGATCGATGGGTCAAATATATATGGCCACATCCTTTCAATCGTCCACGGACAGACTAAACACCCGTTTAGACCACCCCCGTCAAATTCTATCATGACTTCGCGAATGGTCTCGTAGAACGACTTGGGTCTGCACAGAATGTTCTGTTTAGGAACTATGTATTGGGCGCCGCCTGAGAACATGAATGTATCGGGTGGTTCCGATGAAAACAACGCCTGGAATGAAGCTGTTGTCCGAAGACCATGTACATTGGCTCCTTCGGCGTATACCCCTCCTAGGAATTGAACACTTGAATCCCGGCGATCGACAGATTCATTTACAAACGCTATCGTCCCAATCGATAAATGGTCGAAGGGCTTACCTTGGAGAAAGACCACGTGGTCTGGAAGTCTGTCATAGTGTTCCAGTATAAACTGCAGGTACGTTTCTGCCTCCCGTCCTACATTTGGCACATCCTTGCTTTTGTCATAGATCGTGGTGGGGCATTTCAGCTCATCAACCCAGGAGATATCCTCCTTGTATTTTGCGACTACCGCTACAACAGAGACCATAACGCGTTACCTATACTGGATATTACTCTTCGGATCTATAAATGGACGAACTCGGGTTCATTCTTACTCGCCATGTTACGTCAGAAGACACAAATCGGTATTGGCTTGAGTGTTGTCGGTGCATTCGGCTGTTCTACCCCACCACTCCGATTGTCGTGATTGACGATGCAAGTGACCCGGCATTTGTACGAGGTGACATTCCGACAAGCTGCACGGTGGTTGCATCCGAGTACCCCAAACGAGGCGAGCTGCTTCCGTATCTCTATCTGAAGAAGCACCGGTGCTTCAAGAAGGCAGTTATTCTTCACGACTCGGTGTTTATCACTGCGCCGATTCCCACGGATACAGTTACGGATGTGAAGTTTCTGTGGCATTTCCATCCTGGCTGGCACAGCCCAGCTATTCCCGAGCTCGCTGTGGTTTTCCCGGAGGTTAACTTGATTGCGGATCTCTTTCATGCTGGACGTTGGTTTGGATGTTTCGGAGTACAGAGTGTGATTACTCTTGCGTTTTTGGATACTCTTCCGTTGGAGCTCCTGGTAGATCACGTTTTTAACCGTGATCGTCGGTGCGGACTTGAGAGGGTCTTTGCCTTGCTCTGCCATCTGAGACGCCCCAGCATCGCTGATGATCCTTCGCTGTTCGGGGATATTCATTCGCAGGTTCGGGGGTGGGGATATACATTCCAAGAGTATCAGCGCCATCCGCCGGGTGTGCCTGTGAAGGTATGGACAGGTCGTTAAATATATGGAAATCTTCAGGGCCCTATCAACAAGAATGCTGTCTCTTATCAATAACGCTCTCACCGACAAGAATACCGACCATTCCTACATTGAAACCTATGAGACTCTGTTCGGCCGCCTTCGGACCTCCGCCACGCGTGTCATGGAGATCGGCATCTACGACGGAGGCAGCATTGCTCTGTGGTCCGACTACTTCACCAATGCATCAATCTACGGACTTGATCTTGCTCCTCTCCGCCCAGCTTCTACATTTCTGAACGGATACCCTCGGGTCAATCTCAAGACGCAGGTGGATGCATATTCTCCCACCACACTTTCCTGGTGGAAGGGCATGCAGTTTGATGTAATTGTAGATGATGGTCCGCACACGCTGGAGAGCATGAAGGTATGTGTCTCCTCGTATTCCAAGTTCCTGACGGAGACAGGTGTTCTGGTCGTGGAAGATATTCAGAACATCAGCTGGATTGAGGAGCTTCGGGCGGCAACACCAGATGAACTGAAGCCTTTCATCAAGGTCTTTGATCTTCGATCTGTGAAGGGTCGGTATGATGACATTCTTTTTGTCATTGACAAGCATCCGCGTCTGTCATCCGAGTAACCAGCTCGCGGAAGGAGATCTTCGGCCGCCAACCAAGAACAGTCCGCGACTTTGTCGGGTCACCCACTAGGACATCCACCTCAGCCGGACGGTAGAACTTTGGGTTGATCCGCACAACAATTCGCCCCGTTTCATCCCTTCCAACCTCATCCGCGCCGGTCCCGGACCATGTGACATTGTGACCTGCAATCGTGAATGCAAGCTCCACAAACTCGCGGACAGAGTGCGTCTCTCCCGTGGCCAATACAAAATCATCCGGAACGTCTTGCTGAAGCATCAGCCACATTCCGTATACATAATCCTTTGCATGTCCCCAGTCGCGCTTAGCATCCATGTTCCCAATCTCTAGCGTGAAGGTGGGATCCGAATAGATCTTGGCGATGGACGTTGTCACCTTGCGAGTGAGAAAGTCCTCGCCTCGGCGCTCAGACTCGTGATTGAACAGAATTCCACTGCAGGCAAACAGTCCGTAGCTCTCCCGGTAGTTCTTGACAATCCAGTGAGCGTACAGCTTGGCCACTCCGTAGGGGCTCCGGGGATAGAAAGGCGTGGTCTCGGTCTGCGGTGTCTCCTGAACCTTGCCAAAGAGCTCCGACGTGGATGCCTGATAGAACCGCGTCTTGTCAGTCAACTTTTGCTGACGGATCACCTCTAGAATGCGCAGAGGCCCAATCCCATCCACATTTGCCGTATACTCGGGCTGAGAGAATGATGTTCCCACATGGGACTGAGCAGCAAGATTGTAGACCTCAATGTGTTCTGCGGAGTGGAGCCCAGCAAAGACGTTAGCAATGGATGCGGAATCGGTGAGATCGGCCTGCTCGAGCGTGAGATTAGGGTGAGACAGAAGATGGCCGATGCGACTAGTGTTCGGCGTGGAGGATCTGCGCGTCAGACCAACGACTGTATAGTTCTTTTCAAGAAGGAGCTCGGCAAGGTAAGATCCATCTTGACCCGTGATGCCGGTGATTACGGCGGTGCGGTTCATTATCCGATATTGCTGCCATTATGAAGATAGGTTTCTTGACTGAACAAACATAATGTCGTATTTATGCAGTGTTTTTCCAATACTGTACCCGCGTTCGCTCATGAAGGAGACCAATTCGTCCTTGTCAAGGTGAAGGAATTCAATTTGGAGGTTTGCTATAGAATACCGCTGGAAATCAATGCTTTTTAGAACTTCAAAATCTATACCTTCTACATCTAGAAATAGGTAGTCAATGTGCTTGATCCCATACGTATCAAACAGCTGCGTCAGTGTTTTGCAGGGGACGACGAATGAACGCAATTCGTCGGGAGTATATCCGTGCTTTATGAGATGATCTTGTACGATTGAAGTCACTTCATAGCTGCGCGTGGGCCCTGTCATAGGTCCATCACGATCGGCAAAGTAAAGCGTTGCTGTTTCCATTGGCATTGGCGTGATTGCCACATTTTCAAACGCAACATTCGCAATTCCAGCATAGCTCTTCTTGATCTCCGCATTGTGAATTGTAAACGGTTCCACGAGCAATACGAATGATGGTCTGATTCGCATGCACAAGTCGCGTACATGATCATTGCCGGTATTGGTTCCTATCTGAATAACAATGGTCATTTGTAGTAGTTGCGGATGTTAAATGACATTCCTTTTACGATTGGCTCATAGTATGGATCTGTCCAATTTGTGACAATGCAGACAGGAAGGGTCTGATAAAAGTGGTTGAGGGGGCCACTCAGAACAACTGGAATAGCACCGCACAGAATAGATTCGTAGAGCCGATGCGTATCATGACCGGTTCCTTCTGGACATACTACAAATTTGGAACGGCATAGGTCGTCAAAGTACTCGGGCATGCTACGGTTAGACGCGATGAATACGCGAGGATCATCTGCAAGTGCGCGAATGCATTCTGTACGCAACGTATGCCTTCGCTGGCCTGGAGTTCCAAGCGTTAGGTTTAGATAGACTTCAATGGTTCGTTCCATCGTGGGCGGCGAGAATGACGATGCGAATTTAACTGCGCCGTCGCCGAAGCCCAGTGGAATCGTGGTCAATTGCTGATGGCGAATAGATGTATTGATCGCATAAATATGAAGTGCATGGGGGAGAAGCAGACGAAGCCTCCGTGCATCAAAACTCAAATCCGAGTTATGAACGATGAACACAAACCGTCTATGCTTTGCAAGGATAGAGGATGTCTTTTGTTTCACAAACTGATCAAGTAGATCCCCGTTTATGAATACACAATCGCCAGTTGTGGATTTACTTGATGAAAATGGCTTATCGGAATACCTGTTATCGTATATCCACGTTGCAGCATCTGCAAATGCCCGACCAGATATCATTGTTACTTTAGGAGAGTTTGCGTTGCTGCACTCTGGCGATCTATGTGAATTTGACGCACATCTGCGGCGGGGTACAGAATACTATCCCGGTTTCTCGTCATGAATCCATTCTTGCATTTTGCCTCGCGACTTGTGAGATATCTACGAACCTCAGAAGGCATCGCCTTCCTCGTGGATCCCCAGTGCTGAGGAGAATACACCTCTACAGGAACAAACCCCGTTCTCCATTGTTTTTGAACCCAGGCGCGTGAGAATAGGTCATGCTCGTCATTGCCGAGGACATAGTGTTCTTCGTCAAGATATCCAAGCGCTTCCACCATGCTACGCCGTAGAACAAGCGGTCCTCTGTTCACGGTGTGTGACAAGACAACGCGATTGAAGCACTCAAATGAATTGAGCGTGTGGGGATTGTCGGTTGCCGTGCCCAGCTTTCCGATATTGTGCGAAGGTGACCTACTATTTAGTCCATGGCAACAGCGGCCACTTACCGCAATCAAGTCCTCAAATATCACAAGCGGAGTCGCCAACGTTATGTTATACCCTAGTGTGATGATCTGCATATCGGCTTGAATTTCAACAATGAACTCTCCACGAGAGAGAATGAACCCCTGGTTGTCACACGAAGTCTCAAATATGCCAAATGGGTTCTCGTGAACATAAATCTTCACGAGAGAACTCGGTCGGTTGAGTCTGCCTATCCAGTCAAGGACTTCTTGCTTTGAAGAATCGGTGCATCCGTCAAGAATGAGGATCATCTCGTAAGTGCCAAGCGTGTGCATAATCATACTTGAAAGGACGCGCGAGATGACACCTGCTTGGTTATGAATGGGCACAACAATACTGAAGGTTGGATTGGTGTCCGAAAAAGTCTGATCGTACAATACTATCGGATCGCTATCCCATTGGCGCTCGGGACGATGAATAAGTTTGTCGCGGTAGGTTTCGTATACACTCATTGCATATAATAAGGAAATGGAATGAGTAGGCCCGACGCAATTGTTTTTCAACTGAACAGCGGAATGAACAATGGCGGGGGGTTCTTCTCTGTCTTCTTTTTCATGTGCAATGCATACCTACACGCAGCATCGCTAGGTATACCGTTTTACATTGAACACGTAGGATGGCCCTACACGTTCCGCGATGGATGGCATGACTACTTTACATCCCTGAAGCTCCGGCCTGGATTTCCGATGTATAGAAATATTCTTCGATCGACACACATGGCCAATGGTATTCATCCGCACTTTAGAATGCTTGACTACTCATTGTGTATTCAGAGCTTATTTGCTCTGCGTCCAGGGATCAAGGAACGAATCAACACCATAAAACGCCAGATTGGTTCGGAATACACAGCGGTTTTCGTTCGTCGAGGGGACAAAGCCAGAGAAGTAGCGAATACACCGTTTGCTAGCATTCTTGCCATGATTCCGTACGAGCCTTCTACTGTATTCTTTGTTCAGTCGGATGACTATACTGTCGTGGAAGAAGCAAGGGCGTCCTTACCTGCAAATCGAATCGTCTCAACGGTTTCTGCAAATAAGAGAGGGTCTTATCACTCTCGTCAATTTTTACACGAGGACGCACAAAACAAGCACAAGGACTCTATTGTTCCGCTGGAGTCAAAGACGAAGCAACAGGTATATGATGAGACGACCGAAATGCTCGTTGGGTTAGGAGTGTGTATCACTGCGTCGTCGTGTTGGACAGACGTTACGTCAAATGTTGGTCGTTTTCTGAAGCTAGCGAATCCGTCTATCCATACGTATCCCATTGACAGTCCACTAGATCTCAACAAAAAAGCCCACCCCGCATTTGGGATCTAAGGATGATCCCATGTGGTAAAATAACGCGGCCTATTTTGATCGTCGTGGGCGATTATAGGTCCCTTGACAATAGACAAGTGGTAGGAAATTAACTCTGCGCATGTCTGATCGTGGCGATGCCCTCTAACGCGCGGGTCCTTGCTCTCGGTCTGATTGTCATTTTTCCAATTACCCTTGAATATACCAGCCTGTGCCGCGCCGATCCACATGGACAAGAAATCGTGTGCGATCTTTGATCTAAAGTCAAACCCTATACACTGTGCATATATAGATTCAATGTGCATGGATTGCTCGCGAGTCACGTTAAAGTATTCAAGTGCTCTATCATTCGCCCATTCTCCGCACATCCACCCATCCTTCTGCAGGTAGACTCCCCTTGATACAATTTCATCTACGAACGCATCCAATGACCTGACGGCACGCAAACAGCTATCGCACCAAATGACAATGTCGTATCCCTTCATGCGGACGGCATTTATCGCATACGATTTGAATGCGTACGGTGCGTCCCTATGTTTGGGTGCGCCAACCTCCGACTCATCGTGAAAGACAAACATTGGTATAAACGGATTGAACCTCTCCATGCTCTTGACAAGCTTCCTTTCAATTCCCATGTAAGGCCCGCTTGCAAATGTAACTAGAGCGACCCTGCCGCGCCGGATGGATTTCACGACCGACATTATATATTCCCTGCGAATAACAAATGAAGATTGGATCTCGCGCCCAAGTCATGCATGGAACGGCTCACCACACGAGCGGCGGACTGACAAAGGCGGACCTGAAGATGAACAAGTGGGGCCGCATTGTCTCGCGCAAGAAGTCGGCTCGCATGGCGCACGGAAAAACCCGCCGCAATAAGTAATGCGGTTGCTCTCTTTGTTGGCCGCGGCGACATGGGTGGATTTTGTGGTCATGGTGATCACCAAGGTTGCCCCTGGCCAGCACCTCTCCTTTCTCCCGCCCACAGGGTCTCTGAAGCTTTGGTATGACAAGTTTGGAGTGGCCGCTGTAGCCGCAGATGTCTTTAGTCTGATGCTGGGCGTGTTGCTGGCTACTCTGCTGTTTCCGGGTGCCTACGGTGTGGCCCTGGTGTTTGGAGCTATCTTTGTTCAGCTTCTTCACGACCTCTTCTTTTACTTTGCCGTGATCCGCGCTCTGCCGCAGGGGCAGAACAGTATGATTGATGTCTTCAAGACCTACGCAGACGAAGGCGGATGGACCATTCTGCTGGCCGATGCGCTCATGATCACGTCCACTGTTCTGCTGGCGGAGCTCTATGATCTGATCATGCCTTACCGCGTGATTGCGCTCAAGGCGATCTTGGGCATGTATGCGCTAATTTATATCACTTACACTAAGTAATGGGCGGCGGATTATTTGGAACACACCTCACACTTAACCCAAAGTGTCTCGTGTTTTCCCTGTTTGTCTTGGTGGTCTATTGGATGCCGCATTTTAAGGCTTGGGAGCACCGAGTATTGATGGCCTTTCTGCTGGCTTGTGTTGCCTATGTGCTGCTTGCCTGGTATGACATGATCTTTGATTGCAAGGATCGTCTCAAGCCCACCTTTCTTGGATGGATGTGGGGCTGGGCCAAGCCACCAGAGTACATGAAGGCCTTTCTGGAGTTGCCGGAGAAGGAACAGAAGGTTGTGCGCACAGTGGACATTGTCGTTCTGATTGGAGTGCTGGTCTTGTTCGTGCTTCCTTTTCTTGCGAGGAAGTAATGGCAAAGGGGGGCGACTTTGTTGATGTCTTGATCAAGTCGGTGAACTGGAAGGTTGGAAACTTTGATATGCTTCCAATCATCTTTGGAACCGTGATGGCTCTCATGGACATCTTCATGATGGGTGCTCTGAAGATGGTGAGCACAAAGACCCTCCCCTATTCTGTAGGATTCCCTGCTGCGACAGTTGTATATGCGTTCCAGCCGTTTCTGTTCCTGAAGGCGCTCACTCATGCAGACATGACGGTCGTGAATCTGATCTGGAATCTGATGAGTGACATTATCGTGACCCTGAGCGGAGTGCTCATCTTTGGCGAGAGCATCAAGGGTCTTCGCTGGCTGGCCATTGGTATGAGCGTATTCTCTCTGTGCTTGCTGGCCTACACAGATGAATAATCTAGGCAAAACATAATGAGTGTCTACGTGGTTGAGGAGGGAGAGGACCTTGCCTCCGTTGCATACCGGACATTTGATCAAGCCAAGGCATATATCACTGCACGGGCCGGAGAGGAAGGATGGGAGATCATTGATGACTATGATAAGCCGGAGCCCGATTTTACGGAGGACAATGCCAACCGCTACGGACCTCGGCGTGCGAGACCCGCAGAGCGGCCTATCGGGAAGACCTTCATTTGGGGCCGCGGAGACGAGGGTGAGGTCCATATCACCATTCACAAGTTAACACTGAAGGACGATGCCGAGGATCCGGCGGGACCTGATGGAGGACGTCGCGGTGGTCGTCGCAAGACCCTCAAGCAGCGTCTCGCAGCTGCCAAGAAGAAGTGTTACCCCGGATACGAGGTGTATGATTACAGGATGAACAGCAAGGGGGAGTTCTTTAACTGCCTTCCGGCTGGACTGAAACGTCGCCGCACACGTCGCCGCGCGTAGAAGAACTTAGACACCGAGCCTCAATCATACATAAATGAGCTCCGACGACCTTGTGATTGCCAAGACAGTCCAGACGTCGCCCATCCGCACCCTCGCCGAGGGCCTGAAGTCCATGCTGGTGGAAATGAGCCTTGTTTTTGATAAGGATGGTATCCGCATGATTGCCATGGACAATTCGCGCACCGTGCTGACGCATATGCGGCTGTACGCGAATAAGTTTGAGCAATACGAGTACAACAACAAAGCCCCCAAGCTCAGTGTGGGACTGAACACGGATCACTTTTACCGTATTGTGAAGACGGTGACGAACGACGATACGATCACGTTTTCCGTGTCCAAAGCCGAGTCCAATCACCTGACCATCACGATTGAGAATGGCGAAAAGGGGCGTCGTATCAAGTATCGCCTGAATCTGCTGGATTGTGATGAGTCGGACATCACAATGCCGGAGACGGTGTTTTCGGCGCGCGTTACAATGCCCTCGCTGGACTTTCAGAAGATCTGTCGCGATATGACCCTGCTGTCGGCAAAGACGGTGGATATCAAGAATGTGGGCAATACGCTGACCTTTTCTTGCAAGGGGCCGTTTGCTTCGCAGACCGTGACGATGGGTGATGCAGCGTCGGAAATGTCAGTGAGCAAGAATGAGTCCACGGAGATTGTGAGTGGCTCGTTCTCTCTGCCGCACCTGGTTCTCTTTACCAAGTGCTCCAACCTCTCCAACAACCTGGAGGTCCATATGAAGAATGATTGGTTCATCATGATCCGCTACGTGATTGCCAACCTGGGTGATATCAAGCTGTGCCTGATGCCGCTGCCGGCCTCGACTACGTAAAAAGAGTTGTCGGCATCATACATAATGTATGAAACAACAGACCTATTTGTTGCTGTATCGGTCTCTACGTTAAGCGCATACATGATCTATGCTATTTGGTGGCAGAGTGTGGAGTGTATGTGTTTGTGATTTAGCGGTAACGCCAGTGCCAGCGACTGTTGTGACCAATCGTTCCACATGTGCGACAGTGGGGAGCAACACTCTCTAGCCAAGCAATCGTGGCATCCCTCCGAGCAACCCTTGCTGTGAGGCCCTGAACATTATTCTCAAGATCCAGGACCCGTTCGTTAAGCGCATCGCGCTCGGCCTCAAGCTCCTCAATATAAAGCCGCTGATCTGCGATCTTCTTGTCCTTTGACCTAGTTTCATATGCGTGATCTTGCTGAATCTGCTGAAGTGCGTTATGTGCGTCTGCAATTCGGCGATGAATGTCCATGGTAAAAACTTGAATATTTGGTTGACCGATATCTATTTTGCCGAACTACATCTACTTAGGCCTCGTGTTATGCGCCTTGTACACAATATCGTCGGTGGACTTCATCTTGAGGGTCGGAGCAAAGAGCTTCTTGTCCGTAATGTTGGTCGTGGTATTCCAGATCTTAATGATATGAAACTGTCCCTTGGGTGACACGGAGACACCCACGATCGCTTCCTTGTAATTGACTAGAAAGTCACTCACAAAGCAGTGAGCCATGGCGTCAATGAACACCTCGCAGGTGTCCTTGGCATCCACCTTCTTTGACCAAGCACCTCCGCGGATGTGCTCGGGTGCCTCCCACAGAGGGCGGTATCCCTCTCGCATGAGAAAGAACATGCCTGACTCCCAAGCATCCTTGGAAATGGCATCAATCACGGTCCAGAAATCTGCAGGAGTGGAGAGAGTGGCGATATTGGTGTAGGATGCCTCCGAGTAGTTGTTGTCGTTGGGATCATGGTACCAGAGGATCCACGTCATGGGCATAGGAGTTGTGTCAGACATCTTCGCCACTCTATCTTTATTGCGGGGTGTTAATCCGTTTTGTCATACGCGCTACTTGCCATACAACTTTCGGATGGGGAGCGTGACCTTTTTGTAGCGAACAGCATCCGCAAACTGAAACTTTGTGTAGGCAGGTGCAAAGATAATCACCTCATTCCGAAAGATGGTTAGGCTCTCGTCGTCTGGCACAATGTGGCCGGCCAACCGGAGGGCATCCTTGTAGGTCTTGATCTGCTTGAACTTGGAGGCCGGAATTGTCTTGATGCCGATTGTCATCATGGGTTGGTCTACACTAAAACATGCCCCCATTGGTAGAAAACGGATACGATTGTCTAAACAGAATAGAAGAGCAGAATGGACGTCGCCACTCTCTATTCTCTTCGCACGAACTCCCGTCCTCCTCTCGCAGATGCCATCCGCACCATCATCTCCACCCTCAAGATTTCCTTCAAGCCGTCCTTCCGGCGCCAGGTCATTCGCCGAGCTCCAGCGGAGGAGGCTTCCAACTGGCGCGAGTTGGCGCTTCTTGCTGTTCATCGCAAGGTTCGGGAGAAGGATGACGCGGACTACGATGCAGTCAATGCCTTCCTGAACAAGCTGACCAAGCAGACCTATGACAAGATGATGGTCTCCATAATGGAGAAGCTGGATAGTCGCGATTCCATGTTCCGCCTGCGGGTCACGACGCTGCTGTTTGACCGAGGCATTCAGCAGACCTTCTATGCGCCGCTGATGGCCGATGCCTACAAGGACATTGCGTCGGCGTATCCAGATGCTCGGCAGGATCTCATGGTGCAGGTCATGATGTTTGATACGCTGTATGCAGATACGAATGTGACCATTGTTCCCCACCACACGGATGCGGGATATACGGATGCGATTATTGCTTGGACCAAGCAGAAGGAGAAGAAGAGAACCTTTGCAGTATATGTGGCTGAGCTCTTTGCTCGGGGACTGCTTCCGCCGGAGGTGATGTCGGCCTTTGTCAAGACCATTATGGACGATCTCAAGGAGTGCGTTCGTCACCAAAAGACACCGGCAGGCGAGGAGCACGTGGATGCTCTGGTTCGGTTCGTGTTTGCAGTGGCAGCCAAGGTTCCGGAGGTGAAGGATCCCGTGCGACGCATCCTTGCCATTCCGAAGGCCGAGACACCGTGCCTGAACATGAAGTCACGGTTCAAGCTTGATGATTCTCTCAAGCTATAACCCGTGAAAAATGGATTATCTTCCTCACTTTGTTTTATAAAGTGTATACAATGGCCGACTTCCCCGACGTAGGCTTCTGTTATGCGACGGAGAATGGGTATCTTGGGCGACTGCAATCAAAGAGACTTGAGACAAATATGCTCATTGGAACATTTCAACTGGGAACCGAGACAAAGGATGTTGAGTTGGGCGCATTCCCCTATCTGGGTGTTACTCAAGTCTTGTGTCAGGATGCATATGTTCCCGAGCCTGAGCCGGCGCCAGTTGCAATGGATACGGACGAGTTTGGCGGCAAGCGTCGGCGTCGTCGGACACCTCGCGGTAGAAAGAGTCGCAGGAAGTCCTTGCGTCAAAGAAAATGAGTGCCGTCCCCTCTGCCACTGTTATGGCCGCTGCTGCCAAGATTGCGATTGAGAATGACAAGCCCATCTACCTTGACTACTACAATGACAGCGTGGAGAAGAAGTGCTGCATCGGCGTGCAGGACACCACCAAATTTTTAGTCAAGTCCGACACGGAGTACACCTCGCCCATTGAGAGCATCGCCCGTATCAAGGAGGAGAAGGTGTTCATCGTGGCCACGGAGAATAGCATCTACATCGTCTCTGCCGATATCCCTGTTAAACGGATCGTGGGATCTAGTGACAAGGCCGAGTAATGTCAGCACCCCTTTCTCCACAGTCGCCGGTTGGCTCCTTTCCTCCGCCCCACCGTATATTATATGAATGTTTGAATGACCGAGAGACCAAGACACTTTGGGATGCGTATAAGACCAAATACGGAGACCAGTGTGAGTTTGAAGAAGTAGACGCCGCCGTTTCCAATTCAATTGACGATTTTGCCAAGTGGTTCGCCCAGTGGATTGCCTTTGCTCCTGCGCAGAGATCCACGCGTGTCCGCATTCTGCTGATTTGGCACGCCCATTTTTTGAGCTTGGCCTGTCAGCAGATGCTTCGTCGTTCCCTGGAACAGCGCTCATTCCGCTGTCGCGTGTGGTTTCATATTGAGGAGGCTCTTTTGCAATCGGCCATTGTCAGCCGCTGCATTGTGACCACATTGCCTCGGTATGTTCATTACCCAAAGATTGATGGCGTGGTGGATTCGGCCTTGTGGGACGACCCGCGGGCGCTTGAAATGGAATTAGAACGGAGGAACAAGTAAGAGGCATGCGCGTATTCACAGATGGATCTTGTACTGGAAATGGTCGCAAGGGTGCAAAGGCAGGATACGCGGCTTGGTTTCCGGATCACCCCTCCTGGTCATCGGCCCACCGAGTTCCTGACGACCAGGATCAGACAAACAACCGCGCCGAACTCTCGGCCATTCTTCTTGCCGTCAAGACCCTTGAGGACCGCGGCGAGATTGACTGCGACCTCGTGATCTATTCCGATTCCGAGTATTCCATTAATTGCCTGACCTCCTGGCTTACGGGCTGGATGAACCGGGGTTGGAAGACGGCGGCTGGCAAGGATGTTCTTCACCAGGACCTCATCAAGGAAACGACGGCTATCCTGTCCAAGTTCAAGTCGCATCGGTTCGTTCACGTCAAGGCACACACGGGTGGTCTGGATGAGCTATCCAAGCAGAATGCAGTAGTGGACAAGATGGCGCAGGATATTGTGAATGGCGTTGTGTCCAAGCCCGAGATCCCGGTGGTGGTGGATGAACTGTTTCCTGGCTGCCCTCTGCGGATCATGGGTGGTCCTACGCAGCAGAAGGATATTGTGGCCTGGGTTCGGTCTTCAATTGACACATTGGACAAGGAGTTGATTGACAAGCACTTGTACAAGGCGTTTGTGGAACTGTGTAAGGCCCGTGACGTAAATCTGACCAAACAGATCATCTCCAAGACCCCAGTGATCCGCGCCGAGCGGGGTCATTTACAAATAGATATTGTAGATAAAGTAGAATGAGTGTCGAAGCCTTTCATTTCTGGTCTCCGACTTGCACCCCGTGTGCCGTGATCAAGCCTGCACTTGAGGACCTGAAGGAGGAGTTTCCAGATGTCAAGTGGACGTCTGTGAATACCCACGTTGACCTGAAGGGACTGGGGAAGAAGATGGGCATTGAGGTTGTGCCGACAATCGTGGTTTTCAAGAATGGTGCCGAGGTGGGTCGTCACTCGGGAACGAACATGATCATGTACTATACGCTGATCAGGAAGGCGCGGTCGTAGCAGCCTGAATGAAGGACATCGGGATCGGGCGCCCATCCGGTCCAACAATGTACGCCTTGCCAGACGCATCCACGTAGCTACCATCGGCCTGCTTCGTCAGCGAGGTCAGACTGGGACCCTGCGGGAGAATGGCCGACGGGAGGCGCGTGGGAATACTGGACTGCACAATGCCGTATCCGGTTCCTCCAATGATAAATCCTTCTGCGAGGGCAATGAAGGTCTTGACAAAGAAGCTATTTTGCATATTGTCACACGATGCCAGCTGCATGGCCTGAAGACCAAAGAACAGAATGAAGGCGATCCAGGTCAGGATAGTGTCCATCGGATCACGGTTGATCATGAGATCCAGAAGGTAATACCAAAAGACAGTTGCGGTGACAACAAGCCCCTGAGGAGCGTACTCGCTCTTGAGGAGTTCAAATCCCTTGACTTCGCATCCATCCCACTGGCTCATGCCACCACCTTTGGCGACAGCAGCCACAGCACGACGCGTATTGTAGATTGCAAGCAGATCCGTAAACACAATGTTCAGTCCATCCAGTCCCTTACCCAGGGCCCAGTTGATGGGAATGGAGCAGATGCCTACGAGACTGGGAATAGAGTACGCACCCTGCATGGTGAAAATATCGGCAAGGACGCCGAATAAGATGAGAATGTGGGGAAGAAACGTGATTGAGTCTGTGAGCAGACTGCCAAACCCGGCAGGCATTCCGGGTGTACCGGTGCTCGGTTTCAGTGCGTACAGCGTGCCCACGACAGAGATGATGGAGACAAGCAGTGCCACGATGAGCACACCCCACCACGGGACATCCTTCGGCGGTGGCAGTTGTGTTGTTGGCGGAGGAGCGATTGTTGGCGGCGGCGTCGGCATCTTGTTACTTCGTGATACTTGTTTTGTTTGCTAGAGACAATGGGGGCCGAAGACTTGGAACTAAGCGTTGCAAAGGCCCGTACTGCAGGGGCAGTTACGATCGCACTAGCCGACAACACATCAACTGCAGCAACCATGACGAAGAAGGGATTTGATACAAAGACAGTATGGGATCCATCAAACGACGAAAGTCAGCGTCTCAATCGGGCTACGCATGGTGGATTAACAAGGGTATTTTTGAAGCCATCTATCCCGTTTTCATTGGGCCTCACATTGCCGATAGGAAAACCTCCGTTCCCATATCCCATTGCAAATGGTGGCATCAACCGCATGAGTATCTACTATCCTTTTCCACTTCGGATAGACGGACAGCAATACGATGCGTGTTTTCAAATTGGGGAGTTTGCTGGTGAGGGGATTAATGGAACCGGGGTTGTTGTCCTGGTTCCCCTCGTTTCTGGGACAAATGCAACCGGTCCTGGTTCAGACTTTATTGATAAGTTTGCAGGTCTCATGCCCGGAGTTACTGCAGGTGATGTTACGGTCTCCAGTCTGAATATACGGGACATTGTGGATGCAAACGGACCATTTTATGTGTCGGGAGGAGGAAACAGTTTGGTGGTTATCATGGCGGAACCCGTGACAATCTCGGTAGCCGACATGACAAGCATTCAAATGAGTGGCCCTATGACGGCTCCGGAAACTGCAATCAGCAGCAGTGTTCTCGCAAATCTTGTATATAAATCCGTACCCCCTCCAGCCAAGCCGCCCGTTCGGGTTGTTCAGCCCCCGGTTGATCTCACTGTAGGAGAAACCCATCACGATAAAATTGTTGAGGTCTTGAAGGGAGTTGGGTATGCAGTTGTGACTTTCTTTGTAGTCTGGCTTGCAATCAAGTTTGCAAAGAGCGACGCAGGGGCCAGCGTTATGAATAGCATTGGAGGGGGTCTTTCGTGGATGTACAGGGGATTGACCGGTGCATCTGCTAGAGCCGCACAGGGGGTTCGTTCTGGAGTTGGTGCTGCTGGTCAGGGGATCCAATCTGGTGTTAGCGCCGTAGGGAATGCCGCGAGTTCCGCCGCGCAGGGGATCCGATCCGGCATTGGTGCCATTGGGGTCGGACCGAAGCCGCTTCGTCCGGCGCTTCCAACCTCGGCAGATCAGATAGCAAAGAGGGCTCAGAAGGAGAAGGATTTGGCGGAAGGCGTGGCTCGCAGGAACAAGGTCTTGGCCCAGAACAAGACACGGAGAAACGGCACATTCTCAGTCGAAAATCCTCTTCTTGCAAAGAAGCCGGCACCGGCACCGGCACCCACGGCGAAGGAACAGGAAGCCGCTGCGGGAGTTGGTCCCCTTAAGCCCGCCCCGACAAAGGTGAACCCGCCTGCCGCTCTCAGGGTTGCCAAGAAACGGGTTGGAGAGGACTTTTCTCAAGAAAACCCCATGCAAAAGGCGCTGCGAAAGAAGAGAGCGGCTGACAAGGAGGCTGACAAGACGGCTGTCCCACCACCGAAGGTCCCGAAGAGGAGGAACATCGGGCCGATAGAGGAGGAAGATGAAGAAGATCGCCTTGAACGTCGGGCAAGGGAGACCTCGCTCGCCCCTTTCCGTCCCAATCTCAAGACACAGTATCTACGCAAGACCGGGGCTGTTGCAGGAGGTCGTCGGCGTCGGCGCATGAGGACTGGGCGCAGAGTTTAAAGAAAACGAAACCCCGAATGTCTAAGGCATCCACTTCACAATGGTCGTAGCTATTCTCATTGCAGTGACTGGCACTCTTTCTGAGGCATCCATCCCTACAAAGACGGCAGATGTGCTGGAGTGGCTTCGCAAGAAGCTGAAGCAACCAACTCTTCAGTTCCAAGGCAAGTGCGTGCAGGAAGAGCATTCCTTTGCGTTCTTTGCTGTTCCCTCTGAGGTTGAGGATGAGCACACGAACCAACATATGCTACCTCCGCCCTTCCATGACGATTCCTTTCAGGGATCCATTGCGGTGCTCAAGTCGGCCAATCCCAATCCAGATGATTATGATCGGCAGGCATCCAAGTATCTGGATCTGAAGTCGTCTGAGTATGACGAGTTCTACCAGACCTGTACCTTTAACGAAGAGGAGGAAGATGACGAGGAGGGTGAATATGAGGAGGATGATGGAAATGGCGATCCCGTCCAAGATGAGCCGGATGACACGGAGGAAGGAGAGGCCCGTCCGCATGTGACGGTCCATATGCTCCACGCATCCAACGTCTTTGTGGAGCACCCCATGCGGGACCGAGTGCGGGAAAAGTTTGAGAGCGAGGAGATTGAGACGGCTATTCTGAACCGCTGTATTCACGATGCACAGCGATGGTTCGTAGATATTGACTGGACAAATACGGTGTTTGTGGACATGTATCGCAGCCGTGCAGTTAGTTTGTATCCCTATCGCGAGATGGCGGCCGGGATGGAGGCCACAAAGTTCGTGGACTCAACGCTGGTGGATCTGAACCCAAAGCGATGGAAGGAGATGATCCAGAGTATCATTGACAAGAAGAAGGCAATGTACTCAAAGAAGTCCACGGCGTCAATCTTCCTGCACTGCTCGTCTTGCAAGAAGAAGACCCGGTGTGACTTCTACCAGCTCCAGACACGCTCGGCGGATGAGCCGATGACGACCTTCGTCACCTGCCTGGAGTGCGATAAGAAGTGGAAATTCTAAGCCTATAGTAATGGGCCTTCGCGACATTCTAAACAAATATAAACTCAACTCAGAAACCACAGACGAGCGCATTGACCTTCTGCTAAAGGCGCTGCGTCGTGAGCGGGGATATGCGGAGGAGCTCAAGCGGTATGGAAAGCAGAGTGGAGGTTCCGACTCAGGTGACTTTCTTGGCCCTCAGGTTAGCTCGTTTGTAGATGCCGTCAAGGGCAATCCCGAGGTCTTTCGCACGATGCTGGCTGGTCTTTTTTCAGCTGTGTTTATCTTGGACAGCGCGGAACACCTTCCTGCAATTGGCAGTATTTTGGGTGCCTCGCTTGATCTCATGTTGATGGGAGGCAAAATCCTGACGAAATCAATTCAGGCTGCACTCCCTCCGATGGTCGGTCTTTTGCCCATTCCGTACGCCAGCATGGCCGGGTTGGCAATGGCGGCTGTCTTCGGCATGATCGCCTGGCCCATGATTGCCTTGGTCTCTCTCAGCCGGCAAGACTTTGCGGCCGCCACTGATGCATATGTTCGGGCCATTCCTCCTCCGTTTGGTGACATGCTTGCCAATGTCTTCACAGAGGGGAACCGCGCAGTTGCCAAGATAAATGTGCGTCGTGAGCAGCTCGGCGAGGACCTGGCAAGTGCATTCAAGATGATATCGGAGTCTCTTGCAGGATCGTCAGACAAGGCGCGGGAAGGACTGAGTGCTCTTCGTGAGAAGACACTGGAGGCTGCAAAGACGCCCCCTCCAACTGCAGGTGGCTTTCACAGGCGCACGAGGAAAAGGGCATGGAGACACCGGAGAGTGACACAACGCACATTCGCGAGACACTGAGGGAGTGGATTGGACTTGACGATCAGGTTCGTGCTCTGCAGGCACAGATTAAGACGCTGAAGGATCGCAAGACGCAGCTGGGTGCCGATGTGCTTGAGTTCATGCAGGGCAACAACCTTGACAATTTTGTCATTGAGGGCGGTGCAGGTACGATTGCCCGGTCTACGCGCACTCTTCGCCCCCCTCTTCGTCGTACAGCAATTCGCACGCAGCTCCTTCTTCAGTTTGCCGATCAGCCCCAGCGGGTCGCCGAGGCACTGCGCGCGATTGAGGGCATCCAGGAGGGCGACGATATGTCTGTGGGTGGCACGCAGCGGGTCGTGCTGTCGCGTAGGCTTCCGAGGACGCAAAACATTAACATTCAGTAATGCAGGAAACGATCTTTGTAGTGCTGACTGTGGTCATTACCTACATCCATCTGTTCAACAAGATTGCCGGCCTCTACTTTGACACGGATCGGACGCTGAGCTTGGGAGATCTCTATCGCAGAGTGGTGCCCCCAACTGATTTTCATATTCAGCTTTAATAACATTATGTTTGAGGATTGCAAAGTAGAGCTCCTTGAGACCTTTGGAGATGACCTGACCGTTGTGAATGCCGCGCGGGTCTCTCTGGGGAAACACGTTGATGAATTTGGCGAAAAAGACGCCAAGCTCATCAAGTATCTTGCGGATCACGAGCACACGTCACCCTTCTTCCATCCCCAGGCTCGGTTTCGCCTGAAGATGCCGATTTGGATGGCCCGTGAGTGGTTCCGTCACACGATTGGATTTGCTCGCAATGAGGTCAGTCGCCGTTATGTGGATGATCCGCCGACCTTTCATGTTCCTCATCTTCGGACCCGTGCCCCGGGTAAGAAGCAGGGCAGCAACGACGACGTTCATCCGGAGGACGAGCGGTTCATGCAGTATCTGAAGATGCACTGCTGCCACTCAATGGACGAGTATAAGCACCTGCTGGCGAACAATGTCCCTCCCGAACAGGCTCGCATGGTCCTTCCGCAGAATATGATGACAGAATTCATTGAGACGGGATCTCTTGCGGCGTATGCGCGTCTGTGCCACCTTCGGTTGGGTCCGGATGCACAAAAGGAGATTAGGATTGTTGCCCAGGAGGTCAGTGATCAGTTAAAAAGTAAGTTTCCTGTGAGTTGGGCGGTCCTTATTCCACCAACACCTTCCGAATAACCTTCCTCGGCTTAGGCTTGCACTGCTTTAGCCAGTCTGCCTTGCTCTTGAATAGACCCTGCTCAAGTCCCGCGAGGAGGCAGGTGCGATGGGCCGTTGTATCGCCAAGAGCCACTTTGCAGATAATACACGTTCCAGAGAGGGGCTGCGTTGGTTGCTCCATTTGCTGTAGGGATCGTTACTGACTGACGAGTTTCCGTTTTGTAGTTCCTCAGATACGTTAGAGCCCAGGCGGCAGATCTCTCGGATTGATTGAACTTTCCACGCTGATTGAGTTCAGCCGCGGTCTTTGCCTCCCACTCCCGAGTTCGCCGCGGAGTATAGGCAAGGAACCGATGAAGACGCTCAAGGCGCCTGGCGTAGGAACCGGACGTGTGGGCGCCGAGCTTGAGGAGCTTTGAGTTGAGACGCTGATCTGCTGCGGTATTGGTGGGCTGCATTTTGATTACTGTATACTTCTCCGTTCAAAAAAGAGCATTCGTTTTACGCCTAGAGGTGGAACCGCCTGCGGAAGTCCCGCAGACTTGCCCGCAGAGTGGGCTTATTCCAAAGGATCCATCTCGATAAACTACCCGGCGTGTCCGGCTTACTCCAGTGCTCACCCATACCCGAATGACGCTTAATATACCGTGCTCTACGAGTCACATCCTTGTGCTTTGTAAAGTCACTGTAGCCCTTGGCTCCAAAGGGAACGATCTTCTCCTTCCCGTCCTTTTCAAATACCGCATCCCACTTCTTGTCAGCCTTGTGCGACTTGCGCAGTGTCTTCAGTCTCATTATAGTGTAAAAAGGTTTTTTGTCCGTTGTGCGTCTATGCACTCAGATCCCGCATGGCAGCCTTCTTTGCTAGGATGTGTTCAACGTGGGCGTGTAGTCGTTCTCCGAGTGAGGGAGGTGGTTCCTTGTAGGGTGGGAGGTTGTCGTAGCAGTACCGAGTTCGGAAGTCATACTTGATCATGTCCTCAAGAGTTGCCCCGTTTGGACCGTACGTCCAGCAGATCTTGTTCCTCCTTGGTCCAAATCCGTAGGGATACTCGCAGAAGCAGGCATGTCCCCTGCAGGACGGGCGCGGCGGGGTTCCAAATACAAGTGTGCGAAGTGACATTCTGACGAGACCACTCTCATCTTGCAGTAGTGGGATCCATTTTGAGGTGATCGTCCAAAACGGATTTGATGATGCCAAGAAAACAGATAGTAGGTCTATCAACAATACATACTACTCTACTCAACTCAGAATGGCAACTCCTCAGCGCAAGAAGCCCGTGTGGATGGACGACAAGGATTGGGAGGCAATGAAGCCCGCGCTTGATACGGCGCGGGAAGAGGCCGCAAAGGTCGCAGCAGAGAAGGCCGCACGCGAGGCGGAGACCAAGGCAAAGTGCGTGGCCTGGCACGCATCCAAGCCGAAGTGGGTGCGTCAGGAGGTGGTCACGCATCCCGGAGTTCGCGGGAACGAGCGGGAGTGGGAGGTTCCCCCCAAGACAGGGTTCGCCAATGTTCCGAACCGAGCCAAGTGCCCGTTCTGCGGGAAGGACTAGACGTAACGCCAAGAGACCAAATCATACAACCCTTTTTACATGTCGGCCAAAACGGAAACGTTTCAGTCAAAATTTTGGCAGTCAGGGACAAGACACACATACACGCCAAAATGCCTACCTGCACTGCCTTCACCAAGAACGCCTCACCCTGCACCCACAACGGACACACCAACGGCCTCTGCGGCTACCATGCCCCCATGGTGGCCACGCCTGAACTTCAACTCAAATTTACCCGCACACAAGCTCGCCTTCGGGCGCAATGGCAAGCGACCCTAGGAACCGTGCCCGTTCCTGTGGTCGCAGCGCCCGTGGCCCCGCCGCCTCCGCCGGCCCCGCGTCGGATGTGCGGGCACCTCAAGAGGGATGGCCGTCCGTGCGAGGCACTGGCACAGCATCCGGATGGGAAGTGCGGAATGCATCACGCCGTGCTTCTCCGCCGCGGGCATCAGCTCATGTTGGCCAATGCTATTGCGGAACTGCGCCACATGCGCACACGCGGACGCACGCCAGCCGAGTTGGACGTGTATGTCCGCCAGCAGGAGGCTAACTTGCCCCCGGAGTATCGGGTTGTCTTATTGCGCCACGCGGATCAGATGATCCTGGCGAACTACTTTGCACAACTCCGCATCATCGTCCTGGACGAGGGCGACGTTGCCATTGCCACCGCGCTCATTGCGGCGTGGGGGACAGACCCAGGGATCAACCCGCGCCGACAGGGGTTGCTCGCCGGATTTGCGGGCGCACTCGCTCAGCAGATTAGGCCTCACGTGCCGGCACCGATCCCCGCCAACCGCCGGGAGGCACAGTTGGCCGCGGATTCGCAGAATGTCCACACAACCGAGATTTCCAAACAGATGAAGGAGGCCATTGACATGTTGTGCGCGGTTGAGGTTCCGAACACACAGAAGGCCACGGTCCATGAGATGCGCGAGTCGTGGCGCCGGATGGGAAAGACGGAAGCGGAGATTGCCGTTGTCTACCGCGACGTGAGTACTTGGTGGAACAAGAACACTGTGTATACTCTTGACGACCGGCTGTACCGCCGTTGCATGCGCGGCCTGTGGTACACCATCAAGGGGTACAAGGGGGAAGTGCGCGAGGAGTTGGAGAAACGCATGTGGGACGAGTGCCGGGATGCGTGCGTTCCGTACTCTGTCTGCACACAGGGGCACCTGGCACGCCTGAGCAACGTCATGGTTGGATTTGACGACGCCTTTGCACAACCGGTCCCGGTGGGAGAGATCCTTCAGCAGAAGATGGCCGCCATTGCGGGGATGGACATTGAGTCTGAGAAGCAGGTTGAACTTGCCAAGGCCCTTCTTGAGGAACTCAAGATCCCCGAGGAGAAGCATGCGGATTGGCTCGCGGCCTTCTGAACAGTGTGACATGTGTCACAACCCCATAAATCTTTTTACATTCACCCCCACGGATCGTCCAAAATGGATTTGAACCCACCAATAAACAACATCTTAGGCGCCCACAACCACACCACACCACCCCCACACTCCACAACCACCCCCGAAAAATGACCCCTGAGGAGCGTTCGGCCGCCACGAAGGCCCGCTGGGCCGCACTCAGCGACGAGCAGAAGGCCGAGCGTCTGGCCAAGATGCGCGCGGGTCGCACGGCCGCGGTGGCCCCCGCCGAGGCCCCGCTCAAGATCAAGAAGCCCAAGATGACTGCCGAGGAGCGCTCGGAGGCCGCCCGCGCACGCTGGCTTGCCCTCTCGGACGAGGACAAGGCCGAGCGGCTGGCCAAGATGCGCGCCGGTCGCCCGGTGGTCGCCCCCAAGGAAGTCAAGGTCAAGATGACCAAGGAGGAACGCGCGACCGCGACCCGCGCCCGCTGGGCCGCGCTGTCCGACGAGGACAAGGCCGCACGCATCGCCAACATGGTGGCCGCCCGCGCCGCCGCCCGCGCAACCGCGTAGGCACCCACGCAACCCACAACCAAAACACAATACCATTTTTCATTTCGTATGCGGTCTCTGGGCCCTCACAGGTACCCACCATCGTCTAAAATGGATTTGAAAGTGGCAAGGAAAGTCATCTCAGGTCTATCAACAATAAAAGCATATACCTAACACTCTCTCAACCTTCTGCCATCCAACTCTTCACCCAACTTCAACCTTCAACCAACCTTCAACTCATCCTCCGCAGAGATGGCCCTGTGCCTGGTGCCGTTCGCGGTTCGCCAGCGCCGCCGCGGGCTTGTGCGCGACCCCGCGGTGACTGGCTTCTTCCAGTGGGTTCCCGAGGGACAGACTGTAGCAGACCGCAAGAAGAAGGCGCAGATCCGCAAGGTCGATCGCGTTCTTGCCGTCCTCTCGCGCTTTGTCGCCAAGTGCGCCCGCATCCACCGCTTCCGCAAGGTGTTCCCCCTTGAGACCGAGGCGTGGTCCAACATCATGGAGCGCGAGGATATCCGGGTTGCCGCCGACCGCGCGGCCCGCCTGCGCGACCTGATCGTGATGCCCGAGGCCGCCCTGAATGCCCACTTCCGCCAGCAGATCGCAAATGTGCAGGAGATCGGGAAGCTTTGGGATTTCATGGTGTTCATCCGGGCCAAGCGGGCACAGCGCCTTGCCCAGATCGAGGAGAACCGCCAGGTGTGGCACGAGTTGAACTTCTCTGCAATCGGTCTGTCGGTCCGCACGAACGCCGTCCAGGCCAGCGCATTCACGGTTGGATCCACGGTGATCCAGCCAGTTGGTGTGGTTAACGAGTGGGTGCCTATGAGCTTCCACACCATCGCCGCGCCGGTTCAACTGCACAATACTATGCGCGCGGCTCCCGTGCGCCGCGTCACGGGCCGCTTCTCTGCCCTGGACTCGGATGACGAGTAAGAGAACCGCAAAGAACACAAACCAAACAAAAAACAACACTGTTTTTCGTTTCGGGTCTTGGTTCCCTATAGGTACCTGCGGGCAGTCTCTTCGCCGACTTTATACCTTTTTGCCCCTTCCCTTCTTCGCGCTAGGAAGCTCAACTTGAATGTCTAGCGTATCCAGTTTGTCCTTCATCTCTGCTGCAATCTTCCCAATTTCACTTTGGAATTCGCACATGGACGCATTGATTACACCCTGTGTTTTCGTCCACTGAGTTGTTAGTCTCATGACAAGAGCCCATCCATTCAACAGTACCCCGCGCGCATTACTAGACCATGTCTTGAGATCATCGCCTACACTCAACTCCCGCATATTCTGAAGAAGCTTAATATACTTGCGCCACGGCTCAACAACCGTTCCTACGACCAACTGAAGTCGCTCAATCGGGTTTTCAGCTACATTATTCATATAGACGGCCACCTTGTCATCGCCAATGATCTCAGTTTCAACCCAAAACCGACTGTGATTTGGCACGTGTGTCCTAGTACAAAGCAGGATCGCAATCTTCGCATCCTCATGTTCGGCAAAATTATCGTGGAACTTCTTTACATCATGGATACTGTGTAGCCTACCATCGTGGTTCTTTACGTCGATCATGATGGTCGTATCATCCCACACTAGGTGCCTATCCATCTTGCCTGTCTCACCCGATGTGTCAACAATGGTCGCTCCAAGAAAGGCAGTTCGTAACCACGTATCCACCATTTGCTCCCCGGCATCGCCCTTGTGCGAACTTTTATTCATAAGTGCCTCGTGGCTTGACTTCTGGTCGATCTTTGATTGAAGAAGGCCGCGCTCCTGCTCCAGCTGAGCTGTCTTGACACGCATGTATTCAACCTGCTCTGCAAGAGTGCTACGTTCGCGTTCAACCGCAGAGAGCATAATCTTCTGCTCCTCAATCCACTCCTGTCGCATCTTCTCAATCTTAGACTCAAGTCCTGACGCATTCAGATTATCCATCGCCATTTGGCGCATAGCCTGAATGTCACGGTCCTTCTGCGCGATCAGTCGCTGCGCTTCCTCGTCCTTCTGCAAAAGCTTCTGTTCTGTGTCTCGCTTGAACGCCTCCAGCTCCTGCTGGGTCTCATCAAAATTCTTTTTCCACTTGACATTGAGATGATCGTGAAGCTTATCCTCGCCTAACTGGTGCTGTCCTTGAACTAGCTCGCTGCCCCATCGCAGCGCATTCATGATGTCAACGCTGCTCGCAGTCGCGTACCATTCCGGAACGACAAGGTCGCCAAATGGGCCACGAGTATGCCCGACCCCAGTTTGAGCTAGTCCGGCAATTAGCTCGCGCTTCCTATCATCCGGACACTGAACCCCCGATTTTGTCTCCAGTTCCTCAAGACTCTTCAACGGATTGTCTGTATCTATCGCCTTTTCCCATCCCTTCTTGTCACCAGTCTTTACTCGAAACAGCAATGTCTTAACGACGCACCAACTTGTCATGATATATATTATTGCCTGCATTGAACCGTGTAAATCACAATCCCACCAATGGTGGCATCACAATCCCACCAATGGTGGCATCACAATCCCACCAATGGTGGCACCATATCCTTTGGGGGAGGGTATGGCAAACTGTCATTTTCAACCTAAAGTCGCGCGGCTATATTAAGAGGAGTAATAAACAGTCAGGCGTAG
>Ga0208739_1000005_pt1 | contig 140565 bp, 154 predicted proteins | sample CryBogCBE27Jul09_FD_184566 | JGI IMG/M metagenome (GOLD analysis project Ga0208739, IMG submission 184566) | Freshwater microbial communities from Crystal Bog, Wisconsin, USA - CBE27Jul09 (SPAdes) (version 2) | ecosystem: Environmental > Aquatic > Freshwater > Lake | place: Crystal Bog... | reverse complement strand
TCGTTTTCAGCCTATTTCCAGCACGTAATATTACTGTAGTGTAAATATTGCTACAGCCTTGCCGCTACCCTAATAGGAGAAATTAATAACATGTCTACAAAATTTGAACAATTACTAGACTTACTTGTAAACGAAGACATGGAAGGTGCTAACGCTCTATTCCACGAAATCGTTGTCGAGAAGTCACGCGATATCTATGAAAACCTTATCGCTGAAGAAGAAGATGAAGAAATGGACGAAGCAGCCGACGAAGAAGCAGATGAATCTGTAGAAGAAGGTGCTGCGGACGATGAAGAAGAAATGGACGAGTCCAAAGAAGAAGAAATGGACGAAGGTGATGAAGAATTAGAAGATTCTTACATGATGGACAGTGACGAAACTGGTGACGAAACAGACGACTTTGGTGGTGAAATCTCCACTGATGGCGACAACTTTGATGCTCCAGCTGACGACGAACACGGTCATGAAGGTCAAGAAGATTCCGCAATCATGGACATCAAGAACGCTATTGCTGAACTTGAAGCCGCTTTTGCTGAACTAGAACAAGCCCAAGGTGAAGAAGAAGCCGAAATGGGTGACGAAGAAGGTGAAGAAGAATTTGGCGACGAAGAAGATGAAGACGAAGGAATGGGCTTCATGGAAGGTCGTCGTATGACACGTGAGTATGTTGAGAAAGTTGGCCACGATTACAGTGGAAACACACAAAAATCTCAAGGTCAATACCTAGGTGCTGGCACTGGTGAAAAACAAAGTGCTCCAGTCGAAGGCAAAAGTGCAGTAAGTTCTGGTAAAGGTAAACCAGAAAGTGGTGCAACCGCTGCTAATCTAGCACAAGATTACACAGAAGGCGAAAGCAATACTGGCACAAGTCCTGCTAAAGTACACAAAGGTATCAACCCAGAAAAGGGTGAAAAGTTTGCTAAGGGTATGCACAACGTTGATGGCGTTAAGTCTGGCGTTAAAACACTAAGCAAACAAGGTGCCGGTTACCCAGGTAACAACAAAGCAGCCGGACCAGTTGGTTCTGGAACAGGTGACAAAGCAGGTCAAACTAGTGTTGGCCAAGTTAAGAGCCCTATCAACGGCGCCCCTAACCGCAACGCTTAATTAGAGAAACAGGATGAGCAAATATTCTTATCTACGTGAACACCTAAGTTTCGATCAGGCTTCTATTGTTATGGAGTCTGACGACAAGGATGGCAAAAGTCTTTACCTAAAAGGCATTGCTATCCAAGGTGGTATCCGTAATGCAAATCAACGTGTCTACCCAGTAGATGAAATTGAACGTGCAGTTAACGCATTAAACGACCAAATTAAAAACGGTTATAGTGTGTTAGGTGAAGTTGACCATCCTGATGACTTAAAAGTAAATTTAGACCGTGTATCCCATATGATTACTCAGATGTGGATGGAAGGTCCAAATGGCTATGGTAAGATGAAAATTTTACCTACGCCAATGGGACAACTAGTTCGTACGATGCTCGAAGCAGGTGTAAAACTTGGCGTGAGTTCTCGTGGTAGTGGCAATGTCAACGACATGAACGGCCATGTATCCGACTTCGAAATTATCACCGTAGATGTAGTTGCTCAACCCAGTGCTCCAGGTGCGTATCCTACTCCAGTTTACGAGCATATAATGAATGCTCGTGGCGGGAATAGAGCGTTCCGTGTTGCACAAGAAGTAAAAGAAGATCCAAAGGCCCAGAAATATCTTCAAGAGAGTCTCTTGAATATTATTAAAGGTCTAAAATAAGCCCGAGGAGAAATAAATGTTGGACGCATTCAAACAATTAGTAGAGTCAGGTGTAATGACAGTAGAGACACAACAAGTTGTCGAAACTGCTCTTGCGACTAAACTACAAGAAACACGCGACCAAGTGACTGCTGAACTTCGTGAAGAGTTTGCACAAAAGTATACACATGACAAACAAGTTATGGTAGAAGCAATCGACAAGATGTTAAGTGATCGCCTAACCGCTGAGATGTCCGAATTGCATGAAGATAAAAAGGCCCTAGCTGAAGCAAAAGCACAATACAAACAACGTATTGCTGAAGATGCTAAAAAGTTAGAAAGTTTTATCATCAATCAACTAGGAAAAGAATTGGTTGAGTTCCAAGGAGACCGTAAAAAAGTTTCTGAGAATTTCAACAAGTTAGAGCAATTCGTAGTTCACGCTCTAGCTAAAGAAATCAACGAGTTTGCTGCTGACAAGCGAGATCTAGCTGAAACTAAAGTTAAGCTAGTTCGTGAAGCAAAAAGCAAGTTTGGAGAAATCAAGCAACGTTTCATTCAACAAGCTAGTAAGGTTGTTGAAGCCACTGTTACTACAAAGTTAACATCTGAAATCAAACAATTGAAAGAAGATATTGACAGTGCTCGTAACAATGACTTTGGTCGTAAGATCTATGAAGCATTTGCACAAGAGTTTGCTGGTTCCTTTCTAAATGAGAAATCTGAAACAAGTAAATTGTTAACGATCATCAAGAAGAAAGAACAAGAACTAGCTGAAGCAAAACAAGCCGTTGCAGAAAAAGCAAGTTTGGTCGAATCCGTACAACGCGATCTTCGCGTTACAAAAGATTTGATGGAACGCAAAGCTGCTTTAGGCGAGTTGTTGGCCCCGTTGGGTGCCGATAAGAGAGAGATCATGAAAGAATTGTTGGAATCCGTTCCAACACAAAAACTAAATGAATCTTTTGACAAATACCTACCAGCAGTAATGGAAGGACAGACACGTAAAGCCGCTCCTAAGAAAGCAGTTTTAAGTGAAAGTGCTACACCTGTTACTGGAAATCGTGAAATGAAAGCCGAGGTAGGCTTAGATAACATTTTGGACATCCGCAAGTTAGCGGGTCTATCCAAATAATTTATAATTCAAGGAGACAAATAAAATGTCACAACTATTAAATGAAAGATGGTCAGAGACCAAAGAAGCTCTGCTTGAAGGCCTATCAGGTACTCGTCGTTCTTCTATGCAAGTTTGCTTAGAAAACACCCGTAAGTATTTGGCTGAAAGCGCAACTGCTGGTGCAACTAGTGCTGGTAACGTAGCAACACTTAACCGTGTTATTCTACCTGTTATCCGTCGTGTTATGCCTACAGTTATTGCCAACGAAATCATCGGCGTTCAACCAATGACTGGTCCAGTTGGTCAAATCCACACACTACGTGTTCGTTATGCTGATAGCTCTAACGAAGTTGTAGCTGGTGAAGAAGCATTGAGCCCATTCAAAATCGCTCAAGCCTATTCTGGTAACAACAATGCTACCTATCCAGGTGCAGCCGCAACAAGCGCACTTGAAGGTACACCAGGTAACCGCATGAGCATTCAAATCTTGAAAGCTCCAGTTGAAGCTAAGTCTCGTAAACTAAGCGCTCGCTGGACTTTTGAAGCTGCTCAAGATGCACAAGCCCAACAAGGTATTGACATCGAAGCAGAAATCATGGCTGCTCTAGCACAAGAAATCACAGCTGAAATCGACCAAGAAATCCTAGCTAGCCTACGTGGCTTGGCTACAGTTGACTATACATATGACCAATCTTTGGTTAGCGGTACAGCAACTTTCGTTGGTGACGAACACGCTGCTCTAGCTATTATGATCAACCGCGCAAGCAACTTGATCGCCCAACGTACACGTCGCGGCGCAGGTAACTGGGCTGTTGTTTCTAACCAAGCATTGACAATTCTTCAATCTGCTACTACAAGCGCTTTTGCTCGTACAACAGAAGGCACTTTCGAAGCTCCTACAAACACCAAGTTTGTTGGTACATTGAATGGCGCTATGAAGATTTATGTTGACGCTTACTTGAGCGACACAGGCGCTGACAGCAACCAAGTTATGATTGGTTATAAAGGTTCTAGCGAAGCAGATGCTGCTGCGTTCTATTGCCCTTATATTCCTCTAATGAGCTCTGGTGTTGTTCTAGATCCAGCAACATTCGAACCAGTAGTTGGCTTCTTGACACGCTACGGCTATGTCGAGTTGAACAACACAGCATCTAGCTTAGGCAATGCTGCTGACTACTTGAGCAAAGTTGCTATCAACAGCTCTACAGTTAGCTTCCAATAATATTTTATTGGTTTTTAACCTCACTAAAAACGCCCTTCGGGGCGTTTTTTATTAAATATACTGTTCGCTCTTAACGGAGAGTTTATGCGGAACCCCAACCGCGTAGGCAATAGAACTGTCATATAAACATAAAGGAGAAACAAAATGGGACGTCCAATTAAAAAGAGATATTTTGTAAAACAAGGCGCTGCCGATGCCAGCGTAGCAGTAAAATATAAAGGTGTTGCTGTAGCACTTACTTCGAACGGTACACACTATTCACAAGGTACTACTGTATCTGTTTCAGCACCGACTGAAGGCCTTGCTGATGGAGTACAAGCAACATTTGCATTGACTATTAATAGTCCAACAGGTAGCCCAGCAGGTGGCATTACAGGCATTAATGCTACTAATGTCGGCGCCGGTTACAGTACAGCTACTATTACTATTGTTAAACCAGCAACAGTCACAAGTACAGTTAACTCTGGTGTAACTGCTACTAACACATTCACTGTATCAACCACAGCTGGTATCAGCATTGGTATGTTAATTTCTGGTGCAATAACTGGTATTAACGGTTATGTTACTGCTATTAACGGTAACATCATTACTAGTACAGTAAACAACAACGGTACTTGGAATAATTCTTCTAACTTAACATTTAGCGATAACGGTTCTGGTGCAGTTATTACCGCTAGCCTAACAGCTCAAGAAGATGACACAGGTAATATTGCTTGTACAGCATTTATTCCAGGAGGATCAGCTACAACTGCGGCAATTCTAAAACAAGAAGGTAGCCATCGTTATCTAGTTGAAAACGATCAAGGTCGTGCTATCTGCAAGTTAACAACTTCTACAGCGGCAGCAGCTTCTTTAGTTGCAGGTCAAATGAACATTATTGCTAAAGATGCTAATGGTAGCACTTATGTTGTTACAAAGTTAACAAGCCGTAAAGCTCGTGTTATTCGTCAAACTGTAAATGGTTCTTTTGTATTTGCAAATGGAACAGAAGTGCGTTGGGTTGCAGGTTGGGGTAATGCTAGTGGTACAGTATCTACTCAAGCCGGCGCTTGCGTTGGTATCCAAACTTACTAATATTTTATTAGTTTATAAAAAGGACTCTTCGGAGTCCTTTTTTGTTTACTACGCATAGATTCAAATCAGGTAAATACAGGATGACCACTCCAACCGTAGTAACACAATATGCAGACAACTCAGAAGTTGATATTGCTTGGGATAATAATCTTCCATTGTTAACTACAAGAGGAAAAACAAGTATATCTACAGTAAAACCTTTATTGCATATAGCAAGAAGTCCTAAATATGATTTAATTTATAATACTTGGTATGTACAGTTGACAGGATTTAATTTTGATTCTATTCCTGACACTATATCGGATATAAGTCTTACAGTAGAAATGAATCGTGGTGGTAGGATAGCAGATGATACAATTCAACTTTGCTATCAAGGTGAGTTAATCGGGGAAAATCAAGCACAACCAGCGTTTATTACAACAGTGAGTCAAAATGAAAGTTTGTTATATCCAATAACTACTTACTCGGGAGATCTTACCAAATGGAAAGTTACCAACCTAACTTCTGATATGATACAAGATCCAAGTTTCGGTATAACATTAAGATATAAAAGCCATCCTGCATGGCCTCATAAAACATTTCCAGTGCTCTACGCTGTTTCACTTCAAATCAGCTAATGTAATAAATACTCTAAAGGAATAAGAAATGGCAAAAATAATCGGTTCAAGAATGGTGGCTCCAAGTAGTAATAACGCTATTACTTCTACCGCTATCACATTAGAAACCTCTTATGTTCAGGCAACTGGAAACTTTTTAGTAAGTAATAATTTAACTCCAACTTTGCAAGCAAGTAATGCTTACATTCAAAGTAACGATAATAACCCAGGTAATGCAATTGATAATCCAGGCGGCGCCCCTTATGCAAATGGTATTAACCCTGTAAATAATAAAAAAATTGACGGGTATGGATTATCGGTAGGTGCAGTAACTGGGACTCTTGATTTAAACGGAGTTCCTACATTATATAGCAGTACTGGAGAACGCCAACAAGCTCAGGCATATTTTGAAGGCGGCGTCGGCATCGAACAAGATTTAGCAGTCGGCGGCTATATTTACGGTCGTGTTGCCTATGCTAATACAGCTTCTACTAGTTCTTTTATCACTGTTAAACCTGTTGATAATAATCAAATTTATTATCCTACCTTTACAGACGCCACAGGATTAACTGTACCTGGAGCCCAACTATACGGCGACAATGCCAGCATTTATCCTTCAAGCCTTGGTTTAACTTATAACCCTGCTGCTGGTTTATTAACAACAGATCAAGCTCATATTGCTGCTACTATTAACTCAGTAAGCACTATTACTGGTGCATTTACAGTCACCGGTGGTGTTGGTATTGGTCAAGACATTTATATCGGCGGCAATGTATTGCCTGGTTCTACTGCAACTGTAGCACCTAGTTCTATTGGTGATACTGGAACTGCTTGGGCAACAGCATACTTAGAAAATATCTATACAAAATTTTTAGGAAATAACTCAGGTAATATTTCTGTAAGTCCTAATAACGGCATTAATCTTCCTAAGAATCAAAACGGTAATGTCGTCGGTGGCGGCGTTATGGATGTATTTGGTGACATCCGTGTTCGCGGTAATAACCCTGTTGGTACTGCACCGGTTGTTACTAATGTATTGTATGTAACCATGGACGGTGACGACACTAATGACGGTCGTGCTATGGATCCAAGCCGTGCTTGCCGTACAGTTAGTGGTGCTGTTAAAAGTCCTTATTATCAACCAGGCACACAAATTCGTGTTGCTCCGGGGCATTATTTAGAAGATAACCCTATTCAACTGAAACCATATACTAGCGTTATGGGTTCAGATATTCGTACTACAGGTATCGAACCTATCAACAAGACACAAGACTTGTTCCACATGAACTCTGGTTGCTATCTAGCATTCATGCAGTTCTTAAATGGGCGTAGCGGATTGTTACCAGGTACTGGTTATATAAACGGAACAAACCGAGGTGCATATTGTACAGCGTTCCCTCCAGGAAAACAAATCGATTTATTCCATTCGCCGTATATTCAGAACTGTACTAATCTTTCTGGACCATGGTTAGTTGACGGTACATTGTTTACTCCTGACCAAACTGTACAAGTTCCTGTTGCCGTGGGTACAGGTACATGGGCCGCTAACACAACTAGCATCACTGTTTATATTGAAAATATGCCAATCAATGGTTTTATTAATGCAGGCCCTGCTGGATCAGCTGCTACACAATATACAGGAAGTTTACAATCTACACTTAACTTTACAGGTACAGTGGCCACCGCTAACTTGCTGAGTTCAAAATCTAATCCTAGATTGTACGATGCATATACTGCTACAGATACAGGCGCAGTATGGGTTTATACCGCTGCTGAAAATCTAGCCATTGGTATGAATGCCACAGTTGGTCAACAAAATCCAGGATTTTTCAATGCTCGTACATTGATGTTGGCTAATAAACCTTTCTTACAAGCACAAGTTGCATCTTATCTTGTTAACACCTTTGCTAATGGTACATTCTCATATAACTCTGCTACTTGTAGTAGAGATGTAGGACTAATAGTTGATGCAATCAGCATGGACATGTTGTACAACAGCACTAGCGATAGTACATTTGCTGGCCTACAATACTGGAGTCAAGGCGGCTATACAGGACAAATAGCAAGAGAGTTAACAACAACTACTGCGGCTATTAACTACTTAAAATCATTAGTTGCAAATACTATTACTAACTTTAGTATTGGCGGAACAACTGCTACATCGATTACAAACGGATTGTTTAATACTATTACCACTATATTAGGTGCTGGCACTCCAACTGACATAACAAATCAAGTTGTTCCAGAAAGTTTGTCTACATCTAATGTGTTTATTAATGCTGCTTATAATGCTGTTCAGTCAGCTAGAACTACTTTACAACAAGAAGTCTACAACTATGTTGTTTCTCCTTCTGGATTAAACTACTCTGCTTCAAACTTTACAACAGCAACTTGCTATAGAGATGTTGGTTACATTATTGACTCTGTTTGCTTTGACATGTTGCATGGCGGAAATCTACAAAGTTTGAAATCGGGTGTTTACTATTACGGTTATACAACATCCACACAAGTGCCTAGCGAAATAACACAAGTAACCGCGGCATATACATTCATTCAAAGTATCATTCCTTACATTGTAACAGGTCAATCTGTTCCTAAAAAATATAGTAATAGTACACAGGTAATATCTGGAACACCAGGAACTATCGCTGAAGCTAACATTCTACAAAATAATATCAATGTTATCACAGATATTATTGTTAATGGTCCTGTGGCTTCTGGTCCTAAGACTCCACAAAACTTAACACTAACCAACGATACTAACGCAGTTAATGCTTGGACTTTATTACATGCAAATCGTGCGTTTATTCAAGCAGAAGTTATTGCATTTATTGCTGCAACTATGCAAACAGTTAGCTACGATACTTCTACAATACAGTTATCGTATAGAGACGCAGGTATTTTAGTTGAAAATATTGCCTATGATGCTGCCTATGGTGGTAATCAGAAAGCAGTAGAATCTGGAAATGCATATTGGAACGGCCCAGTTAGTTACATTGCTAACTCTATTCCACAATGTGTGGCTGCAATCAACTACTTAAATGATTTGATTCAAGATGTTATCGTTAATAACACTTGTACAGTTCTTCCTCCTGTAGTTAACATTCCAAATGTTCCGCAGGTTATCAATACCGTTTTAGTAGACGGTGGTGTTGCTGGTACAGCTATTAGTTCATTGTTTAATATTGTAACAGATATTATTGTACAAGGTCCTCAGGCTGCTCCTGCAAGTTATACAAGTACTGGTCCAGATGCAGCCTATGTAAGTGCTGAAATATTGTTACAGGCCAACAGAAAGTTTATTCAAGAGAATACACTCAACTACATTAACTGGAATCTAGTACAACCTACTGGTCCTAGTTATTTGCCTTATAACAAGGTTAAGTGCCAACGCGATGCCGGATTGATAGTTGATAGCATTGCTACAGATTTATTATTCCCAACAGCAAAATATAGTCAAACAACTTTTGCCGGTTTACAATATTACAATCAAGGTAGTTATACAGGTAATATCCCTAATGAAATTACCACAACCACTGCGGCAATAGCATATCTACAAACTATAGCAAACAAAGTCATTACAAACACAACTGCTACTGATGATTTGTTATTGGGTATTACTCGTTATAGTAATGCTACTCAAATCACTAACATTCAGCCAGGTACTGCCGCAGAAGTTGCAACTGTTAATACTGAGTTTGCAACCATTCTAAGTATTCTAAGAGGTAATGTTTCAGGTTGGACAGATTTAATTGTTTCTAATGGCGGTACAGCTAGTACATTAAGTAGTGTACAAAATACCTATGCATTGCTACAAGCTAATATTCCATATATGCAGGCCGAAGTTCTTGCTTATATTGAAAGTCCTGCTGGATTGAATTATCCATCAACAAGTTTTAATACATCTACATGTGTTCGAGATATTGGCTACATTATTAACTCAATATCGTTTGACTTGTTATACGGCGGAAATCGTCAAGCAATACAAAGTGGATTGAGCTATTATTCACAAAATGGATCTACAGTTATCCCTCAAGAAACATTTGCAACTTCTCAAGCATTTAGTTTCTTGGGTTCTGTAATCGGAACATTGATTACTAATCCTTCGGGATATAATCCTTATCAAACTAAGGTACTGCCTGTAACAAGTTTGCCACTTGCTGATGTTACTGTGGCCAATACCGTAACTACTATTGTCAGTACTCTGACAAACATTATTACCAATGGACCTACGGGCTACGAGTTTACTCCAGTTAGTTTAACTGTAAATCCTTCTCAGGATTTTGTAAATGCCTATAATATCATCGAAGCAAACCGTTCGTTCTTAGTTGCTGAAACTCTAGCATGGATCGATTACACATATAACTCTACTTCGACATTTGTATTCAATACAGCAACATGCAGTAGAGACACTGGATTGATTGTCGATGCTATTGGTATGGACATGTTGTATGCAAGCCTAAGCGATAGTACATTTGCTGGTTTACAATATTGGAGCCAAGGTAGTTACACAGGCAATGTAGGATCAGAAGTTTCTGCCATTGTTTCTGCTACTAACTTCTTGAGTTCTTTGGTAGCTAATACTGCTACTACATTTGGTAGCCCTGCTATTGGTACATTAGTTACTGGATTGTTTAGTACTATAACAAACATTATTTCTAATGGTGTAGTCGGTATTACTGATCAAGTTAAGTTTGGAACAACTGCTACCACAACTGCAACCTATGTTGCTGCCTATAATGCAATACAAGCACATCGAACATCATTCCAAAATAGTGTGATGAGTTACTTGTATATCAACTATCCGACATTATCTTATACAACTGCAACATGTTTTAGAGATGTTGGCTATATGATTGATGCTGTATCCTTTGACTTATTACATGGCGGAAATATTCAAAGTATTAAATCCGGTGTATACTATTGGGGTTACAACAACAATACACAGCTTCCGGCAGAAGTTCCTGAAACAATTTCAGCTTATAACTTTATTGGAAACATTGTACAAAATATTGTAACCGGTAATACCATTGCTAATCCTTATCAATCAGTAGTCCCACAAGTTGTTGTGGGCTATACTCCGGCAACTGTAATAGAAGCACAACAGTTAAAACAAAAGATTGCCGAGATCACAAAAATTATTGTTAACGGACCAAGTGCTGCTGGACCTAAAACTCCGCAGAGTTTGACACCATCATATGATGCTAACGCACAAAATGCATGGGCACTATTACATGCTAACCGTAGTTTTATCATAGCAGAAGTCCTTGCCTATCTTGCAAAAACAGCCAGCATTACCCCATTTGCCTACGATCAAGGATATTGCTATCGTGACATTGGTTTAATGGTTGATGCTGTTAGCCAAGATGTATTATTAGGCGGAAATCAACGCAGTGTCGAAGCAGGATTAAGTTATTGGAATCAAGGCTATAACTATATTGCTAACGAGCTTACAACAACTACTCAAGCAATCAGTTACATTAGTTCTATTGCACAACAAATTGCCAATAATCAACCTGTTGCTGTAATAACTGGTACTGTGGCTAAACAAGTTATCAATCCATTCTTCCAATATGGTGGTAACTATATGCCACAACAGGCTATTGCTAGAAACTTTGGCATTATTAGTACTATTATTAATCAAGGTCCAGATTTTGCTCCACCAGTCTATGCAGGGGGAGGTATATTTGCATTAACAGGAACTAATGGTTTAGATGTAAAGAGCTCACCTACTATAACATCGATAACACCTGTGGCTACTGGAACCTACATTCTTGGTCTAAGTACTGCTACCATCGGAGCAGGAAATAATGCTACATTATATTTTGGCAATACTCGTGTATTCCCATTACAAAACTCAGAAGTTGATGCACTTTCTTTAACACAAACAGGTAGCACAAGCACATGGGATAGTCGTAAAGTTGATTCGATAGGTGCTATGGGCGGAAGTTTAGTTGATGGCTCAGTAGTTAGTGATCGCAGTCCTATCCAGTCTTTTGTTTATGATGCGTTTACACAGTTAACTCAAGGCGGCGTTGGTGTTAAAGTTACTAACAATGGCTATGCACAGTTAGTTTCTGTGTTTACAATTTTTGCCAGCGTAGGTGTTCAAGTTGACAACGGTGGTATTGCTAGTATTGTTAATAGTAATGCTAACTTTGGTGACCTTTGCTTGGTTGCTAAGGGTTACGGTAGTCGTGCATTCAGTGGTACCGTTTATAATCCTATCAATAGAGCATATCCATTTAGTCCACAAGAAGTATACGGTGCCAACTCTTTAGACCAATATTATCCAGAAGGGTATTTCCCAGATAGTAAAGGTAATATTGAAGTCTTTGTTCCAGATATAGACAATCGACCACACATTAGTTTGGTTATGGAAGTTGTTCCACCGTCTTCATATAGCAGTGCATATAACAGTCCGGAACTAGCTGCTAATGGTGTTGTTATCCAAGGGTTCTTAAATGCACAACCTACAACCAGTACTTTAATAACTGGTACAATTTCATTGTCTGGTGTTGATACTACTGATGTACATATTGGAAACAATGTCTATGTTATTGACCAGTTTGGTTTCCCTTATGATAAATTCCCATATAAACATGATGAATTTGGAAATTATATTAGCAGTACTGGTACGGTACTTGCTATTCAAAATACAGGAGCCCCTGGATTCTTAACTCAAAATCCTCCTCCCGTAGTGAATACAAACTATGGTGTTCTTTATTGTGCTACCGGTACAACTGTTGTAGACATTAACTATAACAGTATTACTCTAAGTCAAGCATTGACTAGTGGTGCAAGTTTCCCTGACAATAGTAGTTACTTTACGATTTATTTCTCAGGAAATGCTTACTATGATGTGTTGACTAGTAATGTTGCTAATCAACCGTATGTTACAGGAACAAATATCTTGTCGGCTAATACAAATCCATTGTTTAATGGTCCCACAGTTAGCCAAATAGATGCACATGCTGCTGCTATTCGTTATCTAAACACATTAACCGATTATGTTATTAACAATACAGTTTATAGTCCTACATATCAAAATACTGTAACGCAGGTAACTAATAGTAGTTTTTCAGGTGGTAGCGCATCTCAGCCATTTATTGATTTGCGTTTTGGTTATTTGGAAACTATTGTTACTGCAACTAACTTAAATGCTGCATTGAGTGTTGTCCCAAGCAGTTTGATTACAAAAACAGGAACAATACCAAATGGAGCAGGTAGTGCTATTGATTTAATCAATGCCAACTTGAGCTTCATGACCGCTGAAGTTGTTGCATATGTTAACCATTTCTATGCTAGTGTATACAACGGTGCAACAATGAGTCACGGACAAGCACAAAAATGTGTACGAGATGTTGCATTAATCCTACAACAGTTAATATATGATTTAGAAACAGGCGGCAACTACAATATGGTCTATGCTGGTTTGAGTTACTGGAGTCGTCCAGGCACATATCACATTGTAGAAATGGAACAGGCAGTAACAGATCCTACACTATTCCCGGACGGTGCAACTGTTAACTTCTATCAACGCAGTTACATATCTGCTTCTGGATATGTATTTGAATACGTTGGTGCTGGAACTAACTACGGAGCATTGCCTCAAGTAGGACAAGCAGACCCTATACAGGCACGAGAAACAGTTCAACTAGGCGGTGGTAAAGTATTCTTTACTTCGACTGACCAAAACGGCGATTTCCGTATCGGTCCTAGTTTGGTTATTAGTCAGGCCACTGGTGTTATTAGTGGTAGAACATTTGTACAATCATTATTTGCTAATATGACACCGTTCATTCTAGCAATCGAAGCATTATAAGGATAAGATAAAATGGCACAACTACCATTAAACACATTTAAAACAAAAACAGCGGTGTTGACTTCTACAAACTGGACATCGGTTTATACAGCACCTATTGGTATTACATCGATCATTCTGATGGCCCAGGTTGCAAACCTAACCACACAAACTCATTCTGTAAGTTTTGCTCATTACAGAAACCGACCTGTACTAGCAGATGCACAGGGCAATGGTGGTCAACCTGGAAATACCATCAGTCCTTTGGTAGTAAACTACGGAATCCCTCCAAACGATGCTGGTAGTCCATTAAGCGGCAAACTAATTCTTGAACAACTAGATAAAGTTTATGCATATGCAGACACACCAGGAACATTACAGTTAGTTTTAAGTGTACTTGAAACTGCTAACTCATAATAGGATATAAAAATGCCGGGATTACTAAGTGGATCAAGATTAAACAGTAGCGGACCATTAGGGTATGCTAACTTAACCAATGTACAGTATCAACTGGGGCCTACACCTACCACTAGCACAGGTTATACACTTGTTGCTAACTCTGGTTCGCAAGTTACATTTGTATCAAGTTTAGGTAACTTAGAATTTACAAACGGAAAAGTTTATAGTCTACTACCTGATGGTAATGTTACATTACTAGGTACTGGAACAACAGGTATTGTATACATTACAGGTAATGTTGTTAATACTGGAACCAGTACAGGTGCTTTAGTTGTTCACGGTGGCGTCGGTATTGCTAATGGATTACACACAGGTGAAGATATCTATATAAATGGTCTGCGTGTAGGACAAGGAAGAAATCCTAATCAAAATAACATTGTTATCACCGGAGATCCTTTTAGTAAAGTAAATTTTACTGACGGTAAAGCAGATGGTGAAAATAGTATTTCTATCGGATGGGGTGCATTACAAGAATTATATACTGGTGGCGCAAGCGGTGCTGTAAACTCTATTGCTATTGGGCGCTATGCACTAAGTACCGGTACTTACTTAACAAATACTATAGCGATTGGTGATAGCAGTTTATACACAGCTGGTACTATTCCTCAAGTTCTTATTGGAAACATTACTTCATTGGCCGTAGGATCTACAACTGTTGTTACAGTCCCCAATCACGGGCTGAGTACAGGTACAGAAATAGCAATCTACGGAACAGTTGGAACGGTTAATGGTACACTTAACGGAAACTATTTCCGTGCTAAATCTTTGACTACAGATACATTTTCTTTATTTTCACAAGGAGATGTTAACTGCACCGGAACTCCTGTTAGTACACAGGGTTCAACATATGTAAACAGCGGAACAGTATTCCGTGTTATTTCTAATATTGATAATATTGCTCTTGGAACTAATGCAGGCAATAGTATATATGACGGAGATCAAAATATATTTGTTGGACATGGCGCTGCATCTGGGTTTACAACAGGTAGTTACAATGTCTTTATAGGACCAACAGTGGCCTATAATATGACCAAGGGTAATAACAATATTTCCATAGCAGGTTCAAACTTAGTAGACGGATTAGATAATCAAATCAATATAGGTTCGGTATTTTATTACAACGGTTCGGGGTATTTAGAATTAAATGCAGATGTAGGTGTTGGACTAGGAGATGATTCTACTTCAACTACAACTGGTGCATTTAATGTCTACGGCGGCGCCGGACTAAGCGGCAGTTTATTTGTAGGCGCTAATTTAAATGCTACAGGTACAGGAACAGTAACGTTAAGTCCTATTGGCACTGTAGTTGTTAATCCTTCTGTTACTGGCCACATTGATAATATAGTCATTGGAGCATCTACTCCAAAGAATGCCAATCTGTTGTCAACCACTGCTACTAATATTAGTGTAACAGATACTACACCTTCTACAAATCAAACATCTGGAGCAGTCACTGTTGCCGGAGGTGTGGGTGTACAAGGTAGTATCTATAGTGCAGACGGTAATCCACAAGAAAACTATAAACTATATAGTCCACAAGTAACGGTAAGTACAACAGTTCCGCTATTACCTAACATAGGAGATTTTTGGATTAACTCGGATACATTGGCAGAATATCAATATATCCTTGACGGTACAAACTACTTCTGGGTACAAATAGCACAACTATAAAGAGTAAAAAATATGGCAACATTAGGATTTCCAAGTAACCCAACAATCGGACAAAAATATACCACAGCCAGCGGCCAAACATACATTTGGAACGGTTCAGTTTGGTCAATACAAACGGTAGCACCACAAAATGTGTCTACAGTTACTACCTACAATTTTGTGGTAACCGGTAATACAGCTACCGTAGGCGGCGCAGTGGTTATTACCAGTGCTACTATCTATCAATATATTACACAATCTAACACCAGTTCACAAGGTGTTATGACATTGTTAGCTGGCACTGATACTGCTATTGCCACAGTGGGATTTACCGCAACTATATGGAATACTAGCACATTAGAATCAGTAACACTTCGTGGAAATACAACTGATCAAACTATTTGTCTTACAAATATAACAGCATCGACCTCGACTACTACAGGCGCACTAACTGTAGCTGGAGGGGTTGGTATTCGAGGTAACTTAACTGTTGGTGGAACCACTAACCTCACTGGAAACTTAACATTAACTGGTACTGAAAATATTGCTAATAATACAAATGCAACGTCTACTACAACAGGAGCATTAGTTGTACAAGGCGGTGTTGGCATTGGCCGAGATTTATGGGTAGGCGGGAACCTTTATTTGCAAGCCCATCAAGTACTCACAACCGCTAGTTTTTTCAATGTTGTACAATCTGGGCCTGATATTTTAATTACTGCTACTTCTAATACTTTGTATTTTAGCGATATTAGTACATTAGAATCTGTAACAACACGCGGTGCTATATCAGATCAAGTAATAACTTTAACCAATGCCACAGACTCTACAAGCACTACTACCGGAGCACTAGTAGTTAAAAACGGTATTGGGGTAGGCGGCAACATCACTATAGGCGGTGCCATACAACTTTTAGCCGCAGATATCACTTCTGCGCAGACTGTAATAAATACAACAGCGACAACTGTGATAGATGTGTATCCAGTAACCTACTATAGAACTGCAAAATATGTAGTTCAAATAGAATCAGGAGCAGGTTACGGGGCATTATTTGAAGCAGTTGAGATTTTGTTATTGGTTGATAACTTGCAGAATGTGTATTCTACAGAGTATAGCAGAGTGGGACCCACAGTATTAGGCGAGTTTTCAGCAGATGTTGAACTTGATAATAATGTAAGATTGTATTTTACACCTTACATATCAGGAACAACAATGACAATAAAATTGATAAGGACAACGGTAGCGTTCTAACGAAGGGTAATACACTAATATGGCACTAACATCACTAACTAAAGATTTTATCACCCGAGCAGGGTTATCCGTAGAAGGTACCTCCCCAGTTACTACTGCTACGTACACGCAAGGATCGCAAGCTGGCACGTTTCAAGTTGCTGGCGGCGCCGCAATCAATAAAAACTTAATAGTCGGTACTACTTCCACATTTTACGGCGCTACGACTGTATATGGTACATTAACTGCTACCAATGCTGTTAACTTTACTAATACTTTAAATGTAACAGGATTATCTACATTTGTTAGTGCTACTGCTACAAACTTTACTACAACTAACTTAACAGTTACTGGTCCGGCAACACTACAAAGCACATTAAATGTAACAGGTCAAAGTACACTAGGTGCATTAAATGCTGCAATCACTACTGTTACAACTTTTTATGCAACTGGCGAAAGTATTTTACAAGGTGTTACCGCTGGTTTAGTGACAGCAACAAGCCTTGTTGTTACAGGTCAAAGTACATTACAAGGTGTTACTGCTACATCTGTAACAGCTACAACATTAACAGTATCTGGTGCTGCTACAGTATCTGGCAATTTGATTGCTAACTCTAATAGTGCGGCAACTGGTGCTGCCAATGGTTCTGGTGCTTTACAAGTTACTGGCGGCGCTGGCATTAGTGGTGCATTATATGTTGGCGGCACAGCCTATGTTGCTGGTGATTTGTATGTTGATGGTACACAGTTTGTTGTTAACAAAAATACCATTAGCTCAGGCGATAATGCTCTTGTTTTAAGTACAGGTAGCACAAGTGCCATATTAGCCAACGGTGCTGGTTTATATATTGGTCAAAGTTCGTCAACTGCTTATATTAGTTTAACTTATGATGGAGTTGCAAACTGGGTATCTAGTGGTGGTGTTAAAGTTAACTCTACTGCAAGTGTAAGTTCAACTAATACAGGTGCTTTACAAGTTGCAGGTGGTCTAGGTGTTGCAGGTGGTGTATATGCTGCCGGCGCCATTACCGCAACAAACATTAATGCTATTTTAGGACAAGCAGGTGCTCCTGGTAATATCTACGGGGGTGCAGTCGGCCAGCTAGTATATCAAACAGGTGCAAGTCAAACTGGATTTATTGCAACTGGCACCAATGGCACTATTTTGGAAATGGCTGGTGGCATACCGACCTGGACATCTATTTCTGGATTGACAGCAGGTAATGCAACTACTGCTACAAATATTCAAGCAGGGTTGGCTTATGAGATTCCATACCAATCTGCACCAGGTCAAACCGCATTTAGTACCAGTTTAGAATTCAATCCAACCGGATATGGTGGTACACAAGGTTTATTCACTACAACTAACATTGCTATAGGTGGCGGCAACAATGCTACTGCGGCAACTGGCGCAAGTGGTTCCTTGATGGTAACTGGTGGTGCCGGTATTAGCCAAGACTTGTGGGTTGGTGGTAACGTTAATGTTAACGGCAGCATTTTCTTAAAAGGTGTTGGTTTAGATACAATCAGTGGTACTACTGGTACATTTGTTAACGTAGCAATAACCGGCACTAATACAGCTCTAAATGTAACTAATAGTGCGATTATTGGTCAGACCTTGACCGCTACAAACATCAGTGTTATTGGAACAGCTGGTGCAAGCTCAACTAATACTGGCGCTTTACAAGTAGCTGGTGGTGTTGGTGTTGCTCAAAATATGTATGTAGGCGGCGTATTCTACGGCGGACCTACACAAAGTACTATTGGCCTAGCTAATCCATTAATGGTATTGACAAATAATGTCAATGGCTATACACAAATACAGATTCAAAACACCAGTACTGGTAATCAAGCAAGTAGTGATTTTATTGCAACTGCAAATAACGGTACTGACTCGTCTAACTACATTGACATGGGTATCAATAACAGTGGATTCTCCACTGCTACTTGGACCATTAGCGGTGCCAATGACGGTTACTTGTATGTTGATGGCGGTAACTTAACACTAGGTACAGATGCTGCTAACAAATATGTTTATATCCATACTGGCGGCACATTGGCCAGCAACATTGTTGCTAGTTTCTATGCTGCAAATACCAGTGTATCTAGTACCAATACAGGCGCATTAACAGTAGCTGGTGGTGTTGGTATTAGTGGCGGATTGTTTGTTGGTGGTGCAGTAACTGCCACTAACTTAACATCTACTACATTAAATGTTAGTGGTCAAAGTACATTAGCAGGTGTTACTGCTACAATATTAACAGCTACTTCCGCTGTTATTAATACCACATTAAATGTTGTTGGTCAAAGTACATTAGCAGGGGTTACTGCTACTGCATTTACAGCAACAAGTGTAACAGTAAATGGCAATGAAACAGTAAATGGTAACTTAACAGTTACTGGACAAACAATACTTGGTTCTGCAACTGCTACAAACTTTACCGCTACCACCGCAACAGTTGTTAATAACTTAACAGTTGGCGGAGAAAGTATTTTACAAGGTGTTACAGCCGGACTTGTTACAGCAACTACTTTATCTGTTACAGGTCAAACAACACTAGGTTCAACTACTGCTACAAACTTTACTGCTACAACAGCAACTATTGTCAGCAACTTAACGGTCAATGGTGAATCTTTCCTACAAGGTGTTACTGCTACTGTAGTGACTGCTACAAGTTTAACAGTACACGGTCCTACAACTATTGACGGCACATTAACATTAAATAGCCCAATCAATTTAGGTAATGCTAGTGCTGGTAACTTTACTGCTACAACAGCAACTATTACCAGTAACCTAACAGTCAATGGTATTAGTACATTTACTAATACTGTTTACATGACTTCTACTACAAATAGTACAAGTCCTACAACAGGCGCACTACAAGTTACCGGTGGTGTTGGAGTCGGTGGTAATGTCGTCGTTGGCGGTGTAGTTTACGGTGGTAATACTGGTACTGTTGGTACAACTGTATCTGCATTTGCTGGTAATGCTTACTTAGAATCTAGTTATGTAAGCGCAACAATATCAAGCGGACAATCTGGCGTAACTCAATATTTGGATACATTTAGTACAAGCAGTTACAGAAGTGCAGAGTACACAGTTCAAATCACCGATTTGCCAAATATCCATGTTGAGAAAATCATGTTGTTCCAAGATGGTGGCACTAATGTTTACATGACAGAATATGCGGTTATGACTAATAACGGTGAACTAGGAACATTTGATGCAGCTTATTCTGGTACAAATGTCGTATTGAAGTTTACACCAACTAGCCCAAGTTCAATGGTTATTAAACTACAGCGTACTGCGATTGCGATTTAATAATGAATATTAGTGGCGGGTTATCGTTTAATGGAGCAGTGACATTAATCACATATACCTGTAACTACATATTTTTTAACTACTAATACAGTACAGATTTTAGTAGTTGCTGGCGGCGGCGAGAATCAAAGCCAGGGAGCTACTAACGGCGGCAATGGCGGATCAGGTGTGGTTATAGTAAGTTATCCCAATACATATGCTGTTATGTCTATACCAGGAACACTAAACTATTCATTTACAAATACATCTGGAAACTACATTTATGTGTTTACTTCTGGCACAGGTATAATCAGTTTTACTACATCAACTACGGCCTAAATAGCAGTACCTAACCCTTAATTTCCAAAACATATAAATAACATATCAGTAACCGCCGTTACACGTGGAAAGGGAAGCGAATAAATGGCAATAACAGCACAAACCGCTGACTTCAGAGTCAGAAAAGGTATTGTGGTCGAAAATACGGCTACAATATTATCTACATTAGCAACAACTAGTACTAATTCAGGCGCCTTACAAGTTGCGGGCGGAGCAGGTATTGCAGGAGGACTATTTGTCGGTGGCACTGTTACTGCTACCCTGCATGTTGGTAACTTAACCGGTACTGCTACTACTGCTACAAACATTGCTAGTGGTGCTACTGGTAGCATCCCTATTCAAAGTGCTGCTGGCACAACTGCATTTATTCCTCTAGGCACTAACGGATATGTGCTAACTGCTGGGTCAAATACAGCCACTTGGACTGCTATCAGTGGTTTAAGTGCAGGCAGTGCTACAACTGCTACTAATCTAGCAGGCGGTACCGCTGGTCAAGTACCTTATCAATCTGCTGTTGGTTCAACTGCCTTCACCGGACCAGGTACTGCTGGAACATTGTTGGTTAGCAATGGAACAAGCGGCCCAAGTTTTACTAATCAAGTAGCAACATTAATCGTAACCAGCACTCAAAGTAGTACAAGTTCTTATAGTTCCAATGCCTTATATGTTGCTGGTGGCATCGGTGGTAACAACGGTTTTAATATTAACGGGGACGGTTACTTAACTGGTAACTTATATGTTACAGGTATTATTACAGGAACCAATGTTTTGTTGAATACGCTGGTTGCTAATAGTGGTACATTCTACGGTGATGCGACAGGCAGTGGAGCATTGTACGCGGGTATAACAAACTTTACCCCATTTGCTCAAACCATGTTCCAAGCATCCGGTAACCTAAACAACTACATGGAAGTTAATGTACAAAACATTAACCCAGGTGCAAAAGCATCAACTGATATTGTTGCATCTGCAGATAACGTTTCGTTGAGTTCTGCTTACATTGACATGGGTATTGCCAGCAGTACCTTTGATGGCACACAGTTATATAGTTTAGGAACAACAATAGGACCAAACGACGGTTATTTAATGGTTGGTCAAAATGCCACAGCAGGTTTAGGTGACTTGGTATTTGGTACATTGACCAGCGGTACACAGATGCGATTTGTACTGGCCAATGGAACAACTTCTACAGTAACCAATGCAGCAATCGCTGTGGTAATGAATACACCAAATACACCAGCTACATCTACTGCTACTGGTACAATGGTAGTGTATGGTGGCGTTGGTATTTCTGGTAATGCTTATATTGGTGGTAATGTAACTGCTACAAACTTCTACGGTAATGTTTTTGCAACTAACACTGCAACCATTATGGTTGGTTTGGCTACAACAGCTACCTACGCACAGAGTTTCAATACAGCAACACTAGTTGCCAATGCTGTAACTGCATCTACTGCTACTAACGCTGCTACTGCCTATTCAACCATAGGTACGCTTTCGACTGGTACAGGTATTTTAGGTAGTTCATTTAATGGAAGTACCAATGTCACATTGACATTGAATACAGCAACATTAATGGCATTGGCTGTAACTGCTACCTACGCACAAAGTTTTAACACAGCAACTTTAGTTGCCAACGCTGTTAATGCTTATACCGCTACTTGGGCTACAACTGCTACCTATGCTCTAGCATTTAATACAGCAACACTAGTTGCTAATGCTGTGACTGCATTTACTGCTACATGGGCTACAACTGCTACTTACGCACAGGCATTTAATACAGCAACTTTAGTTGCCAATGCTGTCAATGCCGTAACAGCTACAAACGCAAACAATATTACTGGTGGTGCTCAAGGTAGCATTCCAATTCAGTCAGCGGCTGGTACAACTGCATATATCCCATTAGGTTCTAGTGGATATGTATTAACTGCTGGTTCAACCACTGCTACATGGCAAGCATTGGGTAGTTTAACTGCTGGTACTGCAACCAATGCTAATAACATTTTAACAGCGGCACAAACAGCCAACGCCGACTATTATCCAACTTTAGTTAGCACAAACAATGCCACTGCTGCTTATCAAAGCGAATATACAACTAGTAGTTTTAGTATTAACCCAAGCACAGGCATTGTTAGTATTAACGGTGGATTAACTGTTACTGGATCATTAACTAGTACAAATCATATTATTAATGGAACTACCGCTGCTAGTTCAACTAACACTGGTGCTTTACAAGTAGCAGGTGGTGTTGGCATTGCTGGTGGTGTATTTGTTGGTGGAACGGTAACTGCTACAAACTTCTATGGTAATGTTTATGCTTCAAACACAGCAACCATTATGGTTGGTTTGGCAACTACTGCTACATTTGCACAAAGTTTTAACACAGCAACATTGGTTGCCAATGCGGTAACTGCATTTACTTCTACTTGGGCCACAACTGCTACCTATGCCCTAGCATTTAACACAGCAACTCTAGTCGCTAATGCTGTAACTGCATCTACTGCTACTAATGCTGCTACTGCTTATTCAACGATAGGTACACTGTCAACAGGTACAGGTATTCTAGGTAGTTCGTTCAATGGAAGTACCAATGTCACATTGACATTGAATACAGCAACATTAATGGCATTGGCTGTAACGGCAAATAATATTTCTGGCGGTGCTACTGGCAGTATTCCAATCCAATCGGCTGCTGGTACAACTGCATACATTCCGTTAGGTAATGCAGGTTATGTGTTAACAGCAGGTGCAACTACTGCTACATGGACCGCAGTTAGCGGTTTAAGTGCCGGTACTGCTACAAATGCCAATAACATTCTAACAGCCGCACAGCCTGCTAATACAACTTATTATCCAACATTTGTCAGTGCCAACAATGCCACTGCTGCTTATCAAAGCGAATATACAACAAGTAGTTTTAGTATTAATGCGGCTACCGGTAATATCAGTATTGGCGGCACTGTAACAGGTGCAGTCAACGGTACTGGTGGTACAGCATTCCTAGCAGGCAATGGTGCTTATAACAACATTGCTTTAGGTATGCAAGCTAGTTCTGGTCCTGCTAACATGGCAATTCGTGATTTGTCCACTGTTAGCAGTATCATGTACTTTGATTCGTCTGTCAATGCTGCCCAAGGCGGACAGTTTATATTCCGAGCCACTAGCGGATTTACTTCATTAATGGTGTTGAATACAACAAGTAGCACTATTTCTGTACCAACATTAATAACTTCTACAGCATTATCTACAACAACTACAACTGGTGCATTGGTTGTATCGGGTGGTATTGGTCTAGGCGGCAACATTATCACTGCTGGTTACGGACAGTTTGCTGGTGCATTTAACGAAAGCACAACTCAACCAGGTGTGTTTATTGGTATATCAGGTTCGGGAACACCAAGTCCCAGAGCCGGTTTCTTTAATGGCAATACTGCACAAAACTGGGAAATAGACAACTATAGCGGTGCGTTCCGTTGGTTTACTCCTGGTGTTACTAGAATGCAGTTAGATACCAGCGGTAACCTAACAGTTTATTCAACTTCAGCTACCAACAGTACCAGCTCAGGTGCTTTAGTAGTCAGTGGTGGGGTTGGTATTGGCGGTGGATTAAATGTAGGCGGTACTGCTTACATTGCTGGCGATTTGTATGTTGATGGTACACAGTTTGTTGTCAACAAAAATGTTATTAGTAGCGGTGACAGTGCCATTATATTGAGCACCGGCAGTACAACTGCACTATTAGCAATCAACAGTGGTCTTTATATAGGCGCTAGTTCAAGTACTGCGTATGCATCGTTTTACTTTGATGGTGTAGCTAACTGGGTAGTAGGTGGAACTGCTGCAACTGGTCTTAAATCTGCTAACCATTTTGCTACAAGTTATAGCAGTGTTGGTTCTTATACTAGTACACAAAAAGGTGAAATATTCAGCGTTAATGGTGGTGTATATGTTAACGGTATTGTAACTGCTACCACTGTGATTGCTAATGTTACTGGTAATGTTACTGGTAACTTAACAGGCACTGCTACTACTGCTACAAACATTGCTAGTGGTGCTACTGGTAGTATTCCAATTCAATCAGCAGCCGGTACAACCGCATTTATTCCATTAGGTAACGCAGGTTATGTGTTGACCGCAGGTGCAACAACAGCAACTTGGACAGCAGTCAGTGGGTTAAGTGCCGGTACTGCTACAAACGCTAATAATGTATTGACAGTAGCACAAACTGGTAATGCAAGTTACTATCCAGTATTTGTTAGTTCAAATAACGCCACTGCTGGTTATCAGAGTGAATACACAACCAGCAGTTTTTACATCAACGCGGCCACTGGTGCTATAAACGTCGGCGGATCATTACAAGTTGCAAGTGGAAATCCTGGTGGCGTATATATTGGCACACATGGACAAATATTTGATGATGGCAATTTCCATATTCATTCAATCAGTGATGGCAACCTATGGATTAATAACGCTTCGACTACATCAAATACTGATGTAAGAATTAATAACCAATCTACAGGTAGTGTTATTTTAACCAACGGCGTGGGTAATGTAAGAATTCTATCAACACAATCATCAAACTCAGCCACAAGCGGTGCTTTACAAGTAACTGGGGGTGTTGGTATTGGTGGCGGACTATTTGTAGGTGGCGTTGTAACTGCTACAACATTTGGTAGCTCAGGTGCATTAAACTTTAACATCAACAGCACAACATTAGGTGCTGCGATTGACACCAACGGCAACTTCTTATTAGGTGGTATCACTAGTCCAATAGCAGCCGTAACTGGCGGCAGTGTTTTACAGATAGGTAGTGCAGCTAGCCAGTTAGGATCAGCCAATAACCCCTATGCATTTGCTAATGGCAAGTATTCAACCGCAGCAGGTGTCCCACAATACACCGGTAACTGGGCAAGTGGTAACTGGTGGGCATTTGGTCCTGACACTAATGCTGCTGATACTACATTAAGATTAGGTGTAGCCACAGTTGGTACCAGCGGCTTTGCTTGGCAGGGTGCGTATGCTAACTTAAAACTAAACAACTTGTCCGGGGCAAACATAAATGTCACTGGTGTTGTTACAGCTACAACATTCTACGGTACATTTATTGGTACATTGAGTACTATTGTTAGCACTGCATCTACAGTAGTTACATTAGCAACCACTAACAATGCCCTTTATTATCCAACTTTTGTCAATACATTAAACACATCGACAACGGCTGGTCAAGCTGAATATACAACAAGTAGTTTTACAATCAATCCAGGTAATGGGGCTGTAACATTCACTGGTTCTGGATATTTTGCTGGCAGTGCAGGTTCTAATGTTGGTACTGGGTCAACAACATCAAATACAGCATACAGTTTAACGCTACAAAGAGTTGCAGGTAGTAACGGTAACTTGATTGTACAAGGTGATGATACTGTTGTAGGCAGTCCAAACATTACATTCTTGAATACAAGAACAACAAGTTCAGCTGTTATGTCGTGGAATGGAACTGCAATAACAGTTAATACTTCCACAGCTATTAATGGCGTTGCTGCTTCGACATCAACTAATACCGGTGCTTTAACAGTTGCTGGCGGTGTGGGTATTGGTGGCGGATTATTTGTTGGTGGTATTACAACTTCTAGTCAGTTTGTCAGTAATGGTGGCCCGAGTACATTACCTTATGTTAATATCACTGGGGCGATTACTACTACCAGCCAAATTTTTAATCTATTACAAAATTCTACACCTTATACCACTGCTGCTGGGCAAGTCACAGCAGGATTGTTGAATGCTCCACAGTTTAATGTCAATGGAAATTCAACTATCTATAGTTTCTGGAATCAGCCGGTAATACTTTCAAGTACTGCAACATCAAATGTTTCATGGTATGGTATTATCAACCAATCACTTAGAGATAATATAAATGATGTAGGACCTGCTAATGCGATCTATGGCATATACAGTCAATCTGGCAATCAATCCCTCACATCATCTTCAGCATATACCAGTGCTATCGTTGGTATGTATAGTCAGGCCATCGTCAATCAAGGCAGTGCTGGTGCTCTATACCAATTTTTGGCTGGCGGAAATGCTACTGGTGTTGCTGCCAACTTGACTTCCAACACTTCGTCGGTTATCACCAACAGTTATGCTTTTTATAGCAGTGGTGGCGGTACTATCGGGTCTGCTAGCACTGTAACAGTAGTTAACAGTTGGGGCATGTATCTTGGGGCACCAACAGTCAGTACATATGGTAGCATCACTAACCGTTGGGGTATTAGTCAGGCAGACGCATTGGCAGCAAACTCCTTCTTGGGTTATACTGGTATTGGATATGCATCAACAACTTCAATTGCTGGTGAAAAACTTGCAGTAAACGGCAGCGGCTACTTTAATGGTGTTGTAACTGCTACAAACTTCTATGTTAACGGTTATGCGGTCAGCACAGGTACTGGTAATGCATCTGGAGTGACGGTACAAGCTACTGCAACTAATGCTACATATTATCCAGTCTTTGTCAGTGTAAACACTGCAACAGCACAGGCTTTACCAGAATACACAACCAGTACTTTCAGTATCAATCCGAGCACCGGATCGATTACTGTTGGTAGTACTGCAACTACAACAGCCGCTAATGTTATTAACTCTGCTATATGGGAAAAACTAAGATTTGTAAACGCTACAACTACTTCGACAGCTAGAGTTGGGTCAGATGGCAATGGTTTAAATCTTTCCACTAATGCGGTTTATGGTGGTCCATGGGCCCAAGACACTAACCTACAAAAGAGTTTATTATACATTCAACATCTTGGCAACGGCCGCCATGAATTTAGAACAGCACCTGCCAATACTAGTACTGTAAACTGGGTGTATTCGTTGGTAATGGACGACAATACCGCAACATTTAGCGTGCCTGTGGTGTTGTCTGCAACTACTGCTTCTGTTTCAACTACTACTGGCGCACTAACTGTAGCAGGTGGTGTCGGAGTCGGTGGAGCATTGTATGCTGGTAGTGTTTATGCAGGTGGCACACAACTATTACCAAACAGCATACAAACATTTACCGCAGCGGCAAATACCACAACATTTGCTATCAGTGGCGGTTATGTAGTTGGACAAATACAGGTATTTGTTAACGGTATTAGTTTGAGTTCTGTAGCAGGTGACTTTACAGCCAGCAATGGCAGTACAGTTGTATTGGCTACACCTAGAAATGCTGGTGATGTTGTTCAAGTTATTAGTCAGCAGTCATTTAACCCAAGCGGACAACAAGCCTACATCTTTAACCAGTATACAAGTAATGGTACAACTACAACATTTGCCACAAACTACAATACAGCAACAGTACAAGTTTACCAAAACGGTGTACTACAGTATCCAACTACCTATACTGCCAACAATGGTACAAGCATTGTATTCAGTAGTATACCAAGCAATGGCACAGTGATTGGGGTAATCAGCTTTAATTCTGTAAGCATTGCCAATGCGATAAGTAGTAGTGGTGGTACAATTCAGGGTAACTTGAATGTAGCAGGCAGTTTACAACAAAATGGACAAGATATTACAGCATTTGCTACAGCAATGGCTGTGGCAATGGGAATATAAAAGGAAAAAATAAAAATGGCAAAACAGCTAGTAAGACAATATATTTTTACACCAGGCGGAGCTGGGGCAGGCACTATTCAAATTCCCGGTAATGTAAGATTAGATCAGTTACTGGTTATTACAAATGTTACTCGCAATACCGTAATTTATAATTTTGCCTCTAACGGATATACTGGTACAACCACTAGTTTTAGCCGAGGTAATACTACAGCATTTCCTACAGAAGCAATGCGTAGTGATGGTGTAACAACTATTACATTAGCCTATAGCACTACTGGTATGAGTAGTAGTGATGTATTGCAGATTTATACAGAAAATCAACAAGGTGCAATTATTACCCGTCCGTGGGCTATGGGTACTGATGGTTGGGAACGTACTCGTGTAAGTCAACCACAAAGTATGATCGATGCTGACTTTGAATACGGACAACAACCTACTAAATGGCAGTCATTGAGTCAACTACGCGGATATCCCGGTATCTATGAAGTACCAGGTACTGATTTAAGTATTGCCAGTGTCACATCAGATGCTAGTTATGCCAGCGGTGGACAAGCAGGTGTTCAAAGTTATATCACAGTTAACACAAACTATCCTCATGGATTAACTACAGGTAGCGCTATCACAGTTAATGCATTGTTGCAAACAGTGGCTAGTTATGATCGTGCAGGTGGTTCATTTATTGTTGATAGTGTAACAAGTTCGACTCAATTTAGTTATTATGCCAAAGGTCAAGTTGGTGCAAGTAGTGGTACAGTGATTAGTCAACAATCCACAGTTATACGTAAAGGTGGTTTCTATACTGGATCAAGTTTAACCAATGTGACATTTTCGTTTGCAGGCGGCGGCGCATCCACTACTGCCACAATCACAGTTACTTCTACCGATCCTCACGGTTTTATGCCAGGAGATCCTATTATTACTCTAGTCACTAGTGATAACGGAACTAACTTAAACAAACTTGCTCAAGGACCATTTTACATCAGTAGTGTTCCCAGTGCAACCACATTTACCTATCCTGCTCGTAACGTAGGTAATATCACTGGTACCATTACTGGTTACATTTATCCAAGAACTGATAGTTATTATTATCATAGACCATTTGACGGCGGTGTTCAGTTAGGTACAGGCGGTCCTGCACCAGGAATGGATGCTATTCGTCAAAGTAAGAAATATCTACGTTACCAATCTGGTAAAGCCATTAACTATAACACAGGCGCCTTGTTTGCTCCTAACTATAATGTTAGAAGTATTAGTGCTACAGGTACTGCACCAGGAAGTACTGTTACTGTGGTATTAGATGATAATGACCACGGTGCTCAAATAGGTGCAGTTGTTGTATTAAGTAATATTCTTACATCTGGATATAACGGAACTTATACTGTTACTGCAATCGTAGACGAACGTTCATTGTCGTTTTTGGCAACAAATACACTAGGTAGTACCAATCCAAGTATTGGTGCGCCAGGTACTTTAAGTATTCAAAACTGGTATGGAGCCACAGTTCGCGCTGGTACATTTGACGATCAAAACGGTGTATTTTGGCAATATGATGGTATTCAAATGGCTATTGGTCAGAGAACTAGTACTGCTAATTTGATCGGATTAGTAACTGCCACAGTAGGTAGTCACGTGATTACAGGCGGTAATAGTCGTTATACTCAACAGCTTTTAGCAGGTGATCGTATTGTACTTAAAGGTATGACACACGTAGTTACAGGTGTACAAAGTGATACACAAATTATTGTTAATCCGCCATTCCGTGGATCCACAAGTACCAGTGGTGCCAAGATTGTTAAAATATTAGATAAAATAATACCACAAAATCAATGGAATATGGATCGTTGCGATGGTAGTAATGGTATCTATAATCCCAGCGGATATAATTTGCAAGTGAATAAGATGCAGATGATTGGCCTGCAATGGACATGGTATGGTGCTGGTTTTATTGATTGGATGCTTCGTGGTCCAGATGGCAACTATATTATTGTACATCGTATGAAAAACAGTAACGTTAATACAGAAGCTTATCAACGTACTGGTAATATGCCTGTGCGTTATCAAGTATTAAACGAAGGTGCCCACAGTACATTAACTAATGCTATGTTAGCCAGTGATACTAGTATGGTTATCGGCGATACTACCTTTTTCCCTAACGCAGGTAATGTTATGGTTGACCAAGAAATCATTAACTATACCAGTATAACCACAGCAACCAATACATTAAACGGGTTGACTCGTGCATACACACTAAATCAGTTTACCGCTGGTCAGAATCGCCAGTTTACTGGTAGTACTGCTACCGTTCACAGTGCAGGTAATGGTGTTATTTTAGTTGGTCAAACTGCAAGTCCGCAGTTAAGTCATTGGGGTTCAGCATATCTAGCTGACGGCGGATTTGACGATGACCGCGGCTATATTTTTAACTATGTTATTCCAAACATCCAAGTTAGTACTGTGCCAGTTACTACATTTGCCATTAGACTAGCGCCCAGTGTCAGTAACGCTATTCCAGGCGACTTAGGGGTGCGAGATCTTATTAATCGTGCGCAGATGAGATTGCAAGCGTTGGAAGTGACAGCGGGCGGCTCTACAAATACTAACTGTGCCATGGTCGTTGCTGGTATTTTAAATCCGCAGAATTACCCTAGCAACTTTGCTAATATTAACTGGCAAAGTTTAGGTAACACTGGCCTTCAAACTGGTCAACCAAGTTTTTCACAAGTGGCACAAGGACAAAGTATTGTATTCGATAATACCGCAACCAATGTGTTTCAAACTAGCGGAACTACTCCTGTTAACAGCAACATTATAACATTGAATAGCACAGTGGGTATCAATCCGGGTGATGCTGTATATTTGAGTAGTGCTGGTGGTAAAAATACAGATAACGGTGCTACTATCACTGGCGGCACTGTGGTTACATATATTAATCCACAAACTAATCAAGTTACAATCAGTAACTATACACTACAAAGTATCGCTAGTAGTACTAATATTGCATTTACTCGTAATGGGTTTGCACAACCTGGAGAAACTATTTTCTCATTCGTTAGTAGCCCACAGGAGCGAGACGTACTTGATCTGAGTTTGTTGAAAGAGTTAACTAATACACCTATCGGTGCAAGAAATTGTTATCCAAACGGACCAGATTGCTTGTTCATTAACGTATATTTGACTTCTGGTAATCCAATTTATGCCAACTTAACGCTACGTTGGGGTGAGCCGCAAGCCTAAGTATTCTAATAAATACACTACTATTTAGGATTCACTGATGTCTATTGCTAGTAATTTAACGTTTATAGAAAACTCCGCAGGAGCCATAACAACCGGTACGTTTAACGTTATCGCACTGCCAATAACTTTCAGTGCTAACGGTACAGAATATTTTAGATTAGACAGCACCGGTGCGTTAGACGTTAATGTTACCAGTGCTTACAGTGGTTCTAAATTCAGTGTTAACGGCGGGGCTTATGTTAATGGTACACTAACTGCTACCAACTTGGTTGTTAGTGGTACTTTAACTGCCGGCAGTATCAGTGGCTCTAGTGCTCAAGTAAGTCTAAGTCAAGCCACAGCCAACGCCAGTTACTATCCAGTACTAGCATCTAGTAATGCCGTCGGCGCTCAAACAGAATATACCACTAGTAGTTTTTATGTAAATCCAGCAACTGGTCAGTTGAATATTGGTGGTACTACTTACATCGCTGGCGATTTGTATGTTGACGGCACGCAGTTCATTGTTAATAAGAATGTTATCAGTAGCGGCGATAACGCATTGGTATTGAGCACAGGGTCTACTACTGCTGTATTGGCCACAAACAGTGGACTTTATATTGGTGCTACATCAAGTACTGCTTACATTAGTTTGTCGTATGATGGTATTGCTAACTGGGTAGTAGGCGGAAGCGCTGGATCTGGTATTAAGGCTGCTAATCACTATGCTACAAATTTATCTGCTAACCAAATTGTTTACGCTGGCACTGGCGGTTTACTCAGCGGCACAAGCACATTTGTTTATACTGGCAGTAGTGTTGGTATTAACACAGCTTCACCTGGTACTTTTGGTACACTTGTTGTCAGTCACACTGGTGCGAGTGCCACAGCGTTAGTTGTCGGCGATACTAATACTCCATCTAGTGCTACAGGAATGTATCTTCGCAGTACCACAACAGCATCTATTGCTTGGAGTTCAGGTGCTGCTTTTACATTCAACCAAGGCGCCGGCGGCCCTGAAAAACTGCGTATTGACGCCAGTGGTAACATCTTAGTTGGACTGTCCACAGCACAAGCAAACGGACTGTTACAGGTTAACGGCAGTATTGGTCTAGCACCAAACGCACAGATTCGTCAGACCACAAACAGCGACGGCGGCACATTACAATTCTTTGGAACACAGGTAGTTGTTGGTCCAAACAACAGTACTGGTTACAGTTATGCAGAAGCAGGCTTGTTGGCCAGCGTGTCAAACGGCGACAGTCAAATATTACTTGATGTAGGTCGCGCTAATACACTAGCATCTGGCTGGGCAAGATTTAGAGTTGTCAATCAAACCGGTTTTCACTCTAGCATACAGTTGAGCAGAGGGTCAACCAGTACTTTCTATGCTGATACCACCAACGCATTTGTTGGAGTTGGTTATACATCCGGACAAGTGGGTGAAAAATTCAGTGTCAACGGTGGTGCGTACATTAATGGTATTACCACGGCAACAAGTTTTAATAATGTAGCAATCACCCAACCTGCAAGTCAAGCAACATTAACATTAGCAAGCGGTATAACTCTAAACCATCCAGTATCGTTAACATTCCCAAGCGTCAATGCTACAACAGCAACTTGGACACTGGCAATGAGTGGTACTTCCAACACATTGCAGTTCCAACCGCCAACTACTGGACCAACAGGGTCGCAAGGTACTACAGGCTCACAGGGAACTACAGGAACACAGGGAACTACAGGAACACAGGGTACTACAGGTACTACTGGATCACAAGGTACTACAGGTACTACTGGATCACAAGGTACCACAGGAACACAGGGAACTACAGGTGCTCAAGGTACTACTGGATCAACTGGCGCACAAGGAACTACTGGTCCAAGCACATTGATCAATGCTACTGCTAACACTAATGCAATTGAATATATAGTAGGTGTTGCTGCTGCTGGATCTAATCAAACTCCTACAGTAGCAACTAGTGTACCGTTTACCTTCAATGCCAGTACTGGTTTTGTCGGTATTGGTGTAACAACAGCTTCAAATGCACAACTTGATATTCGTTTCCCTACATTAACAACCAGTACTCAACTTAATCATATTTTATTGCAGGCATTGTCGAATGGTGCTAACGTTGCAACTGGTGCTCGAACAGGTATTACATTTAATAATCGCACAGTCGATTATTCGTCATCTGGTGGTATAAGTACAGCTGGTATTTACGGTATCGATCTTGATGCTAGTCCGTCTGTCTATGGTAGACAAATGGGTTTGGTGCTTTATACTTCAAGTCAAGATGCTGCTGCAACAGAAAAAGTTCGTATTGATCAAAATGGTGTTGTAGGCATTGGTTTAACAAATGCATCAAGTTATGCTACAAGATTAGCTGTGCTTGGTGGTACAAATGCCACAGTATCTAATAATGCCACTTACGTATTCAGCATAGGTAATGCAAATGCTAGTGATTTTACTGTAGGTAGCGATTCTAGTTATACATACGTTCAAACTTGGAATAGTAAACCTTTACAAATAAACAACCAAGGTAATAACATTTTATTGAATCCTATTAGCGGTTCAGTGGGTATTGGAACAACAACTCCTAACTCAACATTACATGTTGCCAGCGGTAATGTAATGATTGGAACTGGTACACCAGGTGCTCCACTATCGTTTACAGATACTACAGGTTTAAAGATACAGTTAAATGCCAACGCAGCAAACTACTATACCATTGAAAAACAAGCTGCTGTAGCCGGCGGCGACAGTATGTTCAAGCACAATGCAGGTCAAACTGCGGCGGGAGAACACGGTTTTTACAGTGGTGGTACTTTAAGATTATTAGTAGATGCTAGTGGTACATTGTATGTAAACAACATATCAGCACAGTTGAACACTGGCTTTACCAACAGATTAAATGTTAACGGTAGTATTGTAGCAGGATCTGGAAGTAGTACCAACGGAAGCATTATTTTACAAGGCTATTACGGAAGTGGTGGTTCTATATCTAACTGGGGAACTGAATATAGCAGTGGTGGGCCTGTAATGGGTTATGCTGTTTATCCAAGTACAGCAGCAGCAGGTGCTTTCTTTAGTGCTGCAAGTGCGGCAAATAGCCGCGGCGCTTATACTATTTCCGGTAATACACACAACTGGTATGTAGGTGCAAGTCAAACTGTAGCAGTCGGTAGTGCTGTAACTATGACTACAGGAATGAGTTTGACCAGTGCTAGTGCATTAAATGTAACAGGCGAAGTTACAGCATTTTTCTCAGATCGTAGATTAAAGGAAAATATCAAAATTATTGACAATGCATTAGGTAAGGTGTTAAAGTTAAATGGTATACTTTATAATCCAAACGATTTAGCAGTAACTTTTGGACAAGATAAAAACTCAAACATAGTTGGATTATTTGCCGACGAAGTTGAAGCGGTATTGCCAGAAGCGGTTAAACTTGCCCCATTTGATACAGATGAGAATGGTTTGAGCAAATCCGGAGAAAATTATAAAACAGTCCAATATGAAAAGGTCGTACCATTGCTAGTAGAAGCCATTAAAGAACAACAAGAACAAATCGCTCAACTTAAGGCGTTGGTGAACTCTTTGGTTAATAAATAAACCGGGAGTAGACTGTGTCAATTTTACCAGCAACCGGATCAGCGATAACAATGGGAGGTGTATATGTAGCGTATTCAAATGCTACTACATCTACCTTGGCCGGCGATAATATCAAACTTAGTGGTACATTAGGTAATAGCTACGGCGGCAAAGCAACTGGTACTCAAATTTCATTCTCTGCTACCTTTGGTGGTAAAACTACTCCGTATACATATTACGGAAATATCTAAAAAAGTGTTGACACGATCTTAACACTATGTTAGCATATAGTGTATAAAGGCAGGTTCACTATGACAAAGAAAACAAAACTAAACATTGCTAAACTATTAGATTTAGCCACAGGTCCTAGTCGATGGGAGTTGGATAATATCACATACAGTGATAGAACATCAAACCCAGAAACGCTAAAGGCATTCTTATCACGCATTCAACTGCTACGCATCAGCGATGCGGACTCTGCGGAGTTAAAAATCCTAGAAGATTTGGCCAATGATTTGGATCAAAAAGAGTGTGAAGAACTGTTGAGTAACAGCGATGACATGGCTCAACAAATGTTCATTGAAAATATTGCCCGTCAAAGTGCTTTAGAAGTTCTTACCAAGGATCGAGTTTCATTTGAAACCATGAACATCATGTGCAAGTTAAGTCCCAGCGACTTCATTCTAGCATCTAAACGAACCCAGGACATTATCAACAGTATTCACGAGTTGGTAATCCAAGGCGAAACATTGAGTAATGATGTTGCAGGCGCATGAAAAAAAGCATTTTCGAATCTAGCAAATGGAGCCTGAAGAAAGGCAAGTTGGCTGTATTGGTTCCATGCCGTGACATGCTTCATGCAGCCTTTGCTAAGTCTTTAACAGAGCTTGTCAAACTTAATACTTCTAGTGGTATTGATACTCATGTTATCATGGATGCCAGTACAGTACTATTAACACAGCGTGAACGACTAGGACTTGAAGCACAAAAAGTTGGCGCTGAATATATGTTATGGTTAGACAGCGACATGGTATTTCCTGCTACCACCGCCTTGAGATTAATGGCACATAATGAACCAGTTGTAGCCGCTAACTATATCCGTAGACAACTGCCCGCTAAAGGTGTTGCCTATGAAACTATCGGCGATTGGCAAAATCCCTTACCATTTGAACCTCAAGATGAACTAGCGTCTGTCGAGGGTATTGGTATGGGATGTATGTTAGTCAAAACTGCTATTCTTTCCAAGATTGCTCAACCTTGGTTTGAGTTTGGTTGGACGCCTGAAAGCAATGATCACCTAGGTGAGGACATGATCTTTTGCCAAAAAATGGCACAGGCAGGATATACTGTTAAAGTAGATACACAACTCAGTATGGAAATGCGCCACTTAGGCACATGGGCATTTGGTCCTGAACTAATCCAGTAAATCTAGCAGCAGTTCTAACTTGGCACGAACTGCTCGATTACTGAAACTATTTTTAACACCTTGGTGTAGTGGCTTTGGCCAGTTATCAAAACTACACCAAGCGTATCCTGAATGTTCTTCGTTTAAGGTAGGAATAAACTCTCGATCTACAATCAACACATAGGTGTTGTATTGAAAGTTTTGATCATTACTGGTAAACAGTTCTAAAGGAATAGTCTTTTTGATTGTAGGAGACTTTCCTATTTCTTCTTGAATTTCTCTATTCAATGCTTCGTAGGGTGTAGCATCTGTGGGTTCTTTCTTACCGCCCACTAATCCCCAAGTGCCAGCAGTCTTGCCTTGTGTGCGTAGTAGGAATAAAAATCGTCGAGTATCTTTGGCTAAAAACAAACCGCCACTACATACGATTTGATTTACAGCACTAGGCTCCAGTCCTGAGGTCTGTAAATTCCTTCGAAACTCTTGCTCCATTCTCCGTTCTCCCATATGTACTGTATTCCTGTATATGAATTAGTTATATAATAAACGGCTGTGGTAGTTTGACTATTGAAAATAACATTCCAACGGCTTCCGTCCCATTGAATAATATCGTTAGCAGCGGCTTGGAAATCACTGTGATCGGCATTTTTCCAAGCCTTAGGCCCTGTATAGCCCATGGTACCAAACTCAGGAACTTCGTTGATTCCTTCTAATATCAAATAACGAACACCTCGTGCAGGATACGTCGGTACATAAGTTTCTGGATTAATGATAGCATCTATTGTACCTCTACTATCTACTGCGGTGGTAATAGTGGTATTGCTAGGCTTAGTATCCATGTCATAAGACAGTATCATTTGTGTATCGTCGTTGGGATTCAGACTTATATAGGCCACGATTTGATTGCCAGCAGGTGTTGTTAGTCTTATTTGACTTAGATTAGCGGTAAACTGCCCAGGATACAAGTCGAGTAAAGAATACCAACTAGCACCACGACCCACATTACCACCTGATGCTGCTATAGATTCTTCATTAACTAACAATGTTGCAACGCCATCTAATACCAAAAGTTCAAAGTTACCCGGTGTGGTAACTACTGTGCCTACTTGATTGCCCAGTGTAGGGTATACAGCATCTAGATTGTTGTAGTTATCTGCAATAGTGCCCGGGGCATCGGCAAATATGTTACTGATAATCTTGGTAATGATACCTAGTTTTTTAACCTTGGCAGGAGGAGTGATCCATATAGGAGTGACAAAAGTCAAGTTGGCAATATCGATATCTTGATTTGTACCCTGAGGTATTTGTCTGTTAGACCAAACTGATTGCTGTAGTTGTAAAACAGTTAAACTAGTCCAATCAACATAGTTATCTGTGGTTTGTATTTCAAGACTAGGATTAAACAATACAGTAATCTGTTCAAGGATTTGCAGTTTTTGTTCGGTGTTTGTTGCCCATATATCTGCTGCCAGTGTTAGTTTGTAGGGACAGGGCATAATGCGTTCGACTGTGTATCCACTGCCTTGTGTATTTAATAGCTGGCCCGTAACAGGATCTACCGCCCTATCTCGTATTTGTAACTTGCTAACAAATGTAGGATCTTGTAGTCTTGTTTGATCGTATTCTAAACCCTTGATATAGCAGGCAATGAAAGGTGCCGAAGGTATTGTATTTTCGGAGTTTTTCTTCAACATCTGTGCTGCTTGGCGATTAGGATCACCATAGATAACGGGAACCTGATGCAAGGTACCTGTGCCGTCCTGATAGGCAAAGTTACTAAATGCCCGCATGAACTGTGTAAGATATCGTCTTATCTGCCCATCATAAAAAAATCCACTACTTACCCTCCTGATTTGCGATTACTCGCCTTTTCTGTATAAACTTATAGATATACATTTTTAATTATCCGCTTTTGGTTTTAGTGCCTTGCTCAATGCCTGGCGTTCTTGAACAACTGATCCGTTAATAGTAGCCGTATTGGTATTGTTAATAAATCCAGTTTTCTGAGTTTGTCTAGTTGCTGCACCAGCAAATCTGCCAGAGGTTGTATCTTGCTGTCCAAACTCGTTCATGGTCATTTGAACATTTTTTTCAAACAATATCCAGTTTGTTCCGTCGTATCTATAAAGAGCGTTGGGTTGATAATCTGTTCTCAAAAAGAACGCACCCTGTGCTGGCTTGTAAGGGAATATAACACCTTGGCTGAATGGTGCTCCATTAGGAGGCATACCATTGCCTGTCAAATATCCAACATATAGATTTTTTCTAGGAGTATGTAATACCATGCTGGCATCTAATACTTGTTGATCAATGCTGGCATCATCTAATGTATCACTGGTATCTGCATAATCAACAAGTCCCGACTCTCTAGTAGGGATAATATAAAACGCCGAAGTATCATAACCTGCAACTGGAGAATCTGCCATGGCTTGTTCGACAATTTGATCATTGATTTGTATACTTTGATTGTATGTACTCATAATGTCTCGTAATGTACTACCATCACCATTACCACTATCTTGTCCAAGTATTTGATTAAATTCTTGACTATCGACCAACGGTACACATTTGGCACGAACTAGGTGAGGGTACCATGTGACACTGAATCCGTTGGTAGGACGACTAACATCCTGCACTACATAAAATCTTTTTAATGCTACAAAGTTATTGTCTATAGCATATTCATCTTTTAGATGAGGAAGTTCTATAACATCCCCTGGCATAATCTTACGCCCCAATGCATCTACATGACCACGCAAATGAAAATGCATCATAACTGTATCATTGGTCAAAAACATACCAAACTGACTTAAATTAAAATCTAAATCCTGCATGGTATAGATACCGCGAATAACATAGACATCTGGTTCATAGTTTCTATCACGGTTTTCCATGAATAATACATCTTGTATGCCTAACTCCGGAGTAGGATTTGTACTGTTATCGGGTGTAGTTGGAGTAACCCCGTCAGTAGCGTTAGGACTTGTTGGTCCTAGGTACTTGTGAATAAGAACATCAGTTCCGCCCACTTGAAAGCGTTCATTTACAACACGGTCTATGAACTTGAAATCATTGCCCTTTTCCGGACGGTATAGTGACAATCTTGGCATATACCTATTTATGCTAAATATTATTATGAACGAAACTGAAAAAAGCCGCCAAGACGTAGTTGACTATATATATGCCTTTCTTGGAGGATCAATGGTCGATGTGGAATTAGATCCTATCCATTATAATCAAGCCATCGATCGTGCCTTGGCCAAATATCGCCAGCGTAGTAGTAACGCTGTTGAAGAAAGTTTTGGATTCTTGGATCTAGTAGTCGATACCAACGAATATGTGATGCCTAAAGAAGTTATCAGTATTCGTCAACTTTTTAGACGTAGTATTGGATCACGCACTGGTGGTGGAGACGGTGGAAGTTTGTTTGAACCGTTCAACCTAGCATATTCTAATACCTATTTGCTGGCCAGCACTAACATGGGCGGGTTAGCTACATACTATTCTTTTGCATCGTATCAAAAACAAGTGGGTAAAATGTTTGGTAGCGATATTAACTTCAGTTACAATCAAACTAATCATACTTTAACGGTTTCACAACGACCTTTTGCCCCTGAACAAGTTTTAGTTTGGATGTACAACTATCGTCCAGATTTTAACTTGTTTGCTGACATGTATGCAGGACAGTGGTTAAAAGACTACTCCCTAGCTAATGCCAAAGTAATGTTAGGTCAAGCTCGTGAAAAATTCCCAGCCATTGCAGGACCACAGGGTAGCAGTGGATTAAACGGATCGCAACTTAAGGCCGAGGGCAAAGCTGAAATGGATCAGTTAGAACAAGACCTAATCAACTACAAAGAAGGTTCTACTCCATTAACTTGGGTAACTGGCTAAAAATAATTCTTGACCTTGTAATAAAGTTGTTATAAACTTATAATATCGTTGGAGATATTGTATGATTATTGGCTTCGTGGGTTTGATTGGTTCTGGCAAAGATACTGCCGCAGACTTTTTAGTTAATTCGCATGGTTTTAGAAGAGACAGTTTTGCCAACACACTTAAAGATGCTGTAGCCGCAGTATTTGGCTGGGATAGAACACTATTAGAAGGCCGCACAAAAGAAGCCCGTGAATGGCGAGAACAAGTGGATCCTTGGTGGGCTAAACGACTCGACATGCCTGAATTAACACCTCGCTGGGTTTTACAATATTGGGGAACCGAAGTTTGCCGCAACGGGTTCCATGATGATATTTGGATCGCTAGTGTAGAGAACAAGATGCGTAAAACTGCTGACAACATTGTTATCAGTGATGTGCGTTTCCCCAACGAAATCAAAGCCATTCATGATGCAGGTGGCATTGTTGTTCGTATCAAACGAGGCGATGATCCTGCTTGGTTTGAAGCCGCTGCCAGTGTAAACCGAGGCCCTGTTGCGAATACATCGTGGGCATTGAGTGTGGCAAAAATGGAAAAACTAAAGATCCACGATAGTGAAACTGCTTGGGTTGGCTACAAAACAGATTTTACTGTGAGTAATGACGGATCTATTGATGACTTGTACAAACAGATAGAGTCTATTATTAATAATCAGGTCGCAGATCTCCCTGCCGCCACCTAACTCCTTCTTTGTGAAGTATGCGCTGGCAGTTAGCGCATACTGTTTTTAGATTAGTAAATCTATTATTGTGTAGATTTCCGTCTACATAAAATACATTAAACTGTTCGCTGTGTTTAGAAGTGTAGTTACACTTTTCGCAAACTGATTTTTTCTTATATCCAGCCAAGGCCCACAGCGGCTTTTCTTTTTTCCTACCCTTGGCACAATGGTCGCATTTAGACCTGTAGAATGGCTTTCCTTCTTTATAGTAGTTGATTGCCACTGGTCTTTGACCACATTCTTTACAAAGTTTACGCATAACCCGCCCTTTTTGGTGCCCTTTTCACATGGTATTTAACCCTTAAATTTTTCTATTTGGTGCTAAATAAAACAAAGTAATCCACTAAGGAGTTTTTTAAGATGGCACAATCATTACAATCACCAGGCGTAAGCGTATCAGTTATAGACCAGAGTTTTTATGCTCCGGCTGCTCCTGGCACTGTTCCGTTGATTTTCGTAGCAACAGCAGAAAATAAATCTAACGCTAGCGGCACAGGCATTGCACAAGGTACTACCAAATCAAACGCAGGCACTGTCTGGGTTATCACTAGCCAACGCGATTTAGTGGATACATTCGGTACACCTTATTTCCAAACAGTTGCTGGTACCCCAGTTAACGCCAGTGAAATCAACGAATACGGTCTACAAGCAGCATACAGCGTTCTTGGTGCAACAAGCCAAGCCTATGTTGTTCGTGCTGATATCGACCTAGGTCAAATCGCAGGTTCAAACACACAACCTACAGGAACCCCAATGGCTGGTTCTATTTGGGTAGATACTGCTGACAGCAAGTTTGGCATCAATGTTTGGAATACTGCTTCTAACTATGGTGCAGGTGGTTTCACACTAGTTACCCCAGATATCATTGACGATACAAACACCGCTGAATTCTCAGGTGGATTCCCATTACAGTCTTATGGCTCACTTGGTGATTTTGCTATGGTTATTCCTAGCAATACCAGTAACTCTAGTCCTAGCCTTCCTCAGTTATATTATAAATCTGCAACTGCTGGCGCTTGGGTAAAAGTACAAAACGGTTTCGACAGTGGTAAATCTTTACAAATCAGTCCTAACTATAACTATCCTAACTTTGATGCAAGCACTGCTACAGGCAGCGTTTGGATCTGTACAACTCCAGTAAGCAATGGTGCTAACTGGGATGTGAAATATTTTAATGCTAGTACAGATGCTTGGACCAGTGTTAATGCTCCTATCTACGCAAGCAGACAAGGTGCTATTCAAGCATTAGACAGCGTTGGTGGCGGCTTAAATATTGCAGCAAATACAATATTCATTGATTCAGATGTTAATAATGTTAACAATGCTAACTTTGAATTGTTTATTCGTGCTAATACTGGTGTTACTACATTATCTGTATCAAGCGGAACTACAAACTCTGGCAACACAACATTTACACTCCGTGAAACAACTACAACTGGTACCTGGCATAGTAATGTAACCGTTAATGTTATTGGTAGCGGAAGTGTTCCACTAGGACAACAAGTTGCATCTGCAATCAATACCAACACAAACTTGGTTAATGTTTATGCTACTTGGAATGCAGGTACTAATAACTTGACAATCAATCACGCCCTTGGTGGAGAAATTGAATTACAAGACGGTACTGGCACACCATTATCATTGCTTGGCATTAAATCTGCAAATGTTGGTACTGTTGCTAACTTGTATAATGCACCAACAGGCGACACACCATTTACATTGGCAGTCAGCAACTGGTATCCAATGACATATAGCTCACAACCTACTGCTCCTGGTGAAACTCCTGCAGATGGTACATTGTGGTTTAATAGCTACCAAGGCGACGTTGACATTTTATATAACAACGGTAGTGCTTGGATTGGTTACAAAAACGCTTTCCCAAATACAAATGCCACAGGTCCATTGCTAAGTGCAAGTGCTCCAACAACACAAAGTAACGGTGTTAGCGCACTAGTAAACGGTGATATTTGGGTCGATACATCTGCTGGTGACGGCTATGGACATAATATCTATGTTTATAATACCGCTGCTGGTACTGGTGCTAATGGCTGGGTATTACAAGATACTACAGATCATCACAGTCCAAATGGTTGGGTATTTGCTGATGCTCGTTGGTCAGACAACGGCATGGATGCTCCTAACTACATTACTAGTATTACTGATTTGCTAATCAGCAACTATGCTGATCCTGATTGTGTATCCGCACTATCATATCCACGTGGAACACGTTTATGGAATACTCGTCGTAGTGGCAACAACGTTAAGAAATATGTAGCAAACTACATTAATCCTAACGGTGTAAATGCTAATAATGGCAATGAAAGTCAAGCAAGCTACTCATTAGACCGTTGGGTAACAGCCAGTGCAAACGATGATAAAGGTCGTGGAACATTTGGTCGTTTAGCTCAACGTGCTGTTGTTGTCAAAGCTCTAGAAGCATTAGTAACAACTAGCACAGGTGTACGAGATACAGATACATTGGCCTATAACTTGATTGCAACTCCTGGCTATACAGAGTTGATATCAGCTATGGTTAGTTTAAACAGCGATATTGGTCAACTAGCACTAGTTGTTGGCGATACACCATTCCGTTTATCTAGCGAAGCTACTACATTGTCTAACTGGGGTAAAAATGCTGCCCTAGCCACAAGCGATGGCGATGCTGGCCTTGTAGAATATGACAACTACCTAGCAGTTTACTATCCAAGCGGTCGTACAACTGACAATCTTGGTAACAACATTATTGTTCCACCAAGCCACATGATGCTTCACACAATCATCAACAATGACAATGTTGCTTATCCTTGGTTTGCTCCAGCTGGTACAAACCGTGGTGGCATTACAAATGCAAGCAGCGTCGGCTATGTTGACTCTGTAACTGGTGAGTTTATTCCTACAAGCATCTACGAAAGTCTACGTAATGTGTTAGCAGGTGTACAAGTTAATCCTATTGCTACACTACCAGGTGCTGGTTTAACAGCTATGGGACAGTATACACGCGATCCACAAAGCACAGCATTGAATCGTATCAATGTTGCTAGATTAGTTGCTTACTTACGTCGTCGTTTAGGTGTATTGGCTAAACCATTCTTGTTTGAGCCTAATGATGCTCAAACACGTAGTGAAATCAAAACAAGTATTGAAAACTTGTTGTTAGAACTTGTAGCTCAACGTGCATTATACGACTTTGTAGTTGTATGTGATACTACAAATAATACAAGTACAAGAATTGATCGTAATGAACTATGGGTTGACGTTGCTATTGAGCCAGTTAAATCTGTTGAGTTCATTTACATTCCTTTGAGATTGTTGAACACTGGTGCTATTGCATCTGGTAACTACAGCAGTAAAGCAACAGGATCAAACAATAGTTCAACCGGACAATAATAAAAGGATAAGGAGCATAAAATGCCAACAGCAAGTTTAAGTAATTTCACAGTACCTTTGGCCGCAGGAGGCCAAAGCAACTCTAACCAAGGGTTACTGATGCCAAAACTAGCGTATCGCTTTCGCGTTACTCTAACAAACTTTGGTGCAACTCCTGGATTTTCTACAGAACTAACCAAACAGGTTATGATGGTTGATCGTCCAAATCCGCAATTTGATGAAGTTAAACTAGATGTATATAACAGCACAGTTAAACTTGCTGGAAAATATAAGTTTAGCAACATCAAACTAAAAGTTCGTGACGATATCAATAATAACGTAACTAAGCTAGTTGGTCAACAACTACAACAACAGTTTGATTTCTTTAATCAATCTAGTGCGTTTAGTGGACAAGATTACAAGTTCTATATGACCATCGAAATCCTAGACGGTGGAAATGGTCAGTTTACTCCACAAACACTAGAAGCGTTCCAAGTTCAGGGATGCTGGTTACAAGGTGTACAATATAGTGGTAATGACTACAGCAAGAGCGATCCGATGGAAATTGAAATGACTATTTGTTTCGATAACGCATATCAAACAGATGCCGCCGGTGCAACACTAGTTGACCCATCGTTGAGAGAACGACCATTATTCCAATCAGCGGTTTAATATAATGTAAACTCAAACTAAGCCTGGCATTAAACCCAGGCTTTTTTACGAACTAAATATTGTTATGGCCGACTTTTTTGATCAACCCCCCAGTCTTACAACATATAAACACGCAACTAGATTATATCTAGGCGGCGGCGCAAGATATCAACATATTCCTAAATTTGGACACATGTACTGTGTTCATTTTACTATAAATCAAAAAATCATAGATGCCCAACAATACCTAGCCAGTGAATGGGCTAGAAAATATCTAGCATTATTGGTACAGGAAGTACAACTTCCTAAGTTTAAAATAACAACTGATACATTAAATCAGTATAATAGAAAAACCAATGTACAAACTAAAATAGCATATGAGCCTATGAGTTTTACATTCCATGACGATGTTAGTGATGAGGTAAACAGTTTTTGGCTTAACTACTACAAGTATTTTTATCAAGATAGTAGATATAGTGACCCTAATTCTCCTAACATAAAGGCAGCGTATGGAGATACCAAATACGGAACACTTGATTATCCTTATGGATATAACCCAGCACAGCCCGGTGCTAATCAAGCATCTCAACAATATTTTTTAGATAGTATTGAAATATTTTTATTGTCAGGTGGAAGATACACTAAAATAAAAATAATAAATCCAATGATAACTAACTGGGATCATGACTCCTTATCTCAGGAAGGTACTAAGATTTTAAAAAATAAAATGTCAGTGGTCTATGAAGATGTAGTATATTCTTCTGGTAGATTAGCAGCTCCGGCCAGCGGTGACGATTTTGTAACATTATTTGAAGACGAAGCGGTATATGATAAAACTGTTTCTCCATTGCCTGCAAGTTCCCCACAGACTGCTATTCCACCGACTTTTTCATATTATAAAACAGATAATGCACAAAATGTAAATCAACCAATGCCCACAGGAGGAACTCGCGGAGGACTAAGTGGCCAATCAGGACCTATAGTCAGTCAGCAGGCAAAGAACGGTTTAACAATAGGACAGATTATTAGTGATATTAATCTGATTAAGACATTTGCTAAAAATCCAAGGCAGGCTTGGAATGTTTATGGATTCAATGTAAAACAAACATTGATCGGAGGAGCTATTGGTGCAATAACTGCTAACCCTGCCAATGTAGTAGGTGGAGGTGTTATTCCTCAACAAGGTACATTGTCAACTAATAAGTTTACTCCCGGAGGGCAATAACCATGAATAATTTTAGCAATCTACCCAACAATCCTCCACCTAATAATAACAGTGTTGATAACGCATCGTATACATTTAATAACTTATATTCGATGCCTGTACAGCTAGATGCAAATGTATTCAATGCTATGACTGGTTTCTTTGAAAACAAAGGATTTGATATTAGTACAGCTAAGTCCATAACATCGATTATTATGACACAATGTCAGCAGGATAATCTTAACCCTATGAGCGTGATCGATTCGTTACGGGCACAGGATGCAGCATCATTGAGTTCTGTTGCTACAGCTATTTTAAACTACAACAGATTTAAATCCAGTTATCTAGGAGTTGGAAATACCGTAGCTCCTTTTGATCCAGTACAGCGTAATATATTAGCATGAGCTTAAAATTTGCCCAAAGTTTTTACACACCAAAAAATCCCGACAAGTATGTAGGTACCAAACAACCTTATTATCGTAGTGGGTGGGAGTTAACTTTTATGACTTTTTGCGATAATAATCCAGCAGTAGAGTCTTGGTCCAGCGAACCGGTTAAAATTCCTTACAGAGACCCCTTAACTGGTAAACAAACTGTGTATGTTCCTGACTTTTTGATTAAATATACAGACAGGAACCAGAAGAGTCATGTAGAGTTAGTAGAGATTAAACCTGCTAATCAAATGATTGCAGAAAAGGTAGGTAAGAATCCCTATAACCAGGCACAGTATATTAAGAATATGGCCAAATGGCAAGCTGCTAGTTCCTGGTGTAGAAATCAGGGAATAAAATTTAGAGTAATTAACGAAAAAGATATTTTTCAAAAATAAAAGGATTAGAATATGAGCGAAACTGCACCAAAATTTCCAAACACTCAAGTAGTTTATATAAACTATCGAGATGGTACACACGGGGAGTTCATTTGCGATCTGGTTGCAGATTTACTCTACGGCTATGCCGATTCGTCGCTTACTACCTACGGAAGCGCACGAGCAGGTTTAACTCGACTAGGTGATAATCAAATAAATTTACCTTTATATCCTGAAGTAGATTCTCCTACTTCTACAGCAACATTGCAAATCTACGAGTTTGCTTGCCCAGTTGACCCTACAAAACCGTTGGCACTATTTTCAAATCTAGTACCAGATTATAATGCTCTCTATACAAGATTTTCATCATGCACTAATATAGTTGTGACTTTTGAGGAAGCTGATAGTTCAAGAATCAGAGGAAACCAGTTTTATAATAATACAGTTGAATTTTGGGATCCTGCCAAAACTGATCCTGCTATTTACGGATGGAATAATCTGTGGATCGATATGAAAGATTATTTCCCACAGTTAGAAGGTGTTTCCTCTCCAGACCAACTAACGGCTGATGTGGCTGAACTAGCATTTGCTCCTCCCTTAGCACCGACAGAAATATATGCAGAAGGATATGAGTTTCCTACACAATACAAGGATTCTATCTACACTATCAAAATGTCCGATATTACAGCGAACTCGTCGACTGTGTTAGCAACATTGGCACAGGCTACCGGTGGTACTGTTACTCCGCAAATACAAGAAAAATATTCTAGATTCTTGGCTACACAGGCTTCGTTTGTTGCTAGTAAGTTGCCGTGGATTACACAATAAAAAAATCTTAAAGCAGATTTAGGAAGTATAAGTAAGTTTATGACAAAAAAACTCGAAGAACTTTTTGACCTTCCTAAAAACGAAGAACCACTAGCAGCTCCTGAACCTGTTGTTGCAGAAGTTATCAGTCTAGAAGATAGATTAGAGGAATTTGACAAAATCGCTGCCGCATTACCTCGTGTAAAAGGTCTAGGCGATATTGCAGACAGTGAGCTAGATTCTCTTGCTGCTAAAGCAGAACAAGCCTATAATGATCTAATGGATCTGGGCATGAATGTAGAAGCACGGTATAGTACACGTATGTTTGAAGTAGCAGCACAAATGATGACCGCAGCCATTACTGCTAAGACTAATAAGATTGATAAAAAGTTAAAGATGGTAGATCTACAACTTAAAAAGTTGGCCATTGATAAGAAACATGGCAATGATAGCGGAGATACTGGAACTGTAGAAGGACAGGGGTTCATTCTTACAGACCGTAATTCCATACTAGAAAAACTAAAGAATCTGAATAAATAAACACACTATGAAAAACTTCAAAGAATACCTATCTGAAAGTCTTAATGCTCAAAAACACGATTTCCGTGTTAAAGTGGCAGGTGACTTTACCACCGAGCAAGAAGCAAAACTTAAGACCATGATGGAACGTTTTAAGGTAGATTCTTTCAAGAAAGTAAAGACTACCCCTGTTCAATCATTACCATTAGACTTCCCACAAGTTCGCAACTGTGAAGTTCATATCTACGAAGTTACTGTAGATTATCCTACTACACAGTTTGAATTAATGGAGTATCTAAGCACTGGATTAGGTGTTAACAAACAAAACCTAGCAGTAGTTCGTCCTAATGAACCCAGCGAACAATATCAAACTCCAATGGCCGAACGTGAAGGTGCATTGTTGAATGATCCAGAATATAAAGAAGCAGGTAATCCTCAGTTTGAAGATTACTACGGTGACAAATACAATAGCGGATTTGTTAAAGAACTTAACGATCTATTAAAACTACAACGTAAAGCTCGTGGAGAAGAAATTCCCACAGAAGGTGCGGCAACATACAACGTCGATTCACCTTACAATAACAAGAGTCCTATTGAACAAACGGACTACGACCCAAGGAAGAAATAAAAATGCAAATGATCGATGTACTAAAGCGTTTAGCTGAACTAGATGCTAAAAATTCAAATGTAGTTTATGAAACTAAGGTTTCAGAATGTGGTCCAATGACCATGGGCATGCCTGTAGCAGAAGAACCAAAGACCCCCGCTACATTAAATATCACAGCCGGTGATGGTGAAGAACTAGGCAACATGCTGGCTGCTATTATGCAACTTGCTGGCGTACATAAAGTCGGTGACGAACACATGGGTGTTGAAAAAGAACCAACAGTTATGACTTCTGGTCCAGCAATGGCTGTAGGTCCTGCGGCTGCTGATTCCGAACGCGATAGTATGCGTAGTGTCTTAGATAAAATGAACAACATCGGCGACGATGGGGAAGAAAGTGGCGAAGAAGAGGAAACCGATGAAGGCGAAGAACTTGATCAACACGGTATCCCAGGCGTTGATACAACTCCTAACGATCCTACCAAACAAAAACCATTTGATCCAAACGGATTTGCTAATCAAGAAAACAAACCAGATGCTGGCGATCGTATGGACGGTACTATGCCAAAAGGCAATGCTACATTCGAAAGTTTGATGCAGGAATATCAAAAGTTTATCAACGAATCAAAAGAAGAAGAATGTGATGATTGTCACAAACCTATGGATAAATGCGAATGTGACGATGAAGAAAGCGACAAATAATAAGTATTAGGACATAGTCCCCAAATAGGCTCTTCGGAGCCTATTTTTTTCATTAAATAATATTATGGCAAAATCACTTGAAGGCAATTTAATCAAAAAAGCCCATGCAACGCAAAAATGGTCCGAAGAAGATCTGATGCACATGGCTGCTTGTATGGATCCCGAAACTGGACCAAAGTATTTTATTGAAAATTTCTTTTACATACAACATCCTACAAAGGGTCAGATACAATACAAACCTTTTCAGTACCAAGAAGACCTATTAAAAAGTTATCATGATCATCGTTTCAGCGTTAATATGTTGGGACGACAAATGGGCAAAACTACAACTGCGGTGGGGTATTTGTTGTGGTATGCTATGTTCGTGCCAGATAGCACTATCTTAATTTCAGCTCACAAGCATACTGGCGCTTTAGAAATTATGCAACGCCTACGCTATGCCTACGAAACATGTCCTGATTTTATTCGTGCAGGTGCTACAAGTTATAACAAACAAAGTATCGAGTTTGACAATGGATCACGCATTGTAGCACAGACAACAACAGAAACAACCGGTCGTGGTATGTCTGTGTCATTGCTATACTGTGACGAGTTTGCTTATGTTGAGCCTAACATTGCCGTAGAGTTTTGGACCTCCATATCTCCCACATTAGCAACTGGCGGTAAGGCTATTATTACCAGCACTCCAAACAGCGACGAAGATCAGTTTGCTACTATTTGGAACGAAGCCAACAAGATGACAGATGAGTTCGGCAATACCACAGAAGTTGGTAAAAACGGTTTTCATCCTTACATGGCTATTTGGAGTCAACATCCAGATCGTGATGAAAAATGGAAACATGAAGAAATGTCGCGTGTCGGTCAAGAACGATTCGAACGTGAACACGAATGTAAGTTCTTGATTTTTGACGAAACTCTTATCAATAGTTTGTGCCTCGCTGGAATGACCGGAGACGAACCATTTATGAAGATGGGACAAGCTCGTTGGTATAAGAGATTTAATGCTAAAAGCACCTACATGGTTAGTTTAGACCCTAGTTTAGGCACTGGAGGTGATTATGCCGCCATACAAGTTTTAGAGTTGCCTTGCATGGAACAGGTAGCAGAGTGGCATCATAATATGACACCCATACAAAGTCAAGTTCGTATCATGAGAGATATGTTAAACCATTTAGCAGAACGATATCAAAAAGCAGGAGTTACACCTAGCATTTATTACAGTGTAGAAAACAATACACTAGGTGAAAGTGCCCTAGTATGTATCGATGCACTAGGAGAGGAAACTTTTCCAGGACTATTTTTAAGTGAACCAGTTAAACGCGGTCATGTTCGTAGATTCCGTAAAGGATTCAATACAACGCATCTGGCTAAAGTTGCTGCCTGTGCTCAACTTAAAAAGTTAGTCGAAACTAATAAACTAAAAATTCACAGTAAAGCGCTGATTAGTGAACTAAAAACTTATGTTGCAGAGGGTGTTACTTTTAAGGCTAAAACGGGACACCATGATGACTTAGTGGCCAGTATGTTACTAAACATCCGTATGATTTCTACATTACAAGAATGGGATCCGGCAATCTACGACAAGATGCGGGACCAAGAAGGCCTAGACGAATATGATTTACCTATGCCGATTTACATTAGCACATACTAAATATAAGTTATGACACCTATTCAAATTATTTCCCAAGACTTATTCGACAAAGTACGCAGCCGTTTTCAAAATTTGGAAATGGGTGATAGTACTGGCGCTGTAACCATTGATCCATCTGAAGCTGTATTCTTCGATTTTGACTTTGTTGCAGAGGGAAACAATCTAGGCCGTGTTAGCATTAGCCTAGGAGATTTAGGTAGTCTAAAAGTTTATTATAGCCAAGGTATTACAGAAAACAACGATGAACCAGTTAAGAAAGCGTGGTTTGCTTTCTTAAAAGAAATGCGTTTCTTTGCTATGCGTCGTCTGCTAAGATTTGACACACGCGATATTGCTAAAACAAATCTAGATAAAAACGATTTTCAACATTTGGCCACTACTCAAGGCCCCAAGGAAGAACCAATGAGCACAATGAATGAATCACGCTGGAACGGCAGAAGCAGTAAAAAAACTAGCCGTGCTACATCAGGCAAAACTGAGGTTATTGTTCGTCACAAGAACGATTTCCAAGAAACATACGCAGGCTCACGTAGTAGCCCTAAACATATCAAATCAATCTTTATTCAGAACGCAGACGGCGAACGCTTTAAGTATCCATTCATTCATACAGCAGGCGCCTTTGCAATGGCACAACACGTAGATCACGGCGGTGTGCCTCACGATCCGGCAGGCAAAGCAATAATGAAAATGAGTGAAGAAATTGCCAAGTTAGGTGAGTTTCAAAAGAAAGTTAGAAGTGCTACTTTGCATGATGATGCAACAGGAATTACAGAACGTGCCATAGGCCGTATGAACGAACTAAAAGCGCAAATAGCAGCACTAGGAAAAAGACAACACTACGAAAATTGGATTAATGAATTCCATGGTGGTATCGATGATAGCGACACAATGTTAGATGATGTCACTATGGAACAATACAAACAAAAATTTACACAAACAAGTTTTGAAGAAAGCCTAACTGATTTCTTTCCGCTACTACACAAAATCATGAGTGAAACAAATACTGTTGACCTTGACGATTATGTAGAAGAATCTCGAGATGAACAGTCGGATGAAGCATTTGATATTGGCATGGGACAAGCCAGCCATGGCCGCAATGGTCCAGAATCAGAGTTTGAAGATTGGGCTAATGCCACTGAAGGTGGAGAACTTACTCAAGATCAGATCCAAACTTTAAAATCTGCTATCAATGAACTTCCGGACGGCAAACTACAGTTAGGTCCAAACGGTCAAACTGCTATTGAGTTTTTTAATGAACTAGTTGAACTACACCCCGAACTAGCGGAAAAGTTTCAAGCTCAATCTAGAATCAATCCAGAAGCTGATCCTATTAAAGATGTACTAACTCCCTGGGCTGAAGAAAACTATCCTAACCTAGTAACATCGTTGGGATTAGGCGGCAACAAACAAGAACCAACAGAAGTACCTCCAGAACAACCAGCAACAGAAAACGAGGAAATGAGTGGCCCTGCTAACAAAACCATGCCAACTCGCGAAGCAGTGGTTAAAGAAGTTGCTAAACTTGTTAAGAGTCGTTTCAATGAAGATAACCCAGAAGTCGGTCCATTCAACGGTGCTCCAAACATTGCTCTAGACGTTAAAAAGAAATGTGCTGAAATGTTCGGTGATGAAGTTGGTGACCAATGCGAACAACTAGCATTAGAATTCATGGAAAAACTTACCAAAAAATGGGAAGCCAAACACGGCCCAGTTGAAGATGACGGTCTAAGCCGTTTGAAAGAACTACTAGGCAATGTTAAATCTAAAGTAGAAGGAATCGGCGATCGTGGCAATGGTGGTACTGATTTCAACACCAATATCATGCCATCAGAAGAAGTTGACAAGAGCGAAATTCCTGCGGCACAGCGTAAAGAAAAGGGCGGTGATTGGAAAATGAGTACAAAAGATTTGGAAAAAGAACGATCCAAGAGCCTAACAAGCAGTCAAGGTTTGTCAAATCTTAAATCAAAAATGGGAATGAAAGAAGATATTACAGACATTTTGAAACTTTCCGGATTGGCAAAATAATACCAATATTTGCAACTGTATAGGTTGCTATGATAAATAAAAGTGCATATAATAGTTATATGCACTTTTTTTCTTTTGTAGGCAGTGGTCTATAAAAGAGAGGCATAACATTTACATTTATTAAGGAAAATCATTATGGCAACTTTAGCAGAAATCCGCGCGAAGCTTCAAGCTTCTTCACAACAACAAAACTCCACAAGCGGGGGAGACAACGCAATTTTCGCACATTGGAATATTGCAGAAGGGCAAACAGCAACAGTTAGATTCCTTCCTGACGCAGATCCCAACAATACTTTTTTCTGGATTGAACGAGCAATGATCAAGTTGCCTTTCGCTGGTGTGAAAGGTGATACAAATTCAAAACCTGTAACAGTACAAGTTCCATGCATGGAAATGTGGGGTGAAACTTGTCCAATCTTAACAGAAGTTCGTCCATGGTTTAAGGACAAGAGCTTGGAAGATATGGGTCGTAAGTACTGGAAGAAAAAGTCATATTTGTTCCAAGGTTTGGTTGTAGACTCTAAACTACAAGAAGATAAGACACCGGAAAATCCAATCCGTCGCTTTATCATGAGCAGCCAAATTTTTAACATTGTTAAGAATGCTTTGATGGATAGTGAAATTGAAGAATTGCCAACTGACTATGTCCGTGGCTTGGACTTCAAGATTGCTAAGACAAGCAAAGGTGGTTATGCAGATTACACAACTTCAACCTGGAGTCGTCGTGAACGTGCTCTAAGCGAAACAGAAAAAGCCGCTATCCAACAATATGGTTTGTTTGATTTGAAGACATTCTTGCCAAAGAAACCTACAGATGTTGAACTTAAGGTCATGAAAGAAATGTTTGAAGCATCAGTCGATGGCGAAGCATTTGACATGGATCGTTGGGGACAATACTTCAAACCAGACGGTATGAGAGGCGGTAATAACAACCAAACTCAATCTGCTCCGGCAGCCCGTCCAGCACCTGCCCCTGCTCCAGTAGCAGCCGCTCCAATGGACGAAGATGCCGCACCTTGGGAAGAAGATGCTCCAGCATCCACACCAGCAGACACTCCGACAAGTAGCGATGCAGGTAGCCGTGCTAGCGACATCATTGCGATGATCCGTAAACGTAACCAACAATAATCAGGAGATAGACTATGGTAAAAGCCTTCGATATTTCGAAGTTCCGTAAGTCTATCACCAAGTCTATCGATGGACTTGGCATAGGCTTCAATGACCCAACTGACTGGGTTAGCACTGGCAACTATGCTTTAAATTATCTTATTTCAGGGGACTTCTTCAAAGGAGTTCCATTGGGTAAAGTAACGGTTTTTGCTGGTGAAAGTGGCGCTGGTAAGAGTTATATTTGCTCCGGCAACTTGGTTCGACATGCACAAGAACAAGGTATCTTTGTTGTCTTAGTTGACAGCGAAAATGCTTTAGATGAAAAATGGTTGAAAGATCTTGGTGTTGATACTAGCGAAGAAAAACTTCTAAAACTCAATATGGCAATGATTGATGATGTGGCAAAAACCATTTCAGAATTCATGAAAGAATACAAAGCCATGCCCGAAGACGAACGTCCCAAGGTTATGTTTGTAATCGACAGTTTGGGTATGTTACTAACACCAACTGATATTAATCAGTTCGAAGCAGGCGAAATGAAAGGTGACATGGGCCGTAAGCCTAAAGCACTTACATCACTAGTTCGTAACTGTGTAAATATGTTTGGGAGTTATAATGTTGGAATGGTTTGTACAAATCACACATACGCTTCGCAAGATATGTTCGATCCAGACGATAAAATTTCTGGTGGACAGGGATTCATTTATGCATCTTCTATCGTGGTTGCCATGAAGAAGTTGAAGTTGAAAGAAGATGAAGATGGCAACAAGGTCAGTGATGTACTAGGTATTCGTAGTGCCTGTAAGATCATGAAAACTCGTTATGCTAAACCTTTTGAAAGTGTACAAGTTCAGATTCCTTACAGTACTGGTATGAAGCCTACAAGTGGCCTAGTTGATATGTTTGAAAAGATGGGCGTATTGACAAAGTCGGGAAATAAGTTACAATATACAAGTAAGGCAACAGGCGAAATCCAAGCATATTTCCGTAAGGGATGGACTGAAGATAAGTTGATGACTATCATGCAGGAATGGGATGAATCAGCAGTAAGTGCTCCTGTTGTCACTGAAGAAGCATCAGAGGAAACATAAATGGAAGAAGATCAAATCATCGAGATTTGGGATGTGTTCAAAGAATACATCTCTGACAAAAACAAAGAAACTGCGGCTAATCATTTTGTCGATTATTTGCTAGGTAAAGATGTTGATGTCAGTGTCTTACAAGGCCTAGTAGGTTATGACACTAGTCTAGACGAAGCTATTGAACTTGTAGTCGGGGATGAAGAACTCGACGAGGATGAGGACGAGAGCGACTACGGCTACGAAGACGAGGAATACTAAACATGGGATGGTATGCTAAAGTCTCCCAAGACATAGCAAACCTTCCAGGCTGTTTAGATTACTTTTACAACGAACTCGAACAAGCAAGAACAGAGGTCAAGATCCACGGCAGCGTGGAAAAGGCCTCTGCTTCTTTGCCGGGTATTGTTGAACAAAGATTTAACCAACTGCAAGAACTTGAAGCTATTCTTGAATCGTTAAACATTGACCTTCGTAAAATAAGATCTAAATTGTTTCGTAAATATTTAGAAACTTATGCACGAGCCTTGAGTTCTAGCGATGTTAACAAATATGTCGAAGGTGAGGATGAAGTTATTGATATGGAAAAAATCATTAATGAATTTGCCATGCTTCGTAATCAATGGTTAGGCATTATTAAAGCATTGGATCAAAAACAATGGCAAATAACAAATATTGTCAAACTACGCACAGCAGGACTTGAAGATATTTCAATATAAGTGTATAATAATATTATGTATATAGAAGAATTGGTTGAAGAATTATCGAGATCTCGGCATGTTGTAAATGATGCCGACATGGCTATTCTACAAAGTTTTTCTGATCAATATTTCAACGGTACGGGTTTTACTGAAAAACAAAGTGTGTTAGCAATACGTATTATTAAACGATATGAATCTTCTTTGTCTAGTAGATTAAAAACCGAAATACTGCCATTTTTAGAAAATCCCAATTTTAAACTAAAAATACGTAAATCTGTGTTAAACAAATCTGTTAACATTATCGATGGAAATATTATTGAAGTAAAGTTTCCCTACTCAGACGAGGGCGTTAAGGCAATAAGAGAATTTAAAGCAAAACATAATAACAACGCAAGCATTGTTTGGGATAAAGATACAACAGCCTGGCATTTTCCAATTTCTGAGCAAAATATCAAATTTATATCAGATCTATGTTCTGATGATTCTTTTACTTTTAGTGAAGATTTTCAAAATTACGCAGATACGGTTGAAAATATTATTAATAACGCAGAGCAATATGCACCTATGTTAAGCATTATTAATGGAGAGTTGAAAATACAAAATTCTCCAAAAAATATGCCAGAAATTGAAACTGATGATATTTTAGAAGCGGTGTTCCAAGCCCGTAATTTAGGTGTAACACTATGGGATGATCATATAAATGAATACCTAAACAGTTCTTATGTTCAAAATGAAGTTAAAAATTTCTTAATCAAAGATACCAATACCGGATTTCATTTAGATCCTACAGAAACTGGAATTTCTGCCCTAAAAACCATTATCAAACATAATGGCCCAACATTGATCATTATCCCCGGCGGCGATGAATATAATAAAACTCTGCAGGTTTTTGACATTTTAAAGGGCATAGGTATCCCTGAAAAAAACATGTCAATTTTATTCAGATTACCTTCTGAAACTGGTAGAAAATTTAATGATTTTGTAAAAAATCAGAGTCTAAATGGTCCAATTTCGTCAGAAACAAAAGTAGTGTTTATCAGTGCTAAACTACCTAAACCGCTATTGAAATCTAAAATAAAATTTAATACAATAGTAAACACAGGGTATGCTATGGCACATTACACACTTAAAGAATATACCAAAAATCACCAAAATTTCATTAATTTTGGGGTAAAACAAAAATACATAGGATTTGATTTTGGCTACTTGTAAAATAGTTATTAAAGATGAAGTCAATATTAAGATTGAAAATCTAGATCTTGATACACGCAAAGCCTTGGTCAAAAAATTCAAGTATGAAGACCCTACTGCTCGCTTTAGACCAGCCTATAAACTAGGTCGTTGGGACGGCACGGTGAGTTTTTTCGGTCTTGGAGGAACAACTTATCTAAGTATGCTTCCGCAGGTTTTAGAATATTTAGAAAGTAAAAACTTCTATATTGAACTGGAAGATCAGCGCATTCCTGTTGACCTAAAATTTGACAAAATTTCGGTGGATTTTTGGGGTGATGCTACATGGCCTAAAGGACATCGATTTGAAGGTCAACCTATTAGGTTGCGTGAAGATCAAGTTGAAGTTATCAACACATTCCTCGAACATCCACAGAGCATACAGGAAATTGCCACAGGTTTTGGTAAGACTATTACCACTGCAACTTTGAGCAAAATTTGTGAAAAATACGGTCGAACAATAACCATTGTTCCTAACAAAAGTTTAGTGGAACAAACCGAAGAAGATTTTGTAAACTGCGGATTGGATGTTGGAGTTTACTACGGTGATAGAAAAGACCTAGATAAAACCCATACAATCTGTACATGGCAAAGTTTGAATATTTTGGACAAAAATAGCAAAAATTGGGACGAAGCTGCTAGTGCAAAAATGGAGATGTTACTGAGCGATGTTTGCTGTGTCATGGTAGATGAAGTACACATGGCCAAGGCTGAAGTATTAAAAAATCTTCTAACACGCAACCTTGCCAATGCTCCTATTCGATGGGGACTAACTGGTACTATACCTAAAGCAGACCACGAATTTCAAAGCATCAAAGCCAGCCTAGGTGAAGTTACAAATCATGTTTTTGCTCACGAACTTCAAGAAGCAGGAGTGCTAAGTAACTGTCATGTAAATATTATCCAGACTGCTGAATGGAAAGAATTTAAATCCTACGCAGAAGAACTAAAGTATTTGGTCACCGATAATGCTAGATTAGATTATATGTGTGACTTGATTAAAAACATAGCAGAAAAAGGTAACACACTTGTTCTAGTTGGACGAATCGAGTCTGGCAAAGCAATGATTGAGAAAATTCCTGATAGCGTTTTTATTAGTGGCGAAGTAAAAACAAAAGATAGAAAAGAGGAATACGATGAGGTTAAAACGGTTAATAACAAGATCATTGTGGCGACTTATGGTGTGGCCGCTGTGGGTATTAATATCCCTCGTATTTTTAATCTGGTTCTGGTGGAGCCCGGAAAGAGCTTTGTTCGCGTTATACAATCAATTGGCCGAGGTATTCGAAAAGCCGACGACAAAGACTTCGTTCAAATCTGGGATATCACCGCAGCAAGCAAATACGCCAAACGACACCTAACAGAACGCAAACGCTTCTACAAAGAAGCCAAATACCCCTTCACGATTCAAAAAACAAAATATTAAAATGCAAATCCTAACTCTTGACAATGAGGTATTTTATCTCAATAACCTACCAGACGAAATCGACGAAGATTTACGATTCGCAGTATTAGATAACAGTGATAGCAGTAATCCTGATCACTTGTTTATCCCTTTAATCTTTTTAGAAAGTTTTACTGGTCCTGCTGTAGTACTTAAAATCGGCGAACACGAACTTACTATGCCATTAGATTGGTGTACTATTGTGGGAGATCCAGAAGGTCCGGAAATGGAAGTGCTACCACTGACTAGTTTAAACGATAGAGGATTTAAAACATTCTGTTTTAATCCACGTAGTAGTTTCCGTCCAGAGTTTTTAGAAATCGATATCATCGATGTTTATCAAGATGTTAAATGGTATTTTCCCAAGATGCGTCCCGGACAGCTACTCTGCACACCATTAGAGCCGGGCCCCAAACCACGATGCGCTTACTTTGTTAAAGAAGTCAGTCGTCAAAGTGAACTAGTCGATTACACCAAATGCTGGTGATATATGGGATCGTTAACTCCTAATGCTCGTTATGTATATGAAAGTCCAGACGGTGGAGAAACTGTCTACGCTCGAGAGGTTGGTCAAGATCCACGCGAACGTAAACTTGTGGGACAAAGTATTAAAGCAAAAAATACAATAGATCAGATCCGTGAAGATAAACTTTGGGGTGAAATTCGTCGGGCCGCTGGGACAAATCCTGCTATACAAAAAGCCATGGAACAGTGTATAATATTATACAAACTCAGCAAAGAATACGAAGACCGTTACGGCGGTAAAATTGACTTACGAGACGAATAAAATGGCAACAGCAAAACTTGATATCAAACGTGAACTAAATGCAGTAGATCAAAAGAACTACGACTTTTACGATAACCTAACTGACGAAGAAAAGAAAGCGTTTAGTCCCTTTATTCTAATGCGTTATACCAGTAACGTACAAGGTGATAGAGATATTCAAGAGTGGTTTGTTGAAATGACCAACGAATGTGTCAATAAAAACTTCAATGATTTAAGTAAAGGTCATAAGGCATTATTGTGGAAGTTGTTTGCCGCCACGGGTGCTGGTATAAACTGTTATCATCCATATCTTGCCGCAGGTAAAAAAGAAAAAGCCAATAAGATTGAAAAACTTTTAGCAGAACTAAAACCTGCTATGAAGATGAGTGATATCAAACTATGGGCCAGTATGATGACCAAAGCAGACAAAGAAGAGCTGTTTGATAAAATGGGTTTTGATAAGAAACAACGGAAAGAATACGAATGATTGCTTTGGTGCCACAACCATTTAAATGTGTTCACTGTAATAAAAAGTTTGTACAAGAAAAAACACTTGTAGCACATATGTGCGAACGCAAACGTCGAGTATTGCAAAAAAATGAAAAACGAGTACAGGCCGGATATATGGCCTTTAACCGTTTTTGGACCCTAGCACAAGGTGGAAAGACCAAGACCTATGAAGATTTCTGCGACACCAGTTATTACAACGCTTTTGTTAAGTTTGGCAGCTTCCTCAATAATACTAATGCTCTATACCCTGATAAGTTTGTGGACTACGTAATCCGTAGTGGAACTAAACTTGACAAGTGGTGCAGTGATAATCTATATTATTCTTATCTTTATGATGTATTAAAAACTGAACCAGTAGAGTCCGCAGTACAAAGAACCATACAAACTATGATGGAATGGGGAGATGAGCATAATGCAGAGTTTGCACATTATTTTCGTTACGTTAGTTTGAATAGAGCAGTACATGATATTGTAAACGGTAAGATTAGTTGTTGGGTAATACTGAACTCTACAGATGGTAAAGAAATGATTCGTAAAATGACCGATGAGCAACTAAACATTATTGCTCCAGCATTTGATGTCCCATATTGGTTAAAAAGATTTAAAGAACTACCAGCAGATACAGCACTGGTAAAAGAAATATGTAATGAGGTAGGAATAGAATGACACAGCTATCAGGATTTGTAACTAAAGGTTGGGGACGAGAAAATATTTGGGCCACCAACGACAAGTATTGCGGTAAACTATTAGAGTTTAATCAAGGTGCTAGATTTAGTATGCACTTTCATGCTAAGAAAGATGAGACTTGGTATGTTCTAAGCGGTAAGTTTAAAGTTATCTGCATCGATACAAAGAATGCTAGTCAATACGAAAATGAATTAAACGTAGGCGATGTTTGGCGTAATGAACCGTTGTTACCCCACCAAGTTATTTGCCTAGAAGCTGGCACTATTATTGAAGTTAGTACACCGGACAGCGTTGAAGATAACTATCGTGTAATGAAAGGCGATAGTCAACGATGAGAATTTTAATAACCGGGGCTAGGGGCTTTATTGGTCAAAATATGGTCAAAGCTCTTAAAGACGAACATGAAGTAACAACATTTGATTGGGGAGAAACTATCCCTTCGATACGCGATCATGACTGGGTAATACATCTCGGTGCTCATAGTGTTACTACCGATCAGAATGTTGAACACATGATGGGACAAAACTATGACTTTAGTCGATGGATTGCTGCCGAATGCCAAAACTATGGTGTTAATCTGCAATATGCAAGTTCTTCCAGCGTCTATGGATTAAGAAATAATTTTGCCGAAGATGCTCCAGTTAATCCCTTAAATCCTTACGCATGGAGTAAAGTCATGTTTGACAGATATGTGATTGGCTTAAAGTATAAGTGGAAGATCGTTATTCAAGGTTTTAGATATTTCAATGTCTACGGCCCCCATGAAGATCACAAAGGCGAACAAGCCAGTCCTTATCACAAGTTTACAGAACAAGCAAAAAGATCTGGAGTAATTCAGTTATTCGAAGGGTCTGAAAATTTTAAAAGAGATTTTGTTCCTGTTAATACAGTAACAGATGTACATAAGTTATTCTTTAATGTCAAAGAATCTGGTATTTGGAATGTGGGCACTGGAGTAGCAAAATCATTTCAGGAAGTTGCTGAAGAAATTGCCAAAGAATACAATGCTAGAATAGAATATATTCCTATTCCTGATAATATTAAAAATCAGTATCAAACATATACTTGTGCTGACCTAACAAAAATTAAAAAGTATTATAACCCATGACAGTACTATTAATCGGTGATAGTTGTATTGATGAATACAAGATAGGAACAATCGATAGGTTAAGTCCTGAAGCACCAGTTCCTATTATTAAACTTATTGAAACACAAACTGTGCCTGGCATGGCCAGTAATGTTAATCTCAATTTAAAAAACTTAAACATTGATACTTACTTTGTTCATAATACCGAAGACATTATTAAAACTCGGTATATTGATCAAAGATCGGGACAACATATGATCCGTGTAGATGTAGAATCTAAAATCACTCCGTGGAGTGGTAAGTTATCGGAACCTATTGAAAGTTTTGATGCCATTGTAATTTCAGATTATAATAAAGGGTTTTTAACATACGAAGCTATTGAGCAGATTATCAAAGAAGCAAAATGTCCTGTTTTTATTGATACCAAGAAAACTCAGTTAGCAGATATTAGTGCCGATCATGTTTATTTTAAAATTAATGAACTAGAATATAAAAGTGCTCGTAGCCTCCCTAGTAACTTAATTGTTACACTAGGAAATAAAGGTGCTATGCTTAAACTTCCACAAACTGAAACACTGTTTGGTATTAATCCTATTGAAGTTACAGACGTATGCGGTTGTGGCGATACATTCCTTGCTGCACTAGTTGCTCAATATCTCTCGACAAAAGACATAGAAAAAGCTATTATATTTGCTAATGTGGCTGCAGGCATAACTGTACAACACCGTGGAAACTACGCACCTTCATATGACGAAATTAGAACTGCCGGATATTGATGTCGACCTCCTGAACAGACAGCAGATCCTTGATGTAATCAAACATGTCCCTGCTGCGCTTGGAGATGGAAAGAAGCACAATACCGGCGTCTATTGCCAACCTATTCCTGTTAACCCTCTAACAGGATGTGCTAGCATTAACTACAAAACTGCTGAAGCTCGCGGCTACTTTAAGATTGATTTCTTAAATGTCAGTGCCTATGCAGGTGTTAAAAATGAAGAACATTTGATTCGCTTATTGAACACAGAACCGCTGTGGGATCTACTAGGTGAAAAAGATATGTGTGATCAACTGTTTCACATCAATGGCTATCACGAACTAGTAGCTCGATTGAAACCTAAATCAGTTGTTGAGCTTGCTATGTTCTTGGCCCTGCTCAGACCCGGTAAAAAACATTTGATCCCAGTATGCGAGAAAGAAGGATTCGAGGCGATCAAAGATGAAATATGGGTTAAACCGATTGACGGAAGTTACGTATTCAAACATGCACATGCTATTAGTTATGCCGCAGTAGTTATAGTGCAGTTAAATTTAATATGTGAAAAAATTCTAGTAAAGGATCAAAAAGTTCTATAACTGTAGAAGAACTTATGAAAAATATTAACGACTACTCTTAGGCACACGAACCAGTTGAATCGATTTGCGTTTGATACGTTTTTCTGCTATCTCGCTTAAATTGACACTGGGTCCAAATAATAGTTCAACATCTTTGCTATTAAATGTTTTGATAGCATATCTGTAGGTCTGCATCTCTCTTTTTAGGAAAATGTTAATAGGAATTTTCCTGTTACTTTCCCACCACCATATTTCACCTAGTTCTAAAAACTTTATTTTGTCTTCGTCGGATTTTATAACACTAATGTCATAGATACTGGTAACAAAATCATCGAAATTGATTACTATCCCCACATATTCGATGTTATTTGATTTTATGCAGGATACAAAGGGATGATTTTCTTGAAAGGGAGTCGTTGATGTCATTATAGTTTAATAAATACCATATGCTAAGTTTGCCAATCTATTTATATCCAAATACCCTCAGTGTCATACTAGATTTGGATCCTACTACCCGAGGAGTTAACAACGTTATGTATCAACGCGACCTAGTCATTCAAAAGGGCGTTAAGAACAAGATAAGAATACAGTTTAAGAACAGTGATCAAAAACTGTTACCGATATCTAATACAGGTACATACGTGTTCACAATGTTCAATGCTACTGACCAACGACAACTTTTTGAGAAACTTATTACTGTTTTAGACGACTCCTTTACTGCTTCTACTATTCAAGATCAAACTACTGTTGGCAATACCCTATCATTTAATACTGCCACCAATGTTACCATTGGACAAACTATTACAGGTTTTGGCATAGCTCCTAACTCTGTAGTTATTGGCTATTCTTCTGGTACGGTAACATTAAATCAAGTCACTACATATCCAGTAACATCATCTACTACACTAACTCTCGGAACAGTAGGTCTACGTGGTACCGGCGAACTTGTCTTGACCGAAAGCAATACACTCAATTTGGATGTGGGTGAATATCAATACAGCATCAAATATGTTGATCCAGATTTGGGAGGGTATGCACCCGTATATTCAAATACCTACTATGGTATTACTGGAACACTAACACTAAAGGACGACATTTATCCTAAATTACAACCCAGTTTAGAAGTAGATACCTTCTTATCCAGATTCAATACAGTATCTTCTCTGTACGAATGGTTCAGTGGTAATCTATATGCTCATCCAGAATTTAATGAAACTGGTGGTGCTTTACACACTGTGGCTATATACATGACTAACTATAAAGGTACTGTAACTTTTCAAGGTACATTAAGTAATCAACCAGATAGTAGTGTAGTTTATGATACTCTAGAAACTCGAACCTATGACGGATTCACTGGTATTGACTATATAAACTCTAACGGTATCTACAGCTACGTTCGAATCATATACACACCTGCTACCAAACCTGGTGATAGCACAAACGACAATCCTAGTTACTACGGAAGCCTTGACAAAGTCCTCTACAGAAGTTAAACTTGTAGTGTGAACGAAATTCAAGATACAGTCTTAGCATTACTGCCTCCTAAACGAAAAGCTACTCCCAGCGGGTGGATCAGTTTTGACGCGGTTTGCTGCCAAGATACTCGTAAACGCGGCGGGGTACTAACCAATACTGATGGTGGATTTCAATATCATTGTTTTAACTGTAACTTCAAATGTGGCTGGAGCCCGGGCAAACTACTCAGCAAAAATACACGACAGCTTTTCAAATGGCTCAATCTTAGTGAACAAGAAATAGGACGGCTTAATCTTGCAGCATTAAAAGTCAAAGACGATCAACCTGTACTTAAAAAAGCCTTAAACTTTACTCTAGAAGAACGAGCATTGCCTGATGACTGCTTGTCTATTGACACATGGATACAGGAAGGATGTCAAGAACCTGAACTGCTAGAAGTTGTACAATACCTAGTAGACACTCGGCAAGTTTCTTGGGAGTGGTATAACTGGCATTGGAGTGCGGCCCCTGGATATAGGGACAGGGTCATTATCCCATTCTATCACAATGGTAAGATTGTAGGCTATACCGGACGCAAGATTCGAGATGGTAAACCAAAATACCTTACTGATGCACAACCCGGTTACGTGTTTAATATCGATGCTCAAACCAGTGATAAAGCATTTGTTATTGTTACAGAAGGACAGTTTGATGCTATTGCCATAGAAGGTGTAGCTATCATGCACAACGAACCTAACGAAACCCAATGTACTAGAATCAATAATCTAGCTAGAGAAGTTATTGTAGTACCAGATCGTGATCAACCGGGTGCTAAGTTAGTTAGAGCTGCTATTGAAAATAAATGGAGTGCCAGTTTGCCTCCTTGGGAAGATGACATCAAAGACGTTGCTGATGCTGTCAAACGCTATGGCAGATTATACACCCTAACCACAATCCTGCACTATAAAGTACAGGGCGAGATAAATTTACATCTACTAGAAAAGAAACTATTGAATGTCCAAGACTAAACAACCAAAACCCAACTATGATTACAACATGCAGAAACTCTATATCGAGATGTTTCTCAGTGATGCCGAAACTTTTATTAGATGCCAAAACATTTTTGACCCAGAAAACTTTGATCAACGACTACAAGACGCAGCCACATTCATTCACAAGTATGTAGATGAATACAAGGTCATGCCCGAAGCCAACATTGTCAATGCTGCTACTAAAAGCGATTTTGAATCAGTGACTCTGCCTAAAGAAAACTACAACTGGTTAATGGATGAGTTTGAAAACTTTAGTCGACACAAGGGACTAGAACGTGCTATTATTAAATCTAGCGATTTGCTAGAAGATGGCGATTATGGTCCAGTGGAAAAGCTGATCAAGGACGCTATTCAAATCAGTTTGAACAAGGACATGGGCACTGACTACTTTGCTGATCCCCGTGCTCGACTAAGCAAACTCAAAGACAACAATGGACAGATTAGCACAGGCTGGCCCATGGTGGACAAAAAACTCTATGGCGGATTTAACCGTGGAGAACTCAATATCTTTTGTGCGGCATCGGGTGGTGGTAAGAGTTTGTTCCTAGCCAACATGGGGGTGAACTGGGCACTTATGGGCTTGAATGTGATCTATCTAACATTTGAGTTGAGTGAAGGTTTGGTGTCTATGCGTTTGGATAGTATGACCACTGGTATTGGTACTAGAGATATTTTCCGTAACATTGATGATGTGGAACTCAAAGTCAAAATGTTGGAAAAACGTAGTGGACACCTACAAGTTAAGTATATGCCCAGTGGTAAAAACTGTAACGATATTCGTGCATATCTTAAAGAATATCAGGTGAAAACAGGTGTGAAACCTGACGTTTTGTTAATAGATTACTTGGATTTAATGATGCCTTTGAGTGTGAAGGTTAGTCCCAGTGATTTGTTTGTCAAGGACAAATATGTGTCGGAAGAGATTCGAAACTTGGCCATGGAAACACAATGTATCACAGTCACAGCCAGTCAGTTGAATCGTAGTGCTGTTGAAGAAATCGAGTTTGACCACAGTCATATTAGTGGTGGGTTGAGTAAGATTATGACGGCGGATAACGTGATCGGTATCTTTACTAGCCGTGCTATGAAGGAACGGGGACGCTATCAAATCCAGTTTATGAAGACACGTTCAAGTTCTGGTGTGGGACAAAAGGTTGATTTAGAGTTTAATCTCGATACACTACGCATCACGGACTTGGGTGAAGAAGGTGAACAAGACGCTCAAGGTAATATCAATCAGCAACGTGTTAGCCCCACTACTCAAAGTGTCATGGATGGACTAAAACGTACCAGTGTGGTCACAACTAGTACAGCGTGGGAAAAGCCGCAACGGCGAGCTGATCGTCCGGATCCTTTTGATATTCTACCCGGGGGTAGACCACGTACTGAGTCAGCGGCTCCAAAGATTCGCAGTATGCTGGATAATCTAAATCCCGAACGAGATTAAAACCACATGGCTGCATTGTAGTGGGCCACTTCCAACAATGCAGCCTTCCACAGTGTGTCCTCGTCGTAGTCAAATACTAGTTCAGCAGTAGCTGGCACTATTTCCCAACGGTGTAGTTTTTTATTGGTATTGCTCAATAACAGATCCAGTGAGTGATTTTCCCAAATAAAGAATCCTGCACAGGCCTTAAAGTGTTTGGGGCCTTCTCCAGCAGATATAGCACTGAGTACGGTAATATCACTGGTCATAGAAACTTCAGATGTCAATGGTTGAGTAGTGCCTGTAAACCAATCGGCACTGTGGATTAGGTGTACTCGACTGTGTTGATGTGGTCCTCCAAAGTACAGGGGACTGCTGGGGGGTCCTTGATATTCTAGTCCTATGTTTTCGGCTATGTCGCTTAGTGTGGTCTTACCTGTGGGCATGTTTATTTGTAGTCCCACGGCTTTACTGTCTTGATGGTCGACAATAAGGATAACTGCACGACTTAGTTCGTCCTGCGGATTATTGGCATTGGCCACTAGTAGATGCCCTCGATAGTTTGTGATAGTATGTTTTGTCATAAAGCTCGTGTATTTACACAGCATAAATACCAAATATGAATTTTAAAGAATTTGCCCCTCCGGTTGATGTTAACCCTGTGTTGAATACCAAGATATGGGATCACAATACACTAAAAAGCTCAGTACGTGGCGCACTGCTACGCATGGCCGAAGATTTCCAAAAGTTCATAGATGTTCCCTTGGATGTGGTAGACATAGTGATCACTGGTGGTAACGCCAACTATACCTATACCAATAAAAGTGATATCGATCTGCATCTAATAGCAGATTTTCGAAAAGTTAGTTGTGACCGTGAAGTGCATGAGCTCATGGACACCAAACGCTTGTTATACAAACAACAACGCAGTCTAGAAGTCTACGGTATACCTGTGGAACTTTATGTAGAAGATCGAGATATGCCTGCCCAAAGCGGGGGCTGTTATAGCATTGTTAAGAATGCTTGGCTACGCAAGCCCACTAAAAATATACCACAGATTGACACCCAAGAACTAGCACATTGGGTGGACATATGGCACACCATAATCAAACATGCCATACGTAGCGGCAAGTTGAACACCATGCGGGGCACCATGAAGTTGTTGCGTACCTATCGTCGCAAGGGACTACACAATGACCCCCGTGGCGAGTTTAGTATACCTAACCTTGTTTACAAAAGCCTACGCAACGATGACACAGTTCGAGCACTACAAAAGCTCATAGATCTTGCTCACGATCAGGATCTTAGCATATAATATATGCTATGAACAACATTTACATAGACATGGATGGAGTGGTAGCAGACTTTGATGCTGCTGCTCGAGATGCCCTAGAAGCCCGCAAAGATGCCGTTATTGACGGTCGTTGGATTGAATCAGAGTGGGCTCGCATTAGGGAAATCCCCCACTTTTATCGTCACTTGCCCAAGACTGCCATAGCCGATAGCATCATGGCTTTGGCCCGACAGTTTAGGGACCAGTGTGGTTATAATCTATACATGCTTACTGCCATTCCCCGTAAAAATGACATGCCCGATTGTTTTCATGACAAGATTCTATGGATGCGGGACTACTATCCTGAAATAGAAGTGCGATTTGGCCCCTACAGTCATGACAAGTGTAATCACTGTCGCCCTGGGGATATACTAGTCGACGATCGTACCAGCAACTGTTTTGAATGGCGTGAACAGGGCGGTGTGGCTGTACAGGTCCTGGGTTCCCGCCCGCATGAAGCCGTTCTAGAACTACAAGCCCTATTAGACCAACATATATCAGGCTCTTAGTTCCGGGGGTATTGAGTTAGGACTAGCTTGATCACTGACCTGCACCGTGGCCGCAGTGATTTGGTCAATGCGCGGATGTAGGGCAGCATACTCAACAATCTGTTGAGCCACAGCCTGGGCGCTGACTTCGTTGCCCGATGTTATGGTCAGGTCTATGGTTACTTTATAGGGTTTTACTTGTACGTTGATCATGATGTCAATATTTATTGAAGTTAAATACCCACATAATAAATAATGATACTATGATTACTATTCCTACCACCAGCCAAATTGACTACGAGACCAGTCCCTACTATGTGACCACAAATCAAAAATACCGTGTCTATGACACCGAGGGTCTAGACGGTGGCGGCCGCAAGTGGGGCAGTGAGTTTCCTCGTTTGCTCAAACCCCTATTTCCCGACCGTGTGTTTGACCGAGTGTTAGAGTGGTGTTGTGGTCCGGGCTACTGTGGATTTGAAATCATGGATTGGGGCATGGCTCGCACCATGGCTCTAGCGGACATACATGCACCTGCACTGATCTATGCCAATGCCACTGTGAACGCACCCTATAACAACATGGATGGTCTAGACACGCAGGGCCGTGTGAGTGTTTTCCACATCAGTGAAATACAGGACTTGCCCGAGTCCGAGCAGTATGATTTGATCATTGGTAATCCTCCGCACAGCGCAGACATCAATCCCCGACAAAACGCTGATGACATCCGTGTGCTCAGTGATTGGGGATGGGAAGCGCATAGGGAGTTTTTTCGCAGTGTGCCCCGTTATCTTAGACCCGACGGTGTGATTTGGATCTGTGAAAACGGCAACTCAGGCGCCGGCCCCCGCAGCATATTTGATCCCATGATCGAAGCCGCGGGCTTGGAAGTCATCAAAGAAGTGCCCTGTGAAAACTTTGACATTGATCGTAATCCCTACTACTATCTCTTAATCGGACATCGTGGCGGTCCGGTCAAGGCCTAAAACGCTGCCCGCAAAGCGCGAAGCGCCAAAAAATCCCGGTGCAGATTTTTACACACCCTAGTTATATAGTCAGTTAACGAAGGCCCGCAGGGGGATAATTAATAGTGCGTATATAAACAAAAACTCCAAACACACCACACTACACCACCACCACCACCACCACCACCACCATACATATGAATACTACTTGGCCCAATACACCCTGCTATCTCATAGCACACACTCCGGGATCAGGCGGCAGTACCGTTAACACCCTGTTGCACTACTATGTCAACGGTGATCTAGGTCTATCATTCAAACCCAGTGCTTTCAACAACAGTCACATCGGCCACAATGAACAGCTGAATAACTGGGGAGAGGGACAGGGCGTGCCTTTGACCACGTATGCACAGGGCATTAACTGGATCAGTGCCTTGATCGATCCCAGGGATAGCACTAGACCCTGTATTTTCATCATCAACAATGTGCCCTTGTACAGGGAGTACTTTGATCGTTGGCCTTTAGGCAAGGTCATAATAGTCACAGTGGATCAGGAGTCGTGGCCCTTGTTGGACTTTAACCTTTGGTATAAAGATCTAGTACAGACATGGCAGTATGACGATCAAGGCACTAAAGTTCAAACAATATGGAGTGATTTACAAACTAGAATCCCCCAAATATTCAGCGCTTATAGTTCTCCCTTGGAAGTCACCAGTGAAGACTTGGGTCGTTATATACGTGAATATCCCAGGGATTTGATGCGTCGATGGCCGATCAATCGCAGTGAACTGTTTGTGAATCCACAGATAGCTGGCCAGTACGGGGATCGTGTGTGGACTATTGCCAGTAGAGACATATGGCAAAACAGTGACTCTGTACTGGCACAACTAAGTGAAATAACTGGCATGGCTACACCAGAAGGTGCAAGACAGTATCTCACAACTTATCAAACACAGCAACAAGCACTGATAGCAAGATACGGTGGGGGCATAGATCTAGCACACTAAGTGGGGGCAACTGAGCCAAAACGCAGTAAAAACAGCGTAACACTACGGCTTTCCCTAAAAGCCACTCCACAGTAAAAGGCCTGCTTGAGCGACCACATGTCCCAAGTCCAATCCACATAGTGACGCCCTATGTACTGATCTAACCATGATTCCACTGTATTGACTTGATTGACCCAATCCCCTTGCCCTAGGTGGCGTGGATCTTCTATGTGTGGCCAAGGAGCTACAGCGTGGAATGGTAGCGAGGGCCAACGGTCCCAAAGCATACGGGACGTTGGCCCGTGCCTATGTGAGAAATCATCAGTATCATGACTCATAGCGTGTGTATCGACACCTTTCCCAAAAAATCTATATACAGTATTTAAAAAATTCTGCTAAAAAATTTTTAGATCTGAGATTGTGCAGGGACACCGGTCTATATAGTAGCTAAAAAATTAGGGCGCAGTAAAAAAGTGGTTTCCAGATCTAGATCTAGGTGGTTTTACTCTAAGTCGAGTTTTTTAGTGGTGAAAGTTTTAGAAGAAGTTTTAGAAGAAGTTTTAGAAGAAGTTTTAGAAGAAGTTTTAGAAGAAGTTTTAGAAGAAGTTTTAGAAGAAGTTTTAGAAGAAGTTTTAGAAGAAGTTTTAGAAGAAGTTTTAGAAGAAGTTTTAGAAGAAGTTTTAGAAGAAGTTTTAGAAGAAGTTTTAGAAAGATTTGGCAAGCGATTGTTGTATTTTTACAACAGTTTAGCGTATACACCTGAAAGCCCCCACCATGCCCAACCACACCACCACCTCCAGTCAAAAAAAATCCCCCGGAGCCTAGCTCAACGGGGGACCAAACCCTTTTTATCAGTTAGTCCATACGACTGCCAGCGTAGGCAGTAAATCCGTTGAGCTTGAATACTTCTGCGGCTGCGTATGCGCCTGCTTCTAGTATGCCCATGCTTTGCACACCCAACTTGCTGGGGTTCCACAGGCAGTAGGCGCCCGTGTAGTCCTTGCGAACACCTGCCGCAATGAGCGCCTTACCGAGCTTGCTGTTAGCACGGATCTTCTTACCATTGTGTTCCCAGATGTTGACCCAAGCAAAGCCACAGGCATCTGCGTCGCCGTGTTGGGCCAAGGCTCGCTGTGCTGCCTCGCGGGCCGTGATCATAGCGTCTTGAACGATAGCTTCTACTTGCTGTGCTGTGAGTTCCATTTTTTGCTCCTGCTTTGTGTTTAACATGTGTGTATTATACTGCTCTTTTAGACTTCTGTCAACCTCTAGGGTTAATCGCCGATAAACACATACGGCTCGCCGTTGTTGTGGAAATCAAACGACTCAACACGAATGTCTTCAGCATCAATACCGCGTTGGTATTCTTGGTTCATACCAATCTCAACTTCCATCGTGCCATCCAACTTGCTCAAGATTGCGATCAATTCTGCTACTGTTAGTTTGTTTTTCATAGTGTGCTCCTTAGTGTGTTAAACAAGTATGTATTATACAGCCGGATTAGGCTTGTGTCAACATCTTTTCATGTTGTTGTTCTACAGCTGAGTCCATGTCACGGATCAGTTCTTGCTGTGACTTCTTGCTCAAGCTACGGAACATCTCAGTCATAAGGCTTTCGTAGTAGCCCGTAGCGTAGGAATGGTTGCCGTAGACTTCGTAGGTCACAGCGGAAAACTCTTTGAGGATCTTTTCAAACTCTACTTGTGCATCTGTCTTAAACATCTTAGCTCCTTGTTAGTGTGTGTATGAGTGTTATTATACTACGGACGTTCCAAGATGTCAACCACATTTTCAAGTTCTTGTTCAACTAAATTATGTGCGGTGTTCAAGGCCATCATGACGTAGGTCATAACGGTGGCTCGCTCACTCCGGTTGGAAATCGTATCAATTTGGAGCAAGAGAGCTTCCAAGTTAATGGGAGTGGCGAACATTGAGCTGTGGGGGACGGGATTCTTCATAGTGTGTGCTCCTTGCTGTGTATGTGTGTATTATACTGTCAAAGGGCGGGTGTGTCAACCGTTTTTATTCAGGTTCTTTGAGATCGATTTGAATGCCTTCTTGGAAGATATAGGTCATTAGATCTAGTAGTTCTTCACTACGATAGGCACTGCTCATGAATGCATCGTAGTTGGCTTGGTTGTCAAAGGTTGTAACCCTGACCCTAGTGAAATCATCGGGCCTAGCGTCAGTTAGACTTATGAAGCCGGTCTGTGTGGTTATGTAATCCAAATAGCCTTGATAGCCTACGGGATTAAAATCATCATACCACTGAGTAGATGTGGTCACTCGGGTCAGTGTGGTGGTTACTATATACATGAAATTATTTATCGCTTCTTGGATTCCTGCTGTGCGATTTTTCCACTATAGGCTTGGCCAGCACGGTGAATCAGACCAGTCTTTGTGTAAGTGATAGTGCCGCCGGTAGAGCTTTTCGCGGTTTTGTTCATAGTGTTATTCCATTTCTTTCAAACGAGCTTGACTGCGTTGGGCTTCAGCATCGCTGACGACCATGTGGTAGCAGAGGTAGACTAAGAGTGCTAGGGTGAATAGGCCGCCCACTGCTGAGAGGCCAATGATGTCGATCAAAGCCGCTGTGAAAGCACCAACGGCACAGCTCATAGCAACCAGTCCCAGAACTTTGTATACAGCGCGACGAGTGTAAATATCCATTTTGATTTCCTTTCTTTGTTTCATGTCAGTATTATAACTGAGTTTGATGGTGTTGTCAACCGTTTAATAGCATTCTTCGTCAGCCATCTGATATTCGTCGCTGTCTTCAAACAGGGTATCATCTTTGAGCATCTTGTTAACGGCGTTCTTGTCTACCACCGATGCCATCAGCTTCCACAGCTCTGCTTCACGCTCCTCCAACTCAGCTGTGATATAAGCTCGGATGGCCTTCATCATGGCCAAGTCCTTGTTGGTGCCCACATTACAGGCACACTCGTCGATCATGTCAAAGGCGCCTTTAAAGGAGAGCTTTTCTCCTGTGTTCTTGTTGTAGGCTTTGCGAGAGGCGCCTAGGTAGTTGATAGCGTCTTTCAGTTCCATAGGGCGGATAAAGTCGTACATGATAGCTCCTTAGTGTGTATGAGTGTATTATAACCGAATTTCAAAGGCTTGTCAACCATTCTTTGAGGCCTTCTTGAAGGGTGTCATCTCGGTCAAAATGGGCCGCTACCATGAGATCACGCATGGCATAGTATTCTGGTCCACCCGCACGGCAAAGATCTTCTACGGCGTGCATGGAAGGCATCTTCCACAGGAGTTCGCAGATCATCTTTTGGATAGGTGTAAGTCCAGTGACGGTGATTTCTTCTTTGTTCATACTACTTCCTCGAATGTGCGACCGCGCAGGTCAATGACTAGGGGTTTGGGATACTTGCGAACAGGATGGCGTCCAAAGCCTGAGAACGCGACCACAGTGGCTGCTCGTGCGTTGGGCTTGTAGTCTGTGAACACGTAGACATGACGCCCTGTGTCCATTAGGCCATCCTCCCACATAGTGGTCTCTCGCATGATTTGGTATTGCTTTTTCTGTTTCATGTGTGTATTATACTGCCTTTTGGGAGTATTGTCAAGCGCCGTAATATTTGGCTGACTCGTAGCCGTTGATGAAGTCTTCTTGCTCTTGTGGGGTCATACGATCGAACATGTCGTCCTGCTCGTCCAGGATGCGATTGATCTCGCCAGTGCCTGTATCCACAAGGATGTATTCGCGGACTTCGCCGAAGACCTTGATAGTCTCGTCCAGCGCCACGGTATGCTGAACTTGTCCACCGTACTTGACACGGCTTTCCATGACCATACCCTTGTAGGGGAACAAGCCCAAGTAGATACCGTTTATGCGCTTGCCTTCTAAGTTCCAATCCATGGTGTGTGCTCCTTGTTGCGATGTATGTATTATACTGCCGTTTGGGCAGGATGTCAACCAATCATCATTCAACTCCGAAATGGTTTTTAATATCAAATGCTGACCACTGCCGTCCTGATTTATAATCATCAGTATCATAGTCTTCAGTCAAATTAGCAACTTGAGCACATTCTTTCACAATCAACTCGGCGAACTTTACAGGATCCAACTCACCTGCCACGTAGTCGCCATTGCCTTCTAAAATGGTTGCTTGGTCATATAGTTTTGCGATTCGTTCGTTCATAGTGTGTGCTCCTTGCTGTCTATGTATGTATTATACTGTCAAACTTGCTCAGTGTCAACCAAAATCTTGTCTGTTATTAGAGTTCCGCCATAGGCTTGTAGGAACTGCTCGGCCACTGCTTTCAGGAAGAATTGTAAGATTTGGCCTTTTGGGGTGATTAGTGTATACTGCATTTCTTTTCCCTATGTGTATATTATACAACCAAACGAGCCAAAATGCAACCAAAAGAATAGGGCGGCTCTCCCGAGCGGCCCTATCCAGAACCGGGACACTACCCCCGGCACACTAACATTGATCCCGAGGAGCAATCGGGATCTATTCGGGACACTACCCCCGAATCTTAGGCAAAGATAGCAGCTCGGCTACCTTTGACGTCACGAGCGCTCACAGAGTAAGCACTGCGGCCTTCTGTGTTCACTGTGCGATTGACCTTCAAACCGGCTTGACGAAGCTCGGTCATTCGTGCTCTAATGTTCTTGATACCATATGTGACTTCTGCTTGACGGGCGCTCATTGTGCGGCCTGTACCACGTAGGTGTTGTTCCAAGAACTCGTTTTGTGTTGTTTTCAATGTTGTAAAACTCATCGTTTTCTCCTTTTATATAGTATAACAGGAGATAGCGTTATAATCAACCTTCAGTTTGCCCAAACTCTTTCTTGCTGTAGAAGTCCACAAGACGTCGTTGGCATAGAGTAATCAAATCACCACCATCATCGGGAATAATGAAACGGACTGGGCAATGACCCCAAGTCTTTCGAGTTTGGAACTCAAAGAACCAACGACGATGGTCTTTGTTATAGGCATCGAATGGTGTCCAAGGACGGCCAAATAGTTCTAACTTGCTCATTGATCGGCTCCTAAAATTGTATTATACTAGAAGAAAGGGGCTGTGTCAACCCCTTTCCTGTCACACCAGGGTTAGAATGGAGCGGCGTCCATGGCATCCAATTCTGCTTGGATCTCTGCACGAGACTTTTCCTTAGCGGCAACCTGAGGAATCTCTACAGGGCTAGTGATAGCCTTGGCCATGATAGAGTCCAGTGTGATGTCCTTCTTGGCCTTGGCCTTAGGAGCTGCTTTGGCCTTAGGAGTGGCCTTTACTGCTTTAGGAGCGTCGCTACGCTTGTCCAACTCGGCTTCCAATGCGGCCTTGGCCAATGCGTTCTCACCTGCGAAGTTGGCCTTCAACAGTGCTTCAACAGCTTCTTGTTTGGTAGAAGGTTGAATCAACGCAGTCATTTGGATGTCAGTATGGCCATCCTTTTCGAGAACCTTGACGCGGAGAGCATCATTGGCGAAACGAGCTTTGTAAGAGCCTTTGTGGAGGGAAAAACCAGCGTGGGAGAAGAGCTTATCAGTCATAAAATACCTTTCTGTGTGTGTTTAAAAAATATAAGTCGATCTTTCAACTTATGTATATATTGTAATGTCAAATGGTTTATCTGTCAACTCTTTTTGTGTTGTATTTTCACAACACTTATGAATTGATTGTTTCGTAGGGATCATACTCACTTTGAGCCAGGCTCTCGTTTTCAATCCACTGATAGACAATGTCCACAGCGATGCCAAGCCTTGTGGCTATGGTCGAAGGGCGATAGCCCTCGATGTAGAGTTGTTCAATCTCGTAGTTCAGTTCATTCATCTTGCTCATGCTGCGACCTCTTCCTTTTGAAATGCTTCTGCCAATGTTACATAGCCGCCGCCGTGATCATCAACGAACCAAGTGGCCCGGCCGTCGATGTTGCGCAGGATGTATTCGTATTCTTCATACTGGTGATTCTTTCTGTAGTCCTCAAAGTCTGCGAACTTCTTGGCACTTACACCAGTCTCGCCACGATCTCGTGCGTAGAATGTGCAGTAGCCTGCTTCACGAGCGGCTTCGTACAGGGCCTTGTCTTCTGGGCTAGAGTGCGGGCTGAACGGATGTGCCTCACCAATGACCTTGCCCAGCGAACTCATATCACCCATGTCAATCAAATCGCGCAATACGAATGGATCTGAATAGTGATCGCGCAGGATAGCGCCATTGTGTTCCAAGTAGCCATCCCAGTGGCAGTAGATCTGCTCTACGGTACCGTCTGCGAATTCCAATGCGATAGTGCTTCGTGTTCCCATTTGTAATACTCCTAGTGTGTTTAAGTGTATATTATAACGCCGTTTTGCTCAACTGTCAACCAATAACTACTACACGGCGAGTACCTTCGAAGTCGCCTTCATCTTCGTACATGTCATGCTCGTCCATGAGCTTGTCCATACGGTGATAGTCACTATGTTTGACAATGCCCTCGAACACTTGGTTCACACGGGGAGCGACTTCAGTACGCCAGTGATCGCCGTAGTTATACGAGAAATGGACTTCGGCATCTTCTGGGAAGTCACGCAACATTTCGATGAGTGCTGATACTTTCATGTGTGCTCCTAGTGTGTGTAAGTCTTAATTATAGTGCCAAGCGTGTTCTTTGTCAACCAATTTCACGCTGCCTGCATCAAATCTCAGGAATACTTTTTTGCTGTCAGTGCCACCTTTGACCAGGAAGTTTACGGTATAGCAAAACTCGCCGCCGTTGGTGATACCCAGGAACTCAGCGCCAGTGTATTCTTCCCCAGCCAAACTACTCAGCATGGGTGCTTCAAATGAGATAAGTGTCTTGAGAGTGTGTGCTAGAATCATTTCTGCTGCTCCTAAAATTGTATTATACAACCAAAACGCTGCTTTGTCAACCAAAATATTTTATTAATCCACAGACGCAGACAGTGATGCCTACGCCGTTTGTAATGATCTGCGGCCGATTCTTGACACGCAGACTCCATGCCATATAGAATAAGCCCCCTAACGTTCCCGCTACCACATTCCAAGGATGCAGTTCAGGGAAGAAGCTCATTAACACGTACATCACCATGAAGCAGGCCGTGCCGGCCCACTGTAGTCGTTCATTCATGCCGCTCGAAACCTATCCATAAACTCTTTGTTGATAAAATCCATATCCTCTTGGCTCACATAGAAGTCTGTGGTAGGATCATAGTACTGCCCTTCCTTGGGATCATAGTACAACACACGACCCGAGAAGTTAAAGGGACCTTCCAGCCCCTTACGGGGGCCATACTTGTCGCGCATACGATCCACAGTGTCCAAAACGCGATATGCCATAGCCCTCTCCTTGTTGTGAAGTATGTATTATACTATCAAGCCAACTCTTTGTCAACCATTGCCAGTTCCCAAGTTTTCAATGTGAACTTATTGGCCAAGTCTGAGACTCGCTTTTGGGCGTGAGCCATGGCCTCGAAGATCAAGTCTTCGGCAACACCGTCAGTGAGCACTTCCTTGGCGTCTTCATAGCAACATCCACCCAAATACTCACTAGCCAGTTCCAAGTCTTCAAACATAACACGAACACGCAACATAAACCAATCGTAGATGCCACGATCAATCTTGCGGATGATCTCATCAACATCCGATTCTTCAAACAAGTCCCGTGGGCTCAAGTCCTCATAGGTCTTGTCAACGATGACAGTCAAACCGTTGCGTTCAAACTTAGTCAGTGTGTCATAGTATTGCATAGTGGTGCTCCTTAGTGTGTAAGTATGTATTATACAGTCATTCGTTGATGCTGTCAATACCGCCGTTTAACTCGATGTCGATATTTTCCTCGTCCTCATACTCAGCAATGGACTCAGAGATACCATAGGCTTCATCGAGTTCAGGGGGCAAGAGCTCCGCTACTTCATCGCTGTTCAAGCCGCCCAAACTATACTCATCGTCCTGTCCATTGTCCCAAACACCGCAGAAACCCATGCCGGGTTCGTAATACATAGCACGAACTTCAAAGCCCAAATCCAAGAGCTTGTCATAGGCACCAGTGGGAGGTGCCCAAGCCGAATCAAAGGTCAGGATCACACCGTTGGGGATATCGTTGACTTCTTGTCCAGTGACATCCCACTTGGTACCCCACTCGTTGACGCAGTAGTCATACCAGTTGCGGTAGCCATGCTTCTCCAAGTTGGCTGCTTCTCGTGCTTCGAGAGCCGCTTGTTCAGCACCTTCTCCTAAGCAGCCTGCGGTGATCTTGAGTTCTTCAGGAATGGGCACGAACTCATTGAGCAAGCCTTTGTCTAAGAACGCGGACTTTGCACGAGCAATCATAGTGGGATCTTCGTGGGTCAGTTCCACAGTGTTATAGCACCAATTAGGCATTTTGGATCTCCTCAGGTAAAAAAGCAATAAGATTCTCTTCGGGCACAAACTTCAACAGTTCAGCAACGGCGCTCAAGTCGCCTGCTTCAACATCTCGAACTATCTGCTCTAGCGCAAGTTCTATCCAATCCATAGTCAGCTCCTTTGTGTGTTAAAAATGTATTATACTATCAAAACTCAGCGGTGTCAAGCTCTTCTTCCAACTCTTCTGCCACATTGACAAAAGTTTCGCAAGCGTTGAACAACTGTTCAAAAGCCCGTCGCTCGTCCCTGCTCATATCCTGCAGGAACATGGGCCCTTCCTCCTGCATAGCGCTCAACACTTGACGCAGGGCCGCCAGCGTGTTCTCGCACATACAATAGCTCATATTTGGGTAGTTAGACATTGTCAGCTCCTTTTAGTGTATGTGTGTATTATAACATCAAAAAGACTCTAAGTCAAACGACATATCGCTTACAACTTCCTCTAACATTACTGCCATTTTTGTTTTGTCCTCTTTGTTTAGAGTCTCTAGCGTGTCGTTGTAAAAATGCTCCATTAACACATGGTCCATTGCAATATGGCCGTCCATGTATTCTAGCCCGTTGTCGCCCTGGTCGTAAATTGTAGCGAAGGCGTCGGCAATGCGTTTGTTAAGTGCTTTTGACATAGTGCTCCTTTAGTGTTTAAGTGTGTATTATACAGCGGAACGGCGCCGCTGTCAAGTCTTTTTTTAAACTAGCACAATGTTTTTGACACGCAGGGTATCTCTAACACTTTGCATAGTTGTAGCAATAGCATGGGCCCGTTGTTGTGCATTATAAGTTTCCAAATTTATAATGTCCCCGCTTTTATATACAGCATTATGGCTATTAACTATAATGCAGTTATGTTTATCCTTTTTTGTATTATCAAAAGTTACTAAAACACGCTGAGTATTAGTGCGCTTTACAGTTACAATTTTAGCGTAAGCAGTGCAGTTTGTAAGCATAGTGAGTGCTCCTTTTTAGTGTATGTGTGTATTATACAAGCTCTTGCCCAGCGTGTCAACAAGTTTATTGTAAAGTTATGTAAAGTGAGCTACCGTTGTAAAAACACAACGAATTGTAAAGTTGCTTGCTCATTGAGCCAAAACGCAGTATAATACACGCTTAAACACTAAAACATTATAGGAGTATTATGTCACGTCATCATTTAGTAGTATTTGCAAATTATGTTAGAGATACTGGATTTACATTAATTGAAGCTGTACGTTATATTGGCGATCATTATGACGAACTTGCTGAGATCGATAATGATTTGATTATCGCATACGATGAAACATATTCGGAGTTAATGCAGTTTGCTAATATGGTTATTGATTAAATGATAATCCGGGGAGATAATCCCCGATAATCGTATTGGATAATGATTATCCCCATTATCGCAGAAAAACAACGGAATGTAAAGTTTTGTAAACCTCTTGACACTTTGAGCTCACTGTAGTACAATACACACATCAACACTAGAAAGGCACTCGCTATGAACGCAAACACCGTCGCTAGCACAATCATCGCCGGCAACTACACCAACGATGAACTTAACAGTATACAAGAAGCCATTAAGTATGCCAAATCACGTCTGGGCAAAAACCGGATCCGCAGCCTTATGTTGGGCGACAGTGTGTACTTTACTAGTACTAAAACGGGCCGCACAGTTAATGGCACTGTCAACAAGATCGCTCAAAAGTACGTAACAGTAAGAACCATTGAAGGACTTTGGAAAGTGCCTGCCAACATGCTGAACTTGATCGAGGAGTGAACCATGAGTGAAGCCCTAAACACCATAATGAGCATCCGCTGGGAACTAGACATGCCCCTGCTAGAAACTCTACAGTATATAGAAACTCATAGGGAAGACTTCTCAGAGCAGGAACTAGAAGCTTATCATCAGGTCCTACAGCAGTTCATGGATCTAGTGGTCTAGTACACACTATATACACTATATACTACAGCGGGGTTTTATAGTACAGCGCCAGCGAACCGCTCCCAGTCATAGTAGGCAATCATGCGCCCACCGCTACGGTATACTATGGTGCCCATGCAGTCTTCCGTGCTGTCATAGTTGATTAGCGCTTCAAACTGCTCCTGGAACACTTGGTATAGTGTATAGAAGTCTCCTCTAAAGGCCAGTATAGCAGCATCCTCATAGTCATGTGTATACTGTTTAAGTGCTAGTATATCTGCTTCTTCCTTGCTTAGTGTCATATAGTATATAGTATAAAGTCTACAGCGGGGTTTTCATGTACTGTATATAGTATAACATCAGTCCACGGTTTGGGCAATCAGGGGGTTGTCGTCACCGTAGACTCACTGTGGACTCACTGTATTTAGGGTGTTTAAACCTGCTTATAACCACGATGATCAACGGTGAAAAAACCCGGCCTAAAGGTGGTAAAACAGGCCAGAATGCCCTCCAAAATGACTCGAAAAGGTGAAAAAACTTGAGAAAATCTGTGGCTAAAATGTTGAACCGTGGTTGACAGGTTGGGAGGCTATCGTAGAATGGTCAACCATAGTTTCACCGTTCTTCAACCATAGTTTCACCGTTCTCACACTAGACCTCTACAGCGGGGTTTTTACGCTGTGTATATAGTGTATATATCTAGTAGGGAGTTTCTTACACTGTGATATCCAGTAGTCCGTAGGTGCTCGCTATGTAGGCTTGATGTTGTCTTTGGCTCACTAGGTCACTGTATACGTGATCTTGCCACTCTTGATCAGCGTGTACATGTTCCACATAGGCCAGTGCTTGCCGTATATTTTCCTGTATTTGTCTATTAGCCACTTCCTGTTCTGTGGACGTCGTTGTTGTTGTAAACTCAAACTTCACAGGCACGTACTGTTGTTGATGCTGTTGTTGCTGGATGTAGTTAGTGGGTTCAAAGCTAGTGATTCTTGACATATATACACATTACTTATATTGTGTGTGTGTGACTGAGTTACTGTTATTGTTGCTGTGCGTATATACAGCGCCACACTGGTGGGTTTTGGGTTGGATTGTTTTTCGTTGCGCTTCGCGCAGCGCGACTACAGGCTTCTGGTGTGGCATATCGCCCCTGTTCAACCCATTGTGGTACACCATTTACTGCTAGCCAAAAACTCAGTATCACAGTGGGTATTGATGTTGTCATACCAAGTTCATTTGCTGTGCGCTGGCTCTAATCATTTCTTCTAGGAGGTCTCGTCCCCACGCATTCATGGCATTGTTGGCCCAAAAACTGCATAGTCTAATGTTGTCCTTGGTATAGCCCCTGTAGCTGAGAATCCTGTCCACACTACAGCTACGGGGATTACGGTCAGCTGATGTTTCAAAGCTCATGGCTATACCGGTTATAACGCATCGTCCCCGTTGCGTGATCCACAGTCGGGTTAGATCCTGCATGTCTAGACCGTAGTCAAAACCCATGCGTTGACTACGATTCCAGCACTTGGTGGCACGCAGTTTCATGCCATGTAGCACGGTACTGAGCTTGGTGCCAGTTTCCTCATCGATTCTTTGGTACAACCACTTGCTGTTGCCCGACATCAAAACATCCCAGGCCATGTCCATGATTACTCGGTCGCCCAAAGCCAAAATGCTGTCTATTTCTTGTTCAGTCATATGCGTGTATATATGCGTGTGTGTGTTTAGAAGTTAATATTATACTGGATTCGGGGCACCTAGTCAACCACACATACACACATGATATATTTTTGGGGTTATAATGTGTGTTTTTTATATACCGCTGCCAAATTTGAGCAAGAACATGGTATAGACTCGGGCGGTCATGGTCAGTGTTCTTGGGTAGTCAAACCAAGTCCACTCATTGTGGGGCTGAGTGGCTTCAAACCATGCTAGGATTGTGAGATCGTTGAGGTATATGCTGATGCCACGGCCATTTTGATTGTAAAGGCGTGCCACTGGTGTGGTGTCTATGGGTTCCCAGGCTTTCATTGTACTTGTATTTAAAGTCGATAAATACCATGAGATATATTATAGGGCGGCCACATACATATGACCATTAAATCATCAGGCACATTGGGATTGAATAATAACTGCACCGGCGGCAGTGGATCCCGTAACCAAATCGGCGCTGAAGTAGGCGACACCGCCCGTACCACACTGAGTTTGAACTGCTCCACGCTACGCAGTTTGGCGGGAAAAGCGGGCAGTGGTACCCGTATTAGTTTCAGTGACTTTTATGGAAAGAGTTCTAGTGGGTGTGCGACTTACTTTTCATGCGGCGCTTCGTCACTCTACACATGGTTTGCTCCTGCTGGGGTTACCTCAGTGAGTGTGGTTGCTATTGGTGGTGGAGGTGGCGGCGCTTGTTATAATGGAAGTTTCTACGCAGGCGGTGGGGGTGGAGGTCTGGGTTGGCGAAATAACATTTCTGTTACGCCCGGCTCTGGTTATAACCTGCAGGTAGGCAATGGTTCTGGTGGGGGCGGCAATGGTTTTGATTCTTGGTTCATTAGCTGCGGGCAAGTAGCTGGCCTCGGCGGTGGCGGCGCAGCAGCAGGTTGTTGCTGCGGCAGTAGTTATGCTTATGGTGGTAACGGTGGATCCTATGCCGGGGGTGGCGGTGGCTATGGCGGCAATGGAGGCTCACTAGGCTGGGCAGGCGGCGCTGGCGGTTATAGTGGCAGTGGTGGTACTGGTCAACCCGGATATCAATCCGGTAGCGGCGGCGGCGGGGGCGCAGGTAGCAACAGCAATCATGGCGGCGGGGGCGTTGGTTATAGGGGCCAAGGAGCCAGTGGTGGTCCTGGTCAGGGTGGCTCGGGCGGCAGCAATTCCAGTGGAGGACAAGGCGGCAACTACGGGGGCGGCGGGGGTGGGGGTGGCGGCAGCGGAGCAGCATCGGGTGGAAATGGTGTGGTTCGAATCGTTTGGCCAGGAACTTCGCGTTCATTCCCATCAACAAATGTTGGTTAACAAGGTAAAAAAATACAATGAGCACAAATTTATACATTCAAATAGTGAATGGTACTACGGTTAATCATCCAGCAGTAGATACAAATCTAATACAAGCATTTGGCAAAATTCCCGACGATTGGGCACCATTTACAAGAACACCATTTGCCAATGCTGGAATAACTCTGGGTGTTTATGAAAAACCCGCAACTTCATACATATTATCCAGTGACGGCCAAACTTGGCAAGATAACTGGTCTGCGGTGCCCATGACGGATGAAGAAATTGCCCGTAAACAAAACAATGTAATTCAAACGTGGGCTAATAGGCCTTTTGCTGATAATTTCACAGCATGGACACTGGATAAAACAACTTGTACAATGGTCCCACCCACGCCAAGACCAACACCACCTGATGGTCAAGCATATCGTTGGAATGGTAAAATAAACGATTGGCAAATAGCTTCGATTATGCCTTCAGATGGCCAAAACTATACTTGGAATTTTGATACCTGGACTTGGGACGTTGTATCTTAATTTGGTGTTGAAGTAATGACAGCAGTGGATGTGTCACGGTCTATAGTCATATAACCCTCACAGCTCATATTCCAATCGTCATTGGTACCGTTACCAGTAACGCTGTCTGTTACCGTTAGGCCTTCGATCCTGAAGTGTTTAAACAAGTATTCTTGGCCGTTTTCAAACACACGCCATACATGATCTTGACTGCCCCTGCCAGGTTGTCCTCGGCTTTTGTTGAATCTTATGTGGTATGTATTGGTGCTCATACTATTTCTACGGCTGGGGGTGGGTGGTCTGTGTCGATAGAAGGTGCATTGGGACCAAGCCCAATGGTAAAGTGAATAAATCGTAGGGGGCTCTCGGAGCCATGTCTACTAAAACTATGCGGTACCCAGCTGGGCACTATGAATAGATCCCCGGGCGTAGTTTCAAAGTTAATGGCGGTACTGCCCATACTCACTAGTGATGCATCCTTTTCGGGAGGATTTACTAGACGTTTGGCTGGTCGGGGGTCATGAATTACCAATCGGCCACAGTCCATGGGGGTATCTAAAAAGTAAAAGCCCACAAGTTGACACCCATGGCCGTGTACATGTTCTTCGTGCAGGCTGTGTTTATAGTGTTCTTGACCCCAGATTTCATGAAAGTACACACTGAAATTGTCCATGTCATAGCCCTGTGATTCTAATACATTCCAGGAAGTAGAACCAATGTAGTCCAGAAAGGGTTTGACTTGTTCAATGCCTAATAGGGTATCAGTTTGATATACAGGGTAGATTGGGTGCAGTGTATTATTCTTTTTGACGTCGTCGATTTTGTCTGTCATTACAGCCCTAACATCGTTTAGATATTCGGGCTTATTGATCTTGTAAACGGGTGTAGGAAAATAGATGTAGGTTTCTAACTGGTTGTTGGAGGCAGTGCATACTGTAGCATCATTGCTATCTCCTACGATAATAGGTTTTGTCATTTTAACTTGCTCCAAAAATAGTTACGCGTTTCTTTGTGGCATCGTCAAAGTCCATGATAGTCCAATCATTGCCCAATACCGGGGTGAGTTGGATATGACTGCGTGGAATAAAATATCTATCCGTGCCCAGGTTCATTTGATCAACTAGGTTGCTAAACACACTGTCTACACATATAATAGACTCTGCGTTAGATAGCATACCAATCCAGTTAAACACGCTGGGCGTCATTCCTTCTTTGATTTCAATCTGTTGCCAATCCTCTGGGATAATACTAGTGTCAAACCCAGCACGGTAATCGCTACCATCCAAATGAAGAATGGCAAAATGTTCAGGACTCCCAAGTTTTTTGTAAAGCGTACCTTCAGCATCATAATCCCTTGTAATGCAATCAGCCAAAGTCCACTTCTTAAGGAAAGGAACCCCTGCTACAGAATACTTATATTGATCAAACTTCATGAGTTGGAACTCAGGTCGGGCTGTGAACTCAGGATGTCCGGTTAGGGCATTGTATAGGCACAGGACTTCGTCGACCTTGAAGTTTTTAAGACGTTGCATGGGAACGTCATAGAAGAATGGGCCGGGGTCTACTGGAACTGGAATCCATTTGACCCAGGGTACATGATTGACTACATTGTCGAGAAATACATCAGCCACGGGCCACAGGATTTCCCAACCCTCGTCATAATAATGTTTCGCAATAGGAAGGGAGATAAGAATGTCACCCCAACCCCCTCGACTGGATAATGCCCAGTCTTTGTTTCTTAATCATATCTCATTTCCTGCATAAATATTGGTGTAGTTCGCGGAATTGGCGTTCCCAACTACTCTAACAAGAAAGGACCTTATCAGCAATGTATTTAAACACCATTCCAGCCTATGTCTATAAAATTAGACATATACCTTCGGGACAATATTATTTTGGATTTAGAAAAGCCCATATAAAGTCTCTTCAAAAAGATTAATTGCTCATGCTAGAGTTACGTTTAATACATTGCCGTGTCCGTACATAGATTCGGCAATCTGTTGGGCTTCAATGTAGTTGCCCGCATTAAGTAGAACGTGGGTAGTAACCTGACGGCCTTGAATAGCAACCCAAACTCGATATGTGTTCATAGCAATCTCCCTAAGGATAGTTAAAAACATATTATAATATGAGTCTATTCAAAAGTCAATCAAAAGTATTGGATACGTTCTAAATCGGGGAAGTAACATTCGTTGCGTTCAATAGGCAAATCTTGTCTTGCTTCACAACACACAGGAACGCCTAGCCCGATGGCCAATGCTAGAGCTTGACTTTGGTTACCCACAAACTGATCGCAGCCTGCAATAACTTCTGCCAAATCTAACATTGTTTTGGTTTCATGATAAGGAATATCCCAACCGATGTCTTTCTTAAACTTTTCATATTCGTTGGGCAAGCCAACAAACACAGCTTCTTGGTCCATGCCTTGTGAACGCCAATCTTCCCAAACTGTGGATAGTTGGGTGGGAATCCATCGTTCTGTACGATTGATAACAATAGTTCGACCTTCAATAGTTTGCGGATTAGGTACGGTTAACCAAGGGGTGTTACGCACTGTGTCTTTATCTTGAATGTTGAACACATCACTGTAGATGTCCACATAGTTTCCGGGGTGTCCAACAAATGGCACACGGAATCTATCTAGATTATGAGTTATTTCAGTTTGAGGAGTTAACGCATCAAACTTGGTAACATACGCTTGTGCTTCCATAAATGACTTCATATATTTGAAATCACTGGGAGTTAATCTGCCCTTATGGAATGGGTTTGGAGGACTACCATAGTAGTGCATGCCAATCCAATCGATTTGGTTAAGATGCAGATAAAACTCACCTCCACCAAAATGTTTCATAATGGGGAGACTATAAATGAGGTCGCCAAAGGCTCCGGAATGTTTAAATTTATTCATATTCTTATTATATGCTAGGTTAACTATATTTACAACACACTAAATGCACAAATACATTTTTAGGTAAATATTATTCTATGCCAAATACAATCGCCAGTGCAGACAGTTTTAATACTTTACAAAACTCCATAAGTTCGTTATATGGAAATACCTATGATGCCGCCGGCCAAGCCGTTAGTACCGCAGTAACATCGGGTCAACTGATCAGAGCCAGCGATTGGAATAGATTACTAGCAGATACTAATCGAGCAGATGTACACCAAAGTAATCAAACTACATCAATCAGTCCTGCAACTATTGGTTCTGCTGTGTCTACATCGATGTATACTATTTTGACAACAGAAATAGGTAATAGAATAACTTATTATCTTAATGCACATCCTAGTCAAATAGCAACTGTAAACACACCGATATCATTTACTACTAGCACTACTACAACCTATACAGTTGATTTTAACTGGTCTTCAAACGCATTAGCGAATGGATTCTTTAATCTAGGTGGCTCACTGACAACGGATTTAGTTACAGGATTATCATTTTCAGCAACTAACTACAATCCTACTATATCTCATACTGTGGGTCCTATAACAGGCCCAACAACTGATAACCTAGGGCATCAATCTGTGTCCATCACTGGCTATGGCAGCGGATTTGCTATTACCACAACGGTTACTCCTAATACCCCCGGAGTGAATACTACTATATCTGGTAATGCAATTTACAAGACCAGTATAAGTCCTAACAATGCAGGTATATTTGCCGTTGCACCTAGTTTAGGTGTAGGACTAACTGTTTCTTCAGTGGTCTTACAAACACTTACAGGAAATACAGCCAATACCGCAGTATTAACACTGACTAACAACGGTAATAGTAACATAACTATTAGCAGTATAAACTATATTAATGATCCTACAAAATCGTATAATATAACATTTACATCTTCATTAGGTACTGCAACATTGGCTCCAAATGCCAGTACTACACTAACATTGACTTGGCAAAATAATAACCTAGGGGCAAGCGGCGGCCTATATAATAACATTATAGACATTGTAACGAACATAGGTACAATACAAGTGGTCAATCCGGTACAGGCTAACTTTGGTATTGGATTCTTTGTCGGCGGCACTCCGATTACTAGCCTTTCTGAACTTATTACTACTTCACAAAACATCAATCTTGCAGTAGGTCTCTACGGAGGAGTTGTTAATCCTAACTACTACATCGATGCATCGTGGTCTAATCTGGGTTCATTGAGTCTTGGTACTTCTTTCCCTTACTATTCTACTAACTATGCTGCTAATCCGCTTGTAATGGTTATAAACATAGATACTTCACAAAGCGGAAATGGTACCTATACTCCTACATTAACACTTACTGTAAACTATCTAGATCCGGATGCTACACAGATTGCGGTAGGATCTTTACCTTGTACCTTTAATGTAAACGTACCTGTCGATCATAACATAGGCAGTTGGATAAGTGCAGAAAATAACTACAACGGATTGATAGCATTTAGTTATGATATGATAAACGGTCAAACATATTTGACCTACGGGTTTGGTTGGGGCGGCGGCGGCACTAACCAGGTCTACCAATATGATCAAAACGTATTACAATCCCTAACACCTGTAACACAGTTAAGATCTCCTAATCTAAACGAACAGTGGAGTTTATATTATGCTGGTCCTGGGGGTGGTCCGGGCGCTGGCAACTGGTCTACATTCTTAAAAACCTACGGTGTTTGGTTTTCGGATGTAAGACTTACCGGTACATATAGTCAATACTATAGTCCCTTTGTTGTTAGAAATGCTGATACCTTTACTTGGGAGTTTTCTTGTGATAACATAGGATCATTCAGTTTAGATAGAACGGTAATAGCTACTCAAACTGATAGTAACGGATGGAACACTTCGTTAACTGGAACTATTTCTTTATCAGCCGGAATACACAGTCCGAGTTGGACAGTGACAAATCAAGCTGGTCCAGGTGCCGCAGCTATAAAAATAACTGATAGTCAAGGAAACATTGTTTGGAGTACTTTGTATGCTCTAAATCACACTTGGGCAGAGATAGGTAGAGTCAAAGTTACCGGAGCTCAACCTAATCTCGATATACCTGTACCGCCCAGTTTATCCTATCCTATTGCTGCTGGACAAAGCTATTCAAACTATTTCAGCGGACAATATATAGCACATTTTTCTTCAGATGGTTACGGCAACTTAACAGTGGGCGTGAACCCTTCATTGTCTACTACTAGTGGAGATAATATTGTTGATACCACTTTGACTTCTGTGCAGTATTTGATGTATTACTATTCCAATGATCCAAATAGAATTACACAAATCGGCCCATCCGGACCTACTACTCAATATTTTATTGGATTTGACGCTTCGGGTAATCCTACTACAATCACTGCTACCCCACCTAACTGATAATCTATAACTTGACTTTCTATTTTATGCTAGTATAATTACTAGTATATGGCAGACATTTACAGAGTAGATCCCGAACTGGTTAAAAAGATAAAATGGCAAGGCGACCCTGTTGCCTATGACCTTGAGCTACAACAACTATGCGATGAAGAGCGTTTTCTAGTTATCAACCCTTGGCTAGTAGATCCGGATCTACATCACTATATTCATAATGTTCCTGCATCTGACAAATGTATAGTTTGGGGCATGGACGGAGAGTGGATTGCCAAATGTTTTAATAGCTATTGGAAACCCAGTGATGGCTATGAAGAAATCATATTGGAAAAGCCCAAGCTGATTTGGCGTAAGAATCCAGATCTAGATCGCATGATGACTTTTGTCGATGATCCAGTAAACACCTACGATCCTGGTACATGGCACAGGCAACGAGAACTAGTTTGGTATATGGATACTAGGTTCAATCCACTAGAAGATCGTGTATGGGTGTACAAATGCATACCTTCCGGTATAGCAGTTAAAGGCACACATGTAATGGAGGATCTAACCCCAAATGTCAAAGTGTCATTTAACCCAGACCTTCCAGACTTCAATCTAAACATAGATGAACTATGCCCTCCCTATTGGGATTTGGCCTATGAATGTGTTTACAATCTAGATCCAGAATATAATACAGACGGGGATGTTTGGGCCGTAAAGTTTACTCCCGAATATAGAAAGCCCATGCCTGCCAAAGTTGTGGGTACGGTGAGTCCTGAACTCATAATCGAATACAATCCTAAACTTCCAAAGTTAGACTATGATGTTAGTTATTCTGTGTCGTGGGATAACTTAAATTACGAACATGTTTGGATGTTAGACAACAAACATAAAAAGACTGAAGAAAAAGAGATTTGGGCATTTAAGATAAAAGCATCAGCCAAAACCAAACAACGGATTATTGTTGACTATGTTAGTCCCATAATGACCTACGAACTACATCCTGATCTAGAAGGAATGCAGTTTGAAGGCATAGAAGAACATGTAGCACATCATAAAGAGTTTGAATATAGGCATTGTTGGAAACTGGATACAGTTACTAGTACAGGCTATGACATAGTTGCTGTTACTGGCTCCTATGTGGATAAACCCAAAGGCGACAAGTATGTGGGCACAGTATTTCCCGCAGTCAACATTCAAAAGAATCCCAAGTTGCCTAGATTGGAAATGGAAGTTGACTACAACATTCCTTATCACGACAAAGACTTCAAGCATGTTTGGTATCTTGATCCAGAATGGAATCAAGACAATGTATGGGCATTGACCATGAGTCTAGTTGATAATCCCGCAGGTACAAAGGAAATGGGTATTGTTACTCCATTGTTTGAACCACTCGATGTGGTGTTTATCAGTTACAACGAAGACAATGCAGAAGAAAACTGGCAAAGAGTTTTAGAGTTTGCTCCATATGCACAACGAGTAGATGGAGTCAAAGGTATCATGGCTGCACATAAAGCCGCCGCCGAACTATGTGAAACAGACATGTTCTTTGTAGTAGACGGTGATGCATATTTGGAAGACGATTGGTCGTTTAACTTCCAGCCAGGCATCTTTGATAGAGACTGTGCTTATATTTGGCACAGTCGTAATCCTATCAATGGTTTGACTTATGGCAATGGCGGTGTTAAACTATTACCACGTGCTTATGTATTACATCGTAAAACTTGGACTACATTAGACTTTTCTACTACTGTGACTAAAAAACTCAAAGTCATAGAAGAAGTTAGTAACACAACCCGTTTTAATACCAGTGAGTATGCTACTTGGCGCAGTGCCTTTAGAGAATGTGTTAAGTTATGCTATAACATGGTCTATGATTCAGATAACTCTGAACATGAAGAAAGATACAATGATTGGCTTACAAAAGGTTCAAATAAACCATTTGGTGAGTATGCACAGCTAGGTGCTCAACATGCTAGAGAGTTTATAGATAATGCTCGTCCTGATCAACTAAAGAATATCAATGACGAAGAATGGTTATTAAAGGAATATAATGTCAGATTCGGACGAGAAGAAAGTTAGAAAACTCATACCCATTATGAACAAAGTTAGTCCAACATTTTGTTTGGCTAAATGGCATCATACTACCTTGTACCTACAAACAGGTGAAACACACAGTTGTTATCACCCGCCTCCACACAAGATAAACAAAGAAGAGATTAGACGTAATCCCAGCGCCCTGCACAATACTCCTATTAAAAAGTTAGAGCGTAGGGATATGTTATTGGGCGTACAAACCAAAGGTTGCCAATACTGCTGGAATATTGAAAATATGGGCGAAGGTTACATCAGTGACCGCCACATTAGAACAACATCCATCTATACTCCTTCTCGGTGGGAAGAAGCAACTACAGGTTCATACAATAAGAACATCAACCCAGAATATATTGAAGTATCGTTCGGTAATGAATGTAACTTCAAATGCGGCTATTGCCACCCCAAAGCCAGCAGTCGTTTCTACAACGAGATTAAACAGCACGGTCCTGTAGAAACAGTGAGCAATCATCGTTGTGATATCGATTACCTAAAGATCTACGAGCGTGAAGAAAGTAATCCATTTGTGGATGCTTGGTGGCGTTGGTGGCCTGAAATGAGTAAGACACTGAACATTCTACGAGTTACTGGTGGGGAACCATTGATGCATACCAGTACTTGGAAACTGTTTGATAGCCTGAAAAATGACCCCATGCCTCAATTAGAATTAAATATCAATAGCAATATTGGTGTCAAACCAGCATTGGTAGATAAGATGATTGATAGTGTAAACTATGTTACAGACAACAAAGGAATCCGTAGATTTAAGTTGTTTACTAGCATTGATACATGGGGCCCACGAGCAGAATATATTCGAACAGGATTAGATTTGTCCATTTGGGAACGCAACCTCGATGCGTACCTAATAGGTACTGGACAGCCGATCAGTTTTATGATTACGTTTAATATCTTGTGTGTGACAACATTCAAGAGCCTATTGGAAAAGATCTTAGAATGGCGTGCCAAGTATAATCAGTACAATAGAACTGATCAACCGCAAATGGTTAGATTTGATACACCCTATCTCAAAGAACCATTGCAGTATGATATGAATATATTGCCCAAGACAGAGTTTTTGCCTTACATGCACGAGTCGTTAAAGTTTATGAAAGACAACACAGACGAAAACGATTTGGCAAAGTTTACAACTTTTGAATATGAAAAGTTTAGACGTGTCGTTGATTATATGGAATCAACAACATATGATGATGCTCGCGTCGCAGAAGGTCGCAAGGATTTTTATAACTGGTTTAATGCGTTAGATGAACGCAGGGACACAAACTTTTTGGAAACGTTCCCCGAGATGACAGATTTTTATAATGAATGTAGTGAATATGAATAAAGTAATACCGATTAACAAAGATTATCTAATGGAGGACAGTAAGACATTTTGTATGCTTCCTTGGATGCATCTTTTTGTAAGTCCCGGCGGTGAAGTGTTTCCATGCTGTACCACTGATAGATCTTTACAGTTAGGGAATGTTAGAGAAAACTCCCTAAAGGAAATCTTTAACAGTGATGCTGCTAAGAAGCTGAGATTAGATATGTTAAATGATGTTCCTTCGGACTGCTGTAAAATGTGTTACGACCGTGAAAAAATCAGTCCTCACACTTACAGAACATTTGGCAAAGATCATTTTGGAAAACGGTTTGATGAGTTAGTACCTAATACCAATGAAGATGGATCTTTGGATGAGTTTAAACTACATCTTATTGATATTAGATTCAGTAATATCTGTAACTTTGCTTGCAGAACTTGTGGTGCTGACTTTAGTAGTAAATGGGCCGCTGAACAAAAGAAACTGGGCCTGGAAGACTGGGTCACTATCCATGCAGACAATCATAAAGGCACACTGATTGAAGAAGTAAAAACACATTTAGATCACGCAGACATTCTTTACTTTGCTGGTGGCGAACCATTGATCATGGACGAACATTACATTATCCTTGAAGAAATGATTCGTCGGGGTCGAACAGATGTAATGTTGCGTTATAACACAAATGGTAGTACTATTAACTATAAGAATAAAGACTTATTAGATCTTTGGAAGAACTTTAAAAAGATTGAGCTACAGGTAAGCGTTGACCATTACGGAGAACGTGCTGAATACATTAGACATGGAACCGAATGGGGCGTAGTTGAAAGTAACTTGATTAACTTTAGAAAACTAGATAATGTAAAGTTAGGAGTAGCCACAGTATTGAGTGTGTTTAACTATCTAACAATAACTGATTTCTATAGTTATATGTTAGATAAAGATTTGATTAGACAAGAGGATTATCAAACTTATTTGTCTATGACTACACATCCGCCATATTATACTGCTACTGCATTGCCTAGACATTTAAAAGATATTGGAACAGAAAAGATAATGAAATATGCTCCAACCTTGCAAAATGGACATATTGTAAAACAATACTTAGATTTGGCTATTCCTTTTGTTAACAGTGAAGATAACTGGAAAACGGCTAGAAAAGAATTCATACATCATACTAAAGAGCGTGACAGAGTACGAGGGGAATCATTTGTTAGAACATTCCCAGAACTATACCCATTGATGGAACCAAAGTGAAAAAACAAAAAACTGTAACTGTAAATAAAGACTTTCTTTTAAATGAAAGCAAGACATTTTGTATGTCTCCCTGGATTCACCTATACACATCTCCAGTAGGAGAAGCAGCAGCCTGTTGTATTGCTAGGGATGTTGTGGGGAATACAACAGAACAAACTATTGAGTCTATCATCAATGGTGATAAGATGAAACAACTACGTTTGGATATGCTGAACGAACGTTTTAATCCCGCATGTGCTGGTTGTCATGAACATCAGGCGCAGGGTATTAGTTCTAGTAAAGATCAGTTTGCTAAACGATTTAAACATCACTTTGATGAAGCTATGGCTAATACGCTAGAAGATGGCACTCTTGCTGACTTTAAAATGCGATATTTTGATGTGCGTTTTAATAACGTATGTAACTTTAAATGTAGAACTTGTAATGCGGCATTTAGTACATTATGGGAACAGGAAGATATCAAACGTAAAGTACCTTGGGCTACTATTCACCCTAAGAACAATACTCCTCAACTATTGGAAGAAGTCATTGAACATATTCCACATATGGAGTATGCGTATTTTGCTGGTGGTGAACCGTTGATTACCGAAGAACATTATATTGTTCTAGAAGAAATGATTAAACAAGGTCGTACAGATATTAATCTTGTATACAACTCAAATGTCAGTAACTTGAAGTTTAAGAACAAGGATATTATTGAGTTATGGAGTCATTTTACCAAACCTATTTCTCTAGAAGCCAGTATTGATCATCACGGTGAACGTGCTGAGTATATTAGACATGGCACTGATTGGGGACAGGTAGAAAAGAACCTTATCAAACTCAGCTCAATGGATAATGTTAGATTTGGTCTAAATACTGTATGTAGTGTGTTTAACTATCATACTATGTTAGAATTCTATCATTACTTGATTGAAAAGAAAATCTATACCTCTTGGAGTTACACAACATTTGGTATCTATAATATGACATCACCGACACATTTTACATCTCAAGTAATGCCAGCTAAACTTAAACGTGAAGCTACATTTAAGATTAAATCGTTGGTAAAGTTTATGCAAAGCAAGGGATTCCTCGATTATAAACTGCCTGTGGTAGAATCTACTATGGCTTGGGCAAATGCTCAACATACCTGGGCAGATAATAAAGCCAAGTTCCAAGAAGAGATTGCAGTATTAGACAAAGTCCGCGGCGAAGACTTTACCAAAGTATTTCCCGAACTTGCTTCAATGATGGATTAATATGGTAACAAAAGCACATGTAACTAAACTGATCAAAGAAGGCAAGAACTTTTGTGTTCTACCTTGGATACACTTCCATTCGTTCCCTAATGGGGATGTTATGCCCTGCTGTATGGCAGATAGCTCTAAGCCAGTGTCTAAGATTAAATCAGAAGAATCTATTATTCAAATGATGAATAGTGACGAGTACAAAAAGATGCGTGTGGCTATGTTAAAAGATCAGCCGCTTGAAACTTGTTTCCGTTGCACCAGCGTAGAACAACTAGGTGCTTGGACTATGCGTAATAGTCATAATACCCGTAGGGGACTTGACTATGTTGATCTTATTAGTAAGACTAAGAAAGACGGCAGCATTGACGAGTTTAAAATGAAGTATATGGACATTCGTTTTAGTAACCTATGTAACATGAAATGTCGTACATGTGGACCTGCTTGTAGTAGTCAATGGGCAGAAGAATACGCTAAGACTAAAGGGCATGATAAGTTAGAAAAATACTTTGGATTAAAATCATTTGTTGTTAATACCAACGAAGACCAAGTGTTTATGACTAAACTAAAACCCTATCTCGATCACGTTGAAGAAGTTTACTTTGCAGGTGGAGAAGCTATTATTACACCCGAGCATTATGAATGTTTAGATTATTGGATTGAAAAAGGTCTGACCCATAAGGTTGAACTAACATATACTACTAACTTTAGTGTATTGAAATACAAAGATAGAAACTTGATTGAGTTGTGGAAGAAGTTTCCCAACATCAAGATTTGGGCAAGTCTCGATGCCAGTGGCGATGTTGCTGAACTTGTACGCAAAGGTACCAAATGGGATACCATTGTTAAGAACATGAAAAAACTAAAGAAAGAAGTTCCACATGCAGAGTTCCAGATTAGTCCTACGATCAGTACATGGAATGTTTGGTCCTTCCCTGAGTTCTTTGATTATCTATATGACAATGAGTTGATTAGTAAAAAAGTTGATCCTAGATTTAACTTGCTTACACATCCTTGGTGGGCCAATATCTTTATATTGCCAGACCATATTAAAGAAAAGTTAATCAAAACGTATGAAATGCATGTTAGGAAGTATGAACACTTGCCCGGCATTGCAAATGGGTTTAAACTTATACAACAGAACTTAAAAGCAGGCAGTCATAGATACGGTGATCATGTCAGTCATGAGGACAAAGGCGGTATATTAGAATTCATTTTCCATAATAATGAAATGGATGTTAATAGAAAAGAAAAGTTATTGGACGTTGTTCCAGAATTAAAAGAGGTCTATCAATGGGCAAAGAAATAATCGAGATTGTAGGGAAACAAAAATACCTTGCAGTCACTTGGCAAGTTAACAACTACTGTAACTTTAAATGTAGTTATTGTAATCCAGGCAACTGGAGTGGTACTGAAACCAATAATGGTAACTTGACCAAGTACCTAACTAACCTTGAAACTATTATTAATCGTTACAAGGAAGAAGGTTATGAACACTTTAAGTTCTTCTTTAGTGGAGGAGAACCTACAGCATGGCGTAACTTTATTCCTGTATGCGAATGGTTGAAGCGTGAACTGCCTAACTGTACATTAGCAGTAAACACTAATCTAAGTCGCCCATTGGCTTGGTGGAAGAAACATTATCATTTGTTTGATGATATTGTTGCTAGTTATCATGTGGAGTTTAGTAACAAAGAAGAATACGAAAAGAATAGTATCTTCTTATGTGACAAGGTAAACTATCTTGCCACAAAGATGTTGATGCATGATGAACGCTTTTGGGAAGTTGTTGAATACGGCGAACACTTGAAAAAAGTTATGCCTAACTACTTTATTGAATGGACTCCGTTGTTTGATGAGATGACAATCTATGCTAGTCCTTGGAAGTATCGTAGCAAGAAAAAAGTAGATTTCTTAAAAACACATTCGGTGGATATGAAGTTTACACTACCTAAACCCACTACTCCGGATAACTGTGTAAGTTATTCTATTCATGAGGATGGAGAAGAGTTGTATACTAATAGCAATGATGTTATTATTAATAGACAGAACTTTTTCAAAGGCTGGCGCTGTAATGTAGGCGATAGCTTGTTTATCAATCCTATGGGAGATATTGGACTAGCTAGTTGTGGTGAAGGCGGTTATGGCGGTAATATTCTAAGAGATATTGCTGAGATTGGTCCTAAAGTGATTACCTGCGAAAAAGAACACTGCCATTGCGGTACAGATATTATTATTCCCAAACATAACCCCGATCGCAAAGTTATTCCTGTTATACCAGTTGTTGCCGAAGAACCTGTTAAACCTAAAAAAACTAGAACTAAAAAGAAGGTAGATTAATTGATTGATTTCAATTTAACACAGTTAGCAAGAAAAGATATTGGTCCGCGAGAACAGCCTCCTGAGGATCTCGCAGATGCACGACATCGTGCCATGATGGATGCTATTGCACCTTATGCTAAAAAAACAGAGCAAAAAAACGTTACTCCTGTTTATATCGATTACAAAACACGCAAAACAAAACTAGCATTGGTAATGTGTCCCGAGTGGGCACCTGACATGCCTCCGTTTAATCTAGCTCGACTTAGTGGTGTTGCCAAAAGTGCAGGCTACGAAACAGTTATTAAAGATTTGAATATTCGTGCTTATAATGAATATCAAAAAATCTGGCGCCCTAGAAAATTAATACCATTTCCGTTGTGGGATCCTAGTGCTATCTGGCATTGGACTGGCAGTACATATTATGAACACATTCATCCTGTGCTTGAACCGTTGTTAATGAAAGCCTGTGATGAGCTTGAAGAATATGGTGCTGACATTATAGGATTTAGTGTATACAATATCAATGAGCTTCCTACTAAATGGATGTGTAAGGAACTCAAACGCCGTAATCCTAACATTAGAATCGCTATCGGTGGTAGTAATGTACAAAAGGGCTGGTTCGAGATTGAGGATTACTTTGACTATGTTGTCAACGGAGAGGGTGAGCAAGTACTGTTAGAGATTTTAGATGAAGTAGAAAACGGTGTTGTTCTCAAAGGACCAAAGTATGTAACACAGCCTGAAGATCAACGTATCAATATCAATGGCTTACCTATGCCTGATTATGAAAGTATTGACTTCAATCAGTATAAGTTGCCTAACGGTGTTAACAGTGAGATTAGTCGTGGCTGTACTGCTAAATGTACATTCTGTGAAGAAACACACTTTTGGAAGTATCGTCAGCGTCAGGCTGTGGACCTTATCACCGAAGTAGAATGGCTGTACTACAACAAAGGCACAGACATTATTTGGTTCATTGACAGTTTAGTTAATGGTAACCTAAAAGAACTACGTGCGTTCTGTAAGGCTGTTGTGGCCAAAGACTTAAAGATTCATTGGACTGGTTATGCTCGTTGCGACGGCCGCATGGATCTTGAATACTTCAAAGACCTTAAAGCAGGTGGTTGTATCATTCTGAACTATGGTATCGAAAGTGGTAGTCAGAAAGTATTAGATGACATGGACAAAGGTGTTACTATTGCTGAAATGGAACAGAACTTCCGTGACGGCAAAGAAGTAGGAATCTATGCTGCCACTAACTGGATCATGGGTTTCCCTACAGAAGATTTCCAAGATGCAGCCGACAGTATGACATTATTATGGCGTGTTCGTAACATGAATATCAATAATGTAGGGTCTGGATTTGGCTTTGGTCTTGGACCAGAAACTATTATCGGACAGAATCCTAAAAAGTTTGGACTAAGTGATCACAAGTATCAAAATCATTGGATTACACAGGACTTTAAGCTAGGCGGTACCCATGTTATGACCCGTGTCAAAGCATTTTCTATATTCTTAGATATGATTATTGACACAGTGGAAGTTCCTTTTAGTTATCCACGACGTCATAAGTTAGCAGTAGATCACTATAAGGTTGTGTTAGATAATCCTAGTACAGTGCGCGAAGTGGGATATGAAAAGTTTGACTACAACATTATCAAACCTGATATTAATCCATTTGCTGACACATTAGTAAATGAAATGTGGCCTTTCTTTAGAATGTTATGGCGTGCTAGAGGCGGATATTCTGCTAAGATTAAGTTTAATCCAGATATTGATCAAAATGAGTTCGGTGGACAGTTTGGTCCTGGTATGTATACCGCTACATTTAAGTTTGATATCACAGATGAAGGACGCTGGCAAGCAGACTTTGATTATGAGTTTAATCAAATTGAAAATCCCTATGATGATAGAGACGAGGACGATCCTCGGCGCGGGCCTTTCTATGCACAAGATTTTAGTCGTATGCAAAGTAATACTGCCAAACGAGCACGTAAACTAGCCAAGCCTGAAGAATGGGGTGATACTGGCAGAAGTGATAGAAGTTTTTCGCATATGCTTCATGAAGAAGCAACATTTAATAAACTTGATTTTTCCTTTACCTATAGATATATAGGCGAGGGAGATTGGGGCGATTATAGACAATATGAAGTAGCCATACCGGATAAATCAACTACTAAAGAAATTCCCTCTAGTCCTGAAGTTCCTGTATATGCTATAGTATTTGATAATATTAAAAAAAGAAGCAGTAAAGTATGAAAGAAAAGTTATTATTAATTGCAGGCTGTAGTCATGCATCCGGATCAGAAATGGACGGAACTCAAGACAGCGAATATAATAGAAAAAATTCTTTTGGTAATCTATTTGCGGAAAAGATTGGCCGTAAAGCACTTAATATTGCATCTCACGGATCTACCAACGCAACTATTACCCGTGTCATTATTGAATGGGTTAATACTTTTTACGATCCTGAAAAAATGGATTTGGAAATATTAGTTGCATGGACTGAGAGTTTTCGAATGGAGGTGCCTGTTGACAGACCTATTTGGTATGATAAATGGAATCCTTATAGCGATTATATATCAAAAGTTGATATGGATTTCCTCCGTGTTAACATGGGGTATAAAGGCGGCCACGAAGAAGAAAAAACTATTATTGCGGGATGCCAAGAATTTATAGCAAAGAATGTTGTTTACATGGAAATAGCAAGTGCTAACCTTGTACTACAACTACAATATTTTTTACAAACTAAAAATATCAGGTATTTGATGTGCAATACCATGGAGATGTTCAGCGAAAGCCCACATCTAAACTTTTATATAAATCAAATTGATAAAGATGTCTATATGGACATTATGAACAATAAAGAAAGTTTTTATTGGAAATATAAAAACGAAGGGTATAGAAATGCAGGTCCTGAGTTTTGGCATCACGGTGCTGAACCACATAAACTGTTTGCAGAAAAACTACGGGATTTTTATTATAAAGCCTATCCTTCTTCTGTTACAAACGAAGTTCCATCACCTATACAACTACCGGCTATTGTAGCTAATACACCAGCAGTGCCTACTCAGGAAAGAACGATAGATCCATACTCTTTGATCACTCCTCCTACAGAGATGCGAGGAAGTTCTAATCAACTACCCCCTGTAGTAGTTATTAATACAACTCCGGCCCCTACTCCGGTGCCTGCACCTGCCCCAGTACAGACTTTAGTTTCAGCACCAGTGCCTGTACCAGTACCTAATAGTCAAATAACCGTGGTCGAAAAAAAACCTAGATTACCGTTCTTTTACGATTATGTAATGCCTAATATTGTATTGCCTAACGCTCTGGCACCAGAAATGGGCATTGTAAACTATTTGCACACACTCTATTCAAATAGACTTAGTTCTGAAAGTTTTTACGAAGAACAGTTAGATTCTCCCAATAGTCCATTGAAACAAATGTTTGGTGATCAAATGGGAGATTGGCCTAATAGCCTACGTATGGGAGGATCTCACTTACGGCATTGGTCCTATAAAGAACTAGTAGATATCTATGAAAACTCTTTATACTTTGGAAATCAAACTCTACATGCAGATGGATATCACAAATATATCTATCCTATTAAAGTGACTTTGCACTTTGGTAAGTTTACAGGGACCGATCATGTAGGCAGTAAACTAAATGGCGAATACTTTTGGAAACATATGTCTGCACAGGCATTGGAAGATGTTCGTAAAAAGAACGCTATTATCTTTTTAGATTGGGCCAACGAGCCGTGTATTGAACGTTATGAGTTTGAGGACTTCCACAGAGGTCTACAACGTAGCGGTATTCCTAAAGAACAGATTGTTCTATCTATCAACAGTTTTAACGCAGAACAAGTATATAACTCTTGGTTCCCCGAACACGAACGATGCATGATAGTTAAAAACATGCCATTCCTGTTGGTTAATATATCTGCACACTTTAAAAACAAAACTGGTTCGGGGCTAACAGAACAACAGTTCTATGACAGTAGAAACTATCTAAGACGTAATCATTTTATGTTTCCTAATAGAAGAAGCAGAGATCATAGAGTGGCAATGATTTACCAAATGGCTAAAGAAAACTTGTTAGATCTAGGTGATTGGTCTATGTTAGATTATCGTGGTAGAGACTATGGCTATTATGTGTCTAAAAGCTACGGATTTGATTGCGATAACTCAGTGATAGATCGATTACATGAAGTTTTGCCACACCGTATGCAGGACGAACCCGATGCAGGATATCATAATACCAGTGGTTGGGGAGACAAGTACGGCAGTAAATCTAGTAAAAATGCTTACTTGTATATTGCTTCCGAAGGATACATACACGGTGAATATAAATCGTTTACTGAAAAAGTATTCAAGGCCATTGCCAACTTCCATCCCTTTATCTTCATTGCCTTCCCGGGTGCATTAGCAGAACTGCGTAATATTGGGTTTAGGACATTTGATCCTTGGATTGACGAAAGTTTTGATAATGTATTAGACAACGATCTTCGTATGCGAATGATGTTTGCTGAAATCAAACGAATTTGTTCTATGAGCAAAGAAGAAATACACAAATGGTACTGGCAGATGGAAGAAATATTAGTGCATAATCGTAATCACCTATTGGGCATTTATAAAGATGAAGCCCATAGTAAAGAACTGGTTAGATATCTTTCTGATAGGGTAGTAAAAGGATGAGTTATAAAGATAAAAAATGGGATGAGTTCAGCACATCCTATCTAAAAACATTTGGTAATGAAGTGCCTGTGTATACTCCCAGTGTATACAGAGAATACCGTGGCGAAATCTTTACAACATATCATAACACGGCACATCCTGTTAATGCATTAATGCCCAACGATGTCAATACACATGTTAGATTTTCAAAGTCATATCAGGGTGTGCTTCGTGGATTACATTATGATGATAAAACTTGGAAACTTGTACAGGCATTAGTAGGAGATATCTATCTAGTTGTACTCGATGCTAGACCCGATTCGGCTAACTATGGCAAATGGGAATCATATATTATCAGTGAACGAACACGCGATCAAGTATTAGTCCCTCCGGGGTTTGCCAATGGACACTATGCGTTAACTGACTGTGTCTTCCATTACAACTTGTTTTATCAAGGTGACTATGTTGATGAAAACAAACAAGGTGTTATTAACTGGAAGTCCTTTGACATTGATTGGCCAACCACAACTCCTATATTACAAAAAAGAGACAGATGAAAAACTTAAAACAATATCCCGTTGTCCGTAAACACGGATATACAGTAGAACAACTACAGGCGTTCGAGCAACGCATTGTGGAGCATTGGGAAGATGCCAAGATTCGTGGCCCGGTGCATTTGTCGGACGGCAACGAAAAACCCTTGATCGATATCTTTAAGCGCATTAAGGCCACTGACTGGGTGTTTTCTACTTGGCGCAGTCATTATCATGCATTGCTTAAAGGCATTGACCCTGTATGGCTAGAAGATGAAATCCTTGCTGGTAAGAGCATTACTATCTGCAATATCGATGAACACTTTTATTCTAGCGCCATTGTATCTTCTACTATTGCTATTGCTCTGGGTGTGGCAAAAAGTATCAAGGACTCTGGCAGCGACGAAAAGGTATGGTGTTTTATCGGCGATATGAGTTTTGAAACTGGTGCTTTTTACGAAGCACACAAGTATGCTAGAAACTTTGATTTACCATTGTATTTTGTTGTAGAAGACAACGGAGTATCAACCTATACACCTACTAAGGCAACTTGGAAAAAGCAACGCGATATTCCGGAAGATGTAGTCTACTACAAATATAAATCAAAATACCCGCACTATGGTTCAGGCAAGTGGATCGCCTTTTAAGTTAGTTTATTCTAACTGGTATACTATAGATAATATAAGATACCCATTAGCTAACGGATTACATCCTGCACTAGTTAACTGGATGCAGGATAAAATAATCAACGATCATTTACAGCACAGTGACGATTTTCTAAGAATAAAAGAAATCGATGACTGTTATTACTATAACAATCCTAAATCTGGATATTATTTTAGAAACTCTAACTTCTTTTATCATTTTAAAGAGTCATTTGGGTTAGATAATATAGTAAGTGAAGATCAAGTTACAGATGGCAGTTACTATTATCCCATTGAGTTAGAATGTAATACTGTACAGTTTGTTTTAAATGAAACAGATATAATGGTCGATGGTACCGAATACCGTCATTCTATCGGGAACTCATTAACTCCTAAAATATTAGAACTACTCCAAACAGGTCGTGTTAAACTATTATTGGTTAACATGATTGATCCTTCTATCGAACCATCTATTTTAGAAGATGTGGAGAAACTGCTATTGAACCTAGGAATAAAAGGTAGTAACATTGTATGCTTACAGGGTAATGTAAGATACGATATTAAAACTAGCATGACCCTATTAGGTAGCGATATTGCCTTATATCAAACAGCAAATCTTATGGATAAGTATCCGTTTGATACAGGACTAAACTATGTTAGTGATTATGTTAAACCCGGTGATATTAGTCGATACTCTATTAGATCTAAAAGATTTTTAAGTTTTAATAGAATGGGCCGCCCCCACCGCATAGGCCTATGTCAACTGGCTATAGAACATAAGTTGTTACGGGAAGGGTTTTTTAGTTTCCTATTTGATGTTAAACATGATACCGTTGATATGTTAAACAGGGTCATGGAAGGCACAGATGAAATGGTAGAAGATATTGCTAGTATCGTACCTTATCATTTAGATACTGATCATTTGCCTGACGAACAGCGATTTACATTCTTTCCTGTATACAGTAATAAAAAAGAGTTTTATCGATACAGTTATGTACACATCACAACTGAAACAGATTTTGATAAAGATGAAACTCCATTCTTCTCTGAAAAGACATGGAGACCTATATTGAACCTACAGCCATTTATTTACATGGGTAACTATGCCGCATTAAATAAACTACATCAACTGGGATTTAAAACTTTTCATCCATTCATCGACGAAAGTTACGATCTAGAAAAAGATCATAAAAAGAGATTTGCATTAATCAAACAAGAAATATTAAAGATTGCTCAACTACCTATTGGTCAGTTAAATGATTGGTACCATTCTATTACTGATGTACTTGTACACAATCAGAACCATCTACATACTTTTAAAAACTATAACCCCTTTCAAGAACTATTAAACTATGAGTCAAAGCAAATATAAGTTAGTTTACTCTAACTGGTTCACTACAACAGATAACAAACAAATGCCATTGGCTAATGGTACTCATCCTGTTATTTTAGAATATATAAAAAACTGGTTAACAACTAATACTGTTGAAGTTAATCTGGATGGTAATATGTATTTTAGATTTAATAACTATCATATAGGTCCTCAGGATGGAGATATATTTGTACACTCGAATGTTTTTTATTACTTTCATAAACACTACGGTATTGAAAACATAGTGTCTATAGATGATGTTGATGAAAACGATGATTGCATTTATCTTTATCCTATTGAACTTCATCACTGGAGTACAGATGCGATTTATGGCGATTTTAAGTTTACATTAGATGGCGAAACTCATAACTATCATTTTCCAGATACATTATCTCCTAAAACTCGGGAAGTTTTTGCCAAAGGTAAAATCAAAGTTTTAATTTCTTGTTTAACTGAACCTGCTGTTTGTGAATATACCACAAACTTTATGGAAATTGCTTTAGGACGATTGGGTGTACCCGGTGAGAATGTTTTGTTACTACAAGGTAATATTCGAAACGATTATCACTCTAGAAACTTTGGTAAAGCAAAACTAGGTACTTCACATGCATCGATGGAACAACAAGTTGCCATAGCACATCGCTATCCTATTCCAAGATCATCACTTAGTTATGAAAGCGATTATGTAAAAGTTTCTGATTTAGACTCTTCAGTCGTTCGTCCCAAACGATTCTTATCTTGGAATCGAAGCATGAATAGAGCTCATAGACTTGCACTAATGCATGAAGCTATTCGTAATAACTGGTTGGATGATAGTTTGTTTAGTTTCTTAACTACAGTGCATCGGGAACCTGAATCAGAAATGGCAAAGTTAATCGATGGTACAAAGGAAGAAATAGCTCAGGGAGTAAAAACTATCATCGATATGTTGCCCTATGAAATAGATACACAAGAGTTAACTCCGCAGGGCAAAGAAGGATTCCAAACCAATGAGAACAATAAAAAGGAATACTACCTAGACACCTACTTACACATTACATCTGAAACACAGTTTGATAATGGTGTTAAATGGAGTCCATTTTTATCTGAAAAAACATTTAGGCCTATCCTTAATCTACAACCATTTATCTATCTAGGCAATCACAATGGCCTAGATGAAATTCGACGATTGGGATTTAAAACATTTCATCCCTACATTGACGAAAGTTATGCCCTAGAAGCAGATCCTAAAACCCGCCTCAAAATGATTGTGGCAGAAATTAATAGATTTAAGGCAATGAGTATGGAAGAACTCCATAACTGGTATTACTCATTAACTGATATATTAATCTATAACCAACAACATTTTTTAAGTCTAAAGAACTATAACCCTTTAGAAGATTTCTTTTCAACATTATAATCATATGAAACTAACAAACAAACGAGTAGTAGTAACCGGAGCCGCAGGACTTGTTGGCCTTCCTACAATACGCAAGTGCCTAGAACAGGGTGCTGACATTGTCTATGCCATGGACATTAACATTACACCAGAGATACATAGCCTAGAAGCAGAGTTTGCCGGCCGTTGTATCGGCGTAAAGATTGATTTAACCTATATGGATCAAGTTGAGTCTTTCTTTAAAAAACGTCATGTAGATGTGGTGTTACACATTGCTGGAATCAAAGGCAGTCCTAGCCGAACTGCTAAAAGCCCTGCTGATTATGTGTTTCCCATGATGATGTTTAATACCAATGTGATTAAGGCAGCGTTTGATGCCAAGGTAGATTGGTTTGTATATCTGTCATCTGTGGGAGTATATGCTCCTGCTGATGTAATGGAAGAAGATACTGTGTGGAGTACTATGCCCAGTAAGAATGATTGGCACCCCGGCTGGACTAAACGCATGGGCGAGCTGGCTATTGATGCATTAAAAGTACAGCATGGCTGGACCAAATGGACAATCATTCGACCTAGTAATATCTACGGTGTAAATGACAAGTTCTCACAAGATGCCACAGTTATTGGATCCAATGTATGGAAACTGTTCAATGTAGAAGGCAGCGAAATGATATGTTGGGGTAACGGATCTGCACGTAGAGACTTTGTGTTCGGAGATGACGTTGCACAGGCTACTATTGATTGTGTAGTTAATGAAGTCAATGACGTTATTAACTTTGGTTGCGGAGAAGCAGTTACTATTAAGGATACTATTGAAACTATCGTTGATGTATATAAGGAACTAACTGGCAAAACCAAGAACATTATTTGGGATGAAACCAAGCCCAATGGCGATCTCCTTCGTTGTCTAGGTGCTGAAAAACAGCGTAAATATAATATACTACCAAAAACTTCGTTAAAAGATGGACTACGTAGTACTATTAAAAATTACGCAAAAAACTATAAAATATGATCGATGTTGAACAATACTTAAAGACAGGGTATTATGTAGGAAATTTGAATGAAATAATTCCCGATAATCAGATAGTAGATTCTTTGATTGATAAAACAATAAGTTTATCTATTGATAAAGAAAAAAATGGAATTTATTGGCATTGCATAAGTGGTCAAATAGGAAACACCTACGAACCTCGTCTTAAATTTAATGAAGTCGATTCTAGACGACAGGAAACAATAGAAAAGAATCTAGCATTGGATCAAAAATGGTGGCAGTTTGGCGGTAGTGAAGTCTATGCTGTGTGTATAACTTTTAGAAAATATATATCAGAATATATTCTTTCTATATACCCAGAGTTAGAAACAGCTGAAATGTTTCATAATGATATGTTGACTTTATACGAACCTGGGGATTTTTCTAAAAGGCATAGGGACGGAAACAATCCGGGCAGATTGTGCGTCTTTCTTATATATTTGAATGACACTTATAATGCAGAAGACGGTGGCCGACTTATTATAGATGACGGTGAACTACATGAGGAAATTTCACCAGTTCGCGGTACTTTTGTTATGTTAGATTTTAAACATCATAATATTCATCATTCAGTGGAAGAAGTAAAAAATTCATTTAATAGATATGCTTACGTAGATTTTGTTTCAAATAAAAATTTAATGGACATAGAAAAATAAATGGCAACTAAAAGTTTGACCACATTGGGTTACCATATAGGTAATATTGATGAGATAGGTCTAGATGTTAATATCTTAAAAGAGATAAGATCTAGCTCTTTGGATTCTTTTATTAAAGATCCTGATCAATGGTTATGTACATTTCAAGTTATCCCGCAAGCAGGCAGCTCTTGGAGTTTTCCATTAGATAAAGTTGAAGAACAAAAAAAACAAGCAAAGTCTCAGGGAAAATCTGTTTTTCAAAGTTGGTATTATACAAATAGTTATGAAAATCATAACCATATACGTTCTAAAATCTACGAATATTTAAAAAATATCTATCCCAATCATGTAACAACTTTAAAAAATATGAAGTTTGACGATAGTATTACATACTATACAAACGGCGATGGTATAATGAAACACGAAGATGGAAATAATCCCGGAAGAATTTGTGCAATACTGATATACTTAAACGATGTCTCAGAATATAATGATTCGTTTGGAGGACACCTAGTACTCCACGATCAGGATAATGACATATTAGTGCAACCAGTTTTAGGTAATTTTGTATTGTTAGATTTTACAAAAAACAATCCAAGCCATTCGGTAGTAACTGTTAAAAATGGATTTAAAAGAGTTTCTTATTTGTCATTTATCACTGTAAAAGATTGATTGACATTCTTGTTCTAACACATTAAACTATATAATATGAACCTTGTACCTACCAATCCTGTACTGGATGGATTAAATCTAAACGAGCATAATCGTACCTGTTTAACCAACGGCAAGTTTATAGACCATAAATGGTATCTTAAAGGTGGCGGTGATTTCCACCTTCCTTACTTTTTAGAAGCTATCGACAAATACGGCGCCAAGAAAAAATATAATAGATGTTTTGAATGGTGTTGCGGACATGGCAGAATAGGCTGGGAAATATTAACACAAGACATCAGTAACGAACTCACATTTTCTGATATATATGATCTTGCTGTGTATACTGGATTTCAAAATGCAAAAAAACTAAACTACGATCAAGTGTTTACAGGATATGTAACACCTACCATTTCGGGTATTCCGGACACTGAAATATGGGACCTAGTAGTCGGTAATCCCCCTAATGCGATTAACGACGGCGGATATGTAGTAGATCCCAATATGCCTAAGGAAATGTATGATCTAGGCAAAAGATTAATGATTGACACTGATTTTGTTGCTCATAAAGAGTTTTTTGCCAACATACGCCCTCATCTAACAGATGATGCAGATATTTTTATAACTGCACAGCTAAATCAAAAAGGTATATTAGAAGATATACTAACACAAGAAAACTTTAAACTGGTCAAAATAGTGGATATGTTCCCTACTGATCCAGGTTTAAAAGTAATGCTAATCAAATCAAACTAAAAAAGGACTATATGGAAAAGACTTCTAAAATTTTAATCACAGGTGGATCTGGCCTAGTCGGACAAAATCTAACCAACAAACTGGTAGCTGATGGCTATACCGATATTCGTGTACATTTACATACTCGTATGCCGCGTGATATGCACAATGGTGTTGAATATGTAAATGGTGACCTAACAGATTACCACACTTGCCTAGATGTTACCAAAGACTGTGATGTGGTTATTCATGCTGCCGCAAGTACCAGTAATGCTGTGGACACAGTTCAATCCCCACTTGCACACGTTACACCTAATGTGGCTATGAATAACTTCCTAATCGATAGTGCTTATCGTAACAAGGTTACTAAGTATATTTTTATCAGTAGCAACACAGTATATCCACCAAAAGGCGACGAACCGGTGGTTGAAACAGACTTCTTGTTTGATGCTCCATATCCTGTTTACTTCCCAGTGGGTTGGATGAAACGTTATGCAGAAGTTCAATGCGAACTTTACGCCAAGTATTTGCCCACACCAATGACCACAGTGGTTATTCGTCCTGCTAACTTGTACGGCCCTCACGACAAGTATGACTTTGCCAAGTGCCACGTTACACCAGCAACTATTCGTAAGGTTGCAGACAATATGAATCCTATCCCAGTATGGGGCGATGGTACAGAACTACGTGACTTGTTATATATTGATGACTTTGTTGAAGCAGTACAGTTAGTAATGGAAAAACAAGAGACTTATGATGTTTACAATGTAGGCTGTAACAATGTTTACTCTGTTAATGATGTTCTGTCTATTATGAAAAATCTTGTTAACAATACTAACCCTATTGAATATGTTACTGGCAAGCCCAGTATGATTCCCACACGCCGCATTGACTCTAACAAGATCAAAGCACAGTTAGGTTGGGAAGCTACAACTCCGTTGGAAGTTGGACTTAAGAAAGCCCACGATTGGTATCTTGCCAACAAGGATGAGTTCCAGTGAAAACTGTTTTGATCACAGGCGGGGCTGGATATCTAGGATCCACCTTAGCAGAACATCTATTGAATAAAGGCTATGCAGTAACAGTATTTGATAATCTGTTATATAAACAAGCATCTTTATTTCATTTGTTTAAGCACGAACATTTTAAGTTTGTACAAGGCGATGTACGTGATACCGAACTATTATTAGATCAAACTCAACAGCATCAAGTCATTATCCCCTTGGCTGCTATTGTAGGTATGCCTGCCTGTAAGGCTAATCCACAACTAGCCATTGATGTTAACTTTTTACATGTAGAAGCGATTGCCAAATACCTACATAAAGATCAAATGTTGATTATGCCCAATACAAATAGTCAATATGGATCATCGGATCAAATCATCACAGAAGAAAGCCCATTTAAACCTTTGAGTCTGTATGCTGAAACAAAGTGTAAGGCCGAGGATGCTGCGATTGCCGCAGGTGGTATTGCCATGCGCTTGGCAACAGTGTTTGGTGTAAGTCCCCGTATGCGCCAAGACTTGTTGGTAAACGATTTTGTTTACAAAAGTATGGTAGACGGGTATCTTGTGTTATTTGAAGCACATTTTAAACGTAACTATATTCATGTACAAGACATTGCTCGGGCTTTTGAGTTTATGATTGAAAACTATGAAAAGTCTAGCGGTCAAGCATACAATGTAGGGCTAAGTACTGCCAATCTAAGTAAACTAGAGTTAGCCGAAAAGATCAAAGAGTACATTCCCAAACTGGTTATCAAACAAGACGACTTTAAGGAAGACTTTGATAAACGTAACTATATTGTGTCTAATGACAAGATTGAAGCACTGGGATGGAAACCTCAATATGATTTGGATTACGGAATCAAACAGTTAATGGCCGCATATCCGATTGTAATAACTAACAATAACAGGAACTTTACAAACTTATGACTGAGAGAAGATACTTGCATACACTAGGCGACCTTATTGATAGATTGAGCATTGTTCAACTAAAAGAAGTTTTCATTACAGAACACAAGGCAGAATATTCGCAGGAGATTGCGGATATTGTACACGATATTCAGCTTATACTCAATGAAGCAGATGCTGAGATCACAGCAGAAACTATTCGTGCTATTGTGGTAGTGAGTCAAATGAATTTACATATTTGGCACAATGAATCTGCTTACCGTCGCGGACTTAAAGAAGGTAATCTAGCACTTACACACGGATTAAATGGTATTCGTAATACTGCTAAAAACAAAATACAAGAAGTAGTAGGTGGCAGATTGGATTATAAAGTGGATTGTCTTGCCGCTGACTTTAAAGATTGGGAAATCAGTTGGGGCGAATCCAGCGAACCTAAGAAAAAGAAAAAATGAAATATCGTGGAAACCCTGAATCTAAAAAGGGCATGTTGTTTATAGGTGATTCTTTTACCTGGGGTCAAGGACTTTGGTGGTATAGTTTTTCTCCTGTGTTAGAAACTTATAAAGAACAAGAACAGGGATATTCCCCTTGGCTTTATACTACTGCTAATCTAAAGTTTAAAAACAGGCATAGATTTCCTAGACTAGTTGCTGATCATTTTGATTCTTTTGAAATAGTTCATCCCAGTAACGGTGGTGCAAATGACTTGATGGTTGAGTATTGGACAGAAAGCCTTAACGATGATAATAATCATGGATCCTTTATAAGGAATACTTTATACGATCATCTAGCTCCGGATATTGCAGGTAAGACAGATGTTCAAATTGCTCAAGATTATCCCACTTGGTTTGATCAACTAACAAAAACCAAACACCAAGAGATTTCGCATGTAGTTTTTCAACTGACCTATTGGCCGAGAAGTCGTATTACAAACTTTGATTTTATCTATAGAGTAGGTCGTCCGTTGAGACTATTTGATGTTTGGAATCCTAGTCAACACTATAAAGATTTATTTTCTGAATGGTTGTTGAATAAAAATATGGATCTTTTTCAGTTCCACAATGAATTTATTGCCAACGATTTTAACAATGTTAAAACCTTTTTACAAGGTTTAGAAGAAAAAGGAATAAAGACCTACATCATGACATGGTCTCCCCACTATGTACCGTTAATCAAACAAGATGAACTTTTGGCAGATAAACTTATAACATTTGAATATAACAATTCTACCTACGAATGTATCGAAGATATGTTTCAAAAAAACCCTGGGTTAGAGATATTAGGTGATTATGAACATTTTGAAACTCCACCAGTGGATAGTCATCCGAGTCTACATTGCCATCGTTTATTTGCAGACAGCATTATTAAAAAAATAGAAAAGGATAAAAATGGCTAATATAGTTATAATAGGGGATACATGGGGAACCGTTCCTTGTCATCTTTGGCCACGAGGAGATACCTCTATTGCAGAGTGGTTTGAATATCAGTTTCTCAAGAAAGGACATCCTACATTTAATAAATCTTGGGGAGGTAATAGTAATAACTATCAGTTTCAACAACTAGAAACATTGTTATATGCCACTAAAGATACCACAATGTATCCAGATATCGTTATTTGGTTTCATACTGAGTTGATTAGAGATTTTACCCCTCCAGAAGTAGAAAAGTTTTCTACATTAGGATATGATGCAGTAATAGATCTTACTGCCGAAAGAATGTATCAATGGGCCACTGATATTAAAAATAATCATCCTACTGTCAAATGGGCTATAATGGGCGGCCATGCCCCCCTACACAAATCTAAAAAGCATATGTTAGATTGGGCAGATTATACAGTAGATAATCTGCGTTCTAAAATAACTGGAAAAGATGTGCCCGCTAGTCAAGCATTTGAATTTTTAGAAAGAGGTAAAGGTTCTTTGTGGGATTGGCCCGATATATCCGAGGATATCATACAACGAGAGTTGTCTATTAAAGAAGAAATTATTGCAGCAACACAGGATACTTCGTTATTTCATAATCAAAAACATCCTGGGTTAGAATCAGCTAGGGCGCTGGCTATTGAAATAATGCAACATTTTAATATATGATGAAATATAAACCAGATGCAACTCCTATAAAGGGCATGGTATTTGCAGGATGTTCCTTTACATGGGGACAAAATCTACATTATTATACTAACTCTAAAACTGTTATAGAAGACAAGCCTTATAATTTTAACCCTATTTTTATAACCAGGGCACATGTTGCTTTTAAAGATGCTGTACGATATCCTAGACTTGTTGCCAATCATTTTAATACCTATGAAATAGTACACGCCAAAAATGGTGGCAGTAATAAAAAAATGTATGAGTATTGGTCTGAATGTTTTAGTAGACAAAACTCTGTTTTACTTAATCCAGGAAAACCGACAAAATATGTTCATGCCTATGCCTATGATTATTTTAAAGACTCCGGAAAAGAAACTTTTGAATCACATCCAAAATGGTTTGATAAGATAGAATATATTGATACTAATGATATATCACACTTTATTCTTCAACTAACTCCTTATAACCGAGATACGGTACAGTTGAAGGTAGGCAATATACAGAAAGAAATTACTCTTAGTTTACTATGGAATCCAGATGGACCTTTTAGAGATTTATATTTGGATTGGTTAAATTTGAACAATAAAACCGTGGGTCAACACAATGAAGAAGTATTGCTAAACAGTTTAGCATCGGTAAAAACTTTATTACAACAACTAGAAGATAAAAATATTAAAACTTATATTCTAACTTGGCCTAATGATTTTTTAGAATATATTAAAAAGGATAGTTGGTTTTCTGAAAGATTTATTACTTTCGACTACGAAGGTAAGAACTATCTATCTATGGATGATTTAATGACTGTACCCGGGTTTAAATTGTCCACTGATACTGATAATTTCGAAGTCCCAACTTTGGATGACCATCCTAGTTTAAAGTGTCATCGAGTTGTGGCTGACAACATTATTAAAAGAATAGAACAAGATAATGCAAAGTAAAGAAAACTGTAGAATTACCAAAGGCATGATATTTGCTGGATGTTCCTTTACGTGGGGACAGGGTCTATATTATTATAGTAACCTGCCCACTATAGGAGAACCTCCTCCGGATCAATACGATCCTAAACTAGTTAAACATGCACACATCAAGTTTATGGAAAGCGTTCGCTATCCTAGAATAGTTGCTGACCATTTTAATAGTTTTGAGTTTGTTCATCCTCAAAATGGTGGATCTAATGAAGGTGCTGTTACATGGTGGACCAAGTGTTTTACTGATAGATCTGAAGGTGCTTGGTATAGTGGACATAGTATTCCATTTATTGAATACGAAGAAGTGTCCCATGTTGTATTTCAACTAACTCAATGGCAGCGGGATCATGTTGTATTTGAACACAGCGGAAAAACGCATTACTTACCTTTTCACGAAATTAATAAAGACGAACATAAACAGCATTTCCTAAAGTATTTAGAAGATCAAGGTTTGTCATTAGATCAGTTTTTAGCACAATACATTCAAAAGGGTCTTGACAATGTCAAACAGTTCCTGCAAACTTGTGAAAGTAAAGGAATAAAGACCCTAATCTTTACTTGGCCTGAAGAGTATATTCCCTTGATTGAGCAGGATCTTTGGTTATCTCAAAGATTTGTTACATTTAACTACAATGGTAAAAACTATAAAAGCATTACAGATTTAATGTGGCCTGGTGCCATGCACAGTAAAGGTTATAATCCAGAACTCACAGTTAAATGGGATGAGTTTTCGTTTGAAGTAACTCCTAAAGATCATCATCCAAGTTTAACTTGCCACAGAGTTATGGCTCAAAACATTATTAGACGAATAGAAAATGACAACAACAACGCAACCGTATAAAGATGCTTTAACACAGGCAATGACCTATTTGGGAGAGCAAAACAACACAGTGTTTATAGGACAACAGATTGTTTATGCTGGTAATCCTATGAGTACTACATTGGGTAATGTGTCCAAAGATAAAATGATTGAGCTACCCGTCATGGAAGAAACACAAATGGGCATGAGTTTAGGTATTGCTATGACTGGTAAGACCGTGGTTACATTCTATCCTCGTTGGGACTTTATTATATTGGCTGCTAATCAACTGATTAACCATGTAGACAAGTATGAACTAATGACTGGTCAACAGGCCAACATGATCATTAGATTGGGCAAAGGTTCAGACAAGCCATTAGATCCTGGTCATCAGCATAAAGGCAACTATTTAAAAGAGTTCAAATCTATGTGCCCAAACATTAAGTTTTATGATTTAAAAGATCATGCCAAGATTGTAGATACCTATAAGAAAGCCTATAAACAGGGCGGTGTGCATGTATTAATCGAATACCCGGAACTATACTACGTATAATGGAAATTAATCCAGACGCATTTAGCAGTGGACAAATAGGCAGTAAGATTTGGTTGTGTGAAGAACTAGAAAAAATTTACACACAAATAGATTACTTAGGTATCTACGGCGGTTGGTATGGTATAACACATTTCCTACTCAAAGTTCGTGGCAACATACAAATAGATCGCTGTGTTAGTTTAGATATGGATCCAACGTGCCAACCTGTGGCAGATATGATAAATGAAAACTGGGTATGGCAGGATTGGCAGTTTAAAGCCTTTACAGAAGATTGTAATAAATCAATAACATCTTTGCGTAATATGGATATGATCATAAACACCAGTACAGAACATTTTGATAACATGGATTGGTGGAATAACATTCCCAAAGGAACCGCAGTTGTTCTACAAGGTAACAATATGCCTCATGAAGACCATCATGTTCATTCGAGTTGTCTTGAAGATTTTGTAAAAATGTACCCAGTTCGACAGCTGATGTATAGTGGTGAAAAAGCGTTTGTATATCCGAATTGGAGTTTTACACGCTTTATGATTATAGGTGAAAAATGACAAAAACAAATCGCCCGTGGGGCTACTATCAAGTATTACACGAAGTACCGGGTATGAAAGTTAAAGAATTAACTGTTATGCCGGGACAACAGTTGAGTATGCAACGACACGAACATCGTAATGAATACTGGATTGTCAGTGAAGGCACTGCTACTATAGATTGGAATCCTGGTAGAACAACCCTTAAAGAACAACAAAGCAAAACTATACTTGTGGGCGAATGGCATCAGTTGATCAACAACACTGATAACCCCTTAAAGATTGTTGAAATACAATACGGAACTCGTTGCGAAGAGTCCGATATCGAGCGTAAACCTTAAAAACACTTGACTTTAGGCACTTTTTGCTATAAACTTACGAGTTGAAGATAACTATTCTTACCGCGCTATTAAACAAAAGGAGGTCTTATGACTACGATTGCGAACAAGCGAGGAGTGGAAGGGGTTGAGATACCCAATTCAATTCTCAAATTTATATCTTTTGTGCTAATGGGATTATTCCTATGGGGCACAGTACATTTGCTACATTGGGCAGTAGACACTAAACTATCCCACAGCGATGCACAAGAAACCAGCGATATTACAGCAGAGTTTAGAGAACGCCAAATGGGATGTTTGGCTAAGAACATTTACTTTGAAGCTGGTAGCGAACCATTTGAAGGCAAAGCCGCAGTGGCCATTGTTACTATGAATCGTGTTAACTCGGGCAAGTTTCCCGGGGATGTATGTAAAACCATTTACCAAAAGAATGTGTTCTATGATAAGGTCGTATGCCAGTTTTCGTGGGCCTGCGATAGAGTCGTTAAGTTCAATGCCGTTAACAAAGTTAACTATGAACAAAGCGTTATTGCCGCACAAAAAGTTCTAATGGAAAACTATCGATTACCTAGCCTAGAACGGGCACTTTATTATCATGCAGACTATATTGACCCACATTGGGGCAAGAAGCCTGTAGCACACATCGGTCATCACATTTTTTATAACTAAGGAAATATATGTTTTCAAAAATCATTAACTTGTTCGTCAAAGGTTACACAGCCATTTACAACTTTATCAAAAATCATGCTGTAAACATCAGTGCTCATGCGCTAGGTTGGATTGCTATTGTTATGCTACACTTTGCCAGTGTTCCTACGCTTTGGGCAGTGATTGTGGGCAATAGCGATAAACTACCTAATATTGACTTGATGGTGTTTATCTGGGCCGCTCTAACTACCTTGTTTGTTAAATCCCTCCTGGAAAAAGATATCTTGTATATTGCTACGATCACTATTGGTTTTGTTGCACAGACTTTGATGATGGGTATCATTCTTTTTAAATAAATAAAAGTATGAAAATATTAGACTTACTTGCTGAAAAGAAAATAGCCGCTCCTACACAGGCTCAGTGTGATGTGCGTGGCGCTCGTTTGTCTAATGTTCGTTATAGCCAATGTGTTGCCCGTGGTATGCGTCCGCATGATACAGATAATACAGACGGAACGGGTACACAAGGTGTTAAAGGTAGCGGTAAAACGCTTAAAGGTCGCAAAGTTAAAAGTGTTAAGTTTGGCGGCAACCAAAAATACTATCCCGGTTCTAGAGACTAATGGCAGATTTTAGTAACGGACTAAATGTTTAATTTCAAAGGAAATATTGTATGAGTTATTCAGCACAGGTGGTTGATCACTATGAAAATCCTCGTAATGTTGGCAGTTTTGCCAAAGACGAGGAAGGTGTTGGAGTTGGACTCGTGGGGGCACCTAGTTGCGGAGATGTTTTACAGTTAAGTATAAAAGTTGAAGATGGGATTATTACAGATGCGAGATTTAAAACATATGGATGCGGATCCGCTATTGCTAGTTCATCCCTGGTTACAGAGTGGGTTAAAGGGAAAACACTTGATCAAGCGGGAAGTATTAAAAACAGCGACATTGCCGAAGAGTTGGCACTTCCACCCGTTAAAATACATTGCTCAATTTTGGCAGAAGATGCTGTCAAAGCCGCGATAAATGATTACCTTAACAGAAACAGCTTCTAATAAAATCAAACAACAAATTGCTCGAAGAGGGCAAGGAGTTGGTGTTAGGGTAGGTGTAAAAACCACAGGTTGCAGTGGCTTGGCCTATGTGCTAGAATATATGGATAGTGCTCCTGCAACTCGTGATTGGTTCAAATACGAACACAACGGAGCCACTGTTTGGGTAAATGGACGTGATTCTGTTTATTTAGATGGGCTAGAAATAGATTATGTCCGCCAAGGACTTAATGAAGGATTTGAATTCCATAATCCAAACTCTCGTGGTGAATGTGGTTGTGGCGAAAGTTTTAGGGTATAAATATCATCATGGATCAACTAACTATTACAGATGCTGCCAAATCAAAAATATCGGATATTCTTTTAGAAGAAGATAATCCCAATGTTGCCTTACGCACTTTTGTACAAGGCGGAGGGTGCAGTGGTTTCCAATATGGATTTACCATTGATGAAGAACAAAACGAAGACGATTTCGTACTAGAAGCTGGTAAGTTTCGAGTATTAGTTGATAGTATGAGCATGATGTATCTTAATGGTGCTGTCATTGATTACAAAGAAGATCTAATGGGTAGCAGTTTTAACATAAAAAACCCCAATGCTGTTAGCCAATGTGGATGCGGTAGCTCATTTAGTGTTTGACAAATGACTAAAATTCCTGTATAATATAGTTTTTAACACACAGGAATGCCATGAGTCATTGTGATAGCGTTATTCGTAGCCTTGAAGAACACGCAAGTCGTTTAAACAAAGAAGCAATTATTGAAGCTGAGGCCGAAGCAGACAATCAAGAGCTGTTTGAAGGTTTCCGTTTGGCCCTTGACCCTATGATTACTTTTGGTGTCAAGAAAGTGCCCACACACGGTGGCGGAGAAGGACAGGGTTTACCTTGGGTAGTCTTTAAAGAACTAGCCCGTAGTTTGGCTGCTCGTGAACTTACCGGACATGCCGCTCGTGATGCCATTGAACTGGCGCTGTCAGCAAGCACCAAGGCACAATGGAATGATTGGTATCGCCGTATCCTTATCAAAGACCTTCGTTGCGGTGTCAGTGAAAAGACTGTAAACAAGGTCTTGTCAGGTCGATTTAGTAAGATTCAAGGTATTCCTTTGTTCGAGTGTATGTTGGCACATGACGGTGCTAATCACGAAAAGAAGATTGTGGGTAAGAAGTTGCTAGAACCCAAGTTGGATGGTGTTCGTGTTATTACTGTGATCAATATCAATAACAAGACAGCCACAATGTACAGCCGTAATGGTAAGTTGTTGGAAAACTTTGCCCACATTACAGAAGCTATTGAAAAAAATATCGATTTGTTTAATCGTTCTCTAGTGTTAGACGGCGAAATGGTTAGCTCTAGTTTCCAAGCACTAATGAAACAGGTACATCGTAAAAGTGATGTTCAAAGCGAAGATGCTCGACTGATGTTGTTTGACATCCTGTCCTTGACAGAGTTCCAAGCAGGTAAATCTAGTTTGGGTCAACAGCATCGTAGTAAAATGCTACGCAATATGAAAGATGTGTTTGACAGGATTGGTAGCATTGACATTATTCCGCAAACAGCAGTTGATTTGGATACCTATGTGGGCGAACTAGAGTTCAAACAGTATAACAAAGATGCCATTGAATCAGGTTTTGAAGGCATTATGATCAAAGATATTGATGCCGTATATGAAGCCAAGCGAAGTGTGAGTTGGCTCAAGATGAAACCGTTTATCGAAGTCAGTCTTACAGCAGTAGCAGTGGAAGAAGGCACTGGTAAGAATGTGGGTAAAATGGGTGCTATCTTGTTTGAAGGCGAAGATGATGGCAAGTTCATTCGTGTCAGTGTTGGCAGTGGATGGAGCGACAAGGATCGTGAAGAGATTTGGGCTGTTAAAGATCAAGTAGTTGGGCAAGTTGGCGAAGTTCGTGCGGATGTTGCTACATTGAATCAAGACAGCGATAATGTGTATAGTTTGCGTTTTCCACGCTTTAAGGTTTGGCGTGGATTTGCGGCAGGTGAGAAAATTTAAGGAGATGTAAGCCAAGTGGCAAAAGACAATTTGATAGAGATGATGGGAGTGGTAGAAGAAGCCCTCCCTAACTCGATGTTCCGTGTTCGACTAGAGAATAATGCTCTAGTACTAGGACACATCAGTGGCAGAATACGCCAAAATAAAATCCAAATTCTTCTTGGTGACCGTGTTCGCACAGAAATGTCGGTCTATGATTTAACCAAATGTCGCATTATTTTCCGTGAGAAATAAAAAAGCCCCTTACGGGGCTTTTGTGCTATCCTAGATATGCTGTCCAGCTAGGATGCGGAACATTCCAATCCAACTTCTTACGCTTTTCAGCTAACTGAAAGTATGTAGGTTTGGTTGGTTTAACCTTTGGAACAATCTTCTTGTTGTTGCCCTTGCTGGCATTACAACTAGCGCAGGCACAAACGCAGTTTTCAAAAGTAGTCTTACCGCCGTGTGATACTGGCAACACATGGTCCAATGTAGCAGTTTTACGGGCAACATCTTCACCACAGTATTGGCAAGTATAGCCGTCACGAAGAAACACATTATGCTTACTAAAGCGAACTGTGGTTTTCTTCTTTTGGTATTCTTTCAAAATCATAACAGCAGGGACGGGAGTACTCCACTTTTCACTGCGAACTATCCAATCTTCGTACCAATCTAATACAATGGCCTTGTCAGATACCAAATAACGGATTGCTTCCTCCCAAGAGATAGTGCTCAAAGGAAGTAGGCTTACTGGACTTGCGTCGGCGTTCAAAATCAATGTCGACATTTTCTACTTTCTTTCATATACCAATATTTATCTGTGTAAATGTTACCATTTTATTATAGCATAGGTTTGTTCAAAGAGCAACTAAATACTGGATGAACCGTAGCCAAACCCAAGGATTCCCAAGATGACAATTTCGTATATTAACACCGGATCTGCCCCAAATGCGGGCGACGGTGACACATTAAGAACAGCATTTAATAAAATTAATGCCAATTTTGGCCTATTATACGATGGTGCTATTAATCAACTTGTTCAAAGTGATCAACCTCCGGTTCCTGCCAGTACAACAACACTATGGTATGATACTGTAAGTGGTAGAACCTATGTATATTACGATGGAACTTGGATCGATGCTAGTCCTAGCGAACAAAGTCAACAAAGTTCATTTATTACCACTGCTACCATTGGGCAATATGCCGGATATATTCAAGAAGTTGGCTTGTTTAATAGTATAACTGGCACAGGTTCTAACACAGTTACCAATGTTACACACTTAAATTTTGATACTGAATCTGCTTTTAGTGTAACTGATCAGGGCAATGGCGCGGTATTGATTGGCATGAACTCTACTTTTAAATACATCGAGATTGCCAATGCCAATACACTAACTGCGGTTGGGCTGGATACATTGACATTTGTTGCTGGTAACGGTATAGAACTTGCTACCAACGATACTCCTGGACACCAAAGTATCACTATTACTTCTACCATTGCCCCTACAACTAGCACTGCTGGTTTCTTATATGACGACGGTGCTGGCGGATATCATTGGGTTGAACCAACACATAGTAGTTTAGAAAACGGTACTAGTACATTTACATTAAACGCCAACGGTAGTGTTACATTTAACAATGGAACTGTACAAGATACAGCCTACACAATACCACAAGAGGGTAATGCTTATAATACCTTTTTGAGAATATTATTGGCAGATGGTATTGGCAATACCGCTACATTATATTCAACTAACAATGTTTCCATTAATCCAGAAATGGGGGAAATAAATCTAACCTATTTAAGAGTGGGTTACAATAATGTTTCCGGACCTCCTACATCGATAACATTAGCCACAAGTGGTACTAACTATCCTTCAACTGGAACCAATGTACAAACTACAGGCGGTAGCGGAACAGGCTTGACAGTTGATTTCCATGCTCCGGGAGGAAGTATTAACTCCTTGAGTATTAATAATCGAGGCGGTGGTTACTCTATTGGAGATGTTGTTTATATTAATAACTCTAACAGCGGAACCAGTGCTACATTTGTGGTATCAACTGTGCTAAATGGTGGACCACACGGTAACATCGAGTTTGCTGATAGCACTTTCCAAACCACTGCTTATACTGGCACTGTGGCATGGAACAACATCACTGGTACAGCCAACATCGTTACCACGGCATCACTAACAACTACTAACATATCTACATTTATTAATGACAAAGGTTATCTCACATATGCCAATGTTTATAGTTTGGGATATGTAACAACCAGTACTATTAATCAATATGTAAGTGCTAACTCATTAACTAACAATAATCATACTGCAACATTGACCACAGCGGGTAACTTTATATTACCAGGCGGCCTAGTTATAGATTACGGAACAACACCCACTATCACAGTTACAGCAACAAGCGGCGGCGGATTGATTGCCAGCGATGTTTCGGCAGCGCCTGTAAAACTGTCAACATTTAATGGCGGCACTACCTATACATGGCAGTTCAATCCTGACGGTAGTATTACATGGCCCGATGGTAGCGTTCAGGCCAGCGCAACCACAGCCACAATAGCAGCAGGCACACTAACTAATCACATCAACTACGGAACTTACACACTAGCAGTGCTATCTACCGGTAGTGTTCAGTTTCCAGATGGCACTGTTCAAACCACAGCCTACACAGGTACAGGCATTACATCTGCCTTTGCTTCTAGTAGTTCTTACTCTGTAACAGCTTCTTATGCTATATCAGCTACAACAGCAGTTAGCCTATTAAACAATGGTGTTAAGTTAAGACCGGTTAGTCCTCCACCATCATTGGTAGGTAATCCTGGAGATACAATAGGTGATTTTGCCTATGATGGTTCAGATCTATACATTTGTTATGAAAACTATGTTCAAACTAACTATAATGTAACCACTGTTGATACAGGTACAAATGTTTTCTACATTGATATTATTCAAGGCTCATATCCACAGCCACAAATAGGTTGGGAAATACACGATCCAATCGGTGGTCCGTTGATGACTATTACCAATGTGACCAGCGGTTTGTTTGGACCTTATAATACTCCATATTGGAGAGTTGGTGAATCAACTTATCTCAATAACTACATTCCTGGATTGACATACACACTGGTTAATCCAAGTGGGACCACTAATGTATGGGGCAAGGTCCCATTTACCACAGCGGCTAATACATCTACAGCAGTGACCAAGTTGTCGTCATTTGTCATTTCAGGAAATCCTGTAACATTTGACAATGTCTACGCAGAATGGTCAGGAGTTGGTAACAACTTGAAAGTAGGAGCAGTAACTGGAGTATTCACTGCTACATACAACTTGTCAACATTCTATGCTGGTTCGATCAATGTTGTAAACGGAAACTCAGTTGCCTTTACAACAGCCGGAACAGTACTAGGCGGTACATCGCTAAATCCTGGAGATCGAGCAGAAATGGTATTAACAATACCTAATAGTCAAAAAGCCTATAGAATAACTGCTATAACAGGATCTTCTTACAATACAAACTTCATTAGCATAGAACAACTAATGTAATAACAGGAAACACAATAATGTCATTACTACATTTTCCAAGCAACCCCACAGTTGGACAACAATACGCAAACGCAAATGGTATAGTATATACCTGGGACGGGGTTAAATGGTTAGGTGCTGTTACAGGCAGCACTATCAGTACAATCGGTTACGGTACATACACCGTGTCTGTAAATACAGCAGGTAACTTTGTTATTCCCGCAGGTGCTATTATTGAACACGCAGACGGAAGTCCAGCAGAGTTTCCAGGTGGCACACTGATCAACGGTCCTTATAGATTTACACTAACCACATCTGGTTCTATTACACTAAACGGTGAACTATTCCACAGTGGTGGTGTTATACAAAGCAGTACTCCTCCTGTTCCTGCAAGTACCAGTACACTATGGTATGATATCGGCAGTGGTAGAAGTTATGTTTACTACGACGGCACTTGGGTTGATGCGGCTCCTGAACCTTCTGTGCCCACTCACATTTCGGCGTTCACTAACGATCTAGGTTACATCACATCAACAAATACATTAGTCAACGGTAACCAATCAATAGCCCTAGACGGTAGTCAAGGTCTTCAATTGAATAATGTACAGTACATTTACGCAAATTCTACAGGAACAGCCATAGATATCTATACTGGTGGAACCAACTATAGTGAAGTATGGTTGTTTGATAACGGACCTGTACAGATAAACACTAACGGAGAAACACATTCTTGGTCATTTAATACAGATGGCAGTACATCATTACCCGGATCATTAAACTATCAAGTTCCGGGGTTAGGCGGTAGCGGACATTTTGATATCAACAGTTACTATCCTGTTAAAATCACCACAGGCGATAGCGTTGATGTTGCTTATAGTACTTGGACTTTTGGCTGGAATGGTATTTTAGAGTTGCCAGGAAGTTTAACCGGTGATCCTGTAGTTATACAAGGTGCTCCTATTACAATAACTATTTCAGATAATAGCGGACTGGTTTGGGGTGGCGCATTAGGCACATATACAAGATTAAATGGCCAAACACCACCTAAGTGGGCACCTGCTAACTATAATCCCAGTAGTGATTCTTCTATCACATATGATGGCGGGTGGCAACTTAATAACCCAAACTTTTCACATCCTTTATATGTAAACACAGGCACACTAACTAATCCGTTAACTACATGGAATCCTGACACACAATTTGGTCTAGGTTCTGGTAACCCAGTAGGTACTTATACTTACAATACTTGGACATTTGGATTAACAACGAATAGTGGTAATGCCGGAATAACATTCCCCGATTCTTCTATACAATATACAGCCTGGACAGGAACCGTAGACTACAGCAATGTTACCAATGCTCCTGTGGTTGATAGTACAGGCACAACTGTATTCAATGTGGTCAGTGCTACTACTATCTATATCAACGGACAGCCAGTAAGCGGTGGTACTACATCTACACTGGTCAGCGGAACATATACATTTGCTGTTAGTTCAACTGGTTCTGTAACATTAAATGGTGTTTCTTTTAGTAGTCATGGAGCTCAGGGTACTACTGGTGCTCAAGGTACTGCTGGATCAAATGGCACCAATGGCGCACAAGGAACAACTGGTTCTACTGGTTCCCAAGGTACTGCTGGTAGTATTGGAACTAATGGCACACAAGGAACAACTGGAGCCCAAGGTACTGCTGGTAGTATTGGAACTAATGGCACACAAGGAACAACTGGAGCCCAAGGTACTGCTGGAACTAACGGTGTACAAGGTGTACAAGGTATAAGTGGTTCTGCTAGCCTAAATAACTTGTCTACCAGTATAAGTTTTACTAATACAGGAGTTAATCCTCCTAGTTTCGTTACCACTAGCACTGGTGTTAAGATATCCTATTATCAACAAGAGTCCCCTACTACTGTTGACTACGCAACTGGCATTGAACCGGGTGGATTATGGACCAGTATTCCTAGTGCAACTAGCAACTATGCTTTCAAATGGTATGGCGGTACAAGTACTTTGGCTACTCTAACTGGTACTGGAACATTTATTACCAATACCTTAAATGTATCTAATCAGATAACAACTCCAGCAGGATCTAATGCTAACTTGGTATTGAATCCTGACGGACTAGCAGATGTGATTGTTACCACTAGTACACAGATACTAATGTATGCAACTAATACCAGTATATCAACCACAACTGGAGCATTGGTAGTTACTGGCGGCGTGGGTGTAGGTGGCACTGTTACTGCCAACAAGTTTGTAGGTGATGGCTCAAGCCTAACCAATGTTACAGTTACACAACAAGCCAATATTGTTGGTAGTCAGCCTAATGTTACACTCGTAGCTGGCAACTACTCTTATCTATTCGACAACACTGGCAACTTTACAATGCCTAGTAATGGCGATATTGTAATGACAGGGACTAATGCTAACCTAACCGTTGGCGGATCAGTATGGGGCAACCAACGCAAGTTCGATTGGACAGCAATGATTCACGGTACACCTGCAACTGGCGGGTCGATCACTGGGTCAATACTGAATAATGCTACATATTCAAATGCCAGCGACGGTGTTCAACTTACTTCTAACACTACTAACCAAACTGGATCTGTGGCCTGGAATGTAACTGGGTTCGACTTTACCAAAGACTTTGTAATGGAATGGTCTTGGTTTACTTCGGTTGGTACAAATGCTGCCGACGGTGTTTGGGCTACATTTGGCGGAAGCTCTAATGGTGCTGGCGTAGTTGGCCCAACTACTAACGGTGCTATTGGTCTAAGATACTTAACTTATACCAATCTTAAAACTCAATGGTTTAATAATGGTTCTACTACAGGCAATGCTGTTCCCTTCCGTGCAGGTGTTACATATCAAGGTATATGGCAAACCAGTCGTATAATGGTCCGTACTATAGGTGTTAAACGATATGCCTATGTTTATACAGGAACTGGTGGAGTATGTGACAATGCAATTGATATTACCAGCTGGTCTCCGGCAGGGACTTGGATTGCTGTAGGTGCTTCCACCGGCGGCTCTATCTCAACTCAGTTGTGCTGCCATGTAGCATTGGAATATATCTAATATGATCATACAAGGCGTAACCCTAACCAACATCAGTGTGTACGACAACACTTTCAATACTGCAAGTGCGTTGTTGTACATAGACATAGGCAAGTCAGCTAGCTATTCAGGCACTGGCACATCATATACAGACTTATCTGGTAACGGCAATAATGGCACTAGCGCAGGTAGCCCTACTTACAGCAATCGTTATGGTGGGTATGTTAGCTTGGATGGTAGCGGTTCGCAATATATTGGTACAGCTACCGCCAAGTACAATCAAACTTACACAGGCAAGACCGTGTTTATGGTAGCAAGATTGACCAGTATCACTGCTGGTACTTATCGTTGTTTATTTGGTACAGCCGCAGGAACACGAAACTTTAACACCTATATATACAGCCCCAGTAGTGGCGTTTATCAAATACATTACAGCGCCAACGGAGTAGGTGGTGTTTCTAACAACATACCTCTTACACTAGGACAATGGTTTAGTGTTGCGGTTACTCATAGTTTAGATGGAACTGTATCATACTATTTTAACGGACAACCTGCGGGAACTAATACAGGTGTAACATTTAGCCAGTGGGTAAGTAACGGTAATGAAAACATAGGTTACGCAGACAATTATTGGAATGGAGACATAGCGGCATGTGCTGTGTACGGCCGCGCTCTCAGCTTAAATGAAATACAACAAGATATCAATAACATAGCTGGTAGAGGGTATTTTGACATTCTTACCACTAATCTTGCTATCTGGTTAGACGCCAACAATGATGCTAGCTATTCTGGCACTGGTACTGGCTTGAAAGATCTGTCGGGCAATAACTATACCCACACACTCAGCAACAGCAATATCTATACTACACTGAATGGAGTGAGATGTTTTAATTGTAGTTCTACAGGTCAAGTTATTCTTTCCAATTCAACCACTATACAGATACCTTCAAATTTTACCTATATCACTTGGGTACGGGTAAGATCCTCCACCAGTGGTTATAGAACTCTGTTTAGAGCTTATGGAACCGGGGGACACGCTATAATTGTCAACAATGGAACTAACACATTGGGCATGTGGGACAATCTTCCTGGCAACACAGGATTTAACAGTTCAGGATATGATATAAGTGCCTACGGCGATGTCTGGGCGCAATGGGCCACAGTAGGAGATGCTAGTGGACAAACATTCTATATCAATGGACAACAGGTAGGTTCATCAGTAGCTAAATCAGTAGCAGGGCAGTATCACTACGCCTGGGGCAATATACAAAGCGCCAGCGATCAACCATTTGGTTATGTGGCTAACATGTTTTTGTATAGTACTAAACTAACATCAACACAAATACAGCAGAACTATACAGCGTTGCGCAATAGATTCAATGTTTAAAAACGGGTAAATATACTAAAGAGAGCGCGAAATGACAACAATACAAACAATTAATCTAGGCAGTTACCCGAACGACGGTACTGGGGATGACTTACGCACGGCATTTCTTAAAGTTAATGCTAACTTCCAAACATTATTTGCCGAGGGTGCTGTAACTAATGGTGCTAATCTTGGTAGTGGCGTAGCACTGTTTTCTGGAAAAAACACAAATACATCAAATTTAGAATTTAAAACCTTAGTTAGCGATGGTAGTGTTAACATTACCAATCAAGGTAATACATTGCTATTGTCAGCTGTAACAAATTTACAATCTCAAACTAATCCTGTGTTAGGTGGAGATTTAAATCTTAATGGACATATTATTTCTGGCGGTGATGTTCAAACTACAATGTTTAATTATGACATGCAAATAGATAATAATTTATTATCTGTAATGATAGAAGGTGATGGAAATTTAGATTTTGGAACATTAGTATACCCTACTGGATATCAACGATCCATTAAAGGATATTCTGTAGATTTTAACGGAACTAATATTAACGGGTTTGCAAATCCATTAAAAAATGATTATGATTTGGGATCACTAGACACACCAAATGATATAAAAGTTGGTAATCATTTTTTAACCCTAGGTGGCAATTTAACAACTACAGGCGGCAATATAAGTGTAACAGCATCAGGAGTTATTAATTTATCATTGGCAACTGGCGGAACTGTTGCTGTAAGAGAAGCAGGATTAAGTCAATTTACATCAAGTACTAGCGCACAACTTTCTAGTGTAATTTCCGATGACACTGGTACTGGTAGTTTAGTTTTTAATACTAATCCAATTTTTTCAGGAACTGTTAGCGCAACTAATATAAGTGCAGGTGGATACATTTATTGTACTGGAAATTTTGCAGTCAACGGAACACAATTTGAAGTGGATTCTGCAACCGGCAACACTGTAATAGGAGGATCATTAACTAGAAAAGGTCTTAATATAACTCCTGCAAATTTTGTTACAATTAGTAGTTCAGGTCTTGTTCGTTTAAGTTCTACAGTTAGTGAAAATATACTATTAGTATCTTCTTCTAGTTTAAATTCTATTTTAATATTACCACTAACTAGTACAGACGGCCAAATATGTAAATTTACGGTAACTACTAATTCCTTAACAGTATCTACAGCACCTTCAGGTACAAGTACAATAGTTGGCGGATTAACGTCTGTTTCTGTAACCAATCCAACTACTATAACATTTATATATAGTAACTTATACAATACTTGGTACAGACAATAATCTGGAGTTTAATTTATAATGCTAAACGTCTGGACACAATTATCAGGATATTCTCTAGGGTTCTTACGAGAACAAATTACAGTCAATATACCATTACCAGTTACAAACGACACAGGAGTATCATATCGAGTAATTTCAGGATCGCTACCTAGTGGATTAAGTATTTCTGGAAATCATATTACCGGAAGCCCGTATATTGTTTCTAATATAACTAGTTACGAATTCTGTATTAGAGCAAGTTTAAGATCAGACGTATCTGATAGAACTTTTACAATAACTATCGACGGTAATAATCCTCCAATATTTGTTACACCAGCAGGGTTGTTGCCTGTAGGTCCAAATCAACAATTATATACTACAGACCAAACATACTTAGAATATCAAATAGAAGTTAGTGATTTAAATGTAGTCACCGGAAAAACTTTAAATTTTTATATAGCATCGGGCGATGGAAGTTTACCTCCAGGTCTTGGTCTAAGTAGTTCAGGATTGATTAGTGGATATATTCTGCCTGCGCCGAAAATTAGCATAAGTGATGGAAGCGGAAGATATGATGATATCAGGTATGATTCAAGCGTATTTGATGTTGGAGCAGTATCCAATAACGGATTTGATAGTTATCAGTACGATGATGTGCAATTTGATTATTTTATTCCTACAACAGTTTCACAAACTTTAAGTTTAAATTATCAGTTTAAAATTACAGTTACAGACGGTGTCAATTATGCTCAAAGAGTTTTTAAAATATTTGTTGCAGGAACTGACGAATTTAGAGCTGATAGTACAACCTACGACGGGCTTGCTGATAATTTTTCAGCCGATAGTACTTATGTTAGAAAACCTCAATGGTTATCAGATAGTAATTTAGGTGTATTTAGATCAAATAATTATTTAACGGTACCAGTTGCGCTATACGATAATAATAATGTGGTATTTCGTATAGATCCAATAAATCACGATTGTTATGCAGTTGCTTATCAAATTTCTATGACTGATAACATACTAAACAGTGCAAGTATTACTGTTGATAACGCATCTGTAATGCCAATTGTAGGTCAATATTTTACACTTGATTTTTATGTAGACGGTGCTACTGATCAATTATATCAAATACTTCAAGTAACCCCGTTATCATCTACAAGATATAGATTATTATTATCATCAAAATTGGCAATTACAATACCAAACAATACAGCATTTTACATAGGAAGCCTTAGTCAATTACCTCCAGGTGTAAATTTTGATGGAGAAACTGGAGATTTATACGGCATAGTTCCTTATCAACCTGCAGTTTCTGAAAAATACACATTTACAATTACAGCAACTCGACCTGGAGATACCAATGAAGAGCTAGTGAGTTCTAGTAAAACATTTTATCTAATAATACTTGGCAGTGTGCATAGTGTTATTACATGGATAACACCAGAAAATCTAGGTGTTATCCCGGCAGATTATATATCCACATTAAGTGTTGTTGCTACAACTAGTATAGCTGATGCGGTGGTTACTTATCAATTAGTCGATGGTAGTCTGCCACCAGGCATAACACTAACAACAGACGGTGAGCTAACTGGAATTCCTAATCAATTTAATAATTCGTTAGTAGGAGTAGCAGGACTTATTAGTTTTGATAATTCTACAACCACATTTGATTCAGGTTTAACAACATTCGACCGCATATATACTTTTAGTATTCAAGCCGCTGATCAATACGGTTATAGTGCAATTACAAGAACTTTTTCAGTAACCATTAGCAGTCCAAATACTGTGATTTATAATAATATAACAGCAAGACCTTACTTAGTTCCTAAACAAAGAACTCTGTTTAGTAGTTTTATCAGTAATAGTAATATATTCACACCTGAAAGTATTTACAGACCTAACGATAGTAATTTTGGCATTCAAACCGATTTAACCATGTTAGTATATGCAGGAATAGAATCTGAGGCAGCAGCGGCTTATGTCGGTGCCATGGGGCTGAACATGAAACGTAAACGTTTTCAATTTGGCAATTTAAAAAAAGCTGTAGCTGTTGATCCGGCAACTAATTCCGCTGTGTACGAAGTAGTCTATATGCAAATGGTAGATCCACTCGAACCAAACGGTAAGCATTTACCGTTGTCTATAAAAACCAATACAAACGCATCTGAAAAAATAACAGTGGATCTTAGCAACTCAATTTGGACCAATAAACCTTCAGACTTGTATAGTATCTATCCAGATTTACAAAGACCCAATTATACTATTACAGTTGATAGTACAGGCTATGAAATTAATACATCTAATCCTGATACTGTTTTTCCTAACAGTATAACCAATTGGCAAACTAGAATCAGTCAAGTTGGTACAACTGAAAGAAATTACCTGCCGTTGTGGATGCGTACAATACAATCGGGACAAAAACAACAGTTAGGATATATTTTAGCTATTCCATTATGTTTTTGTAAAGTAGGAACAGCAGATACTATTTTACTAAACATAAAACATAATCCATTTGATTTTACTCAATTGGACTATACTATAGATAGATACACAATAACTTCCGCGGCAGGATATGCTAGCGATAAATATTTAATATTCAAAAATAATAGGATAACCGTATGACCAGTCAAATAAACTATTCAGCTATAAATGAGTCTTACCCAGTGCCGGGCCAAGATAACAATAGTCAAGGATTCAGAGATAATTTTGCAGCTATTTCAGCAGGACTTGCACAAGCTGCTACAGAAATTACAGCTCTGCAAACTAACGGTATTGATGTTACAAATACTAATGGAAATAATTTACAAGGTAATACACTGTATAACGGATTATACAAACAGTTTAACGGAGTATTTTATAGTGTACCGTCAGTTACTTCTAGTGGTATAACTGTATTTTTAAACAACGGTCCGGTACAACAATTTACACTTACCTCAAATGCCACTCTGACCATTGACTGGTCGGGTGTAGCACCTGGTACATACGCTGTAATTAGAATAATGTTAATCAGTGATCAAACTGGTTCATATACAGCTACACTAGCGGGCGGAGTAGGTGTAAGTAATTTCCATTTTAAATTAGCAACAGGTTGGACAAGCGGTCCTGCAACTGGCGGAAATTCAAGTGTGCCAACCGTAACACTATCCAATAATGGAAAATACGAAGTTATTGAAGCATGGTCAGTAGATGGTGGAAGTACTGTATTTTTAAAGAGTGTAGGCGAATACTAATGCATCCGTTGGCCGGTAATTTGTCAGAAATAAAAGATCAAGAATTAGAAACCAAGATTTTTGATCTTACCAAAAAATATTTTATGACCGTGAATCCCGAAGTACGACAACAAATGAGTATGTTGTTAGATTCGTACAATGAAGAACTCAAAAAAAGACGCAATGCCAATTTAGCAAAAATAATGGCAAATAAAGACCTTGACAAATTAGTAAAAGTCAGCTAAACTGTCTGCATGCGTCAAGACAAATTCGGTAATCCTATTTTTAATTCTCAAGATATATTTAAATTCCTGTATCAAGGAAAACTTACTAACCTCAAGGATCTCACTGTAGATTATACAGAAGATATTAGACAGTTAGAACAAACAGCCGGATTTACATTTCAAAGATTCAACGAACAGTTAGAATCAATTTCAATTGAAGATTTCGATAGTGCATTACAAACAGACTGGTTTATGCCCGAGGAATATAAAGATTTCGATGTAGCTAGTTGGTGTTTAGATCGGTGTACCACTGAAGAACAGGAAAAACGTGTTATAGCCGAAATCCAAGCATATGAAGAACGTGGTATGATTCCGCTACTTCAATGGACTAAACATTTTGTAGATACTTGTAACGAAAATGGTATTGTATGGGGTGTAGGTCGTGGATCAAGCGTAGCCAGTTTTGTACTGTATTTGTTAGGTGTACATCAAATTGATTCTGTCAAATATAATTTAGACTGGCAAGAATTCTTGAGATAAGTACATGTATAATTAAGGAGATCGAAATGCCAGCCAAAGAACAACAACGAACTGTATATAGAACATCGAGAGGTCGAGAAATCGACATGGGGAAACTGATACAAAAGAACGAACTGGTACAAGCTGTAGGCAATGCTAAGGTAAATGCTCGCGGTGACAAACTAGGTCCAGGTGGTGTAATTGTTAAACGTAGAGAAGAAATTGTCAACGAATCGTCAGGTATCCCTGGACAAATTAATACCAGCAGACCGCATGCAACAAAACCTGCTCCAAGTGTAGCTCAACCAGCACCTGTGATTATTCCAGAAACAGTTGTACCGGCAGCTAAATCAAAGAAAGATATCAATGATCAAGATCCTGAAGGGCTAGAAGAATGAGTAAGGTAACAGGCAAACTTATACCAATTCGTGATAATGTTTTAATCACAGATATGGATTTTGGTGAGCAGAAAACATCAAGCGGAATTGTCCTTCTTAGTGACGACGGCAAAAGCGAAGGTGTTAAAAGTCGTTGGGGTCGTGTTTGGGCCGTTGGGCCGCAGCAAAAAGATGTCAAAGTTGGAGAATGGATACTACTAGAACATGGTCGCTGGACTCGAGGTGTTACTGTAGTTGAAGAAGATGGTACTGAAATTACTATTCGTCGTGCTGATACAAAGGCCATTCTTATGGTCAGCGAAGAAAAACCCAATCAAATTATCTACGGAGCTCATAGTACAGTAACACACGCTACTGTAGACCCGAGCACATTTATGCAACCGTCATTTTAATATATTTTAATCTTTCGAGTAACAGGTTCCTTGACAGAACCTGTTTTCACCTGTATACTGTACAAAAGGAGAATCTTATGAGCACACATGAAGAAGCTGTAGCAGACATTAAGAAGGCAAAAAGCGTACTAGAAGCTGCACCCACTAGTAAAAAGTTTTTAACGCATACCAGTGTAAGTATGATTAAAAGTGGAGTTAGGATTGCTGCAGGGTTGGCACTTGCCGGTGGCGGCTGGTTAGAAATGAATCCGTATTTGCAAGCTGCGGGCGGGTTGTTAGTAGTGGCAGAAATTTTAGGCATTATTGAGGAATTAGTATGAAAGAATTGTGGGTAGAAAAATACCGTCCTTCCACTGTTGACGAATATGTTTTTAGAGATGGTCATCAAAAGTCTCAAATTCTAAAGTGGATTAAGGATAAAAGTATCCCACATTTGCTATTAAGCGGAAATGCTGGTATCGGTAAGACAACACTAGCAAAAGTCTTGTTTAATGAATTAGAAATTAATGACTTAGATGTTATGGAAATTAATGCGTCACGTGAAAACAGCGCAGAAACTATCCGAGATAAGATTACAAACTTTGTACAAATGATACCATTTGGTGATTTTAAAGTTGTATTGCTAGATGAGGCAGATTATCTTACACCCAATGCACAAGCTATTCTGCGTGGAGTCATGGAAACATATCATACTACTGCTCGTTTTATACTCACTTGTAACTATCCCAATCGTATTATTCCTGCATTACACAGTAGATGTCAAGGCTTTCATATTGAGCGTGTCGATATTACAGAGTTTACCGCTCGTGTTGCTACTATCTTACTAACAGAAAATGTTGAATTTGAAATCGATACATTAGATACGTATGTGAGATCGACATATCCGGACTTACGTAAATGTATCAATATGGTGCAAATGAACAGTAATGATGGTAAATTATCGAGTCCCAATTCTGGAGATACAGGCGAAGCAGATTATAAAATTCGAATGGTTGAATTGTTTAAGGCTGGCAAAATTTCCGAAGCACGTAAATTAGTTTGTAGCCAGGCTCGTCCAGAAGAAATGGAAGAAATTTATCGTTGGCTATATGATAATATCGAAATCTTCGGTGACAATGCAACCCAGGACAAAGCTATCCTAATTATCAAGCAAGGTCTAGTAGATCATGCACTAGTTATTGATCCTGAGATTAATCTTGCAGCAACATTAATTCGACTTAGCCATCTATGAAACAGCGATTAATAACCGCTTACATGAAAACTGCAGAAACATTTGCAGAGCTGAGTCACGCACGTAGACTACATGTTGGCGCTATTGTTGTTAAAGATGATCGTATTATCAGTATTGGTTATAATGGAATGCCTGCAGGTTGGGATAATAATTGCGAAGATGTGCTAGAAGATGATATGTTAAAAACAAAACCAGAGGTCTTACATGCAGAGCGGAATGCCCTAGACAAGTTAGCAAAGGGCAACGAAGGCGGACTAGGATCTACTATGTTTATTACCCATGCTCCTTGTTTAGAATGTGCTAAAAGCATTTACGGAGCAGGCATATCTCAAGTATTTTACAGAGATTCGTATCGTAGTGAAGATGGCATTCAGTTTCTTACAAAATGCAGTGTAACTGTTACACAAATAAAAAAGGACTCATAAAGAGTCCTTTTTCCAACGACTATCTAAAGTATTTCTACTTTATTCTCCATAAACCGCTAACACCTCCTTCACGGCATTATGGCGTTCGATGTCGCGAGCATCAAATTGAATAATATCAATGTGCTCTAAATATTCCTTTTGTTCAAGTAGTTTGCAAAAATCAATCAAACCGTTATCGCTCAATCGGTCTGCTTGTGCCAAATCTCCTGTCACTACCATCTTAGACCCTTCTCCTAAACGGGTCAGTAGCATTTTCATTTGATTAACTGTAGCATTTTGCATTTCATCTGCAACTATATATGCGTTTTTAAATGTTCTGCCTCTCATATAGGCAAGTGGACTTATTTCAATAACACCTTCCTCCAGCATTTTAGCTATGTCTTTCTTTTGGTAATATTCGCCCAAGACATCAAATATAGGTCTTGTCCATGGCGCCATTTTTTCATTTAAGTCACCTGGTAAAAATCCTAAATCCTCATCTACGGACACGGCGGGTCTTGTCACAACGATTTTGTCAACTAGACCTTCCTGAAACATCTTTATCCCGTACTGTACAGCCAACATGGTTTTACCCGTGCCAGCAGGGCCAATGGCAAGTACTATGCTAGTGGATTCTGCATACAGTTTGCTGAGATAAAGTTTCTGATTAGAATTTCGTGCATTGATTATTACACGATTTTTCTTTTGAGGAAGATATGGCTCAAAATCGATTATGTTAACTTCTGATGTAAAACGCTTTTTCACTCGTTGTTTACTCATTAAAGTTGCTCCTACTTTACTGTTAAAGTAGAACTTGTAGTGACCGCCCTTGATAACTACAGAGGTCCTACACTATTATTTAACGGATCTACAGAATAATAAACTAATACGTTATGATTTTGAACCAGCTAAATAAGTATAAGCAGACTAGGACATTAAATGTACCACGATATTTTAGATGTTATACGTAACATACAAGATTTATATGAAAACAACAGCAGTTTAGCTGTTTTAAAAGACTTTGAACGTGTTTTTGAAGAAACAGACATGTATGCCTACGAACACTGGGAAGATGGTGAATTAGCATACGGACCTAAAGTAGACCGTCATTGGATCACCGCAGGATTCATGTGGGACCGTGACAAGATGCCAAATCCTGTAGCAGCAAAAAGATTAACAGAATTAGGTTGTAAAGTTAAGTATCAAAAAAGTCACTTGCTAGAACCGCGTGAAATTCTTACACCCGAAGACATTCGTCCTAACAGCAAAAAAGGTAAACTCGATCGCAAACCTGTTTGGATTGTAGAAATACAAATGCCTAAAAAAGTAGCATTTGATATCTATAAAGGCTACATGGACAAAATGAAAAACGATTATAAAGATTCTAAACCTACAGAATCTACTGGAGCATCTGCTGCGGCTGCACCGCAAGCGCCTGCTGCGCCTGCTGCACCTGCTGCACCGGCTGCACCTAGCGGAGCACCAGCAGGAGGAGCTGTATGAGCTTAGTTGAAAGTTTAAGAGCTAAGGATCTTAGATACCTAGTTAAAAAAGTATTTGAGATTGACAGTTTTAAAAGCAAAGTAGGTCAAGACGAAGATATTGTTGTTTTAAGTTTTAGTGTAGATCAAGAAGATCCAGCTAAAGACTTAGAAAACTTTTTTGAAATGGGTTACAATTTTGTGCTAGACGCAGATTGCACTCCTGGAGAATTAGATGATGGTTCATATCGTGTGTATGTTGAATTAGAACGTAGCAGAAATTCAGCTGAGCAAGTTTTTGAACTAATAGAAGGTGTTAAAAAAATCACCGGTTTAGAAGACATGCGTTTTAGATACTTTAAAAGTTTTAAAAGCGAAGATGCTACTTTAGAAAACTTAATGGCTGCAATACCTAAAGATAAAGAAGCATATAACATTGCAACTCAGAAAAATAATTTAGACAATTTCAGTAATTTTTTCAGTAACAGCTATGCAGACACATTAAATGTTGTGGACGAAAGCATTAGTTTTAAAAGACCTTATAGTGGAACTGTAACATTTAATATTGTAAATAGCGGTAATAAAACTGATGTTTATGATAGTATACGTGGACCAATTGTATTAGAAGGCAAGGACATGGCCGAAGTCATGTTTTTAACTAAAGTTATTGGCAATTACAATATTACCAAAATAGGTAGTACATTTATATTTGAAAATAACGGCTGGGCCGTTGCACTAGAGAGGATACAATAATGGCAGATTTTACATTTAATTTTACACCAGATAAGCTAGCGTCTTGTCTACCAGGTAACCCATATATCGAACATTGGCACGAAGCATTGTGTAAGATCCTCCCTGACTACGACATCAGCACTCCACAACGTGTTGGTGCGTTTTTAGCACAAACAGCACACGAGTCTGGTGGGTATAAAGCTCTTAAAGAAAATTTAAACTATCGTGCAGAAACATTGTGTAAAGTATGGCCACATTACTTCCCTAATATGGATGTTGCCAACCAATATGCACATAACCAAGAAGCTATCGCTAACAGAGCATACGCTAACCGCATGGGCAACGGTCCAGAAGAATCAGGCGATGGCTTCCGTTACTGTGGTCGTGGACTTATTCAATTGACTGGTAAGGCAAACTATAGTGCATTTGCACAAAGCATTGATACACCAGTAGAAGAAATTCCAGAATTTCTTGGAACATTTGAAGGTGCTATTCAATCAGCTTGCTGGTTCTGGGAAACTAATAATCTAAATCAATACGCAGATAGCGGTGATATCCTAACTATGACTAAAAAGATTAATGGTGGCACACTAGGGCTTGCAGAACGTCAACAACACTATCAAAACTTCATGCAAGTGTTAGGTGCGTAATGTTTAGTTGGATAATAGAACTAATACTAGGTGGATTGCCTAGTTGGATATGGCCAGCAATTGCTGGTGGCGGGTTTGTTGTATATTCATTATCTGCCGTATTAGGAACTTTTCCAGCATTTAAACCCTATGCAATGTTTATCAAACCATTAGGTGCTGTAATATGTGTTGGTGGAATTTTTATGTTTGGTGGAGCTGGAGTTACAGCTATCTATCAAGCACAAGTAGAAGAAATGAAACACAAAGTTGAACTAGCGGAACAGGCTAGCAAAGGTGCTAACGATTTACTAGCTGAAAAAAGTAAAGCTAAGGCAAAAGTTGTACATGATGTAACTGTGGTATACAGGGACAGAATTAAAGAAGTAGAAAAACAAATCGATGCCGATTGTAAATTAGATTCTGAAGTTCCTAAAATTATCAACGATGCAGCACGTAATCCGTTAAAGGCGACTAAATGAAAAAATTAATCTCTTTAATACTTGCTACTACTCTAGTAGGATGTGCTAGTAATGCTCCTGTAAAAATGTCGTTTCCATCGGTTCCAGCAGATTTAACTACTGCTTGCCCTGATTTGAAACCTGTAGATCCGGCAACTGGAAAACTCAGCGAAGTAATAGATACTGTAGTAGTTAATTATGGAGAATATTATACTTGCAAAGATCGTGTAGATAATTGGATCGATTGGTATAATACCCAACAGAAGATATTTAACAACGTGAAATAAATACGTATATAACAGCCAAAAGGAGCGAACTAAATGGCAGACGAACAAGAAAAAGACAGCGGTGGCGGTGCAGAATGGATGCAAAAACTATGGCGTCCAGCAATGGGTTGGATGTATATGTTAATCTGTATGGCCGACATGATAGTATTTCCAGTATTGTGGGCGTTATGGCAAGGTATTAATCACGTGCCTATTACACAATGGAATCCCCTAACACTTCAAGGTGCAGGATTATTCCACATTGCTATGGGTGCAGTATTGGGTATTAGTGCATTTGGCCGTACACAAGAAAAACTAGCAGGTACAGCAGCTAATCCAACTTCTTCAAGTCAAACTATAACCAATAATCAAAATATGTCAGGAAATGTTGCTGGCGGTTTCGGTAGTGGTCAAGGCGGAATGGGTGGCGGTGGTTTCGGAGGAAGTTCAGGCGGGTTTGGCGCACCAGCAGGCGGTGGTTTCGGGGGAGCAAGTAATGGCGGATTCGGTTCATCAACAGGCGGGTTTGGCGCACCA